>JAABUQ010003097.1_pt1 | contig 31213 bp, 43 predicted proteins | sample 5560001 | NCBI WGS metagenome assembly JAABUQ01 (sample SAMN10711888, study PRJNA513371) | rock metagenome | isolation source: Antarctica rocks | place: Antarctica: Victoria Land, Finger Mt nord | collected 2015-12-18 | reverse complement strand
TCACCGTCGTCGGCGCCGACATCGTGGCGCCAGGGCTTGGACTGCTCGTCATCGCGTGCGCTCCTTCCATCTCACGGCACGGCGCAAGGCTCTACTGACGACGGGAGGGCACGATGAAGATACGTTGCGCGGAAGATGCTGAAAACGCGACCTTTTGGACGGCAGAGGAAGAGGCAATCCTCAACGGAACGGTCATAAGCGTTGAGGGGGACCGTAGGGAACTCAAGGAAAACGGGGGTTGGCGAGACCTGCCATCACCGTATCAGCGCGATCAGACTTTGAGCGTGCTCGTTCACATGCGCAACACTCATCAGTGCGTCACTGTCCCCTGGGATGGACCCATCCCGGCCGTTGGATCGCCGCTCTGCCCAATTCAGCGGTCACGCGCGACCTCGTTGCGAGGGAGCATCCGGGAGGCGAATCGTTTCATTAGGGGATTGTCGCCTCACCCCGACGACGCGCGGTAGCCGAAACGGTCAAACACCAGCGGCACATCCACGACGACGCCCGACCCCTGCAGGCGCACCGTTGGCGTCACCTGTAGGCCCCCCGTCGCGGGATCGCTCAGCACGTCCACGGCCAGGACAGCGGCAACGAGCGGGTCTGCCAGCAACTCAGCCTCAACCTCCCGCGCGATCAGCGCCACATCTGCCTCGCCGATGGGCGTCCCCACGCGGTCGCAGAGCGACGCGCCATAGGTGGGATGCAGCAACAGCGCGCCTTTTGGTGTTGCCAGTCGGCGTCCGAAGCGTTGCTGTAACAGTGCTAAACCGGCCACGCGCAGCAAGCCACCGCCCGGTCCATAGGCCCAGTCGCCACCCGTCCCATCATAGCCAAACCCTAGCAGTTGGAGGATGTCCGTCCCCTGCATCGTTTGTCCCAACGAGGACGGGTCGCTAGCTATCGTCATCGCCTCCTCCTCGACTAACCCGTCGGCACGGCGTGCCAGGCCACTGCTCCGCCCACGCCCTGAAGGCACACATACAGGACATCGGCCGTCGTGGTCCCGCCATCGCTCAGGATGATGGAGCTTCCCCGCAACTCAGGCCGCGGCGTCGGAAGCGTGGCCACGCGCGGCACGGGGGACGGCCGCGCCGTCGTGACCTGGCCCCCGACCCAGACATCACCCTCGAGCACAAGGTGCGCGGCGGGCGGCTGTTGCCTTGTGGTGTAAATCACGTAAGCGACGGCCACGGGCTCACCGGCGTCCAGGTCCAGGCGGCACGTGTCACCCCGCCGCAGGGGCAGACGCAGTCCGCCGGCAACCGTTGCCACCGGCAGGTCGCCCGTTGTACCGCCGCCCGGCTCCATGCGGACGCGCGCTGTATGTGTCGTCTCATCGTAACTGAGGACCGTGCCCCACGCGGCCGGCGCCTGCTCTTTTAGGAGGCGCGCCATCAGGCGCTCCACGTGCGCCATTTCCTCATCGAACACGGCCGCACCTCCGTCAACATCTGTTAACAGGTATCCCCGCCGCATTAATCGTGATGTATCGTGACGCGTACGGCGTTGCGTTAAAAGCCAAAGTTGCCGTCCGTCGCGGTCATGCCCCAGGGCCGCGTGCCGCACTTGATGGCCAGCGTGATACCCGTCTGAGGCGTGTACGACCGCTCCACGTGAAGCGGGTAAAGGGGATGAGTAGGACCTGTCGTGTCCTCGGGCAGATAGTCGCTGGTCAGGACGATGGCCTGACCCCGCGCGAGGGGCACGAGGTCCGTCGTTTCGATCTCCGTCAACACCTCGGTCGCGACGTACACGGCGAGCGCGGCGTCGGCCATGCGCTGCAACGCGGCAGGTGACGTCCCCGCCGGCGCGGTCAAGGTCTCCTCGCCCGCGCCATCGTGGTTGCTCTTGCGCGCCGTCGCCGTCACGGACTGGCCCGTCTTGGGATCGAACGATTGGTACGCGACTTTATACTCGCGGCCAACGTGCGGCTGCGGCACGGGATGGACGCGTGAGACGGGGTCGACCGTCCCCACGCCCTGACCGCCGCGTTGCCAGCAGGTCAAGACGAGGGGCGGAGGCGGCGTCACCGGGCGCTTGAACACCAACACGCTGCCATCGAAGTACACATCATAGCCCTGGTCCTGAGCCAACTGCGTGATGATGTCCCACTCTTTCTGTCCTGTTTTGCGCGTTTTGATCACATCCGCGCCGAACACGGAGCCCGTGACTTCGCCGACCGTATCCGCCTCGACCGTGAGGCCCGCGGTTCCTGGCGCGTTATGCGCCAGCGTCAGGCGTGACACGATCTGGTCAGCGCGCTGGTTAGCGAAATTGTCGCCCAGCGCACTCAGCTGACTGCTGGTCGCCGCCTGGCCCGACAGGAGGATCGACAGGTCGGGGCACGACAACGTGACCGTCTCGTCGGCGTCTTCCGCGTTCAGGTCGATGTCCGGCGACTCGATCAATCCGACGAAGACGAGGCGCAACGCCTGGCGCATCTCCGCGCCGCTCGCGGTCGGCGGCATGTAGCCCAGGTAGCCCTTCACCTCGACGTACCGCTGCCGAAAGAAGCGTTGCATCACGCGCCGCCCGCGCTCCGTCGTGAACAGCGTGTACGGCAGCGTCGCCTTGAGCGAGGCCGGCTGGCGGTACGCTGCCTCGACCACGGAGAGCGTCTCGACGGGGAACAGGTCCCCATCGATGGACACGGCCGCCGTGCCGATCAGCCCGTTCGCTTTGGCGCGCGCCGCGTCCCGATGGAGAAGGGCCAACTGCGTCCGGCCGGGTGCGATGGTCACTTGTTCGACGGGCAACTGAGGCGTGGTGTCCTGCGGCACGGGATCGGTCGCCGCGTTGTACGCGGGCGTCCCCGCCGCTCCACCCGCGCCCGGACTGACACCCGCGCCTCCCCCGCCGGTAGGCGCGGTTCCGTTCGGCGCGTGAGCCACATCCGCTTTGGCCTGGTCGAGGTAGCGGAGATACGGCGGCGTCCCCGACGGCGGGTTGTAGGTGCTCCAGGGGTTCCAGTTCGTCCCCTTCGAGGAGATAGCGGCCATGGCCTGCGCGTTGTACGCGCCCTGAAATAACAGATCGTGGTTTGGGTACTCAGGGTGGGCCACATCGTTGATTTGCCACAGGCCGCGGTCCGTGGAGACAACGGCGCCCGACCCGTCGCGGTTAAGGTTCACGGCGTCGAGTTTGAACTGGCTCTCAGCACGGCAGATAGCAATGCAGATAGCGAGTTGGTCGGCGGGGATGCCCGCTGCCTTCGCCCAGTAAATGGCGTTGGTCGGCGTGACCGTGCCCGAGGAGGCGGGCGCGATGACACCCGCGCCCGCGCCTCCGCCTCCGCCGCCAGTACTGACGCCCGTTCCCCCAAAGTACGGCGTGGGGTCCACGTCACCCGACACGATGTTGCGGTCCAGGAACACCATCATGTGGAGGTGTGCGCCGGTGGAGTTGCCACTGGTGGTCCCGACGCCCGTGGGAGGGTCGCCGCCCGACAGGGCGACCTGCTGGCCGCGCGTGACGCGGTCGCCGACCTGGACATCATGGCGCGAACAATGGCCAAAGAGCGTGGACGCGTGCGGCGGACTACCGTCCGGATTGTCGTACTCGATACAGAGATAGAGGCCGTAGCTGCCGTTGAACTGGGGACCGGACGGGTCCAACTGTTGGGCACGCCACACCACGCCGTCAGCGCACGCCAACAGTGGTGTCTGATTGGGCAGTTCTTTATCCCACCCCGTGTGCCAGTGCGTGTGCCCATGACCCGCCGGCTCATAACTCACACCGGTATTGCCGTACGCCTGGTACAGGCTATAGCGGTCTAACGCCCCTTCCCATGGGGGCGACAGAGAGATCGCTGGCACGTTTCTCCTCCGCCCTTTGCCGGCGCTGCACTGTGCGTTACCGTGGCAGGATCAGGCGCTGGCCGACCGACAGCGCGATGAACGTCAGGCCGTTGGCGCGCTGAATGTCACCGTACGCCAATGCGTCGCCGAGATAGTCCTGCGCCAGCCCGAACAACGTATCGCCCTCGCGGACCACGACGACGCGCGGGGCCTGGGGCGCTAACTCACGCTGCAGCAGCAGGATAGCCGCCTCGCCTAACGTGACCACACGCCGTGCCGCGAGCAGGGCCTGCCGGCTGACCGTCGTCGGCGTCGGCGTCACGGTCAACAGGGCGCGGGCTGACGCGACCTGCGCCTGAAGAGCGGCGATCTCTGCGCGGATGCCGTCCGCCTCCGTGGAGGTCGCTGGGACTGTGCCGGTCGCTATCGCCGGCGCGGGGCTTTGGCTCATGTCACCTCACCCTTTTCCTGCCCGTCGTGCTTAGAGGCCGGCGGCGGCCTTGATGCCCGCCGCCGCCCGGCTGTACTGATCGGCCTGATCGCGGTCGGTCAGCGGCGCATCGCGCGGGTCGCCGGACGACAGGAGCCCGTTCTGCTCACGGAACAGCTCGAGGCGATACTCGTAGGTGTTGTAGCGGACGGCCACGATCTCACACCCCGTCAGCGTCACAACCTCGCGGTGGCCATTCAGGTAGGAGACGACGGGTTGTCCCGCCTCGAACACGGTCTGGAGGCCACGCCGCAACGACTCAGGCGTGCCGAAAACGTTCGTCTCCTGAAGCAACCCCTGCAGCGGAATAGCTTGATGCGTCGGTCCCGTCCGTTGCAAGACGTTCGTCCCGTCCGACAGGCGTCGTTCCCGTTTCTCGAGCGCGCGCGGGTCGGGCGTGCGCTCGGGCATGTTCCCGCCCGCCAGTGTGACCGGGCCAATCGTGATCGTCGCCGCCATGAGACGCTCCTTTAGGTCGGCTCCATGCCCAGCAGGTCCTTGCCGTGGTAGCGATTGTGCCAGCGGGCACTGGCCGTGATCTCGTGCCGGATGCGCTTTGCCACGGCGGCAGCCAGATCGTTCGAGGTGGCGTGATCGGCCCCGTTGATCGCGATGGACACGGGCGACCCATGGTGGTGATGATGCACCTCAATTGTGCGCGACGCCTGGAGCGACCCCGCGCCGATCAGGGCCATGCCGCCGCTTTTGCGCGGGATGAGGGGCGGAGTGGGCGTGTGATGCGGGGTGGAGTGACGGGCAGGAGAGTGATGGAGCGCGGCGAGGGCGGGAGGCGGCGAGGGCAGACGCCCGTCGTTCCGCCATTCAAAGCCCTTCCCCTGCACGTACTGCTGATACTGCCAGTAGCCGTGCTGCCCCGTTTCCCTCCCATGGGCGCTCGTGTAGCGAGACAGTTGCCGCGCGATGATGGGGTCGTAGGCGCGAGCCGCTGCCGCGGGCGCCGTGGCCGCGCTTGCGCCGCCGTGATTCTGCGTGCTCGTCACCGTCAGCCAGTCCCAGAACCCATGTAAGACTTTCAGGGCCTCGATCGCGACGTACAGGGGCGCAAAAGCGATCTGGAGCGCGCTTGAAATCTCGTCCGCCACGCCCGGCAGGCTACCGACCCACTGCGCCAGATGGCCACCCAACGTGAGCAAGGCGGACAACATCTGGAGCAGGGGTGAAAAATAGGTCCCCATTAGGCCGAACGCGCCGCCCACGGCCCTGGCAATACCGCTGAATCCGCCCGCCCAGTTGAGGAGTTTGCCGCCCCACTCCCAGAGCAGGCGGAACCCCTCGATCAACCCGATCAACGGCGCGAACACGATCTCGATACCCTGGCCGATGGGGCCAAACTTGCCGGCCAGGGCCCCCAGCGGATCGTTCAGGAAGGCCACGACAGTCGACCAGTTTTGGAAGATCAGCACGCCGGCGGCGATAGCGGCGGTGATGCCCAAGATGGCGGCCGTGATGGGCCAGGCGATAGCCTCCATCGCGCCGAAGGCCACGGTCAGCATGCCGATCGCGCCGATGGCAACGAGGATCGGGCCGCCAATCAGGGCGATGGCCGTCGCCACCAGCGCGAAGCCCGCCGCGAACTGGACAATCGCCGGATTGGCCTGCATGAACTCGACGACGCCGCGCGTGATACCCACCAGCGCCTGGCTCACCTTGAGCAGGGTGGGGAGTAGCTCCAGGCCGAAAATGGTAACAGCCGTGTCGACGTTTTTGTGCCACTGAACGGACTGGCCCTTGTTCGTCGCGTTGTACTGCTCCTGTTGTTTGTCGATGCCGGGGATGCGGGTGAAGGTTTTGGCGTTCACGTCCCACTGCTGGAGGCGTGCGCTCTCCTCCAGGTTGCCGAACGTTTTCATGCCGACCGTGCCGAACGCGGCCTTATTCACGGCCGTCAACTGCCCGGGCGTCAGGACCTTGGCCGCGCGATTGATAATCTCCAGCAGGTTGCGGATGCCGCGGAACGACCCATCCTGATTGAAAAACTGCCCACCGCCCGCCGTTTCCAATCGCTGTTCCGCCGCGTACGCCGCGGTGCCCGGCTTGGCCGTCGCCAGGTGGATCAGGCCGCTGCCGAACTGCGTCCCGCCGCGCGTGCCCTGCCCCATCTGCCCCAGGAGGACGCCCATCATGGTGTCGTCTTTTTGACTAAACAATTTCGCCGCCGTGGAGCGACCGTAGAGGGGCGCGGTCATGCCGCCGAACTGGCTGACCAATGCCTCGAAGCCCGCGCCCGTCAGGGGCGTGTGGGTCAGCGCCTTCGACAGCGTATTGATCAGCGGATTCAGGAGTTGCGGCGTATAGGCCCCAAAAATATGCGCGTACTCAACACCCGTCGTGGCCGCTGACTCCCGACTGACGTGCGTCGATAACTGTTGCACCTCGGCAAAGTTGGCGATGGTCGCGATGCTCCCTTTGAGTTGGCCCAGGTCGGTGATGCCGGCGTGCGTTGAGGCGAGGGCCAGGTGGGCCACGTCGGTCACGCTCATCTGGTTGCGCAGGCCGATCGGAACGAAGGACGCCTGCATGGCCGCGAGCTGCTTTGGCGTCGCGCCCGTCGCCAGTCCGATGCCGGTCATCGCGACCTGGAGCTGCGCGCCCGCCTCGCCCGCCTTGTCCAACAGGCCAGCCATAACGAGGCCCGCGCCGGTGAGCGCCGCGCCGCCCAGGGCGATGTTCATGGAGCGATGAAACTTGTCCACCTGCGCCTGGGCGGTTTGCGCCGCCGATCCCGCCGCCGTAAACTGGTTAGCCAGCGCGGCGCCGAAGCTTGATGCGCCGGGCGCGCTCCAATTGATATTTTGGAAGGCGCGGGAGAGCATAGCCGCACGCTTTTCGGAGGCCAACATTTGGCCTTCGAGCCCCGAAAGGATTTTGCCGGCCGCCAGCGCGCCCATCTGGAAGCCGCCCATTTGAAAGCCGAGCCGCACAGAGAGATCGTACCACACCTGCATGTCATTGCTCCCCTACCCGCCGCCGCACGCTGGCCGCGTCCCGTCGCTGCTTCGCATCCTCGGCCGCGTCTGATTCCTGCTGGTTGTAGACCATAATAAACGCCCGCCGCTCACTGCCGACCATCCGTGAGGCGTCGGCCCACGAGAGGCCGGCCCTGACAAGGGACACGCGCTCTTGAAACACGGCGTTGTCCAGGAGCGCGTTAACGCGCTCCTGGAAACGTGTCGTCGTCCTCGCCCAGGCCATTGACGCGGCTGAAGGCCTGCCCGATCTTCGCGAGGTCCCGCAGCGAATATTCCATCAGGTAGCTGTCGAGCATCGCCGCCGTTTTGATCGGCTTCTGGCGCTGGCCATCGACGTCCGTGATGGCGTAGATGGCCAGCGCCATGGCATACGTGCGCGAACTGATACTATTCTTTTGTGCTAAGAACCTTTCCACGGCGTCGCTGTCCAGGCCGTTGAGTTCGCGGAGGCGAACCACCTGCCCCTTGCTCAGGCGCACCTGATCCGGATTGAGGGGCGGTGCGTCTGCCGCGGGGGTTGGCGCCGTGGCAGGCGCGGGCGCCAGGGTTGGCGTGGGTGCGGCGACCGTTTCTACGGGTATCGGCTCAGGAGCCGGCACAGGCGTCATGTCCACGCGCAACCCGCCGTCATTCTCGCTCATGGTCGTGTTCTCCTCTGGGATAACTGATCTTCAGCAACGCGGACTACGCGGCAATATAGCCCTTGAGGACGATGGTTTGCTCGGCCACTTTGGCCGCGTCCGGCATCATGAAATCGCCCGGCTGGAGGGCGCAGCGGACGTACACCTCGTCGATGCCCTCGTGGCCATTGACAGAGGGCGCCTGGAAGTGGACCCTGTACTTTGGAGGCTCGTGCCCTGCCCGGCGTGCCCGCTCCAGCTCGCGGTAGAGGACCATGAAGCCGGCGTCGGCACGACCGCCTTTGATGGTAATCGCGACGGGCATCGACATCAATTGGTCGTGCTCGTCGGGCGACCCCTGGGGGTGCGTGGTGTTGTACTTCGGCTCCGGCCGATAGGTCACGTCGTCGACCTCGAGCACGAGGCCGAGGCTGCTGCCGGTCCCGCTCTCGGCCGTGATCGTCGTCGTGATCGTCCCGCCGGGGATGCGTAATCCGCCCTGATGTCCCGCCATCGCCTGTCCTCCTCCCATCCCGTTCGCCTCACGCCATCGCGCGGGTCATGCCTACGTGTCCGCCGCGGTGCGCTTAGCTCTGTGGCAAAACGACGATGAGTTGCGTGCCGAATTGGAACCCGATGATGACGCGCTTCGTGTTCGGCTTGATCTGCACCTGCATTTCGGCGAACATGTCCGTCGTGGCCACGCCGCCCGGCCCGACCAGGTTGTTGGCGTCGTTACAGATGACGGCGTAGCCCCGCTGGCTGCCGGCGGTCAGCGTGCCGGCCTGTGTCGTCGCGCCCGAGCCTGTCGCCGATTGCGCCAAGCTGGCTCTCTTTCCCGCCGTCAGGACGGGCGTTGCTACCGGCGCCTGCCCCGTCTGCGGATTCGACGGGATCGTGTCGTCGCGCGCCAACGCATCGAGGAACGAGGTGAGACGGTCTTGCAGGAGGGAGCGCGCCACGGCGTCGTTTGTTTCGCCAATGAAGTCGCCGCCGATCACGATGCCAGCGTCGGCGATCAGCCCCGTCACGCGCAGGACGTAGAGGTCCGTGCCGTCCAGCGTTGTCGCCGCCAGGAAGCCCAGCGCGTTCTTGCGCGGAATCTTTCGGGTCAGCGGAGACAGGTAGGCGGGCGCGCTGATGAGCGTCGCCAGCTGCGTATCACTGAAGTCGAACTCTGGCCCCAGCACGTCTGCCGGCAGCGCCTTGTTGAAGCCGGCCGTGGCCACCGCCTGCACGGCCTGGATGCCGGCCAGCAGCGACGTGGGCGCGGCCAACACAACCGACCCGCCGTTGTAGGCGGGCAGGTTCAGCTTCGCCCAGGGGTAGGGCACGGCCAGGCGGCCGGCCTGGGGCGTGCCGATGACACCCGAGGCCGCAACCGCCGCCAGCGCCCCGGCGTCGGTCGTCCCCTGCGGCAGGCAGGCCAGCGCGATCCAATTGTTGGTCAGCGCCAACGCCGCCAACGTGGCCCACGTCGTCGCGTCTGACGCCGCACCCGCACCCAGAAAGACAAGGTGCGGGTGCGGGTCCAGTCCCGTCAGGGCATAGATACCCGTGTTCGGCGCACCCGGCGCGCCCATGTGCCGTGCCGTCCCCGCATCGGCGCCGTTGTTCCCCGGCGCGCCCGTTGGCCCCGCCACAGCGGGAAACGCAACCTCGCCGGCCACGGGGGCTAAAACAGAGGCGCTGGGCGCGGCCGTCGCCTGGTGGCGGATCGTGTACCCGCCCGTTGGCAGCAAAAGTTGAGCTGGCCGCTGCTGATTCGCGACGGGCGGCGCCGTGATCGTGAGCACGGTTGTCGACGCCGGCGATAGGAGGGGCGTAGACGCGGCAAATGTCTCCGTGCCCGACGCGCCGTTGGCCTGCGTCAGGTACGCGTTTAGTGGCGCGCCCGTCGGCGTCCCCGTCGCTACCGTCCCCGGCGTGACGCGCAGACTGCCCAACGCGGGCACGGTGATTGGGCCGAACTCCGCGGACGGCAGCGATTCGGACACGCCGGGCACGCCAACAGTGATCAGGCCGTAGTAGATACCAGCGGGTAGCGTGCCCGAGCCCGCCGCGCCCGCCGTCACGGTTGGCGCGCCGGGCAGCGCCAGGACGGGCGGCGTTGCCACCACCAACGTGGCCGACCGGTTGATCTGCGCAATGGCCGCGGCCCACGCGGTGGCGCTGCCCAGCGGCAGATTGGTCAGGTAGTCACGCTCCTGCGTCGCCGCGTTGACCACGGACAGAGTCCACGAGGTGGGCGCGACGGCGGGCCCGTTCAGCGACACAGCCATCTGGAGCGATGTGGCCCACGTGCCCAGTGTCGCGGCATGCAGCGTCAACAGGGCGGCGATGGCGCTATCGAGCAACGTCACATAGGCGCTGGCCGCGGTCGCGCCGGCGACGCGCACGGCCTTGATGAGGCTGACACCGGGCAGTAGCGCGGCATGGCAGTCCGTATAGAGTGAGAGCGGAGGCGGGGTGGCCTGCGCACTGCCTGGATCGGCGATGGCGTTGCCGTACGTGCGCCGGAAATCGTTGTCGTCGCCGATGTCCTGGCTATAGTCGAGCACGCCGCGGTCGGCCTCACCCACGATGCCCAGGATGTCACTCCCGGACGGGTTCGAGAACGACGGCGACGGCCGCTCGTAGATGTAGACGCCCGGCAAGGGCGACGTGGGCGCGGTCGTCGTAATCATGATCGGGCGTTTCCTCCCGCCGGCCAGGCCGGGCATAGGCAACAACAAACGCCCCGCGTGACACGCGGAGCGTTGACAACGAAACAGAGGGAGCGATGAGGAAGACGACGCGTTGGTCAGGAAACGGGCGCCTCAAACAGAGCCGTGACCAGCACGCGGCGCACGATCGGCAGCGTGTCAACGCGGTACACGCGCGAGGTCGCTTGATAGAGCAGTTGGTGACGATAGACGGCGCGCGTCGTGTCGCCCCCGTCGTCCGGGTGCTCGCTCGCCTTGACCAGCGTGGCCGTCAGTCCGTACCGCGTCAGCGTCGGGTCGACGATCGTCGGCGTGGTCAATGAGTCGGGTAGCGGAATCGTGACCTGTGTCCCCGTGGCGGCGCGGATGCGCTGGGCCAGGTAGTCGCGCATCGTCTTGCCGCCATCGCCCGCCACCAGCACGATGATCCTGACGGCCGTTTGCTCGCGTCCCACCTCGGTCAGCACGACCTCAGTCGGCGCGTTCGGCAGTAACGGGTCGGGCGGAGGGCGCCGGCGCGTCGGGGCCGTCACTCCCAGCGCGCCCGAGGATGGTTTACTATCGCCCAGGCCGATGATGACGAGGCGACCCTGGTTGGCCGATTGGACATTTAAGGCGCTCACGAGCTGGGCATCGTCGTAAGCGTCACGGATCGCGCCTGACGGCACGCTATCACCCAGCACCGTCGCAACGAACGCCTTAAGACCGGCCAGTAGTTGGCCGCGCGTGTCGATCACCGGTAGGAAGGGGAAGGAGGGTGTCTCGCTCATTGGCGTCGCTCCATCCCTGTGTGGGATACTGCTATCTAAGGAGGCCAATCGTGACGATAACCAAGCCTGACGATCACCCCTTGAGCGCAGCGCAACGCTCCCTACGGGATGACCTGGGTGATGCTCTCTCCTCCTACCTTGATTCGTCCAACGACACAGCTACGCTGCAAAGCGTGCAACACGCTTGTGCGCGCATTGTGGAATGCCATCTTCCTGCCACGGCCGACCGTGTAACGTTCAGGGTAGAAGCGACGACGACCCGCATACGCGTTGTTTTCCCTGAGCGGCTGTGGAAGATGTTGAACGACGAGGGCTAGTCCAACGCGGACCGTACCACGGCGCCCACGCGGCGCAACACGCCCGCCTGCTCCTCCTCGATCGCTGGCACGATAAACGGCCGCGGCGGGATTGGGTGGGCGCTGATGCCCTCCGTGCCCAACTCCTGAGGACGGGCGTACGCTCCAGCCGGACTATCCGCGGGCACGCCAATGTCGTACGTCACACCGTCGGCCGTCCGCTCCTCGGTCGCGGTGATGCTGTCGCGCAACGCACCCGTTCTGAGTAAGGGCTCGTCGGCGGGAAAGCCCAGGCGGTCACGCTCCAACACGGTTGCGTCTGCCAGTGAGGGCCAGCCTTCCTGAGACACGCCCAACCGGTTCTGCGCGTTGTGAACCACGGCGTCGGCGCCCTCACCCATGACCCTGTCGATCTCACCTGCGCGCACAAGATTGGCTAATCCTGACAGGTGACGGAACAGGTCCGCGATGCCGGCCATAACTAGGAGCCGTTCGCGCCGGCGGGCGGATCGGCCAGCACGGTAGCCGTCGTCGCCACGAGATCAGCCGGTACGGGGGGTGAGCGGTGCGTTTTGTGACGTCACGAGTGTGGGCGACGGCGCAAACTGGCCGTTTGGCTGAGTGGACGACGGCGCGGACGCGACCGTCCGGGAAGAGGAGGGCGTCGCTGTGCCCGCGCTATAGCCGTGCGCGGTCATCGCCTCTACGTCAGCCGTGCTCACGTTGACCACCACACCGGCGGGTGTGTCCCAGGCCTCATACTGCGCGCCGTTCGGCAAGGACGTTATCGCCCCCGCCGCGATGCCCTCGGGCGCGTGCAGCACCGTCATCGTCTGTTGCTCTTGCGTCATGGTTCATGACTCCTTTGGTCTCGTCGTGGCGTGTTCTGGACCTAGAGACCACCTGCGGTTGCGTCCACCAGCACCTGATAGGCCCATGGCACGCCCGCGGCGTCCAGGTCGTTGAGTTGTTGGACCGTGCTCTCCTGACCGTCGGGCATCACCAGCGTGTCGCCTAGGCGCAGGCCGGCGCCCAGCGGGACGTAGAGCGTGCGAATGCCGGCGGGTATCTGGCCCGCCGCGTCGTTCGTCAGCGGGTTGTTGTCGTTCGACAGGCCGGCGCGCACGGTGAACGTCGTCACGGGCGCGCTACTGGAGGGCAAAGCAACGGGCCGGCCCGCGCTGTCCCACGTCATGGCCTCGTCATAGGCGTTCAGCGTCGCGGGTAAAGGGGGGTCCTGCCGGCGCTTGACCGTGAGCACGAGCGGGAGGGGCAACAACAAGAGCGCGATGGGGAACGCAAAACCGAACGCGGGGCCGGACGTTACATCCGACGCCTTGGCGATGACGTAGTACGTAACCGGACCAGGCGCCGCCCCCGGCCTCGTCGCGTTAGTGACGACAACAAGGCCAGCGGTTGGGGTAACGCTGCCACTAGCTGCGACAAAACCCTCAACAACATTACCTCGACTCGTCCCCAGCAAGGGGAGTTGCTTCGCATTGGACATGAGGATGCGTGTCGCGCCTACCTGCGTCACACCATCCATTGCCAGTAGCGTGGCCGGTAAGCCATAGCCCACAATCAATCCGTCGAAGGGCGAGGGCATCCGTCCTAACCTCTCTGCTTGGCTTTAAAGGTGATACCCCTTGGCGTTGAACTGTGCGCCCTCCGTTTCCTGAAGATAGCGGCCCTGCTCGTTAAGGTAGGTGGCCGTCTCCTGCGTCGGCGCGCCGCTGACGCGCGTCGCCATCTCGCGCGCGGCCTGGCTGGCCGGCGGCCCGCCCTGCTCGTGCTGGTACAACTCGCCCAGCGCGCGGCCCACGAACTCGGCGGCGGCCTGCGAGAGCGTGTAGCCCTCGCGCGCCAGCGTGTCCCGCACGTGGTCCAGGCCCTGCCGCCAGTCGAGGCGCGCCCCCTGCTCCGGGGCGACAGGTTCGCCGGTAGGGCCGGTCCCGTACAGGTTCTTGGCGGTCAGCACACCGGCTGCCTCGGCGTGCGCGGCGGCGGCCTCGGTGACGATGTTGCCGTCGATTTCCCTGGCCTCGGTCGTGGCCTCTGCCGCCGGCGCGGCAACGACGGTTGGCGCCTCCTGCGCCGCCGCGATGGTGTCACTGGTCGGGGGCGTGATGCTCTCTGACACGTGCGTGTCCTCCTCGCTCATCGCTACGGGATTTTGGGTGGTAGGCGTCGTGTTGTGCTCTGCCAAGGGGGTGCATGGAACGAATCGCCTCGCGCGGGATGCAGAGCAGTCCACGCCATTCAGCGCCCGGCTCATCCATCACATCGCGCGCGACCGTCACGTAGGCCTCGGTTTCAGCGACAATATGGCCCACGCTCTCGATGCGCGTGGGCGTTGGTAGCTCGGCAACGCCGACCTGCCCATTTTGCACGGCGCTGTCGATCCAGATAATGGAATAGATGTCCGTCCGTGGCTCTGTCATACGCGCCTCCTGGATTACACCAACGACACGACGCTTGTCCGCACCCAGCGCGCGAGTGTGGCCTGTGCGTCGCGCGCTAGAGGCGTGCCGTAGCCGAGCGTCACCTCCGCGTCCGTGGATCGAGCCTGGCGGTACTGCAACCTCCACTGGTCGAGTTGCGCGCTCACCAGCGTTCCGGCCGATGGATTGGTCAGCTCGGCGCCCAGCGCATCGTCGATCATCAGGCGCTCGCGCACCAGCGACACGGCCGCCCGCCGCATGTCCTCTGGCAGCGACGGCGCGTTGTAGGTGGTGGCGGACGTGCCGTCGGGCGTCGGGTCCGCGATGCCCGTGGCGTAGCCCGCGGCGTACGTGGCCGTGTAGCCGGTGGCGTAGCCCGGACCCTGTGTCTCGTACTGGAAACCAAAACCGACCAGCGCGTCGACCACACCCGGCGTCAGGGCGTAGACGCGGCCCGTCCCGTGGTCCACCGTCACGTACGTCAGCAGCACCTCCGCCGGCACGCTGAAAGCCAACGCGTAGGTCAGTTGCAGCGACGTGAAGAGCGTGGCCGCCGGCGCGGGTGGGAGTGGACGATGGTGTAGCTCCAGTTCGTAGCGCCCGGCATAGGCGCCCGACGACATGAAGCTGACCGGACCCTGTTCGGCCACATGGACCTGCAACGCGGGGGCAAAATGAAGGTAGCTCCCGATTTCATCCTCGACCGCCTGGAGCACGTCGAGCAGGTAGGAATCAGGGTACGCGCCAGCGGGGTCAGCCACGTCCGCGCGACGGGCGAGGGCGGCGACGCGTTGCCGGTTCAGGAGTGCCATGCCGCTCACCTCCCTCCATCGTTTGCTGCTCACTGTGACCGGCAGAATTGAGAGAAATGGGGTAAAATAGTGGGTCAGATCGGGGGACCGCCGTGCGTGCAACACGCCGATCCCCCTAAGCTATAGCGAGGATGAGTCGCCATGAGCCTGCCCGTCGTCTACCCTCTCCCCCTCTTTGTCCCTCGTCAGTGTGGGTGCAACACGTTGCTCCCCTGCGTCAACAAGCACGGCTTGCCGCGCACGTTCGCGCATGGTCACAATCGTACGACGACAACCGTGAAGCGCATTGTCTCCGATGAAGAGTTTGTGATGCTGTACCGGACAACACCCAAGCCGGACCTTGCCGCAGTAGTAGTGTGGCTAAGTGTATCTAATAGATTGACGTACTACCACAGCTTCGGGGTGGCGAGCGTAAACATCGTGCCGGAAAATGCCACGTATCAGCACGACATCGTTCCCCACGGCGGACACGATGTTGCCGCCGCCGTCCTGCACGGTGCCTTGGTCGGACACCTTCATCTCCAGTTCGCCCTTCTGCACGATGGTGATCTGTGAGGCCTCGACCAACGCCACGAACGAGGTGGCGTTGGGGCCCGTCACGCCCACCGGGATCTGCGTGGAGTCGAAGATCGGCCGGCGGAACAGCGCGGGGCGCTGCAGCGTCAGGCTGCCCACCTGCACGTCCATGTAGTCTTGGAAAAGCGGCCGGCCAGCGTTGTCGGTGACGTTCTGCCAAGCTTCGATCATGTACGGATGCATGATCCAGAATTGCTTGCGCATTGGTACGTTGGCCGTGCGCAACTGCGTGAAAAAGTGCGTCGCCATGCGGTAGTTGGGCTCATCACCGTTGACCGCGTCCGTTGGAGCGATGAGTTGTCCGCCGAACGTCGCGGTCAGGATGCCCGTCGGGATGCCCGCGCCGCCGGGACCAACCAGAAAGCTCACATCTTCCTTAAGGGCGATCTGTTCGCGCATGTCATCTTCGACGATCTGCTGCACCTGCGGATCGCTGTCGTTAACGAGTTCTGACGAGACCGATGACAGGATCGTCAGTTTCTTGAGCTGCGCCGCGACCTGGTCGAAGCTGGGCTGCGACAGCGGGATGGGCGCGGTCTCGCCGACGTAGGTGGCGCTCGCCCCGCCCGACTGGCGCGCCTGGCGGTACAGCGGCGAGGTGACGGTCTGGATATTGACGCCCGCGGCGCGCAGGATCGTCTCGGGATAGAGCTTTTCGATCAACTCGGTCGAAAACTCGACCGGGACAAGGTAGCCACCCGAGGGGCCGGTCAGCGGGGAGATCGCGCCGCCGCCCTCGATCAGGGCCTTGCGCCCCTGCCCGCGGGTCACGTCGTAGCCGTGCGCCTCCTGCATGGCCGCCAACCTGGCCTTGTTGCCGGTCGCCGCGGCCTGCACGAACTCGGGGAAGCTGCCCTTGGCCCGCGGCTTGACGAACGCCGAGCCGGCTGTGGCGCTCTTGCGCCCCTGTCCCCAGCGATGGCCGTAGGGAGTGACCGCCTTGCGGCCCTGACCCTCGCCATACCCGTTCGCCTCGTCACCCTCGCCATACCCGTTCGCCTCGTCACCCTCGCCATACCCGTTCGCCTCGTCACCCGCCTCGTAGCGGAACTTGCGACCCGTGCGGATATCGCCCAGCGCACCGGCGACCAAGGCCTGGATGTTGAGCGGAGACCCGTTCTCGAGGCCGAGCGCCGCGTTCAGTTCCTCGGCAATCATGCCGCGCACGCGCTCCTGCTCGGCGGCCGCGGCGCTCTTGACGCCCTGAGCCACGATAGTCGCGACGCCCTTGGCCTGCTCGCGGATGTGCTGGTCGTTGACCTGCTGGCGCAGGGCAAGCAGCTCCTCGCGATCATTCTCGTAGGTCCGTTCCTGCTCGGACTTCAGGTCAGCCAATTTTGCCGACTTTTGTCCGATCTCCGTCTCCAACTGCCCGCGCGTGTCACCATCAGCTTCCCGCAGCCGCGCGCGCGCGTCCCGGATGGCCTGCTCCAACTCTTTAATGGGGTCCACTCTGATACTCCTTCCTGTCCGCGCGACGGCAACCGCCGACGAACCTTACTACCGGCGCCTATGACGCGCCGGCGCCTGTCCCCGTCCCTGCCCCTGTGCCCGCGTCGTCATCCTCGCCGCCAGCATCGTCGTCGTCCGCGTTGCCCAGCCCGAAATGGGTTTGCAACACGCCGATGATCCCGCCGATGACAGCCAAATCCTTTTTGGAGTGCCGGCGACCAATCTTTTCGCCGTGCCCCACGTCCGCGACCTCCGTCATCAGGTCCGTCGCCGCCTTGAGCAAATCTGGGCGGTCACGCACCAGCGCGGCCAGTGCCGCTTTCTTGCCGGCGCCGATCGCTGTTATCGCGCCGGTCGCGCCAAGCCGCGTCGCCTGATTGGGCCGGGCGCGGGACGATACGACGTCCGCTTCTGTCAGCGCCTTGACGCCCTGTCGCCTGCGCTGCGTGGTGCAGATGGGACACGACTCCGGGTTGTGCGCGCCCTGGTAGCGCGCCTCGCGGTAGAGGAGATGGTCGTGTAGCGACTCGTCGCCCTGCGCCTGCGCCGTGGCCATCACCTGCGACCATGCCGGGCGCGACAACATCGGCAAAGCGGCCTGGTCGACCAGGCCATCGTCGCTACCGGCATCGTTTATCCCATCGCTATCAGTCACGCTCAGGGACGGGGGCAGGTCGCCATAGGCGTCGATCAACGCCTTGCGGCCGAGTGCGAACTCGGCTTTTTCCAAACAGGCCGTCGGCGTGATGCTCAGTTCGGTCGTGGCCCAGCGCACCAGCGCCTTGCCGGCGCGGATGAAACCGCCGCCCACGGAATACCCACGCACGGCGCCCCTCTTAATGCCGTTGTACACGTCACCAAACCGGCGGCGCGCCCGGGCGTCTTTAAATTTTGGATCCTTGGGGATGAAAACCTCGGCATAAAAGCCCTTGTCATCGAGCCTCGACTTCATGCCACGCCCGATGCGTCGCGCGCCGAGCTCGGGGTCGTAGCCATGGTGATAGATGACGAGCGGCTCGGGCTCCAGCGCCCACGCGTCCATCAGATCGGCAAAAGCGCCGGGAATCTGGTGCTCTCCATCCTGATCCGTCTCGTTATAAAGACTGGCGTACCCCTGGCACAGCAAGCCAACCTCGCCATCGATCTCGACCTCCGGTGAGGACTTGATCCCAAAGCTGACGGTGAGCGGCTCGAAGGTCGCGTCCCGCGGGACGCCGGGTAGATCGACGACCTGCCCCGACGCCATGGTGAGTTTCATGGACGGTGGTCCTCCTCCGCCGCATCCTGTTGCGTGAGTGCCTGGACGTCGGCGCCCCGCGGCGGCGGGCCTAGCGGTGTGACGGGGACATAACCACCCGCCTCGCCCCGCTTTTTCCGAGCGTGGGCGCGCCTCTCATCCCCCGATGCGTCGCCTGGGAGTGTCCCCGCTTCGGACACAGCCGCTGTGCCAACGGCTGTGTCGCCGCGTTCAGCGCGCACGACGCGCCAGACCTGCCGGAACGTCGGTAGCAGATGTGGATAGCGCACGCCCGCTGGCACAGCGCGGAAGGACGCATGAGCGAAAATCATCTGCACCTCACCCAGGAACGGATCAACGGCGGCGCGCACCAGCGTCGCGTCACGGGGCAGCCCGTCACTGCACTGAGCCACGGATTCCACGGGTTCTATGCTGTCTCCGACGGTCTCAGAGCCGGCCGTCATCATGAGCTGGAGCAGCGACAAGCTGACGCGCACCAGCACGCACCGCCCCTCGCGCTCAGGCGTCGCCGTCGTCGGCATGGGCATCATCGGTCGCGTCCTCCTCGTGCCTCTCATCGTCATCTGTCGGTGTCATCCGGTCAGTCGCGCGCGACAGCGACGGCAACGTCACCAACGCACCGTGCGCCCCCAGAATCGGACCCAGATCGCGTTGCCCCGCCATGCGCGCCATCCGCTGTCGATCCCTGGCCTCCACCGATAGGAGCGCGTGCGGGTAGCGGTAAGGGTCAGCGGGCGTTGGGCGTGGGCGCGCCGCTCGCCCGCTCGTCAAAGCCTTGGCGCCCACGCCCGTGCCAGCGGCCCCGCCGCTGGCCGGCGGTTTGCCCGTGGCCGCGGCCTCTGCCCCGCTTGCTGGTGGCGCGTCCTGACCCTCGGGATTGGGTCGCGTGGCGGCGTCGGGCAGCAGCAGGCCGGCCGCGTCGATCTGGCCCAGCCCATCGGTCAGCGCGTCATCGGGCGGGTCGATCACGTCCTCCGGGTGCTGGAGCGACGACCCCTTCGGCAGCACGATCATCTGGCCCATCGGATCGTCGTCGGGCAGCGGGTCGAAGCCCGCCGTCACGTAAAGCTGGTTGAGCGAAAAGCCCGGCACGCTGCCCAGCTTGCCCGCGGCCTCGGCGCGCATGGCCAAATCGATGACCTCACGCTTCTCATGCTGCGCCTCGAACGGGCCGTACATCTCGGCCAGCGGTGCGTAGCCATCCTCGTCGAACTGATCCAGAATCGGCCCCATCGTCTCGCTCAGGAAAAAGGCGTTGGCCTCCTGGGCATTCCGATAGTTCGTGTCCGAGAAGTCGCCGACCATCTGCGGTGGCACGCCCAGCAGCTCGAACACGTCGTTACGGCCCATCCTGGCTAGATCAATGATCGGGACGTTGCCCAACGGCGTGCCGATCGGCGTGTAGGTGGCGCCCATCCACAGCAGGGCCGTCCGGATCTGATTGCGGGCGCCGGCGCGCATCGCCTTCCAGTCCGCGATCATCGCCCGGCGGTCCGTTTCGGGCATCTGGTTGGGCGTGGAGAGGACGCCGTCCACGATCGCGCCGCGGTCAAAAAAGTTGTAGCTGAACTCGTTGATGAGCTTATCCTTGGACAGGCTCAGTTCCCCGGCCTCAATGGCCCCCAAGCCCCACAGCGGGTCACGTGGGTTGAACCATTTGACGTGCCGGATCTCGCTCTCGTCGTACCAGATGACATCCTTCTTCGGGCCACCCATGATTTCGTACCCGTAGGCCAGGCTGCCCACATTGGTCTGTGCGATCAGCACCTTGTCGGGCCGCAGGCGGAACATCTCGTGCGGCCGGCCGTAGCCGTCCCAGGAATCGTACGCGGAAATACTGTTGCCGGTCAGCACGTAGTCGATCACTTCCGACTGCCGCCAGGTCCGTCCACGCGTCTGGGGGTTGGGCTTGCGCAGCAGGTGGTAGAGGTCGGGCAGACGGGTTTTCACGTCCACGTCCTTGCGGTCACCGTCCAGGACGCGCAGGGGCGTCGCAGCGTAGGTGGAGACGATGACGTTGACCGCCTTGTAGACGTTGGGGATCGTGATGGCGTTCAGGTAGCTCGTGTAGTTGCCCATGCGGCGCGACTGCCGCGCCCGCTCCATCGGCGAAGAGGTCAGCAGCTCGTGCGTATCGCGCGTATCGCGCTGGCGCGGGGCGGCCTTACCGCTGATGCCGAGCACGCGGGCGATGTGCGACGCGGAGCGATAGGCCACGCGCTGGGCGTCGGTCAGGCGCATCGCCATCGCACCCCCACCCCTTTCGTCTGGCCCGTTGGCGTGACCAGGCCCTTGGCGCTTCGTTACCACAGGATGGACGGTCGCGCCGGGCGGTGGATCCATTTCTGTCGCGCTAACCCCAGCGCCACCACGGTGTCGTCATGCAGCCCCTCGGGCGCTGAGTATCGAACGCCGGTCGCCGTGTACTGATACTCGAAGGCATCCAGCTCCTGGCGGATCACGCCGTCCGCGTAGCGAATCTGCCGCTGCTGGATAGCGACGGCCAAGCCTTTCATGAGATCCTGCTTGGATTGCTGCGTGAACTTGAGCCCCTCGAAGTTCCCGCCAGCGGCAGCGGGGATGATGACCACCTGGGGTGCGCGCCCGAGCCCGTTGGACACGTCGCGCGTGTCCACCTGGTCAACACGCATCTGCAGCGCCTCCAGCACCGGATCGCCGACGCCGGTCGCGTCGACCAATGCGGGCGCGTCCCCGACGAGCGCCTTGATGCGTGCAATGGTCAGTTCCCACGGCCCCTGCCACCGCTCGTAGCGGCACACGTCGCCCGCATCGTCCAGGCCAATGCACACCGTCCAGTCCGTTGATTTGGCCAGGTCCACGCCCCATGCGACGGGCAGGTGAGGCGACAACCACCCTGCTGGCATCGCGCACGCCGCGATGTGGGACAGGCCGAACGGATTGCCGCCGTCGTCGCTCGGCTCCGCCAGATACAGTTCGCGAAACACGTGCTCGGGGAGCGTCGCCCGCGCGTCGTCGATTTCCGCCTGGGCCAACACGCCCGCCGCCACGGCGTCGACCGCCGTGATCTTGCTGTAGCGCATATGAGGCGCGCCCGCCTCAGCCCGACGCGCCAGCGCGTAGGCCCAATTGCGCCGCCCCTTGACATTGCCAATGATGCGAACGGGACCACGCGTCGCCGTCAGCGTGGAGCGCACCGCGTGCCACGCAGCCTCCTTGCAGTTGTGAACGAGGAAGCCGTTTACAGTGAAGGAAGGGTGGCCTGAGACTTCAAGGTCGTACACATCAACCGTATCTGCGCCACCGCTGTAGAAAGAGAAGTCTCTATCTCCTCGTTCAAGAACCGTAACACTGTCCACCCAAGCAAGGTCAGACAGGCGTCCTTCCTTTGGTCCGATTCCCTGCGCGCCGTCGTCCTGTGCGACCGTCCATCTATCTCTATCGCAACCATGAGCGTTGGGTCCGCTATGTCGATGGAGTAGTGCGTCGGCAAGCCTCCCGTTATCCGTGGCGCTCCCGTTTTGACTGAGAGTTCCGATGTGAACGGTGGCCCAAGAGCCTCCAAGAGCATCGTTTGCGGGACAGTCAGCCCCGTCCCATTGCCGCCACGCGCGGGAGGCTTGTGCCCACTCGCCCGTATCGATGCGGTCATCTTGACTCGTGACGCGGGGTTGCCCATCGGATTGAGGCGCGCGATCCGTTCCCGTGCCGCCCTGGTTTGCGGCGTATCCTGCTGCCAGTACTCCAACAAGGACTGTCTGGCTTTCGCCCGCGTCTCCGTCCCAAGGGCCTTGGCGCGATAGTCCTCCTGGCTCATTCTCCATTTCGCGGAACAACTCTGTCCGCAGAAACGCCGCGTCGGCTGCTTTGCCACGTTGACCGTGAAGTCGGTCTGACACCACGCACACTGGCGTGTTTCCGTCGTCGCCGCTCTGGCTGCGTACAGACAGGGACGAGAGCAGTACAGTTGAGGACGCGTCAGATGGCGATCGGTGAACAACATCCCGCAGTAAGCGCACGGCTTCGGGATGCGTGATGAGGCAATCGGTCCGCTCAAGGTGGTGTGCCTCTACCCAGCCACGCTGGGTGAAATATCTATGGTCAATGGAACTAACCATAGTATATCCTTGCACCTTGACGACCGCAAGCGATTGTGCACGTTTGTGGATTGTACGTCGCACCATGCCAACACCCGCCGCGTTGAGTACTTTATCCCCAACGCGCAAAGTCTCAATGGGAACTGGGCCATGTGGCGTCTGCACGGACGTGCCTTTAACGAAGCAGCGCGACGCCTCGTCGATCACGGCGGCGTGCACATCCTCACCGTAGAGCGTGTCCGGCTTGTCCGCGCCCTTAAACCAGATCACGCACCCGTTCAGGAAGGTCAGCGTGCGCTCGGTCTCGTTAGCCTTATAGATGGCACGCGGCAAACCGAGCTTAAGACGACTAAAGGCGATCTTCGCCACGCCCTGCGTCGGTGCGACCCACCAAAAGTTTCGCCCGGCCACACGGCACAGAAGCGTTTGCTCCGTGAGCCATGCCATGCACGCGACAGTTTTTCCAGCCTTTGTCAGGTGGATGCCTCGACAATAGCGTAACGTTCAGGACAAAAGAAAGCGTCGTGTTGCTTCGGGTACATCCAGGGCCGCTTATAGACGTAGGTCTTAGGCTGCGCTGGCTGTTGCGCTACTGCGGGCATCCACTTCACCTCCTTTCGCACCACCTATAAACGAACAGTGCGCGCGTCGTTGCGCCGCCCTTTAAGCCCGGATTTGTATGCGCTCTCGGTTCTGTCACTTTTACGCGCAGTGCATGTGACACAAGAGGGAACAAGATTCGCGCAACAATGAAGCCCGCCGCGCGATAAGGGAATGCGATGATCCGCGCATGCCGTGCGTGGCGTCAGCGCCACACCGCAGTACTAGCAACACCAATCGCGCCGACCACGACCGGCGGTCAATGTCGTCTTTAGCTATCGCCTCCCGCTGGCGCGTTGCCGTCACCATCAGTCTCCACCTCACGCCGGTCGATGTGGAGGCTGAATATGACGGGCGCGACACTTTGCCCATCGGGCGAGGTCGGCGCGATCTTCGTCGGCGCGTCCAGTCCTAACAGCTTCCGCCGACTCTCACTGGCCCACTGGACCCCGGCCATGTACGCCGGCGCACCCACCTGCCCCGTGCGCTTCTCGATCTGCTTCAAGACCGTTTTGCTGGCCGCGCTCATGGCCTGCTCGATCTCATCAGACTCAAGGGTCTCGCGGTCCACGTCGTCAGGCGGATCAAGATCGCCGGTCTTCTCGCGGAGAAGGGTTTCGGTGGTAAGGGTGACGGCATCCTCACGCGACCGCTCCCACGCCTCCCAGTACTCGCTCTCCATCAGGTCGATGCGTCGCACTTCCTCGGCGATGTGCTGATCACGCAGCGCGGTGCGCTTCGCCTCCCACTGCTGCTTCATGGCCTCAAGATCGTACTTCACCATGTTGCGACTGATGCCGAGACGATCCGCGATCTGTTGCTGAGTCAGATGGCGCTTGAGGTGCAACAGCTCAATGGCCGCGCGGTGCGCCTCGATTTCAGCCGCACTCCGCTTCGGTGCGTTCTCATGGCGCGCAGCTGACATGGTGGTGACTCCAGTGGTGACTAGGAGGATGCGCAGAGCGCCACACAAACACGAGAACGCGCAGGCAAAGAGGGAGGTGGCGCATCCTCCTAGTCACCACTGGAGTCACCACCATGTCAGCTGCCTTAGAGCCGCGCTCGCGCCTCAGCCGCCACGCCGAGCGCACAGCGCGCCCGCTCAGCAACCGCCGGATAGGCCTCTAGCATAAGCACCCACGGCTCCAAACGGCCGGCCCGCACGTCGCGCGCCGCCGACCGCTGATAGTCGTGCGAGGCTAAATCGTCTAGCGTGAGGCGCACCACGGCCGCCGCCAATGCGATCTCCGGCGCCAACACCTCATGAACCGGCGTCACGTACGTCAGCATGAACGGCTGCCCCCGGAAAACCTGGCGGCGCTTGTGGAACCAAGCCCATCCCGCGCGGCCTCGCGCTGGCGTTCCTGCTTTTCCCGTCGGCGCGTCTCCTGTAAACGAGCGCGAGCGCGAGCGCGATCCACGGCAACAGGATCACGCCCATTGACGAGCACGCCGTCCAGGCCATCGCCGGGGTGGTCCATGCCGATCACGCGCGCCGGCGCGGACGATCGCCAATAGCCTCGTGGGCAGGTGGCCATAGCGCACCTCCATGCACGATGAGGAATCGGGAGGAAAGGCAAGGGCCGGCGGACGACTTGACCGTCCGCCGGCCCGTTAAAAAGGGGTGTTGTGGAGGAGTGAGGCTGGGTGGGCGCACCTCGACGATGACTATAGCATACGTCAAATCGGCTACTTGTCAATGTTTTGATGCTCCGGCCCGTCAGGCGTCGCGCTAGCGTCCGCCCGCGCGGCCGCGTCAGGAACGCCACACCACCGGCGGATGAGCGCGCAGGCCTCGACCTTCCGCTGCTGGACCCGCGCCCGGCTCCAGCCATTGCGCGGCGTCCCATCGTTCCACGCCCTGGCCACGTCTGCCTCGCTCCAGGGACTGTCAAAACACACCAGATGGAACAGCATGCTGAGGGCATGATCCTTTTGCTGTAGGCGCAGGCAGGCGCGGGCAAAGCGCGCAGGATCGCGGGGCGCGTCGCCCAGATGGACGACGGCCGACGGCCGCACATGAATCGGCGCTGCCTTGACGAACCGCTCTCCCCGGATGGCGCGGTCGCCGTGGGGGGCCAGCCAGTCCCACACGCTGCCGGAGCCCGCGCGCGCCGTCCCCAGTTCCTGGACGTGCCCGGGCGTCCGATACGATCGGTTGCGCTCGTCGTCAGGGTGGACCACCTGCTCGATCTTGAGACGGTACCACCGCTCCATCTCCGCCTTGAGCGCCAGACGGTCCGCCTCGCGCCTTTCCGCGCTCACCTGAAGCGCGGCGGTATCTCGTCTCTTCGCCATTAGTCCGTGGCGTCCGTCTGAGCACGCGCCAATTGACGCTCCAGGTCCTCGACGCCCGTGGCCACGACGCAGCGCGCGCCGAACGCCTCCAGCGTCGCCATCATCGCGCGCTGGCGGTCGGTTGGGCGCTGACCCGGCCGCTTGCACTCGACAAACAGGCACTGACCATCTCGAATGGCAAGTAGGTCTGGTGTGCCAGCGGGGAGCATGCGCACTGACCGCCCCCGCTCATTGGGGAGCGCCCCGGCGTTCAGGCGGAAGACATACCAACCCTGGAGACGCAGATACTGCATCACAGCTGATTGGATGGCGCGCTCGGGGATCACGATCGGACCCCCCGCGCGGCCTGTAGCTGACGGGGAAGCGGCCGTCATTGTCGTTCCACGCGCGCTAACGGTTGTTCGTTGTCAGCCGTACCCGCACGATCGCCGACCGGGGCGTGGTCACGATACCACAGAGCGAGCAGCATCCTGTCCCCGACGAGTCCCAGGCGGCCGCAGGCCGCAGACACCACGATGCGCACGTACTCGACGCTCACCTGGAGGTCTGCCGCGATTTGGGGGTACAGATGGCCCTCGGCGAGGCGCCGGGCGATGTCCACCTGCGTGGACGTCAAAGGCGCTCTCTCACGCGCGGCCTGGGCGCACTCACTCTGGCGTGTCCTCGTCCCCATTGATGACGGCCTTTCCTTCGAGCGGTTACGATGGCGCCCGACAATCATCTCCTTACACTATGAATTGTCCGTCGGAAACGCGCTAGTATATATGTATATAGACTCTCCTACAGGGGAGAGGGTATGCCGCGCGGCATAGCCGAGAGCCCGGACCACCAAACGGCCCGGGCCGGTGTGTAAGGAGCCGCACCCATGACCCGTTACGCGACCGCGACCACCGTCCCAGCCAGCAAGACCGAGCAAGAGATCAAGGCGTTGCTCAAGGCCGTGGGCATCCTCAGCGGCGAGTACGACGGCCGCGTGGTGCTTGCCTTCGAACTGCACGCCCGGCACATCCGCTTCGAGACGCGCATCCCCGACCTGGACGATGCGCGCGACGACCACAACAACGGCAACTACAAGTGGCGCAAAACGACCCCCGGCCATACGACGCGCCGCACGAGAACAAGACGAGCGCCAGCGGTGGCGATCCTTGTTGCTACGGATCAAAGCGCGCTTGGAGGAGGTAGCCGATCTGCTCGACGAGGAGGGGATCTCCGGCGACACGGCCGCCGCGGCGACACGGCCGCCGCGGCGGCAATGACGGCCGAGGTATGTACCGCCCAGCTCGTGCTCCCCGATTCGTCGACGGTGAGCGAGTGGCTGGCGCCACAGATCAAGCGGGCCTATGCGAGTGGGGAGATGCCGGCGTTGCTGCCCGGCGGGAACGGCGCGGGCCCGCGGCTGCTGCCGGCGGCGCGAGAGTAGACGGATGACCACCACAACGCGGCGCTGTGTCCATTCCGGCCCTGACCACACACTGCTGCCGTGGCTGTGGTGGACGCATCCAGGAACTGCACGGCGTCTACGCGTGCGAAGACTGCGGCGAGTTCTGGTATCCGTGCCGGCGACAGAGGTCAATCCCTGCGCATGGAACTGCTGTGTCAAGTGGCCTGGAGACTCACGCCTCGGGCTGCCGCGTGAGCAGCGCCAAGATACCCGCGGCCAGGTCGCCATCCCCAAGACGTTCCAAGCGCACGATGGCTTCTACCGGCAGTCGCACCGCGCGGATCGCCGACGCTGGCATAACGGGCGTCGTGGCGGATTGCGCGGCCACGGGCGCAGGAGCCAGGCGCGCCACGATGCACCCCGCTGCTAGCGCCGCCTGGTAGATGCCCGCCTCGAGCGCCAGCAACTCGCGGACCTCCTCTCCGAGGCTGACGCGCGGCATGGTCGAGGTGGCGCCGCCGACCACCGTGTAGCCCGTGCCCGGCTCACACGGTCGGATCACGAGCCGCGGGCCGTCGAGCAGCACGTTAATGTGGCGCGGGCTACCGATCCCGCGCCACAAGGCTTTGCCGAGGTAGAGGCGCGCCCGCTGCGTGGCGGTCGGGGCCTGGACGCGCACGATGGAGGACGGGGAGCGGCCGGGCACGCTAGACCGCCAGCGCCTATCTGGCGTCCGCCGCGGCGTCCGCCGCCTCATCTGGCAGCGCAGCGGCTAGCACGGCCGCGGTCGTCTGCCGCGCGGCCTCATGGCCAACACTAGCTGACGGTGCATCACGGAGCGCCACGACGTGACGCACGTGACTGTCATCCTGACTGTACACGACGACCTTTGTCGTGCCGTCGGGGCGGATGAACCCCGCCAAGACTCCCCACCGCCCGGGGCGGTTGACCCCGATGACGGTCGCGCCATCGGGGTCGATGGTCCACGTCAAGCGGCCTGTCGTGGTCTCGTGGACCACCTGACCACTGATGACGGTCGGCGCGTCAATCCCGACCAACCATGACTCTCGCCCCATCGTTACGGCGTGGGACATGGCCGCAATCAATTCATCCGTCCACGCGCGCAGCGGCGCGGGCGGCACGGGAACGGGCAGGGGGTAGATGTCGTCTTCCATGGCCGGACGCGCGAGGATGTATGCCCCCTCATGGCCGTGGTCTGCCGCGAGCTTCCACGCCCGCTCAAACGGGATGGGGCTCAACGCATAGCGCGTTTGATACGCAACCGGCTTAACGGTAAACGCGGTTGTCGTTTCGGTTGTCATCATCTCTCTCCTCCTCATCTCCTCCGCGACACGCTCCGTGCCGCCTTATCAGCGCCGACGGAGACACCTACCAGGCCGACGCCCAGTCGGCTTGCGCGGCATGCTAGGTGTCTCCGTCATAATCGGCGGGATCGAACGGCTCGCGATCGCGCTCCTCCATGCGTCGCATCTCCCCCTGCCCCACAAAACCCAGCGCGGACCAGGCCCGCTCGTCGCGTTGCGCCGCTTCAATAGCTCCCTCGCGATCATAGCAACACCCATCGCCGGCATTGCCGTCGCGATAGTTTTGCACGCGATAATCGGTCGTCGGCGTGCTGTCGCCGCTCTATGTCTGTGTTGATCGAACGACCTTGTAGCAGTCACCCCGCCACACACTAGTGCTCTGATTCGCCGTCCTCATCGTTCTCTCCCCTCCTCTCCCGATGTGGCCCGGTCCGTCCACGCGTCCCGCTCACCCCATCTACACTAAAGATAACAGGTTTGCGCTAGTTTGGCAAGGGGCGTGGTATCTTCTTTGCCCGCTTTTTGCGCGGCGCCCGATCCGTGCCGCGCTCCCCGCGCCTGCGCAATGCGGGCCTGACGGCCTCCACGGCGGCGCGGGTGAACAGCCAGGTGTGACCGCGCTTGACCCCCGCCAACTGGCCAGTCGTCACCAGTTGGCGGATGCGTTGCGGCACAACACCCAGCAGGGCCGCAGCCTCAGCGGTTGTGACCAGATCAGCCAGCAGATCGGCGCTATCCATGGCCATCTCCATCGCCGGCTTCCAGACGCGCGATCCACGCGGCGCCGAGGTAGCGCCGACCGTTGACGCCGGCCAGGACCCGACCGGATGAGGGGTCGCGCTGCACCGTCACCTCGCCGCTCAGCTCGTCGTAGGACGCGATGAGGCGCATCGACGGGTGCGTCAGATCGGACCATGCGGCGGGCAGAGATACCTGTCCCCAGATCACGGCGTCGCCGTTGAGAATGGCGACGATCTCCATCTCGAACTCCCCGTCCGCGCCGGTCACTGCGTAGGCGAGGCTGACGCCGGGGCGCACGATGACGAGCGCGCCATCGTCGCGTTCGTACAGATCGACGCGGTAGGCGCTGTTGTCCGCGTCCACGCGTGACGGCGGCGACAGTGCGCGGCGGCGGGCGCGCGCCTCCTCCGTGAGGCGCGCCATGGCCACGGCGTCGTCGGCGCGCACGGCGTCCACGTACTCCAGGGCCAGGCGCGCCAGTTCAGGATCGTCAGTCATGGCCATCGCGTCCACCTGCCGCGCGCTGATCCGCGCGCTGCGCGCCGAGGTCGTACGCTCGGCGGAGGGTCGCGGGATCGAGCTGCAGCCCCTCCGTCCATATCCACGCGCCTGGGACGCCTGACGCCGACTCGACGGTCCACCCCTCGCTGTTCATGCGCTCCACGTCCTCAAACGTGGTTTCCTGGTCATACGTCCATCCGCCACACATGGCGTCGGCGATGATCCAGGCGATGCGGTCCACCGCGTCAATGCCGTGTTGTGCCGTCACGTGTCACCTCCACGACGCTTTCATATCATCGTTAATCTTTGCGCTTCCCTCGCGCAACGCGCGCCCCGTCTCCCGCCGACGGCGCGGGTCCACGTGGCCGCGATAGGCCATGCCGTCCAGGCGGCCGATCAGTTCGACCAGGACAGCGTAGGTCTCGTCGGTGTCCATGCTCAGCTCCTCACTGCCGAGGATGCCGAACATGGACTCGATGAGGCGGCGACGCGGTGTCAACGGTTCCATTAGCGTGTCTAGCCGGTTGTCCGGCGCGCCGCTAGGAACATCGTCACCTGCGCCTCGTTGTGCAGGTCACCCGTCACCGCCGACGTGTCGGGACGACCGTTGTAGCCGCTCTGAACAGTGCGGCTGGTGTGGATGAGCCACGGCCCGTCCTCGTGCGCCCATCCGCGCGCGGGCCGCATGCGCGCGTCAGCATCAGTCTCGTCGTTAATCTGCCGCGCGAGCCTGGACGCATCGTCGTGTGTCATACAAATCCTCCGTTTTTTCCATGCCCCACCCGGTCAATTGCCAAGCGGGTCGATCTATTGCGCACTCTCGTTACACGCAATCGTCGCACAAGTCAGCTCCGCCGAGGGTCGAAAACGGGTAGCTCCCAGCGTATCCCGCCTGCCCACAGGAGCGGCAGCGGATCAGCTCACGGCCCTTGGGAGCCGGCACGCCTGCCAGCGCCGCCTCGATATCCTCGGCAGGCACACCCCGCCGCAGAGCCTCCATGACCGCTTTGGTGGTCTGGTAGGCATCCTCCTCGGCGCGCTGGCCGGCCAGGGTTTCGCCTTCGTCTCGCTCACTCATCGTTTTCGCCTTCGTCTCGCTCACTCATCATTTTCGCCTTCCGCCGCGATGCATCGCGGCGGCCGTCTCCAAAATGGCACGGGCCACGTCCTCGGTCATCTCAACCCACTCACGACAGCGGTAACGGTCGAGGGGTCCATGATGGACCAAGACGGACGACCCGCTTCGCCAGTAACGGATGTCCACGATGGGACACGACTCACCCCGCACGTCGATGCTGAGAGGTTGGGCCGCCTGGAGAGCATCCAAAACCGCCAGTTCGGCTCGCGTGCGGAGGTCGTCCAAACGCTCACGCTCCCGCAGCTGATCCCGCGTCAGCGCCGACCCCGGCTCGGACGCGGGAATGACGTCCCCGTGGTCGCGCGAGTGGTCCAGAGCAGCCGCGGACGCGGCCGCGTCGGCTACCGCTCCCTGTTGCTCATCGCCAAACCGGTCGCGATAGCACAACAGGTAGCGGCGCTCCCGCGCCGCCCAGCCCATCCCCGCGGCCGCGTACACCTCACGCGCGCCGTGCGCCACCAACAGCGCCGCCTTGTCCCCCACGTACCGCGGCGGGATCATGGAGGGCGCGGGTGTCCCGTCGTCCACCCGTACCACGATCACCGTTCCATCTGCCGCCTGCGTTGTCATCATCTGCGTAGCGGTTTGTGGTTCATGTGTGCTCATCGTGTTCAGTCTCCTGTCGTTTTCATGCCCCGCCCCGTTGAACGCTGGGCGGCGGTCATTGCTATGCGGCCTGCTCCTGCCCCTGTTGGCCGTACCCACGGCGCGCCCGTAAATGGCCCATCTGACGTTATCTCTCACAAATCCCGCATACCGTCCCATCCCGTTCACCCTTCCAGCCACTTCCGCTCACCTCATCTATATTAAAGATAACAGGTTTGCGCTAGTTTGGCAAGGAGTTTGGGGCGGTAAAATGGGGGGGTAAAATGGGCGCTGTCCGCTGGGTGGAGTTAGTCGTGGTCGAGGAGGGGCAGACGAGGGGAATGGGCGCGCGGACTAT
>JAABUQ010003096.1_pt1 | contig 31223 bp, 28 predicted proteins | sample 5560001 | NCBI WGS metagenome assembly JAABUQ01 (sample SAMN10711888, study PRJNA513371) | rock metagenome | isolation source: Antarctica rocks | place: Antarctica: Victoria Land, Finger Mt nord | collected 2015-12-18 | reverse complement strand
CGGAAGTCGTGACGCTATTCCGGCGCGAGAGGCGGAGGAAGCGCCCTTGGCGGGCAGTCCTCACGGTAGCGCCCGAACAACGCCACGCGTTCGAGCCGAGTTCCAAGCGTCGCAAGAGAGAAGACCCGCACCCTGGCTTAACGCTGCGGCCTGAACCGCAGTACCGTCATCAGGTGGCGCGATCGAACCACGGCCGGCGCGCTGATGGGACCGACAGGTTGATCGCATCGCGACGGTCGGTTTCAATCCGATCGTCGGCTTCGGTGGAGAAGCAGGGACCGAGCGACCACGACACATTCATGTCCTGCCGCGCTCAGCTACGCTGAATGCCGTGCCCGCCGACCTCGCGCCTGTTCTCTCGCGGCGGACACGCGTGCCGGATGCCGAGCGGCTGTTCAGCTTCGCGCCCAGGTAGCTTCACCGGCGCCCCGAACCCGCATACGTCAGGCGGCGTGGGGCACGGAATAGAGCGCGGTCGCGTTGAGGTGGACGTCGAGGAAGGTCTCGGCTTCGGCTTCCGGCAGGTGGAGCCTGGCCCTGCCGTTGGTCCAGCGATGGGTGCCTTCGGCGGCGTGCCAGCCATCGAGCACCAGGTCGGCGACGGAGATGACGGTGTCGTTGAGCCCGCTCCAGAGCACCAGCTTGTCCACCGCCACACCCAGGGTGCGACGGTCATCGACGAACGGGCCGACCACGTCGGCAGGGACCGCGGCGCGGGAGAGCAGGCGGACCGGCCGGGTGCCGCAGGGGATGTGGAACATGTGGCGCTGGCCGTTATGCCAGCGGGCGGAGAGTTCGCGGCCGTCATCGAGCAGCAGACGCAGGTCGGGCTGGTCGGTGACGGCGCGTACGCTGTCGCTGCCGTCGAAGCCGAGCCCGCGGGCGCGGTCGCGCAGCCGGGTCCAGATCGGCTCGACGAGCGTGCGGGCGACGGCCAGCGGCGCCGCCATGGTCGTGGCCGGGCTAGCGCAGACGCTGGCGTGCGCATTGATGAACAGGTCGCGGTTGCCGGTGTCCAGGTAGCTCTCGGCGGCCAGGCCCTCGGCGAGCAGGATGGCGTGGCTTTCCAGCTCGACGTGGAAGAAGTCGTAGACGCGGGTGCAGCGGTCGATCACGATGGAGCGGCCGTTGACGAGCATGCGGGCGGGGGTGAGCCCGGCCTGCGTGAGGATGCAGTGTTCCTGGGTCACCAGCAGGTCACGGTACGGGACGTCGTCGGCGAATGCATCTTTGCGGATACGTATGGGAAAAGCCTGGTCGCAGTCATCGAAGTCTGCCACGTCCAGGGAGCCGGAACCGATCCAGGTGACCGGGCGAGAGATGCGAATGCCGTCCTCGCTTACCGTGACCAAGTCGCCGACACGCAGGCTCTCGACCGCCGCCTCGCCGGATGGCGTCGCGATCATGGTGCCGCGCACGAAGCAGGTCGCGACCGCGGTCACGGTAAGGGTGGTGCTGGCCGACGTCGAGCCATCCGTGTCATTGATGGACAGGTCGAACGCGGTGGCGACGGTGCTGCCCACTCCTACCTGATGGGCGGTAGGCGTGAACTTCAGGGCCTTCAGTTCGGCGGTCAGGTTGGCCGGGCTGGTGAAGGCGAGGCTATAGGTGCCGGTGGCGGTCTTGGTCAGGCCGGCACCGCTGAGCACGCCGTCGGCGTCGGTGGCGGCACCGTTGAAGCTCAGGGTGATCGTGGCGCTGGTGGTGGTGGCGGTGTCCGCATCGGTGACCGTGACGTTGCCGAACGGCACCAGCACGGTGGCGTCGTTGCCGCTCTCGCTGGCGGGCAGGCCGCTGATGACCGGCACTGTACCGGTTCCGCTGACGCCGTCATTCTTGAGGCGCAACGGTGTGGCCGGGCGGCTGCTGTTGGAGTTCAGGACGGAGGTGAACAGCGACGGGCTGCCCTCGTAGAACGAGCTTGGGGTCTCGGTCCTCCAGTCGATGTAGAGACCGGTGTAGCTGCCGCCGACCGGGGTCGAGGTGGAATGGATCTCGTACGATGTGTTGCTGGGCTTGTTCGCGTAAGGGAGCGTGCCCATGCCGTTGAACGTCGTCGTGCCGCCGCTTCCCGATACGACGAAAGTCGCGTTGGTGACGGCGACCAGGAGGCCGGTGGGATCGTATTCGGCGGTCCAATTTCCCGACAGCGTCGAACCGTCCGAGAACGCGGCGCCGGTGATCTTTGTCGTAACAAAATTATCGGCCATCGCGATATCTCCCGAACCTGATACGGTATTATTGCTTTATCGTAACGATTATCAGTCTCGGTAGGAAGTGTTTTGGCAGTACATCGTCATGATCGCCTGCCCCATCGAGCCGTGCATGAGGCAGAATATCGATCTCGCCCGGGTGCGACTCGCTGGCTTGTTCTACCGGGGCACCGAGAACACCTGCCCGGCGGGCGCATGCGGCGTGGCTTGGAAGGCTCATAGCAGGACCCGATCGTGGATTTGCATGATTTCCGCGCGGTCGGAAATCCAGTATCCAGGAACCTGTCGGATCAAGCGGCGTGCAGTGATTGGAATGCAATAAAACAACCTGTATCAAGCAACATTATAACTTCCAAACACCCATCCATCATTCCAAAGCCAGGATCGGCTACCGTCGCGCCGAATTCCAGCCGGCCGGCCTTCGATGCGGCAGGCCCGAAGTGATGCCGCCCTTGAACCGCTGCCGTGCTGCATAGTTGATGCCAGTGATCAAGACAGGATGTGGCAGGGCGATGACGGCAGGTGAAGCGAGACAAGTGCGCGCGAGGGTCGCGCTGGTGTGGTTCCGGCAGGACCTGCGCCTTGCGGATCATCGTCCGTTGACGGAGGCGCTGGCCCGGGCGGACAGCGTGTTCGCGGTGTATGTCCACGACGAGCGCGCGGCGGGACGATGGGCACCGGGAGGTGCCGGCCTCTGGTGGCTGCATCACAGCCTGGCCGCCCTCGGGCAGTCCCTGCGCGAGGCGGGCGGCAGGCTGGTGCTGCGCCGCGGCGACGCCGCCACGATCATCCCGGAGCTCGCCCGGCAGGCCGGAGCGACGGAGGTGCATTGCGGCCTGGCGCACGAGCCGTGGTTGCGGGCACTCGATACCGAGGTCGCCGACACGCTGACCCATGATGGGGTAGGCCTGCACGCGCATCGCGTCTCGACGCTGTTCGACCTGGACCGGATACGCACCAAGACCGGCGGCGTCTACGGCGTCTACACGCCGTTCGCGAATACCTGCCGCAACCTGCCGCCACCCCCGGCACCCCTGCCCGTGCCCAAGTGCATCCCGGCAGCCGAGGGAGACTGGCAGTCGGACAGGCTGGAGGACTGGGGCCTGCTGCCGACGAAGCCGGACTGGGCGGGCGGGATGCGCAGCACCTGGCAACCAGGCGAGGCCGGCGCGCATGCGCGGGTCGCGCGCTTCCTGGCCGATCATCTCGACGGCTACCACGAGAGCCGCGACGCGCCCGCCGACGAGGACGGCACGTCCATGCTCTCGCCGCACCTGCACTGGGGCGAGATATCGGCCACGCAGGTCTGGCACGCAGCCCTCGATGCTTCTGCCGAGGGCAGCCGCGGAACCGGCTTTGAGCGGTTCCAGGGTGAACTGCTCTGGCACGAGTTCGCCGCCTACCTGCTCTGGAACCGTCCCTCGATGCCGGAGCAGCCGCTGCGGCCCGCTTTCGCGCGGCTGCGCTGGCGGCAGGATCCCGACGCCATGCGCGCCTGGCAGCGCGGGCAGACCGGCGTGCCGATCGTCGACGCGGGCATGCGGCAGCTCTGGCAGATCGGCTGGATGCACAACCGCGTCCGGATGATCACCGCCTCGCTGCTGGTCAAGCACCTGCTCGTATCCTGGCAGGATGGCGAGGCCTGGTTCTGGGACACCCTGGTGGACGGCGACCTCGCGACCAACGCCGCGAGCTGGCAGTGGGTGGCGGGATGCGGGACGGATGCGCAGCCGTTCTTCCGAATCTTCAACCCGGTCACCCAGTCCAGGAAGTTCGATCCCGACGGCGTCTATATCCGCCGCTGGGTGCCGGAAGTCGCGAAGCTGCCCGACCGTTTCCTGCATGCGCCCTGGGAGGCGCCCCCTGCGGAGCTGGCGCGGGCCGGGATCACGCTCGGCAAGACCTACCCGATGCCGGTCATCGCCCTGGACGAAGGCCGCGACCGCGCGCTCGCGGCGTTTCGCCAGGTGCGCGCAGAGGCGCGCGAGGAGGCGCTCGAAGCGGTGCCCGACGCCTCATGACCGACGGCGATCCCGCGCATCCCGATCCGGCAGGCGACACGCGTCCCGAGCCTTCGCGGCCCGGTCCCGAGATCGTCGGATCGGGGCCACTCGGGCCCGCGGCATTGGAAGGCCGCGCGCTGCGCGTGGTGGGCGACGTGCATGGCGACGTGCGCGCGTTCGCGCATGCCGTCGCGACCGAGCGGTTCATCATCCAGCTCGGCGACCTGATCGACCACGGCCCGGCCAGCGGCGATACCCTGCGCGTCATGTTCCGGCTGATCGACGACGGCACCGGCCTGTTCCTGCTCGGCAACCACGACCGCAAGCTGGGCCGCGCCCTGGCCGGCCATCGCATGCGTCCGGATGCGCCGCTCGAGAGCACCCTGGCCCAGCTCGACGACCCGGGATTGCGGGCGCGCGCGCTGCTGGAAATCGGACGCGCGCCGGCTTGGCTGGTGCTGGGGCAGCGCATCTTCGTGCATGGCGGTTTCCATACCGGCATGCTGGAGCAGGGGCCGCCGCCCGGCCTCGGTCGCGTCACCCCGCTGCTCTCGCGGGCGCTGTTCGGGGAGACCACCGGACGCATGCAGGAAGACGGCTACCCTGAGCGCCGGCTGAGCTGGGTCGATCACATCCCGCGCGGCTTCACCGTCTATTGCGGCCATGACCGGCGCAGCACCGACGGCCGGCCGTGGGTGAAGCACGGCCGCAACGGCGGCACCGCGATCTTCACCGATACCGGCGCCGGCAAGGGCGGCCACCTGGCCTGGATCGATCTCTGACAGGCTTGTCGGCCGGCGACGGATCCCGCACAACGATCCGGTCCGGATCGGGATCGTCGGGCCGGAACAGGAAGTGGACACGACATTGGCCAACAGCTCAGCCAGGCCGTCGGCGGCCAATCATACGGTGCCACCCGCGGATGTCGCCGCCCTGGCGCAGTTGCAGGCCCTGCGCGACAGCATCGACAATATCGATGCGGCGCTGGTCCACATGCTCGCCGAACGGTTTCGCTGCACCAAGGCGGTGGGCGAGCTGAAGGTGCGCAGCGCGATGCCGGCCGCCGATCCGCAGCGGGAAGCGCGTCAGGTGGCCCGGCTGCGCACGCTGGCGCGCGAGGCCCGGCTCGATCCGGATTTCGCGGAGAAGTTCCTGGCCTTCGTGATACGCGAAGTCATCCGCCACCACGAAGCGATCGCGCGCGGTCCCGACGCCGATCCGGGCGCATGAGCCGGGGCGGCCGCCGCCTGCTCCTGCTGCGCCACGCCAAGGCGGTGGCAGCCCAACCCGGCCTGCCGGATGCCGCCGACCATGCCAGGCCGCTGTCGGGGCGCGGACGGCTGGACGCCGCCGCCATGGGCAGGCTGCTGCGCCGGCATGCCCTGCTGCCGGACTGCGCCGTGGTCAGCACCGCGCTGCGGACGCGCGAGACGTTCGATCTGCTGGGACCCTTCGACGGCGCCGCCCCACGCCTGATGCTTTCCGACGCGCTCTATCTTGCCGCCCCGGCCACCTTGCTGGACGTGCTGCGCGAGCAGGGCGACAGGGCGCACAGCGTCATGCTGGTCGGCCATAATCCCGGGATGCATGAGCTGGCACTGGCGCTGGCAGCCGGCCCGGCGCTGGCGCAGGGCTTCCCCACCTGCACCCTGGCCGTGTTCGCGATCGAGGGCGACTGGTCCGGTCTCACGCCGGAGCGCTCGGCACTGCTCGACCTGCTGCATGCGTGAGGGTGGCGGGACAGGTCTGGCTGCGGAACCGACCCATGCGTGCCTGATCGGTTTTGCGCGGCACGGCCGTTGCCAGGGGCGTTGCTTCACCATAGATCTCGTTCCAATGGATCCATCGCCGACGACCTGGCAGAACAGGAACATCCCATGAGCGTGACTGCGAATTCTTCCGTCACCATCAGCCTGGACGCCACCGGCCAATCGGCGAAGCTGCCGCTGCTCACCGGCACGCTGGGTCCGGCCGTCGCCGACATACGCAAGCTGCACGCGGACCTGGGCATCTTCACCTACGATCCCGGCTATGGCGGCACCGCGGCGTGCGACAGCAAGATCACCTACATCGACGGCGACGAGGGCGTGTTGCTGCATCGCGGCTACCCGATCGACCAGCTCGCCGAGCGGTCGAGCTTCCTGGAGACCGCCTACCTGCTGCTGCATGGCGAGCTGCCGAACCAGTCGGAGAGCGACGGCTTCAGCCGCCAGATCAAGAACCACACCATGCTGCACGAGCAGATCCGCCACTTCTACAACGGCTTCCGGCGCGACGCGCATCCGATGGCGGTGATCTGCGGCGTCGTGGGCGCGCTGTCGGCGTTCTACCATGACAGCCTGGACATCAACGACCCGGCGCACCGGGAGCTCTCGGCGCTGCGACTGATCGCCAAGATGCCGACCATCGCGGCCTGGACCTTCAAGTACACGCAGGGCATGCCCTTCATCTATCCGCGAAACGAGCTCGGCTACGCGGAGAACCTCCTGCACATGATGTTCGCGATGCCGTCGGAGCCTTATCAGGTGAGCCCGGTGCTCGCCCGCGCGCTGGACCGCATCCTGATCCTGCACGCCGACCACGAGCAGAACGCCTCGACCAGCACGGTGCGCCTGGCCGGCTCCACCGGCGCCAACCCGTTCGCCTGCATCGCGGCCGGGATCGCCTCGCTCTGGGGCCCCTCGCACGGCGGCGCCAACGAGGCGGTGCTGAAGATGCTGCACGAGATCGGCACGCGCGACCACATCCCGGACTTCATCCGACGCGTGAAGGACAAGAGCAGCGGCGTGAAGCTGATGGGCTTCGGCCACCGGGTCTACAAGAACTTCGATCCGCGCGCGAAGATCATGCAGGCGACCTGCCACGAGGTGCTCGGCGAGCTGGGCATCAAGGATGACCCGCTGCTGGAGCTGGCGGTCGAGTTGGAGCGGATCGCGATCGAGGACGAGTATTTCGTCTCGCGCAAGCTCTACCCGAACGTGGATTTCTATTCGGGCATCATCCTCAAGGCGATGGGCATCCCGACCAGCATGTTCACCGTGCTGTTCGCGGTGGCGCGCACCGCCGGCTGGATCAGCCAGTGGAAGGAGATGATCGAGGAGCCCGGCCAGCGCATCGGCCGGCCGCGCCAGATCTACACAGGTGCCGCACGGCGGGACCTGGTTCCGCTTGCCGAGCGAACCTGAGCAGCAGCTTTAGAGCGTGATCACCCCAGGTTGATCACGCTCTAGATAATTTTGACGAGCAAGTTCATACCTTTAGCTTGAACAAGCGGTTCAAGCTAAAGGCATCTTGCTCTAATCGCAGTCGCAACCGCGCGTCGGGCCGCCGGCGCTGCGGACCACGTGGTGGTCGATCCATTCGGCGACCAGCCGGCGCGCCTCGTTGATCGAGGCCTCCGGATGATGGATGCGGTATAATGTGGTGCAGGCATGGAAGGCCTGCATGTCCGCTGTCCCGCAACCGCGAAGCTCGCGGTAGGCAGTGACGACGGCGCGCTCGCAGTTGCGGGCGATCATACTCTCACTACCCAATGGAAAACCTTTTGCAAATCGTTCGCAATCGATGACCCGAAAATAGACCTTCTGCGTCCGCATGCGCAAGCTGCGCGTGGACGGTGGTCGCCTTCCCTGCCTCGGTCGTGTCAATCCGGGCGCTGGTTCGCCACGGTGCCGAACCGGGCGCGTATCTCGCGTGCGACGCGCCCGGCCTCGTCGAGCGGCTGCCTGGGCCAGGGAGACAGGTCGTCCTGCAGCACGCGGAGCTGGTCCGCTCGGCGCAGGCGCTCGAGCAGCTGACGGGTCTCGCGGCGCTCGCTGCCGACCAGGGCGGCGAAGATGGGCGCCGATGCGGCGCAAGCCTCGGAGAGGGTCATCGCGCCCACGCTCGCGACCACCACGGCGTCGGCGTGACCGAGGAAGCCGAGCGTCGGGTCCTCTCCCGGCTCGCCGGAGCGATAGATCAGGTGCAGGCAGCCGCCCAGCCCGGCGGCGAGCGCATCCGCGGCCCCGGCGCCGGAGGGTAGCACCGAGGCCGTCACCGAGCCGCCGCGGTCACGTGCGAGGGCTGCCACGTGACGGCCGAGGCCGAGGGCCGCCTTCTGGTCGCGGCCGCCGAACAGCAGCACGATCCGCGGCCGTGGCAGATGCGACAGGCGCTCCGCCCATAGGTCCCGCGCACGCGCCAGAAGCCCCGGCGAGACCACGTTCGGCATGCCGAGCACGGGGATGACCCGGCTGGTGCTGGCCGGTCCTGTCGCACGCTCTGCCGGCGGCTCCGGCGACCGGCCGCGCGGCAGCACGGTGAGGTCGAACGGCAGCCATCCCGACATCTGCCCGGCCGGCAGCCGGCCGGCGCAATGCACCACCCGGCAGCCATGCCGCGATCGCAGCAGCAGGGCGCGCAGGCCCGAGGCTGTGCCGGCCGAGAGCACCAGGCCGGGTCCCGGGCCACCCGGCCGGTGCGGCTGGCCGGGCACCGCGTTCAGGCGCCGGAACGGCAGGCCCAGCCGTCCGGCGATGGCGCTGGCCTGGCCGGCGGCGGCGGAGCGCGGATCGTCCAGGACCCAGATGGGCGCCTGCGGCAGCAGGGCGAGGTTCATGGGCGGCGATCCTGCCGCCGGAAGCCGGGCGTCGCGGTGCATGATGGATTTCCTGCGGTCATGCGGCTACTGCTGCCCGATCGAGCTGAGGAATGGGACGATGGTACAACGTGAGGCGCCTGGAGGAGTATCGGGATCGGATATGGGTCTGCCGGCAGGACGCACCACCGATTGGGATCGCGACGCGGCATTGACCACCGCCAGATTGCTGCTGGAGATCAAGGCCGTCAATTTTCGTCCCGGTGAGCCATACACCCTGACATCCGGCTGGAAGTCCCCCGTCTACATCGATTGCCGCCGTATCATCTTCTTCCCGCGCGCACGGGCCAAGATCGTCGAGCTCGGGGTCGAGAAGATCGGCCGCCACGTCGGCTACGAGAGCATAGACGTGGTCGCCGGCGGAGAGACCGCGGGCATCCCCTTCGCCGCCTGGATCGCCGACCGCATGCTCGCGCCGATGGCCTACGTCCGCAAGAAGCCGAAGGGCTTCGGACGCAACGCGCTGATCGAGGGCGACGTGCCCGAAGGCAAGCGCACGCTGCTGGTCGAGGACCTGACCACCGACGGCGCGTCGAAGATCCTTTTCGCCAACGCGCTCCGCGAGGCCGGTGCGATCGTCAATCACACCTTCGTGGTGTTCTTCTACGGCGTATTCCCGGGGGCGCACCGCACGCTGGCCGCGATGGACATCCAGCTGCATGCGCTGTGCACCTGGTGGGACGTGCTGGAGGCCTGTGCCGAGCGGCCCTACTTCCCGGAGGCGGACGCAGCCGAGGTGCGCCGCTTCCTGGAGGATCCCTGCGCCTGGTCGGCCAGGCATGGCGGCGTCGCTTCCGCCGAGGAGGCGCGCGCGCGCAAGATCGCCAAGGACGACGAGACCTGAGCGGATGGCGGCCAAGGCGGGTGCGCATCTGCTCGCCTTCGATTCCGGCATCGGCGGCTACGGCATCGTCGGCACGCTGCGTGCCCGCCTGCCCGGCGCCCGGATCACGATGCTGGCGGACAACGCATTCTATCCCTACGGCGAGGTGGCGGATGCGGCGCTGGTCGCACGCATCGAGCAGGTGATCGCCCAGGCGATCGACCGGTTCGCGCCGGACGCGGTCGTGATCGCCTGCAACACCGCGAGCACGATCGCCCTGGGCCGGCTGCGTGAGCGCTTCGAGCTGCCCTTCATCGGCTGCGTACCACCGGTCAAGTGGGCGGCATCGATCAGCCGGACCCGGCATATCGGCCTGCTGGCGACGGCCGCGACCGTGCGCCGTCCCTACGTGGTCGACCTGGCCAGGCGTTTCGCGCCGGACTGCCGGCTGATCGTGCACGGCGCGCGCGGCCTCGCAAACCTGGCCGAGGCAGCCTTCCGCGGACAGCCAGTCGACCATGGCGCGATCCGCCAGGAACTGGGTCTCCTGCTCGGCCAGGAAGGTGGCGAGGCGATCGACACCGTCTGCATCGGCTGCACGCACTACAGCTTCCTGCTGGACGCGTTGCGCGATGCTTCCCCGGCCGGGATCGCCTGGCTGGATCCCGCGGAAGCGGTGGCGCGACGCACCGAGGCGGTGCTGGCCGGCCTCTCCCTGAGGGACGAGGCCGGAGCCGGCGGTGACGCGCTGTTCACGGCGCCGCCGGCCGATGCCGAACGGCTGCGTCCCGCCCTGCGGCGCTTCGGCTATGACGGGTTCGCGCTGTTTCCCGTGTGATTCCAGCCGCCCTACGGGACGACCGGTATCAGAGTCATAATCTTGCACGTGGCCGCCCCGCCAACCCCACGTGCATACCGGTCAGTCCGAAGGGCCGCCGGTATGACCCATCCGCTACACGATGGACCCGCCCGTGAGCCCGGTGACGCCGAGCAGGGTGATGTGGGTGCCGTCGGACAGGCTCAGCACGGTGCTGCCTCCGGTGACGTTGGCGCCGTGCACGGCGTTGGCGACCTCGTTCTGGCCGTAGCCGAACAGGGCCAGCCTGTCATGGGCGGCATCGAACCCGGATATGGTCACCGGTCCTACCCTTCCCGAAACGAAATCGAACAGGTCGGTGCCCGATCCCGCCGAGATGCTGGCGCTGCCGCTGCCGGCCAGGAAGATGGTGGAGCCGCTGCCCAGGCTGACCGCGTCCGCGCCGCTGCTGCCGAACACCACGTCGTTGCCCGCCGATCCGGCCGCCTTCAGGGTCTCGTTGCCGACGCCCGCCACCAGCACGTGGCGGCCGCTTCCGGTCGCGACCAGCTGGTCACCGTTGCCGCCTGCCACCATGGAGGCGGCACCGCTGCCGGACTGGAGCAGGTTGTTGCCGCCGGCGCCGCCGTAGAACAGGCCTCCGCCCGCCCCGCCCGATACGGTCAGGCTGCCGGAGCCGCCTATGACCGTGCTCGAGGCAGTACCGCCGGTGAAGCTGGTGCTGCCGCTGCCCGCGAAGGCCACCAACGCCGCGGCCCCGGCCTGGATGGTGTCGCTGCCGCCGCTGCCGATGAGCGTGTCGGCGCCGTGGCTCTGCAGCAGGTTCTGCCCGCTTCCCAGGAATATCACGCTGCCGCCGGACCCGCTGGTGACCGTGTTGCCGCCGCCGCCGCCGACCATGGTGTCATGTCCCGCGCCGCCCACGAAGACGGTGCCGCTCGCACTTCCGAAGAACACGTCGCCGCTGCTCGCGGCAGCGCCGTCCAGCGTGTCGCCGCCGGCTCCGGCCACCAGCGTCTCGCCGCCGGAGCTCGATGCCGTCAGCAGCGTAGCGGTGCCGTTCGCGACCACGGCGAGCTTGCTGCCGTTGCCGGTGACGTGGTCACCGCGGCCGGCATCGAACAGCGTGCCGGGGCCGCCTGCCAGGGTTACCTGCAGGGCAGGCACCACCATGCCGGCCTGGGTGGAGGTGAAACCGACCCCGTGCAGGGCGGCGTTCACCTGCGCCGCGGTCCCGGTCACCGAGTAGGTGCCGCCGTCCGCGCTGAGCGCGCCGCTGCCGAGGTTGGAGAAGTGGCCGGCTACCGCGGGCAGCATCGCGACGTCGACGGTGATCGGAAGCACCGGGCTGCCCTGGGCTACGGTCAGGTTGGCGAAGGCGGCCATCATCAGGGTCACCGCGGCGGTGCTGCTGGCCACGACCGCCCCGTGCTGGTCGGTGACGCTGTAGCTGACCGTGTCGGTGCCGCTCGACGGCACGTTTGCGGGTGCCGCGTAGATCACCTGCTGGGCGCCATCGGCCTGGAGCGCGCCGAGCGAGACCGTGCCGAGTGCGCCGGAAGCCTGCGTCAGGGTCAGGGCGTCGCCGCTCGTGCCGGGCGACGCCGTGCCCAGGATCGTGCTCTGGCCGCCTCCCACGACGGTGGGTGTCGCCGCGGCGATGGCCGGTCCGGCATCGAGATCGACCGACATGGTCGTGCTCTTCACGACCGAGCCGAGCTGGTCGGTGACCTTGTAGCTGACCTTGTCGGTGACGCTGGCGGTGACCTTGTCCGGCGCGGTGTAGATCACCTCCCGGGTGCCGTCCGGGCGCACGGTCCCGAGCGCGATCGTCCCGAGCGCGCTGGAGGTTTTCTGCAGGATCAGGGTATCGCCGTTGATGCCGGGCGACACCATGCCGAGCACGGTCGTCTGGCCCTGCTCCACCGAGGCGGGTTCCCCGGCGGTGATCGTCGGTCCGGAGTCCAGGATGACGGGGACGGTCCGGCTGACCACGAGGCCGTCATGCTGGTCGGTGATGCTGTACTTGACGGTATCGGTGTCGCTCGCGACCACGTCGTTCGGCGCGGCGTAGATGATCTGCTGCGTGCCGTCCGCCTGCACCGTCCCGAGCGAGACCGTGCCGAGTGCTCCGGGGGCCTGCGTCAGGGTCAGCACGTCGCCGCTGGCTCCCGGCGAGACGGTGCCGAGCACCGTCGTCTGGCGCTCCTCCACCGTGGCGGGGTCGGCGGCCGCGATCGTCGGGCCGGCGTCCAGCACGACCGAGGCGGTCCCGCTCGCGACGGCGCCTTCATGCTGATCGGCGACGCTGTAGCTGATCGCGTCGGTGGCGCTGGCGGCCAGGTCGCCGGGTGCGGTGTAGATCACCTGCTGCGTGCCGTCGGGCTGCACGGCGCCGAGCGAGACCGTGCCCAGCGCGCCGGCAGCCTGCGTGATGCTCAGCGTGTCGCCGCTTTGGCCCGGCGAGGCAGTGCCGATCACGGTGGTCTGATGCTCCTCCAGCACCGTGGGGATCGAGGCGATGACCGACGGGCCGACATCCAGGGTGACCGAAGCAGTCGCGTCGGTCGTGACCACGCCGATCTGGTCGATGACGCTGTAGCTGACCGTGTCCGTGCCGTCGGCGGCCACGCTCGCGGGTGCGGTGTAGATCACCTCGCGGGTGCCGTCGTCCTGCACCGCGCCGAGCGAGACCGTGCCGAGCGCGCCGGCAGCCTGGATCAGGGTCAGGGTATCGCCGCGCTCGCCGGGGGAGACGGTGCCGAGCACGGTGGTCTGGTCGTGCTCCACCACGACCGGCGTGGCCGCCACGAGCGCCGGGCCCGCATCGAGGGTCACGCTCACCGCGTTGCCGGCCACAGTGTCGTTGTGCTGGTCGGTGATGCTGTAGCGGACCGCGTCGGTGCCGCTCGCGGCGATGCTCGCCGGGGCCGTGTAGGTCACCTGCTGCGTGCCGTCGGGCTGCACCGCGCCGAGCGAGACCGTGCCGAGCGCGCCGGCAGCCTGCACCAGGGTCAGCACGTCGCCGGCAGCACCCGGCGAGACGGTGCCGAGCAACGTGGTCTGGCCGTGCTCGACCGCGGCCGGGACCGCCGCGACGATGGCCGGGCCCGCGTCCAGCGCCACCGAGGCGGTGCTGCTGGCGATGATGCCGCCATGCTGGTCGGTGACGCTGTAGCTGATGGCGTCGGTGCCGCTGTCCGCGACGTGCGCCGGCGCGGTGTAGATGACCGTCTGGGTGCCGTCGGGCTGCTCCGCACCGAGTGAGACCGTGCCGAGTGCGCCGGAGGCCTGGTCGAGGGTCAGCGTGTCGGTGCTCAGGCCCGGCGACACCGTGCCGACCACCGTGGTCTGGCCCTGCTCGACCGCGACCGGTGACACCGGGCTGATCGCCGGTCCGGCGTCCAGCGTCACGCTCGCGCTGCCGGCTGCCGCGACATCGTTATGCTGGTCGGTGATGGAGTAGGCGACGCTGTCGGTGCCGCTCGTGGCGATGCTGGAGGACGCGGTGTAGATCACCTTCTGGGTGCCGTCGTCCTGCACCGTGCCGAGCGAGACCGTGCCGAGCGCACCCGGCGTCTGGATCAGGGTGAGTATGTCGCCGTTCTGCCCGGGCGAGACGGTGCCGAGCACGGTGGTCTGGCGATGCTCCACCACGACGGGCGTCGCGGCGACGATCGTCGAACCTGCGTCCAGGGTCACCACCTGGCTGCCGCTGGCGGTCGAGTTCCGGGTCGTATCGGTAACGACATACTCCACCGCGTCGGTGCCGCTGGCCGCGACATGCGCGGGGGCGGTGTAGATCACCTGTTGCGTGCCGTCGGGCTGCACCACGCCGAGCGACACGACGCCGCTGCCGGCACTCTGGGTCACGACCAGGGTATCGCCGCCCTGGACCGGCGACGCCGTTCCCAGCACGGTAGCCTGACCCTGCTCCACCACGGCGGGCGTCGCCGTCACGATGGTCCCGGGCGCCGGAGGCGCCGGGATGTCCCCCAGGGCTGCGGTCATCACCGGAAATGGGCTTGTTACGGGTACCGCGTTGGCAACGACCTGGTCAGACGTAGTCATGGCGAAGTCCTCGATGGTGTGGGCGTCCGCACCTTCGAAGCTATTAGTTAACGATTTAATAACATCCCAACTGGTCGGCCGAATCCTCATATCCTCGCGTATCGGCACGTTCTAGCTAAGTACGATGCCGCCGCACACGTTGAGGGACTGTCCGGTGACGAACGCGGAGGCGTCGGAGGCGAGGAAGCAGGCCGGGCCTACCACGTCCTCCGGCTGGCCCAGCCGGCGCAGCGCGGTGACGCCGACCCAGCGGTCGACATTGACCTGGTCGGACAGGTTGGTGCGGCCCATGTCGGTGACGATGATGCCGGGACAGACGCAGTTGGCGGTGATGCCGAACTGTCCCACCTCCTGCGCCAGCACGCGGGTGAAGCCCATCACCGCGGCCTTGCTGGCGGAGTAGTGGGCCTGCTCCGGTGCGCCGTGCTTGCCGCCGATCGAGGCGATGTTGACGATGCGCCCGTAGCCGCGCCCGCGCATGTGCGGCAGCAGCGCCTGAACGACCAGGAAGGTGCCCTTCGCGTTGACGTCCATGACGGCGTCCCAGTGCGCTTCCGGCAGCTCCTCCACCGTGCCCGGGATCAGGATGCCGGCGTTGTTGACCACGGCGTCGACATGGCCCGCCTGCGCCAGCGCCGCGTCCACCATGGCGCGCACCTGGGCACGGTCGCTGACATCGGCGAACAGGGCGATGCCGCGCCGCCCGGTCGACGCGATCTCGGCCGCGACGGCTTCCAGCTCGGCGCGCTGGCGCTCGATGTCGTTGACCACCACGTCGAAGCCGTCGCGCGCGAGGCCGAGCGCGATCGCGCGGCCGATGCCGCGGCTGGCGCCGGTGACCAGGGCCGTGCGTCCGTTGCCCGAATTTGCCATCTCATCCTCCATCAGAAGAAGCGGATCTCGCCGCGCATCACCGCGAGGCTGACGGCCGCGATCATCACCACGCCGCGGACCTCGTTCTGCAGGTAGAACGGCGCCCCCAGCAGGTTGAGCCCATTATCGAGCATGCCGATGATGATGACACCGACCAGCGTGCCCTGCACGGTGGCGCGGCCCGGCTTGAAGGCGGTCATGCCGAGGAACACCGCGGTAAGGCTGTCCATCAGGTAGGGCTCGCCGGCGCCGGGCTGGCCGGTGCCGAGCCGCGCGGTCAGCATGATCCCGCCCATGGCGGCGCCGAACGAGGACAGCGTGAGGGCCAGCATGCGGCAGCGGTTGACGTTGATGCCGGACAGACGCGCCGCCTGCAGGTTCGATCCCGTCGCCACTACGGCGCGGCCGACGCGGGTGCGGTTGACCAGCACGTAGAACACCGTGACCACGACGAGCGCGATCAGGATCGGCACCGGCACCAGGCCCGCCACCCGCCCGGTGGCGATGAAGTAGAACGCCTTCGGGAAGCTGGAATAGATCGAGTCGCCGCCGTCATAGGCGTAGTTGAGCCCCAGCGCGATCGGCCCCATCGCCAGGGTCGCGATCAGCGAGGGGATGCGCAGCCGCGTCACCAGCAGCCCGTTGACGACGCCGATCGCGATGCCCGCCAGCACCGCGAGCACGATGGCGAGCGCGATCGGCAGCCCCGACCAGACCATGAGCCCCGCCACCAGCACGCCGGACAGCCCCGCCACCTGCCCCACCGAGAGGTCGAACTCGCCGCTCGCCACCGCCACCGTCAGGCCGGACGAGATCACCATCAGCACCGAGATCTGCACCAGGATGTTGCTGATGTTGGCGGCCGAGACGAAGCGGTCGCTGGCGAGCGCGAACACCACGAAGATGAGCAGGGCGGCGCCCACGGTGCCGTAGCGTGCGGCAAGCTGGCCCATCTCGAAGCGGCGCGCGGGGCGCCCGGATGCGGTCGCGGACATGGTCAGTTCACCTCCAGCAGGAGCCGGTCTTCGGACAGCTCGCCGCGCGGCAGGCAGGTCGCGAGACGGCCATGGCCGATGCAGTAGACGCGGTCGCACAGCGCGATCAGCTCGGAGAACTCGGCAGAGGCGATCAGCACCGCCGCACCCTGTCGCGCGAGGTCGCGTATCAGCCCGTACAGCTCGGCCTTGCTGCCCACGTCGACGCCCTCGGTCGGGTTGTCGAGCAGCAGCACCGGGGCAGTGTCGCCGATGCGCGCCAGCCAGCGGCCGAACACCACCTTCTGCTGGTTGCCGCCGGAGAGCTGCAGCACCTCCTGCTGCGGCCCGCTGCACTTCACGCGCAGCCGGGCGATGATGCCGCGCACGATCGACAGGGCATAGCCGGCGCGCACCACGCCGTGCCGGCTGATCTGCGCCAGGGAGCCCGTCAGCACGTTCTCCTCGACCGACAGGCCGCGGAACATCGCCTTGCGCAGCCGGTCGTCGGCGACGAGGTAGATGCCGTGGTCGATCGCCTCGCCGACGCTGCGCGGCAGGCGACGCAGGCCGGCGATGCGCACCTGCTTCGCCACTCCGGAATGCGGCGCGCCGGCCAGGCACTCCAGCAGCTCGGTTTGACCCGCACCCAGCACGCCGGCGACGCCGACCACCTCGCCGCGACGCACCGCGAGCTCGGGCACCTCCAGGCGGCCGACGCGCAGCGCGCGCACCGCGATCACGGCGTCCTCCGTGCCGCCGGAGACGGCGTGGCTGGTCCAGTCGGTCGCCTCGATGGCGCGTCCGACCATCAGCTGCACCACCTGCTTCAGGGTGACGTCGGCGACCGCCCCGTCATGCACCTTGCGGCCGTCCTTGAGCACCACGATGCGGTCGCACTGGGCGAACACCTCGTTGAGGTGATGCGAGATGAACAGGATGCCGAGGCCCTGTCGTTTCAGGTCGGCCAGGAAGGTGAACAGGCGCTGCGTCTCGGCCAGCGTCAGCGAGGCGGTCGGCTCGTCCAGGATCAGGATGCGCGGCCCGGTGGCGAGCGCCTTCAGGATGTCGAGGATCTTGAGCTCGCCCAGACTCAGCGTGTCGCACTCGCGCGACAGGTCGATGCGCACGCCGAAGCGGTCGGCCAGCTCCTGCGCGCGTGCGACCAACGTGCGGTCATGGATCAGCCCGCCCCGCAGCGGCTCGCGGCCGAGCATGATGTTCTCGGCCCCGGTCAGCGGCCGGATGATGGCGACCTGCTGGTGCGCGACCGCGATCCCGGCCGCCAGCGCGTCGGCCACGCCGCGGAACTGCACCGGGCGTCCACCCACCTGGAGCGTGCCGGCGTCCGGCATCACCGCGCCGCAGATGATCTTCACCAGGGTCGACTTGCCGGCGCCGTTGGCGCCGACGAGGGCCAGCATCTCGCCGGCGAATAGCTCGAGGTCGACCCCGGCCAATGCCGCGGTGGCCAGGAAGCTCTTGCCCATCGCACGGGCCTGCAGCAGCGGTTCGGTCATGGCGGGTACCAGGGGCGGGTGCCGGGCTGCGGGCGGGGCGCGCACCCCGCCCGCAGGTCCGGTCAGGCCTTCATGCCGGCGAGCGCGCGATCGCGGTAGACGTAGTACAGGTCGGTCGCGTCGTAGGTCGGCGTGCCGGCCGGCGGCACGTTGACGCCGCTCACCAGCAGCGGCGCCGGGAACTCCACCGTCGGCACCGGCACCACCTCCTTGGCGGGACGGCCCTTGCCGACGATCTCGTTGATCAGCCAGCCGGTATACGCCCCCCAGATCTCGAACGCCTGCGCGGTGGTGGCCTTGAGCGGGTAGCTGGGATCGCGCATGCGGTCGAGTGCGGTGGAGGCGCCGTCGGCGGAGACGACGAAGACGCGGTCCTGCATGTTGCGCGACTTGATCACCTCGGCGGCGGCCATGCCGGGCTCGTCCCAGGGACACCAGATCGCGTCGAGGTCGTTGCCGAAGCGGGCGAGCCAGTCATTCACCACGTTCTGCGTGGTCTCGTAGAAGCCGGAATACTGGATCACCCGGTCGGCCTGCAGGCCGATCCACTCGTTCTCGGTCAGCACCGCGCGCATCACCTTGCCACGCTTGCGCGTGCCGTGGTGGAAGTTGGCGACCACGGCGCAGATGTTGGCCTTCTGCTTGCCTTCGCCGAGCAGCCGGTCGACCATGTACTGGGTGTACTGGCCGCCCATCACCCAGTTGTTGCTGGTGATGTCGGCGATCGCCGGCGCCTGCCAGCCGCTGTCCAGGCTGAAGAACGGGATCTTCGAGCGGGCGAGGTCGTCGAGCGCGCTGTGTGCCGCGGTCAGCGTGCCGTACATCACCAGGATGGCATCGGACTTGGCGGTGATGGCGTTCTCGATCTGGCTGACCAGGGCGCCGGGATCGCCCTTGGCGTCGGTCATGTTGACCTCCCAGCTCTTGTCGAAGCTGGTCTTCTTCAGCCATTGCTGGAACCCGGCCCAGCTGCGCTGGTCGGATTGCGCCGACATCTGCTGCGCCACCACGGCGAGCTTCACCGGCTTGGACTGGCCCTGCGCGCGCGCCGGCTGGCTGCCGAGCGCGAACTGCGCGAGCTGCACCCCGCCCATCGCGGCGGCGGCGGCGCCGATGCCGCCAAGCATGTGACGGCGGGTCGGCTGGATGATCGTCGATCGGTCGTTGTTCACAGTGTCCTCCCGTTTTTTGTCGTTCTGCAGGCACGTGAGAGCAGCATCGGTTCAAGTAGAGTCGCTTCGCTTCGCGACTCTACTTGATTGATAAAGCTGCTCTTTCCTCAGTCAAGCAGAGCATGATCGAGCCGATCATGCTCTAGTCGAACAGCGCGGCCACCTCCGCCGGCTGGTCCCAGTGCGGCACGTGACCGGCATCCTGGATCAGGTGGATCGCCGCGCGGCTGCCGACCTGGCTCACCTGGGTCCAGGGGATGATGCGGTCCTGCACGCCCCAGACCACCCGCACCGGCATCGCCAGCGCGCGTAGGTCGCCGGTGATGTCGATCTGCTGGCCGCCGTCATCGACCAGCGTGTCCGCCAGGTCGAGCAGCCGCCCGCGCGACAGCTCGGCCGCCAGCGCATCGAGCTGCGCCGCCGTCAGGGCCGCGGGACGCACCACCAGGCGTCGCAGCAGGTGCTGCAGGCCGCCGCTGCTGCGCGCACGCACGATGCCGCGCACGAAGTCGACGTCGATCGCGCGGTCCAGGCCGGCCGGCGCCAGCAGTGTCAGCCGGCGCACGCGCGACGGCGTGCGGCGCGCCGCCCGTGCCGCCACCGCGCCGCCGAACGAGTGGCCGACCAGCTCGACCGGCTCGCCGCCCAGCCCGTCGAGGAAGGCCGCCACCGCGGACGCCGCCGCGTCGAGATGGGTGGCCTCGACGCCGGTGCCGCCGTGGCCGGGCAGGTCGATCGCGGTGACGTGGCGGCCGGCCCGCATCAGCGCCGCCGCCAGCTGCGCCCAGCTCTGCACGTCGCCGGCCAGCCCGTGCAGCAGCACGAGGCGCGACCCGTGCGTGGCCTCCGCTGCCCAGTTGCGACACGCGATGCCGCCGCCGGGAACGCTGGCCTCCAGGATCGTGGCGGCCGGCGCCACCTGCCGCGACGCATGCACGTCCGCCGCTTCGATGCGGCCGCGCCGTCCGCTGCCGGCCAGCCCGGCCAGATCGACCCCGTGCTGCCGCGCCACCGCGCGAGCAAGCGGCGTCGCGCGCACCCCGGCGGCGGCGAGCCCGGGCGCCTCGATCGGTGCAGGTGGCGGCGCGGACGGCGGCGGACTGGCCGGTGCGATCGGCGTGGGGGCAGCGGCCGGTGCGGCAGCCTCGTGCCCGTCCTCGTAGCGGCACAGCACCGCCCCGACATCGGCATCCTCGCCGGCCTGCACCACGATCTCGGCGAGCACCCCGTCGGCCAGCGCCGGCATCTCGACGACGGTCTTGTCGCTCTCGATCTCGACCAGCGTCTCGCCGCGCCGGAACGCCTCGCCGGGCTGCTTCAGCCACGCGGCCACGCGGCCCGTCTCCATGGTCTCGCCCAGGCGCGGCAGGGTCAGCTCGGCGATCATTGATCAAGGGTCCGGCATCGGCGCAGCATCCGGCGCACGGTGTCCGCGATCAGCCCGGGCGTGGGGATGCTGGCCGCCTCCAGGTCCGGCGCCACCGGGACCGGTATGTCCTCGCCGGCGATGCGTATCACCGGGTCCTCCAGGTAGTCGAAGCACTCCTCGGAGATGCGCGCCGCGAGCTCCGCCGCGACCCCGCCGGTCAGCGGCCCCTCGCTCACCACCAGGGCGCGTCCGGTGCGCTGGACCGAGGCGATCACGGTGTCCATGTCCAGCGGGTTGAGCGTGCGCAGGTCGACCACCTCGAGGGCGATGCCGTCGCCGGCCAGGGCGTCCGCCGCCGCCAGGGCGACGTGGACCATGCGCGAGTACGTCACCAGCGTCGCGTGGCTGCCCTCGCGACGCACGATCGCCTGGCCCCAGGGTGCGGCCGGCGCGTCGAGGTCGGCCATCTCCTTGCGCGTGTAGAGCGACTTGTGCTCGATGAATACGACCGGGTCGGGCAGCGTCAGGCTGTGTCGAAGCAGGTGGTAGGCGTCCGCCGCGGTGGCCGGCATCGCCAGGCGCAGGCCGGGCGTGTGCATGATCCACCCTTCCAGGCTCTGCGAGTGCTGCGCGCCGGCGGAGCGGCCGGTGCCGCCCTGGGTGCGCAGCACCATCGGCACGCCGATCTGGCCGCCGAACATGTAGCGTATCTTGGCCGCCTGGTTGGCCAGCTGGTCCATCACCAGCCCGAGGAAGTCGATGTACATCAGCTCGGCGACCGGACGCAGCCCGGTCATCGCCGCACCCACGGCGACGCCGACGATGGCCGCCTCGCTGATCGGCGTGTCGATCAGCCGCGACGTGCCGAACTCCGCGATCAGGTCCTTGGTGACGCCGTAGGCGCCGCCATAGGCGCCGACCTCCTCGCCGATGACGATGACGGTGTCGTCGTCGCGCATGGCGTCCTGCAGCGCCTTGCGCAGGGCGTCGCGGTAGGTGATCTCGGTCATTGTGCGTATCTGGGCCATGGTGCGTATCAAGCCGAGGCGAGGATGCGGTCGAGGCGGGTGCGCAGCGGTTCGGGCTCCGCCTGGTCGGGGCCGTAGACGTCGCGGAACATGCTCTCCGGCGGTGGCGCCGCGGCGCTCGCGGTGAAGTCGATGGTGGCGTCCATCTCGCGCACCACCTCGGCGTCGAGCGCATCGAGCGCCTCGGCCGCGAGCTGGCCCCGCGCCAGCAGCGCGTCTCGGGCGCGCGCGATCGGGTCGCGCTTACGTCCGACCTCCTCCTCATCGGCGGTGCGGTAGGGGCTCTTGTCCATGCGGCCATGGCCGAAGAAGCGGAAGCAGGAGATCGCCATGAAGCCCGGCTTGCCGGCGCGCGCGCCGTCCGCCAGCGCCTGCGCCGTATGGAACACCGCCTCGACGTCCTCGCCATCGACCATGTCGGCGGCCAGTCCGAACGCCTCGGCGCGTCGGTCGAACTCGATCGAGCGGGTGGCGCGGTCGATGCGGGTGCCCATGCCGTACTGGTTGTTGATGCAGACGAACAGCACCGGCAGGTCCCACAGTGCGGCCATGTTCATGCTCTCGTAGAGCACGCCCTGCTGCATGGCGCCGTCGCCGAAGAACGCCACCGAGATGGCGTCGCTGCCCTGCCGCTTGTAGCTGAGGCCGGCGCCGACGACGTGCGGGATGCCGCCGCCGACGATGGCGTTGGCGCCGAGATGGCCGAGCCCCATGTCCGCGATGTGCATCGAGCCGCCCTTGCCGCGGCAATACCCGGAATCCTTGCCGCCGATCTCCGCCATCATCCGGCCCGGGTCGGCGCCGCGTGCGAGGAAGATGCCGTGGCCGCGATGGTGCGTGGTGAAGCTGTCCTGCGGCCGCATCGCCATGGCGACGCCGGCGGCGGCCGCCTCCTCGCCGATCGACAGATGCAGCATCGAGCCCGCGGACAGGCCGCGCGTGTACAGCTCGGCCACGCGCTCCTCGAAGGTGCGTATGCGTCGCATGGTGCGATACAGGTCCGCCAGCGGCGTGTTGGCCAAGCTCATGACAGTGCGGCCTCTCGAAGCGGCTTCAGGGCTGGATAGAGATCGACGTAGCGCCGGTAGATCGCCTCGTAGCGGGCAACGTGGGCGGGGTTGGGCTCGATCCGCCGTCCCGGACGCACCATGGCCGCGATGCCCGCGTCGATGCTCGCGAAGTGCCCGGCGCCGTGTGCCGCCAGCACCGCGGCACCGAGCGAGGGCGCCTCCGCCACCTCCGGCACCACCACCGGCAGGCCGGAGGTGTCGGCGTGGATCTGCAGCCAGAGCGGAGACCGGGTGGCGCCGCCGCCGGCGGTGATCTCGGCAGCACCGCAGCCCGCCTCGGCCATGCGGTCGATGATGGCGCGCGTGCCGAAGCCGATCCCCTCCAACATGGCGCGGAACAGGTGCGCCGCGGTGTGGTGCAGCGACAGCCCGGTGATGGCGCCGCGCGACAGCGGGTCGGTGTAGGGGGTGCGGTTGCCCTGGAAATGATCCAGCACCAGCAGGCCGTCCGCGCCCGGCTCCAGCTTCGCCGCGTCGAGGTTGAGCGCGTCGAGATCGAGCGCGTCGCCGGTCAGGCGGCGCAGCCAGGCGATGATCGAGCCGGTGGAGGTCTGGCCGCCCTCCAGGACGGTGCGGCCGGGATAGACCGCGTCCTGGTAGCTGCCCCACAGCCCCGGCACGTGCGCCGCCGTGTCGCCGACCGCGAACTGCAGGTGCGACGAGCCGGTGATCAGCGCCAGCTGGCCGGGACGCGCCACCGCGAGCCCGATCATGCCGATCAGCGCGTCGGCGCCGCCCTGGACCACCAGCACCGTCTCGGCCAGCCCCAGGTGGTCGGCGGCCCGCGCCCTCAGCGGACCGATGACCGCACCCGGCGCCAGCACCTCCGCCGGCCATTTCGAGCGCAGCTCGGACAGGTCGAGCTTGTCCAGCAGGCTGTCCGGCCAGCCGCCGGCATCGCTGCGGTAGTGCCAGCGGATCGAGGCGTTGTTCAGGCTGGCGGCGCGTCGTCCGGTGAGGCGCCAGGTGATGAAATCCTGATACTCGCAGACGGTATGCGCGGCGCGGAAGATCTCGGGTTCGTGGCGCGACAGCCAGAGCGCCTTCGGGATCATCCACTCCGCGGAGACCGGTCCCTGGCCGGCGCCGTTGATGGCCAGCGCCGCGTCGCCGCTGGCGAGCACCGCGTCGGCCTCCGCGCCGGCCCGCACGTCCATCCAGATGATGGCCGGACGCAGCGGCCGCGACGCCTCGTCGAGAGCGACCACGGTGCAGCAGGTCGTGGTGGCGCAGATCGCATCGACATCGTGTGCGGCGATGCCGGCCTCCGCGACCGCCCGTCGCACCGAGGTGCCGAGAGCCGCCCACCAGGCTTCCGGGTCCTGCTCGGCGCGCGCGCCGGCCGCAAACTGGGTGGCGTAGGGCGACGTGGCCGACGCGATCCGCCGGCCGGCCAGGTCGAACACCGTCGCCCGCAGACTCTCGGTACCCCCGTCGATCCCGATCACGTAGGCCATGGACCATCCCCTGCCCGCACATTTGATGCGCAAAGCGACTTTTGCTCTTGCCGCACGATCGTCGTTTGGCGCGACGAATGTCAAGAGGGTAACGTGACCTCATGTTGACCCTGAACCTGGCGCACGAGCCCGACACCGAGATCATGGTGCGGGCGGCGTGGCTCTATCACGTGGGCGGCCTGACCCAGGAGGAGGTGGCGGTGCGCCTCGGCGTGCACCGCACCCGCATCGTGCGGCTGCTCGGCGAGGCGCGCGAGCGCGGGCTGGTGAGCGTCACCATCCATCACGAGCAGGTGCGCGACCTCGATGTCGAGGACGGCATCGCGCGCCGCTACGGGCTGGATTTCTGCCTGGCCACGCCGCCGATCGGCTTCGACGAGGCGGACGCCGAACCCAAGCTGGTGGCGGCCCAGGAGATGATCGCGCGACGCGCCGTGGGCAGTGCGGCCGCCAACTTCCTCAAGGGCAAGCTCGCCCTGGGCCGGCCGATCACCGTGGGCGTGAGCTGGGGCCGCACCCTGGAGCAGATGGCGCTGCACCTCTCGGGGGTGCAGAACCCGCGGGCACGCTTCGTATCGCTGATGGGCTCGCTGACACGCAACTCCGCCTCCAACCCGTTCGAGGTCGTCCAAGCGCTGGCCGCGCGCACCGGCGGCGAGGGGCATTTCCTGCCGGTGCCGTTCATCGCCGACACTGCGGCGGACCGGGCGGTGCTGATGTCGCAGCGCTCAGTGGCCGAAGCCCTGGAACTTGCGCGGTCGGCGGACCTCTATTTGATCAGCGTGGGCGAGCTGCGCGAGACGGCGTTCCTGCGCAAGCAGGCGATGCTCTCGGCGACGGAGCTGCGCAGCGTGCGCGCCCGCGGCGCGGTAGCGGACTCGCTCGGGCGGCTGTTCGACCGGGCTGGCGCGCAGATCGACCACGAACTGGCCCGACGCACCCTGGCGCTGGAGTTCGAGCGGCTGCGCGACCGCGACGTGGTGTTGCTGGCGGGCGGCCTGCAGAAGGTGGCGGCGGTCCAGGCACTGCTCCGTACGGGCGTCGTGCGCGGCCTGGTCATCGACGGCGACACCGCGAAGGCGCTGGCGGCGAGCGTAGGCTGAACCACGATCCCGGAGCGGGACCGTCGGTGGTCAGCAGGTCGTCCGGAGATGGTCGTCCAGGGCGTCGATGAAGACCCGCACCTTGGCCGAGAGGCTGCGATGGCTTGGGTAGAGGGCGTATACGTCCACCTTGTCCGGCTCCAGCGCGGGCAGCACCCGCACCGGCTCGCCGCGCGTGAGCGCTTCGGCGGCGATGAAATCCGGCAGGCGGCCGATCCGACCCGCCGATGAGCAGCGTCCTCAGGATGTCAAGATCGACCAGGACCGCAATGCGCGCCCAGCAGCGGATGAGTGCAAGCTGGGTGGGACTGAAGCAGGCAGGGAAACGGAGGATTTCTGTCTTCGGGAGAGATCACGTCGGATCGGGGTCAAAGCAGAATCTGCTCCAGAACGTACGCTAGAGCAAGATGCCTTTAGCTTGAACCGCTTGTTCAAGCTAAAGGCATGAACTTGCTCGTCAAAATTATCTAGAGCGTGATCAACCTGGGGTGATCATGCTCTGCTTGACTGAGGAAAGAGCAGCTTTATCAGTCAAGTGGGATCGCAAGGCGATTCCACTTGAACCGATGCTGCTCTGAGGCCGCGACGAGCGACCTTCCCGGAAGCGGTCTTTCGGAACGGGTGAGTTCGGTCGTCAGCGGACGTTCGGATCAAGCTTGCGAGTGGTCGAAGACAAGTTGTGCAGCTCATCAAAAGCACGGGTCAGGTGTGCATCCAAGCCCAGCGTCGGATCGTCGAACCACGCGCTCGCGGCATACCTGAGTGCGGCCATGCCCACCTGAGCCGCGAATGTCGCGAGGCCATCCTCGACGCCGCGGCGGCGTAAAGCTTCGGACAAGGCGTTCATCGAACCCGCAGTCTTCGTCAGCACACGCTCTTGCAGCGCTGGAGTTCGTGAGATGACCTCCTGCCGGGGTTCGGAGAATGGACGGTTGTCCTCGAGCATTTGCTCGACCGAGCGGAAGGCCCAGAGTAGCGCGCCCATCGGCTTCAGGTGTTTGGGAGCTGCCAGTACGCCGTCAGTCAAGGCCGCACGGAACGCATCTTCTCCGTCGAACAACGCCTCACGCTTGTCTGGAAAATGCCGAAAGAAGGTTCGCTCCGTGACGCCGGCTTTGGCGGCGATCTCGGCCGTTGTCGTAGCATCGTAGCCGCGCTCGCGGAACACCCGCGCTCGACGCCATCGTCTGAACGGTAGCCTGGAGGTCGTTCATGGCCGTTGAACAAACTCGCGCCGACACCACGAGGACGATCCGCTTCCATCGATACGGCGAACCGGTCGACGTGCTGCGCGTGGAGGAAGCCGCCTTTCCGAGCCCAGGAGCGGATCGCGTCCGTATGCGGGTGCATGCGTGCGGGCTCAATCCCGCGGATTGGGCGCTATGCCGGGGTCTTTTCGCCGGCGACCTCCCACGTGGGATCGGACTCGATGTGTCCGGAACCGTCGACGCCGTCGGCGAGGGCGTGACGGATGCTGGCGTCGGCGACCGCGTCCTGGGCGTCGCCGATTACGCCGGTTGCCCAAGCGCCGGGGCTTCGGACTACGCAATCCTGAACCACTGGACGCCGGTCCCAAAGGGTCTTGATGCTGCCGCTTGTGGCCGAGACGGCTTTCTGGAGCCTTGAGAGCCTCCGTGTTGCGGCCGCACACACATTGCTCGTTCACGGCGCCGGGACCATGGTGGGGTTCGCCGCCGTTCAGATCGCCTTGATCCGGAACGCCCGGGTGATCGCGACCGCGGGCGACGCCTTCGCCGAACAGCTTCGGGCGCTGGGCGCCGCGGTCACGACCTACGGAGACGACGTGGTCGAGCGGATTCTCGGGATCATCGGGGCGTTCCAGACCTGATCCTAGAGCAAGATGACTCTAGCTTGAACCGCTTGTTCGAGCTAAAATCATGAACTTGCTCGTCAAAATTAGCTAGAGCGCGATCAACCTGGGGTGATCGCGCTCTAGGGACCGCGCCGCCCAGCTTCGTGCTGCCCGACCTCGTCAGGATCGCGGGCGGCGACCCGCGCCGCGTCCTCACGATCACCGACTTCGCTGCAGCCGCAGAGCTCGGGGTCGGCGACAGCTCCGGAGAAGATACCACCCTGCGCTACGACGTTCTTGGGTAGTTCGCGAGGCTCGCCGCAGAAGGTCGACTCCAGGTGCCGGTCGCGCGGACATTCCCGCTTGAGGACTGGCGCGAGGCGCTCGACCTCAGTCAGAGCGGGCGCGCCCGCGACAAACTCGTGCTCCTGCTGGCCCACACAGCCAACACGCGTTAGGCGGCTCTGGCGAGCACCCCGGAAGGTGCTTCCACGCGACCAGTCATACGGTCGTAACGGCGTTGCGAGTGGACTGTGGCCACGAGACTGGCCGGTGTCAGAAACATTCTCCCACCATCTCCTCGCTTTTCACCCACAAGGCACGTGCGTTTTCAGGACTCAAGGCGTAGGAGCGGACGCCTGTCTTGGATGTCGGATCATCAACGACCTCGGCAACGTGGCAGTCTTCGCAATACCGCCCCCCGATGTCGCCCGCGGTCGCGACCACCCCAGCCCACACGGCCGTCGCCGCTCCTTGCGGAACTGTCTTCCAGTCGTAAGCCGCGACGGCCGCATCCTTCGCGTCACCCAGCCCTTCGATCATCTGCTGAACGGTTTCGGTCATGATTGCGCCCGGATGGACGGCCGTGGCCCTGATGCCCGTGGGACTATGGCGCCGGTCGAACTCGGCCGCGAACAAGATGGTAGCCGTCTTCGACCGGCCATAGGCCGTGTATTCCTGATATGGGGTCCGCTCGAATTTCGGATCCTCAAGATCGACGTCGGCCCTGCGGTGGCCCGCCGACGCGACCATGACAACGCGCCCACCAGATTTCAAAAGGCCCGCGATGCGGTTGATGAGAACGAAGTGCCCGAGGTGGTTGGTCCCAAACTGCGCCTCGAAGCCATCCACGGTCATTCGCTTCGGGCCGGCCATGACCCCGGCATTGGCGATCACCAAGTCAAACGGCTTGCCAACAGCGACCAAGGCGTCAGCGCAGGCACGCACGCTCGCCAACGATGCCAAGTCGAGTTGCACCAGTTCCAACTCGCCGCTTTCGGCAGCCTGATCATGAACCTGCTCCGTCGCCGCGCGGGCCTTGGATAGGTTTCGTGCGGCACCGACCACCTGGGCGCCGTGCGCGGCCAGGCTGCGAGCTGTTTCCACGCCGATCCCAGCCGAAACGCCGGTGACGAGGATGCGCCTGCCGTTCAAGTCCACATCCCGTAATACTTCGTCTGTTGTCGACGCGGCGCCAAAGGCTCCAGCCATGATTTTCTCCAGTTCCGAGGCCCTTGAACCCGGTGATTGACCTCGGCTGATCGAGGCAGGAAACCGGTATGAGCATTCCATTTGAACACGTTGAAACCCTATATGGCTTTGTTGCCAAGCAGGATCGCGTTGGGATGGTTCCGCTTCGCGCCAAGCCGGCAGGACAGCGATCCTTCGTTTCCCTGCCTGCTTCAGTCCCACCCAGCTTGCGCCGCCGAGACCGATAGGTGCGAGCCCGGCTGCGGATGAGTGCAAGCCGCTACACCTCGCAGGGATCACGCCTCTCCGGCCGTTACAGCACCATCGACGATCAGGATGCCGCACGCTTGACGACACCTTCGGCGAGCAGGCTCTGTGCCGTGTCGACGATCGCTTCGTCGTTGCTCCGCGGCGCCCAACCGAGCTCGCGCTTCGCCTTGTCCGCGGAGACCGGCCGTTCCTTGTCGAGCTCGAACAGCCGGTCGCGCACGACCGGGTCGAATATCGAGGACAGCCGCACGAGCCAACTCGGCAGGCGGCGCCTGGGCACCTTGCCCGCCACCTCGGGCACGCGTTCGCGCAGCACCCGCGCGATGTCCTCCATCCAGTAGAACGGACCGGCCCCGATGAAGCGCTGGCCGGCGGCGTTCGGTGCGCGCAGCGCCCGGACATGCAGGTCGGCGATGTCGCGCACATCGGCCAGCGGCCAGCCGAAGCACGGCAGGCCGGGCAGCGAACCGTCGATCAGCTTCTTGACGATGTCGAGCGAGGCCGAGAAGTCGCCGCCGAGCACCGGACCGAGCACCGCGCCCGGGCAGACCGTGACGAGTTCCAGCGCGCCGCCTTCGCGAGAGTGCCAGTCCCAGGCAGCGCGCTCCGCGATCATCTTGGACCGCTCGTAGGCGGAGCTGTCGGTCCGGTCGCCCGGGTCGGACCAGTCGGCCTCGGTGAACGGTTGCGATCGTCCGCCCTGGCCGTAGGTCACCGCAGCCGTCGACGAGGTCATCACCACCCGCCTCACGCCGGCGTCGCGAGCCGCCTTGAGAACCCGGAGCGCGCCGTCGCGTGCTGGCCGTACCAGTTCGTCGTCGTTCTTCGGATTGCGCGACGGGAAAGGTGAAGCGACGTGCAGCACGCCCGAGCAGTCCGAGCAGGCCTCCCGCCAGCCGGCATCGGCGTTGAGATCGGCGACCACGACTTCGAGCCTGTGATCGGCCTCTACGACCTTGCCGATCGCGGCGCGAACCTCCGCCTCGCGTGCGAGGCTGCGGACGGTCGTGCTCACGCGTGCACCTTCACGAAGAAGCTGTGCGATACAGAAGCTCGCGATGTATCCCGATCCACCGGTCACCAACACGCGTTCCGACCCGACCATGACGACCTCCTTGCCTGCGCGCAGAGTTAGACATATTGGCCTGTAGATGTCCAGTCCGTCCGATCTTGGCCTGAAACGCGTTCTCGCTGCGGCGCTGACGCTGTTCGGTCGTCACGGCTTCCAGCGCACGAGCATGGCCGACATCGCGCGCGAGGCAGGAATCGCACGGGCGACCCTCTATCTTCGCTTTTCGGAAAAGGGTGCGCTCTTTGAAGCGCTGGCGGCGTTGCTGGTCGATGAAGCGCTTGCGCGGGCAGAGGCGGCCTGGGTTCCCGATGCGCCACTATCGGAAAATATAGCCGCGACCCTGCTCGCCAAGGATCTCGGTTTCTTTCACATACTCAACGCGACCCCGCATGGTGCGGAACTGCTGGAACTCGACGCCGAGCTGACCGCCGCCCACGTGGCCCGGCTCGATGCGGGGTTCGCAGCACTGCTCGCGAGACGCGGTCGCGAGGCGGTGCAGGGGGGTGCCGATCTGACGGCGTTCGACGATGCAGATGGCTTCGCGGCGTTCCTGGCGACCGCCGGCTCGGGCCTCAAGCACGAAACGCGCACCGAGGAAGCATTCCGCTCGGTCGTCGATCGCCTAGCGCGCGTGTCGGCACGCGCGGCGGGTCAGACCTAATGATGTCCGGCCAGGGCCGCCTGCGCCGTCCCTGCGACGCCCGCTATCCGGAGATCCGGCCGACCTCGCTGCGCGACTTCCTGCGGTCGCGCGCTTCGGCGACGAGCTAGCGGCCCCGCCTGACTGTGTAGAGCGCGATTCCGTCCATCAGCCGACGGATGCGGCTGTCGGGAAACAGGCGCAGCGCGTGGCGCGCGGCCTGGGCGTAGTGGGCGGCGCGTCGCAGCGTGACTCCGATGGCGTCGCGCTGGGCGATCAGCGCCATGGCGTGCTCGAGATCGTCCTCGCCATGCTGGCTCATCTCGATCACCCGGCGCCAGAAGCCGCGCTCGGCCTCATTGCCGGCCTCGTAGGCGGCCAGCACCGGCAGGGTGATCTTGCCCTCGCGGAAATCGTCGCCGACGGTCTTGCCGAGCTCGGCCTGGTCGGCGGCGTAGTCGAGCGCGTCGTCCACCAGCTGGAAAGCCATGCCGAGGTTGGTGCCGAACAGCTCCAGCGCCAGCTCCTCCGGCTCCGGGCGGCCGGCCACCACCGCGCCGACCCGGCAGGCGGCGGCGAACAGGGCGGCGGTCTTGCCGTGGATGACCTGCAGGTAGCGTTCGACCGGGGTGGACAGGTCGTTCTGGGTGGCCATCTGCAGCACCTCGCCCTCGGCGATGGTGGCCGCGGCGGCGGACAGGATCGCCAGTACCCGCAGCGAGCCGTCCTCGGTCATCAACTGGAACGAGCGCGCGAACAGGAAGTCGCCGACCAGCACCGAGGCCTTGTTACCGAACACCGCGTTGGCGCTGGCGAGGCCGCGACG
>JAABUQ010003094.1_pt1 | contig 31263 bp, 36 predicted proteins | sample 5560001 | NCBI WGS metagenome assembly JAABUQ01 (sample SAMN10711888, study PRJNA513371) | rock metagenome | isolation source: Antarctica rocks | place: Antarctica: Victoria Land, Finger Mt nord | collected 2015-12-18 | reverse complement strand
GATGGTGGGGTGGGGGAAGAGGAATGGTCTGTGTAGAGGGTTTTACGGACTGGGGGGTGGTGAGTGGATACCTGAGGTGCTGGAGCTGTGGAGAGCGATTAAAGAAGAGCCGATAAGAAGCTTTAGATACATGATTTGTCAGAAGTTACGATGGGAAGGGTTCGATTGAGTCACCGAACGTGTCATACGGTGAACAAGGTTGAAGGCCTGTCTGGCAAAAGGCCAGTCGTAGGTTCTACTGCGGTCCTGTCTATACATATCCAGTGTTGTTCGTGCAACGCCAAGGAAAGACATCCACACTATGCTTACCCTCCGGGAAAACCTCCTATATAATTTTACACCTAGAAAACCCACTAATAGCGAAATAGAGACGAGCTTTCTAGGATGTAGGAGTCGCGGCGGGGGCAGTAGGTGGGGGAGATGTGTTGCCGGCAGAGAATGAAGAAGAGGAGGCTGTGCTGGAGGAGTCTGGTGATTTGGCCGAAGCGCTGCCCGTTGGTGCTGCGACACCGCTGACACCACTAGTCGGACCGGACGAGGAGCCGGAACTGGTTCTGGAGCTGGACGCAGTCTGAATACAGGTAGAGAAGACTTGAGTGCTAAAGGTTGCGAGCTGGGTGTTCCAGATATCGAGAACGTTCAGTTGAACACTGTCACCGAATGAGATGACTTCCTGGATACCGCTCGAGCATTGACCTTGATTCTGGCGGATCAGGAGATCGCGTGCGTGATTGCGGTCTTCAAAGCGTTTTTGATGGCCAGGAGTATTGACGATAGTGGCTAGCTCGATGGAGGGCTCATCAGTAATGCTGACATTTTGGCTGAATTTATTTATCCCCAGAATGTTGACCCCGACTCCAAGAGAGATAGGTACACCGAAAGTACCATTGACATCAATCTGGCCGGCAGTCATAGTAAAGACCTTGTCAACGGACGGCGTCCATCCAGTGTACTTTGACGCGCTCTTGTCTTTGTTGGCCAAGTCCATGTGGGCTTGAGCGTTATCCCATGTGTAGTGAACACCAGCCTCAAGACTTCCAGTTGCGCTAACGGCTAGCCGGAAGGCGACATCGACAGTAAGCGTTGGACCAATGGTAAAGACGTCCGGGACCTCAAAGGGGATAATGCCTTCCGAGAAGATCTGAAATTTGAGGGGTAACGTGGGGGACTTGGCATCCTTTGCTTCGAAACCGAATACCATGGGGATGTTGAAGTTGTTTGCGGAAATATCGATGGCCCCCTCCTTGAGGAATGGGCGAACCGGCTCGACGGTTATACTGCCGTCCATTGCGAGATGACCATGGGCACCGCACTCAACGCAGTAGATGGTGACTCCGTCGAGTGTTGTAAGGCTCTGGGCGGGTCCCCAAGGGCTGCTCGCCGTCCCCGTAGGACGGATGTCGATGTTGCCAGATACAGCTTTTGACACTGCAACGGTCGGAAGATGGCTCTTGATGTCAGAAACGGCCGCACCGCCCGCTGAGGTGACAGCGCTGGCTACGCTGGTAGCAACGCTTTCGACCTTAGAGGTGGCAACGCTCTCTACGCTTGCAACCTTCGACGTAACAACGCCGGCCACACTACCCACGTCCGAGGTGACACCACCGAATACGGATTTTATACCACCAAACGGGTTTCCGGGAAAGCGCTTGAAGAGTGAGGGTGGTTTGGTAGTCTTTAGACCTTGAGCTGAGGATACAGCTGAGGGCCCAGCTGAGTGTCTCCAGTCGGCCTTGAAGCTTTTGACAATGTCAGGATCAGCCCCTGTCAGCATGTTCCCCTTGGCTTTGACTGATCTTGTCTTCTTGTCGGTGATGTAGTTTTTGACCTTGAAAAAAGTACGCTGTTGAGACTTGCCACAACCTTCGGTGGCATCAATCAGAATGAAAGGTTTACCAGATTTTGGCCAGGACTTGACCGCCTTGTCGAAAATATCGGCGGCGTCGAACGAGAAGCTAATCTCGGTATCGGAGGGGCACTGAATGTTCTTTACACAGTCAATGTGCTCCAAAGGGACCGCCGGATTATGAAATTGATAGCCTATAGAGGCCTGCGTATCGGCGTGGGCCGAATCTGGAAGAAATATTAGTACTTGAACTTCGTGTGTACGATTGAAAGCAATTTACCTGGGCTGTTGGCTCCGGTGTAATGTAAGGTGTGCTTGTGCTTGGGGTCAACGTTCCCTGGATCTTTTGTATCATGACCAGGAAGGACTGTTGGTGTGAGGCAGACCGTGGAGGGTCCGAATTGGACAGGCTCGAGCGGTGGAGTACCGATAGAGTGACCCGAAGGCATACCTGAAGGTCGAGCCGTCAAAACTGAGTAATCCGGACCCGTAGGTAAGGCACCAGATGGATGGACGCCAGTCCCGCTGGTAGGGTGGAATGTAGGGTAGGGAGCCACAGGCTCAGGTCCGTACTTAGGTGTGCCATGGGCAAGAGCCATCGAGGCTACCCCGAGCAGAATAGACAATCGATAAGACATAATGTATGAGAAACCACACCAGGTGGTAAACGATTGAAAGGAATTAAGAGGTCAAAAACGAAGAAATGAAAAGAGAAAACGCAAACAATAGGAAAGGTGTTTTTTATGATTAAGGAATGCTTTGATCGAGCAAAATTTGGGCGTGGGGGAACTATTATATATATCTCCCTCTGGTGGTCTGTACCATCCAGGTGGTAGAGCTGAACGTTGTATGTGAATCCTGTGAATGCAATGATCTCACCGACCGGAAAAATTACGAAAAGAGTAGGATCAAAACGATCCGAAACTGACTTCTACAACGAATTGCTTCAGAGACCTGCTCTAGGTCCATAGGCTGTGAGCTTGCTGAAACAATGACAGCGAACCTTCATTGTGAAAGATGTGGACAGCATGTCTGCTCACACTTGCAAAGCTCGGACCGGCGTCTGGTCCAACCCACTGGCGGTATCAACCCACAATTTCGAAGATTTACTACGCCTCTTCCCTTCAGGTTAATCTCCTTACATGAGACACGAATCCGAATTTCTAGTTTGTACTCGTTTTCTGAGGAGTTGGGCCCCATGAGGCCAGAGTAGTCATGACGAATTTCGGGGGCTGTTCGAGGATTCTGTTGGTCAGGCCAGCACTTTGACTTACCGCCTTGCCATCCCTTCCATTGAGTCGACTGCAATGTTGAAGCCCCCTCAATAATGAAGGTAGCTGCATGAATGGGTTCGTGGCTGGCGACATGGAGCTCATGGACCTGTTCCTGGATCGGAGGTAGGCTCATCCCACAGATTCGTGGGCGCATCAACCGCGGATGCAACGCCAACCGCGGCCCGTCATTGCACGGACTTCTTGAGTGGGACACACAGGTGCCAGATAGTGTTCTGGAAACCCTGGACGATGTATAGGTGTCAAGGACCAGACATATCGTTCGTTGCGCTGTCTGACGTCACGCTTTGAAGCTGTTGGTGGCTTATTGCGGCACCTATTTCAAACACGATATCAATTTGTCCCTCGGCTGATGTCTCGAAAGAGAATGAGCTGCATGGCTGTGCTTGCAGCAAGGAGATTGGAGTACGAGAGAAGAAGGTGAAGTTACGTTTCGTTAACCAGGAAATCAGGGGCTTGGCTATGCCCAGCGCAGATCACGGCGCCAAACAGCCAATCGGAAGTCGGCCTCCTCGTCCTTGACAAGCGCCAACCATGCCTCTAGGTCCAATCCGGAAAGAACCTCTTGACATCTGTTCCCTCTGAAGACAGGCACGGTACTCCACTCAGCCTGGTGCTCAATTGCGTACCCACCTAGGGCCTTAGATGCCCCGTGTCTGATTCGCGTGCTGAGCCCAAAGCTGCGAAATGTACAGATGTTGAAACGCATCCTTCAGATCCCCTAAGGTACAGCGTACAATGGCGTCAGCGGCAGCACCACGAACTAAAACACTGATCGGCATTGGCACGCACTGATACCATTGGGAAGGTATATGTATATGTTAAAAATCATATTTGTCTTTTGCTCTCATATATCTGCAAGTTACATCTCTGGTGATACGTATCAAAAGCCTGGTGCATTATCTTTTATACTTTCCATCTATTGTCACTACCCCGTCGTAATCAAATCTTCTCCTCCAATCTTTCCCCTATCGCATGACAACCACCTCAAGCCTCCCATCCTCGCTCTACCATCAGCACACCCAAATTCCCCTCCTCAACCCCCCCACCTCCATCAACCATCCACAATGTCCGTCCACTACCCCCAACAGTCGTACCTCCCCCCCTCCCACCCTCCCTATCCTATCCCATCTAACAACCCCCCAGCTACAACCCTTCGCAGCCCTACATGCCACCCCCAACAATGGGTCCAACACCCCACGGCACCGCGCCTCCGGTTCGTCTCCCTCCCCGTCCATTTCTTTCCCCTCACCAATAACGCTCCACAGATGCACTACCCAGTAACACCCGCACCCATCGTCGAAGAGAAGCGAGGCCTGCGCATCGTACGCGATCCATCCAAGAAGCCGCAGCGGGTGTGGTGTGGTGGCATTCGGTTCTCGTGGTTTGACTGCTTGACGGGCTCGAGTGTGGCAAGGTAGATGGGTGGGGGGTCTGGGCGGGTTGGCGGGGGAGGTGGGAGAAGAGAGGGGCTATGAGTGTATACATGGGCGGAAATCAAATTGCATCTTTTATCAATGAAGAGTTGATGTTGCGTCAGCAACGGCCTCGAGCAGCGCGGCGCGGCGAGCTCTACTTGAGTGAACTACATGTCACATCTTCGCTTCCAGGCGATCAAAACCCGCCTCTTCGACATCATAAGCCGCTCTCGCCGCCCTCGTGATATCCCTCAGCTGCACCCACGTAACAGTATACGGCGGCGCAACAACGACATGATCTCCTCTCACGCCATCAACCGTCGCCGCCCCCGGATAGACCGCGACCCCAAACTCCAATGCTCGAAGTTGGACCTTCAATCCAAACCCCACACTAGGGTCAAAGCTCTCCTTCGTCTCCCTGTCACGCACGAACTCCACAGCCCAGAAGAGTCCCCGCCCGCGAATATCGCCTACGTACTTGCAGCCCTCGAGGTCGCGGCGGAGGTATGTTTCCAATAGCTGGCCCATCTCCTTGCAGCGCTCGACGAGATGATCACGCTTTAGTATCTGCTGTACCGAGAGGGCGATTGCGCATGTGAGAGGGTGGGCTTGGTAGGTGTGGCCGTGGTTGAAGCCTCCTGCCCCGTTTCGCAGGACAGCAATGATCTTGTTGTGGACGAGGACAGCAGCGATAGGCGCATACCCGCCGCCGAGACCTTTGCCGATGGTCATGATGTCTGGGACCACGTCTTCCTGCTCGAAGGCGAAGAAGGTGCCTGTCCGGCCGACGCCGCACATGACCTCGTCGAGGATGAAGAGGATGCGGTATCGATCACAGATTTGGCGAATTGCTTTAAAGTATCCCGTCGGCGCGGGTGTGCAGCCTGAGGTCGCACCCACGACGGGTTCAGCGACGAAGGCGATGACATTGCTCGGCCCAAGCCGTTGGAACTCGGCGTCTAACTCTGCAGCAAGGCGGGCGACGTAGGCGGACTCTGACTCCGCCGGGTCTTGATATTGATACGCGAAGGCTGGAGATACGTGACTGATGTTTGGGATGAGGAGTGGTTGATATGGTATCTTTCGAGGGAGGTTGGACGACATCGAGAGAGCGCCTATGGTCGTACCGTGCCATGATTGGCGGCGGGCGACGAAGTGGATTCGTTGGGTTTGGCCTTGCTCGAACCAGAATTGGCGGGCGAGTTTCATGGCGCCATCCATGGCTTCACTACCTGAAAAGATAAAAGTCAATGCGCTGCAGGTGTTTTCGAAGAGATGGTATTTATCTCAACAAGCAATGGACATGAGAGCTGTATAGGCTCATACTGACTTAGACACGAGTGACATAAGGGAATTGAAGCCGAAGCTTACCACTTCCTACGAACAGCGCCTTTTCCAGCCCATATTGATTACCGTCAAGCAGTATGCGTGCCAAGTCCTCTGCGGACTCGGTGGTGTAGGCTCCAGTGTACACATAGCTGACCTGGCTCATCTGCTTGGCTGCAGCGACAACCACCTCTTGGTTGCCATGACCGAGGATAGCGACAGCAGCGCCTCCGCAGGCATCGATGATGGTCCGACCATCTCCGAGGTACAGCTTGATTCCCGAAGCGTGTGTCACGCTATGAGGTGGTTCGTGGAGAGAGCGATGCAGGAGCGCCGAATCAGTCATTCCCTTAGCCGAATGAGTGAGCTTTCGTGAAGCGTCAGGTTCCATTGAGGGCTGTCAGCCTTGGTTGAGTTGCAAGCCAAGTCCTCAACAGATCACGCTTTCGAATATAGAAGAATTATGACGGGCCAAATGATGAGAGGAGGTTCAATCGCTATCTGTACTTACCCCGCTCCTGTCCTCTCATAGGCGATACCCAGGGATGAAGCTCTTTATCTGGGGGAGTGAAGGGTCTGCCAGTCATATCACATTTCGCACAGTAGCGCCATGCCAGTATCGAAATTCCATATAATGAATAGCGTTGTGAATTGTAGGCTGGCCGGGAATTGGACGGTGATTGACCAGGTTCGCTCGCATGCATACGTGGGATCTCGCTCATGATCTCAAGTCCGTATTGACGCACTTCGAGCGCTCCAACCCAGGCAAGAGTAGCGAAGAACAGTGCGAGGATATGATAGGGATATCTGACACGACATAGTGCTATCGATAAACAGATCCACTTTACAGTAGTGATACATGTAGTAGAAGCGGGCCTAAGAAAATTGAACCAAACAACACAGAGCACGAAGATACTTTACAGAGCTGTCTTGCGTGAGCGCGCAGCTTGTGTAACAGGGCTCTACAGCCTCGCGTTATAATCAATGCGTTGAGGTAGCGAACGTATGAGATTCCAACTCCAGAGAAGAACCGTAGTATCCCTGACAAAGAGAGAAGGGCCTTTGGGTCATGTATGGGCTGATGTGGTAGCACCTCTGAGTTTGAGAGTAGAGGTGTAGAAGCTGTGGACTACCACGAGGTAGTCGGTAGAAAAGGTTCGGTGTCATTTCATGGTCAACGTTAATGTTCTATCACGTATGCCATGGGGAAGCTGTCCTCGAGTTGTTCATCAACTATGTCTCTTTTGAGCCCTGGTTTGGACCACGGCTTACACCAGAGATGGGGTCCTCCACCGCAGCCAAATTTTGGGCGGCTTCTTGGCGCGCTCAAGGCAGTGATGGTGGCCGAGATCACACCCGACCCGAACCCAATTCCTATCGACGAACGAGCTGGAATAAATGGTGCATCCAGGACTTTCAGAGGAAAGCCGGAGATATACAAGACATGGCACGGGGATAGTGCCTCTGTATGGTTCTAGTCATGGCACTAAACGTTTTCCGATGACCATTGCGCGGCTCGATCAAAGGGTATGTGCCTTTCGTAGCTTGTGGAGGACTCTGCAGCCGGTCGCGTGCTCAAATGTGTCTCCAATTGCCTGGGTCCATCTGCTAATCTTGTTCGTCTGCAATGGAGAGAAACAGCTTCACACTGATCGCCTTGCATGAGTAGTAGCAGGACGTGTAGTCGTGGTGTCTGTATGGCATCCTGCTACCGCTTACGAAGTGTGCTCAGTCTCTGCAATAGGCTCGCCCCGTTCAGCTTGTTCCCTGAGCTCTTGCTTTTCTTTCTCCTCTGGAGTTTGAGTCTTTAACTGCAGCGCATGGATCCCGCCTGCAGCATCTAGCTCTTCTTTCAGCAAGGCGTAGACCATCCGATGTCGCGCTGGTTGAGGCTTTGCCTTGAAAGCATCCGAAACAATGACTAATCTGAAGTGCGTTTCTTTCGATACATTGCCCTGCATGGCTTTGTGGTGGGAATGCATGTGGGAGTCGTTGTAGATCTCGAGGACCAATGGCTTGAAGGCTTCGCTGATCTACTCCATGATCAGCAGTGTTCTGCACATACGGGAGGTAGGAGGAAACGGAAGGTGGAGGAAGCTACCTTCACCCGGACAGCGTCTTCGATGGGTCTTTGAGACATTGTTGAAATGGATCTCCAGAATCCGGTGGCCATGGTACGAAGCATTGAATGCTGAGAATGCTCATCGGGACATACCAGGCCTATCTCAGCCTCCTAGTCCGCGAGCCTCTGCTATTAACAAGAGGGTGGTTGATATTTTAAACAAATGAGCGAGCTGCCGCAGTGCTCGCGCCTACCATATCCGAGAGCCCTATGAGCACTCAAGTGACAAGAGTACAAGTGAACAGAAGATACGGCCAACAGCTCCCGGCAATGCTGTCCCTCAACTACCGAACCCTACAACGTCACAACCCTGAGGGAGCTGCTGTCCTGGGCTGGCCCCAGCGAACAGCACTTTAATTTCCCCCAATCGAACGACCCATGGATCGCTCTTTCCATGACCGGGTCCATCGTACAGCATGTTGCTGCGGGGCACTCGGCGTAGTCTGTTGTTGTCCACATCAGTCGCCACTCAGTTGATTCGGAAGACAGCCTACCCAACTCCCTTTATGCGAATGGCTTCTACTCTGCCCAGACTACCGCTTTTCGATGCCATTGCGGGTCATGATCCCCAAAGTACCGCCGTTATCCATTGCGCTTCCGGTCGAAGATTCGCATACGGGAGCCTACTCAAAGATGTCGCAGACGCCAAAGAGCGGTTGCGCGAGGCCGCGGGGCCTCAGGCGGTACAAGGACAGAGGGTCGCTTTCTTGGTTGAGAACGGCTACGACTATGTGGGTGCGACTTGGTATGCTCAGAATGTTGCAAAGGTCGCTGATAGCAGGCAGTGACATTACTATCCATCCTTGGTAGTAATGGCATTGCTGTGCCACTGTCGTCCGGATTCCCTGCTAGCGAGCTACGGTATATCCTTGACAACAGCGAAGCATTGATATTGCTTTCGTCGACCAAATACAAGTCCAGAGCCGAGGAAGTGCTCAAAGAAGGTTTAGAGAGGCAACTAAAGCTTGGGACAGTGGAGAAAAAGGAATCTGGTGCAATATCAAGCCAGCATGTCCAGCTTGAGGAGTTGGGAGACGACCTCGGAGGCATGATGTTGTACACTTCCGGGACGACAAGCCGGCCGGTATTCACGTTTCTGCTCGGCAATTGAAATGGTGCTGACACTAGACTCCTCGCAGAAAGGCGTTCTCCTTCCTCAGTCCGTTCTCACAGCCCAAAGCCAGTCACTGCTGAAAGCCTGGGACTACTCCGCCCAGGATCACCTCCTCCACGTCCTTCCTCTTCATCATATTCATGGTACCATTAACGCCCTTCTTACCCCGCTCTTCGCTGGCTCGACGATCGAATTCATGTTTCCCTTCAATGTGAGCGCCGTCTGGGAGCGTCTGGCCGCGCCCTTTCTCCCGCAAGACCAGGTTCATAGGGAACGCAAGCCTCCCATCACCTTCCTGACCGCTGTTCCGACCATCTACAACCGTCTAATCGCCTCGCATCAGGATCTCAAATCGCCAATCTTCGATGCATCAAAGAGAGCTTTGTCACCCGACATCTTGCGCCTCAACATCTCAGGATCGGCTGCGCTACCTACGCCCACAAAGAAAGCTTGGTCAGAGCTCAGCAATGGCAATGTGCTGCTAGAGCGATATGGGATGACTGAAGTGGGAATGGCATTGAGCTGTGGACTCAATTTCCACGACCGAGTCGATGGGAGTGTAGGTTGGCCCTTGCCGTCTGTCGAAGCACGGCTCGTGGATTTCGAGAATAACGAAGTGATCAAGGAAGGCGATGAGAAGGATACTGATGGCAAGGAAAGGGAGGGCGAAATTCAGCTCCGCGGACCGACGGTGTTCAAGGAATATTGGCGCAACCCGAAAGCTACGGCCGATGAGTTTGTCGAAGGGAAGGATGGCAAAGGCCGATGGTTCAAGACAGGAGATGTTGCGACTAGACGAGCCGTGGAAGGCGCTGGACGGAGTGGCCAGGATTGGGCGCAGGGCCAGATGTATTTCATTCGTGGACGGAGGAGTGTTGATATCATTAAGAGCGGCGGCGAGAAAATCAGCGCTCTGGAAATAGAAAGAGAGCTCCTCTCCCTGTAAGTATCATCTGTCCGTACTTGGCTTGGAATGCTGACATCGCGAAGACCTCAGGTCTCCGAAGCAGCTGTCATGGGCGTCACTTCTGAACAATGGGGCCAAAAGGTCGCTGCTGTGGTGGTCTTGCATTCAGATCATGCGCAGAGTGGGAGAGGAGGCAAAACCTGGGGCGTCATGGATATGAGGAGGGCACTCAAGGATAAGCTAGCCAACTACAAGATACCGCAGGAATTGAGAATCGTGGACGCGATCCCGAAGAATGCCATGGGCAAGAGTTAGTGTTTCCACCATTCGATTACCTTGATCCCACATGCTGATTCCAATTAGTCAATAAGAAGAATCTGGTTAAAGGCATCTTCGGTGACTCCGCCTAAGCTCGACTAGAATTGACCAGGACTTCGAGACTACTTGGCTGTCTTCTTGGTCGTGCTTGGCTTCAGACTCGTGATGATGGTATCCAATGCGATCGCTGCGTAGATATATATGATTAAGCAGTTCGAATAGAACATATAACGAGGTGAGAAGTCATTTCAGTTAGAGTTCAGCATGGGTTGCACACATTGCTTTCAGACGCCTAGGATCGTAAGGTATTGTTTCTCCCGAATCTGCTCTTCTTCTCTTTATTGAAGAGAGACGGGTTCGACTGGTCCACTGCATCGTTCAGATTGATGGCGCTTCTGGGGGCCCTCCTCGTACCAAGCTAGGAAGCTTTTGGAGTACGCTAAATTTTGGTAGAGCTCCGATTATGCTTCTTCTTACATCTTGTGAGTTCTCACGGAAAAGCTTCTGTATCTACTGCGTGAGTCACACAATCAGCTGGGATCGACATCGTTGACATGGCAAATTACTGGGGGTCATACATCGGTGTCAGAAGCACTCTGTCAACGAGCGAGAGAAAGAAGGGAGTATCCAATATACCGGAAGTGTTATGTTTGAGACCAAGCCTTGTTGGCTGTGTCAAAGTGAGCATACCACGCTAAAAGACTACTGCTTCGACTCCTCCGCCCACTCCTCCGGTATCTGATCAAGAAAAGGCCATTGCCACTGCCTGAACGTACCCTCCTTCGCAAAAAACCATATCCGCCTCAGCCACCTCCCTCTCCCATACGCATCCTCACAATACCCCGGCAGCACCGCTTCGATCTCCTTGTCCCAATACATCTTCAACGCTCTATCTTCCTCGGAAAGCTCCGGATCCCGGAACTGATCGTCGGTCAGATGCCCATCCGAGAGCCCGGGCTCCTCATCCGGAAAATGCCAAATCCATCGCGGCGGGACGCGTGCAAGAGGGGTAGGCAGGGCGAGAGCATCGTCCCAGTCAATGATACCGCAGATTCTCCACGCGCCGCTGGCTTTGGAGACCATGAGGTTGCGGGGTTCGAGATCCCAGTGGTGCAGCACGATGGAGAATGGTTGGTCCTTGAAGGACCCTTCGTTTGCCATATCTTGTAGCATGGCTTTGAGTTTCTCGAAGCGTGGGGTTATGGAGCAGGAGAACTCGTGTTGGCCGCGGTCTCGCTCGTCTTGGATCCACTTGTCGAGGTGCGATGTCAACAGCGACTTAACATCCGGACCTGCCCGATCGCGGATGACTTCGGGGTCTACCAAGGGCTCTTCGGCAAGTGCATCGAATACATTGACAGCCGGCTCCTCTGTGTCAGAATAGTCGTTCGCTTTTGCGGCCAGGGGAGCCGACGATGCGAAAGTACCCGCCGTGGCAAATCTGACGGATTCAACCTTGACGAAAAGATTGCGGAACTCGTCCACAATCGCATACTTATCCGCATAATCCATGGTTTTCCACAAATTATCTAGCGACTCGCCCGGGATCCGCGTCTGGATGGTGTAGGCTTTGTTGAGAACGTCATCTTCGGTAGTCGAGTAGGCTTTGATGCGTGGTACGGGCAGTTTGTCCTTCAAATAACCTAGCAGAACGATATCGTTCTCTATCGTCTCGTGCCGGCCATCGGATTCGCGGATGAACCCGTCGATAGCCACGCGGAGGATGTATTGCTCTGTTGGATCTTGGAGGGATGTTAGGGCGTAGACGCAGTTCATGTAGCCGTAGCCGTGCTGGATAGGCTCGATTGAGAAGTCTGTAAGTCCGATGTCTTCGAGCAGTTGCTGGATCTTCAGTTTGTAGTCTTCGAAAGGCTCCATAGGGGAGTCGTCGGATTCATCTGATGCGACGGATTCGTTATCGGAGTGGTTGGAATGATCATCATTGTCTGCGTTTTCGCCGTCCTCCATCTTCAGATACTCAATTTGTGGACAGTCCTCTCCTTCCGGTATTGTTGTGCATAGGTCTGGAAGGCTCATGATGGCAAACGTTGTTCTATCGTAGGTTTGTTCCGTGGAATGCTGAGGCTGGTTTGTTTGTTTTGAGTTTATATCAGATGCGCTTCGATATACTCAGAACGATGTGTTTGATGTACATTCGAGTTATTCGTTTTTTTGTAGATGGACGAAGATCATTTTACGACAGAAGCGGTGTTAAAAGCGAAGTCTTTGTTCCTGTTCCCCCATTCCTTTCGTTGGGTCGGTATGCAGGCTTTGTTCTCATTCGGTCATTTGAACAATGGCACTGTCGTGTTCACTTCTCGCTGTGATGAAGACCGGATTCGTTGGCCAGACTCACAATGCTATCGTTGTATTCCTTTCTCTGTGCGATGACGCTTGTTCAGTCAGATCTCTTTCGTCGCTCCCAACACTACCTTATCAATCATTTCAGTTCCACAATGACCAATACTCTGTGATATTCTGACTCGACACAATGCCTTTGTTGGGTAAACACAATAGTCTGACACCATATCGTTGCCTGCTACATCACCCTCTATATGCCTACTTAAATGGTCTTGCAGGCCTATCTACTTTCAAGTATCAACCCACTTCCAGGATCAAAGCAAACGATCGAAACAGAACATATCCCAAACAGCCAAATCGACCATCATCAATCGAAAATGTCCGGGGCCTCCAAGATCAAGACCCACCACTGCCCCCGAGAGGCAAAGGGCAACTGCCGACAAGATCGCAAAGTGAAGACCCCCAATGGACTGGTCTATTGCCAGAAGCACGAGGCTTACTGCTCCAAACCCGGCCACGTCGGGGTGTTCCTCCAGGGTCAGCAATGTGCGAGTTGTTTGGCGGAGCAAGGACTGCGAAGATAGATGGCAGCATTGAAAGTGGCAGGCAAGCTGAGGTCTAATAGCGAATACCACTCCTAATGAGCACTTTGGGGAGAGAGACGAAGACTTTTGCTTGTCCCAATTGCAGAGCATGTTTGGATGTTGTTTGTTGGACGGGACAGAGCTGTCGGATAATTGACCCTCATAGTGGCAGACCTAGATAACAACAATTCTCTTGCACAACCATAGTCTCCTGTTTGATCGTGATGGTTTCGACATAGACATATTTTGCTCGAACAATTCGTCCACAGATGGATGGCTGGGCTGCTAAGATTATTCATGCAGATCCTGGGATTGCGGCGACGTCAGTGAACCTGAAGGTCACTCCAGCCTGCACCATACCATCACGTCGCGAGATTTTGCACCAAGCCACTTCATATCCTCCTGCCTCATAGAGTCATAGGCCTTTATGATGCTCTGACTCCACATGGTACAAGCATCCATTTACCTTTGCTGTCCCTGAACCGTCAACCAACGCTTGTACTTGCCAGCCCACATCCTGAAAGCATCGCTCATGATAAGGGCTGCCTGTAGTGTAGATAGGTCTCTGAAACTCAGAACATGGACGATAACCTCAGGGTCTGCAAGAGTGCCATAGAAAGTCCACTTGACGGAAGTAAAGATAGCTGCTGCTATCTTGGAGCCATGGCAGAGGTAGAGTGGTCCCAGCACGGGGTAGAAAGAGTGTTCACCTGGTGTTTCCTGGTGTGGGAACAGCCAACACGGATCAGCTGGAATGAAGATCGCGTATCGGTCAGATAAAGCTCAATATCGCTTCGCGGCAGTGTCTGACCCACAGAAGGTCGCTTCGCTGTTTGCTCCAACGGCAGAAAGTGTCAGGGACATTTGCCATCCTAGCAGCCATCAGAGTGGCTGCTTAGGCATGCTCAAAGGGACGCCTAGCCAAACATTGCGGAGGTGGAAGACGAACAATGCCATTGGAAAGAAATCGGGAGCTAGAGTGGCATTGGAGGAAGGCCGTGATTTTCCTACCTATTGTGCACCCGTCGATGCTCGTAGACTTCGCGATCATAGCCCTCCAGTATTGTGCGTACTCGTACCAAATTCCAATATTCTTCGGGGACACACGGTCTGGTGAAGTCGACTCGATGTAGCTTGATCTGGCACGTGGCTGTTTCTCCTAGATACTGAGAACTTTTTGCCACCACCTGGAGACCTGGTCAGCGGGAGGCATACTGATCATAAATATGTCTTCATCGTGAGTGTCAGCCGTCAATGACATTCGCTTAAGTTATTTCGAGACTCTCTATGAAACAATTGCTTAACTAGAGCCAAAGCTCCGATATTGAATATATCAGATTTGCCCAAATAGTGATAGATAACATGCACTTAAGCCGAGGATTTAGACATGCCTAAGCAACCGTTGATAACCTGCCTATATGAAGACCCAGGGTGGCTTATAAGAAGTCGCCTCTGTGTGATAAAATTATTCGCTGGCGACTTCAAGTTGCCTCATCAGCCAAGTCTAGAGTATTGTTGTGGGTAGAAGCGGGCAGGGACGAACGACTCTTGATAATTTTGATCGGCGGCGAGTGGACCCATACATTCGGCACCGCCTGAAACCCTTGACTACGCTAGAATCTAGGCAGAGGTAGACAATTGATAAGGATCAGGGTCGAAACGTGGCTAATTCAGCAGCTCCGAGATGGGAAGATAGAGCGGCGGCTCATTCCTTGTAGAGCCGTCCTCGACCGAGAGGTAAAAATTTGATGCTGGTCTTCTTGACAGCGCGCAATATAGCGTGCCTATTTATCATAAGACTCAGCGAGTGTCACAGACAAACCCGTTGCCCTTCCCCTTCTCTTTCTCTATCCTCCTTCTTTTAGCTCTAAGCTTCTCGGATGCCTGGTCCTTCTTTTGATTCGAATAGAGCATCTTATCAACCAGCTTCCTCTTTTTCCGTCCCATCATCATCTTCCGTCTCTCCAGCTCCTCCTCTTCCTCTTTCCTCTTCCGTGCCAGTGCCTTTCTTCGCTTCATGTCCTCTTCTGTCATAGCCTTGTTCTTCAGAATACCTTTGACTTGTGGCTTGGCAGGCTCCAAGTAAGTAGCGCCTCCAGCTTCAGCCTCTAGCTCGCGCTGGTGTCTGACCACAGAGTCATCCGACCCGGCGTTTGAATTGACACCGTCCGACTCAAATCCGTCAAATGACGATGCGGCTGATGCCTCCGAGCCAGCTTCAGAGTCGCTGTCTGCGACGTCCATACCATGCGCGTCCATCTCGATATCAGGGTTACCGTTCGCTGTGGTAGTCAAAGGGTCTTCTAGCACGTCGACAGCTACGTCTTCGCCCGATTCGGCATCCTCTAATCCTACCTCGACCTCGGCTTCTTCAGCTTCACCCTCACGTTCCTGCTCCGCCAAAGGCGCACTGGGATCGTAAGCGCCCTTTGTGGGTTTCACCCACGGACTGAGGTGAGGCGGCAGCGTGGCGCCAGGAGCATAGAGATCTGGTCGCAATAACTTGCCTTCGTTGATGCAATCCCAGACCCACTGCGGCTGGATGTACGTTCGGCCTGGCATACGGCCTCGTGGGGGTTCTGAAGTATTATCATCCGATTGTTCGGTGGTCGTGGCCTCTGCCAATGGCGGTCGGTCGACAACTTGATGTGTTATCGACGAATCGAACTCGTTGTGTGTAAAGGCACCGTCGCCAAGGACATTATCCCAGCTTATTCGCTTACAACCAAAAGCGCGAAGGAGGAATTCAAGTGGATGCCGAGGGGTTTCTCGTGAGAGGAAGAATGAAAAGGGAGCGAAGATTGAGCCGATCTCTGTGTCCGCAGGCTGCGGTTGAATCAGAATGTCTGCGCCTTCGCCCGCTGGTTCAAAGACATCTACTGTATCATTCGCTTTGCCATTGTTGGCCATGTCGTCGTCTTGGTCCATAACATCCTCTGCTTCCTTTTCCGGAAGCTGCATGGCATCAATCTGCTTCTGTATATCTGGATTCCCATTACGAGCCTCAGGTTCTTCATTGGCGTTCGTCGAATGCTCTATGCTTGCAGGACCATCGACTCCCTTCCCCTCGAGTGAAAAGGCACTGAGCTCCCCGCCTTTATCATCGCTACTCGCATTGAACCTTGGGGGATATATCAAACCTATCGAGGTGTACAGGCGAAAGTTCACAAACCCAAGAAGTGTGATGTAAATCTCGACGAAGGTGCCCATGATCCTGAAGTCCACATCCCGAGTGACCCGCTGCACGAATTTGTAAGGTACTACCCACAGGATATCTTGCCCTTGAACCGTAGCTTGATAGTATATGCCCTTGATTGAAAGAAAGGATTTGCGCAATGAGTGTGTAGTAATTAAGTAATGTTCGAACTCGTGGCACAAACGTTGGCAGATGGCGATAGTCTTGGGAGGAACGGTTGAGGTAGACGGGAGGTTGGCGAAGAGGAACAGCATCGAGAGAGCATCATCTAAATCTCGAAGAGCGTCAACGAAAGTTGGGTATCTCTCCTTGATAATATGGTCCAATGTAATTTTGGCCTCTTTCCTCTCCAGGCGGGCAGCGTCGCCAACTTCGCCCCGGCCGAGGGATTTGGCGATCTTCTTCGCTAGAGCTTTATGATCTCGGAACTTGTTGAGTAGTGGTTCATGAAGGAGATACTGGATGTCCTTGGTGTAGTAGAAGGTCGTTGAGGGCGTCGAGGATTTAGAGGCTTTCTTCTTGTTTCTTGGTTCTCTTGGGTAGATACCTGGACGATTGCATAAGCTCAGATTGGACTCATTAGCAAGGAGGCCGTACCCTTGAATATGCACAGTCGTCTGAAGTCTGGGAGCGAGATCTGAAGCTTGCGCACAGCTTGTGTTCTGGTAATAAAATTCTTGGCCTGCCCGGATGTCCCTAGAAAACTTGTCAATAGATAGTATTATGGGCTGGAATATGCTCGCACCTTTCTTCTTGATCCTCCCCATGATGATTAATTGCACGTTTAAAGATCTGAGAATGGGCTTTGCATAAGTGTGGGGATGATAAAATTATACGTGGGCAACCAGAAATCGGCAAAAGTTCGCGCTAGCAGGCGGTCTTGGCGTATCTCGCCTAAAGTTACTCCGCGTCCACTTGACGACCCCTTGGCATCGAGAACCTGTCAATAAGGACATCGCAGATACACCATGGAGTAAATTGCCTCCTGGCAGTACTCGAGAATGGTCATTGACCGGCGGAAAGCAATGGTCTTTGGTGCAGCCGCCGCGCTGAGGCTGCTACTGTTCTTCGGCTTTCCATCCCTGCCAGAATTCTTGACTGGACGTGTGGAGATCTCAACCCCAATTACAAGCTTCAAGAGGTGTATGTCTCTCCTCGGGATTTGTGGCAACTACAAGCGTTCACGCTGATATGTCAAGGACAACAAGTGCAGGAAGGTCTCTTTCTCTACACGCACAATCTATCGCCTTACGATGGCGGCGTCTTCTATCAAGCAAGCCCAAATCTTCAACGGTCGAAAACAAGATCGACTGACATTGCTGCAGGCGCCGCTTCTGCTGCCGCTGTTCGCCCTCATACCATCTTCACTCTTCTCCCTTGCCACAAGCGTGCTATATATTCTCCTGGACCTCCTCTGCGCCCACTCCCTCATACAGATAGCTGAGTCCGACGAGTCAAGAAGAACCAGGCTCTTTCAGTCGCCAAGAAGAGCACTTCGATGGGATGGCATCACAGTGGCAGCCACGTGAGTATCAGTATCTGTGAGGAAAGCGCAGACATTGACACGGTCCCCAGCTACCTCTTCAACCCATTCACTATAGCGACCTGCATCGGCCGTCCAACCAGCAGCTTCACCACATGTGCGGTCTTATACGCAGTAGCCAAAGCATGTACAGGACGACCGCTGACAGCCATGCTCGCCCTTGGCTTGGCATCCTACCTCTCCCTCTACCCCACACTTCTCCTGCCTCCGCTCATCCTCCTCTGCTACGACCACTTGAACCGGGACGGCAAGACTGAAAGGAACCTTGCAGCCTTCGCCCTGTATCACACCACCGCTTTCTTCGCAAGCATAGCGTGCTTCCTATCCGAATCATACCTCCTAATGGGCGGATCATGGGAGTTCATATCATCGACCTACGGGATCCATCTCCTACTGCCGGACCTCACGCCTAATGTCGGGTTGTGGTGGTACTTCTTCATAGAGATGTTTGACTCGTTCAGGGAGTTCTTCCTGGGGGTGTTCTGGCTGCATTTGGGGGGCTATGTTGGAGGCTTATGCTTTCGAATTCGGAGGCAGCCGCTTTTCGTGATCACCATGCTGTTGGGGTTGTTTGCCATCTTCAAGCCGTATCCCAGCATATCAGATACATCTCTTTTCTTTGCGCTATTGCCGTGCTACAGACACGTTTTCCCTCGTAAGTCGTAGCCCATTTACCGATGTGGAGGAACGAAAGAGCTTACCAGACATAGTAATGCGATATACGTTCTTTGCCTTGGCCGCCATGCTCTACGCGACGCTTTTGGGCCCAGCTTTTTACTATCTGTGGATTTACGCAGGATCGGGGAATGCGAACTTTTTCTACGCAATCACCCTTGTCTGGAGCCTCGGACTGTCGCTGATCCTGACGGATTCCTTGTTCGCCGTGCTACGAGATGAATGGGAGGTCGAGAGACCAGAGATGAAAGGCAAGGATGTCCGACAAATATGAACCCGAAGTGAATTCTTTTGGATTGAACGGCATCCATGCTGAATTACTATGCTCACGGAGGATGATTATGCTTCTTCCATCTTGACCTTCACGTCCTCCTCAACCTTGGTGGTCTTGACACCAGCGTCGTTGCCATCCGACCACTCTTCCACCTTGATCTTACGATCCTCGTCAACCTCCTCCTCCTTCTTAATCACCTCCTCATCACCGCTCTCCATTTCCTCGTCTTCCATCTCGCTATCCTCGTCTTCTTCATCGTCCTCACTTCCCTCGAAATCGGCGTCGTCCCCCAGCACCTTGGACAGAATCAAATACTCCGGCTCCATGACCCTTCCGCCCCTCAACCTCCTCGGCCCCGGCGAGAAATCATCAACCCCGTACCCCAAACCCTCATAAAATTTCCTCGCACCCTCGTTACTCCTAAAGACCGTCAACATCGTCTTCTCCATCCCTGCCCTTCTACCAATCTTCTCCACCTGCTTCATCATCCACTTGCCCACTCCTCGTCCCTGCATCTCCTTCCTGAGATGGAGCTCATAGACGTAGCAAACCTCATGGTCGTCCTCGATCGTGATCATGAAGGAGAGGAAGCCCTTAACGGAACCGGTACGGCAATTGTGTTCGACGGACTTAAGTAGCAGGTATCTGATATCAAGGAGCTCCATCTCCTTGCGCTTCTTGACAGCGGACCACCCGCCGCTGGAGGCGCGGTAAGTGGCGGAAGAGGTACGTTCCACGAGGCGGAAACAGCGCTCGAAGTCGTCCTCGTCAATGGTGTCGTTAGTTTCAAGGCAGAGAACATAGCCACTCGGATTATCGCCGTCGTCCTCGGAAGGCGTGTCTGAGCCGCCATCTGGGAGCGTTTGACCTGAGCGACGGCGTTTTGCTTTACTCGAAGCCCCCTCGGTCGACGCGCCGGCTTCGGACTTGACGGGTGTTTTCCGAGGTCGCTTGGGGTGAATAATGTAGTCGTCGTTGATCCGCGGGATGTTGCTCTTCATGTAGTCACGGATGTCGATGTAGTAGCTGGGGAGCAGGCGATCGCGGGACTCGTGGTAGGAGAGCTGGTTCCATTCGTCGACGGAGCGGGGAGCGGTGGTGGGATCGGGAGGGGGAGGGTAGATGCGGGCGCCGATGGGCATGAGGGGGATGGTGGGCGGCGCCATTGGAGGCGGTGATGTTGATTGCAGGAAGAGTGAGAGCCGACGAAAGACATAGTGGTGGAGGTGTTGAGAAGTGACGAAAGGAAGGTGAAGTGGAGACGCGCCTGTGGAGTGAAGAGACGCGACTGTTTTGGGAAGGACCGGGCCGAGTCCTATCATCAAGGATTCTGTCTCATTGCGTAGCCGAGTCACAATGACAATCAGTGGGTCTGTTCACGCTAGGTATGGACACTTTGTTTTCTGAAGATGGGAATAGTGGGAAAAGGCATCGGCGCCTAATACAGCTTGGTTTTGAGGATGGGCCTTCCCGGTTTTGTAGTTTGTCACTCTTTAGACTGATCCCTACAGACGACTCTCCGACTCCTGCCATGTGTCTGAAATGTTGGATTCCTGCTTGTCATGAACGTGCAATAACAATACCAATGAGGCAGGCTCTACCTAACAGCCACCAGTGCACCCTCTAATGGGACTCGAGCGCATCCAGCACCCGTCTCACTTGCATCTACTCCGTGCACGACATTTAGCTTTTCCAGTATAGTCTTGCCTTGGGGAGGCCATACGTGCTCCACTTAAATTGAATTCATTCATCAAGGTAAGCGTTTGGCCAATTGGTCTGACAGGAATTCAAATTGACAGGCGCAAACGACGTGTCAACTCACTGATATCTTTGATTTTTGACTGTCTGGCTGCATGATGGATATTCCTTCCGGGTAGTACGTTCAGTCAGCTGGGCGGCCTGAGTTGGTTACCTAAAAACGTCTGATCGTCCAGCTACTTACACTATTCCCTGTCCAGCCATGCTATCGTGTTGTGTCATTCGACTGTGAGACAGGCTAACACGGCGCTTGACTTACTGCAAGCCCCGTCAGAGGGAGATCTGGCCAGACCTCCCATTCTCGCCGCCAGTATCATCAGGGAAAGAGGCCTGCAAAGGCGGGAGTGTCTGCGGCTCGGCAGTACCAACGCCGCTGTGATTATGATCGCCTTCTTCTTCTCCATCAACACTGCTACTGATGGAACCTTCCCCCGGTCTAAACACAGCACTTTCTGTCCCAGATTCACTTAATGAACGGTCATCCATGTCCAGTATGCCAAGCTCTTAGCAACTCGCACAGCGCTTTCCTTAACAGCCAGGTCGAGCCTGCCGTTTGCCATTTCTCTTAAAGCCCAGATCTTCGGAGTTTCGGCCCTTGCTGCTCGGCGGTCAAGCCAGTCCGTGAATGTCCATGTTGATTTACTCTCACTATTATCCCAGAGCTTCAGCCCTTCGCCATACTCATTCGGGTCTCTCTCCGCTCCAATCTTTAGGAGGAGATGGACGATGCTCTGATGGTTTTTCCTGTAAGCTGGAAGCAGTGCGTCCACGCCATACCACTCCAGCCGCTCTTCTGGTTCCACAAAGTATGAATGCGGGCCAGGTTCCTGAGGGATGATTTCAGCTCCGGCTTCCAGTAAAGTGCTTACAATTGCTCGATGACCTTGCATTGCGGCAATGCCAAGAGCTGTATGACCGGTGGATATCTGAACATTAATGCCATTGGTGACTTTGGCCAACGCTTTGACGCTTTCGAGCTGCCCAAGGTGCGCCGCCGTCCAGAGCGGCGTACGCCCATCATGATCAACGACGTCCGGATTGGCTCCACCGGCGAGGAGCAAAACGACAATTGCGGAGTGCCCGATCCCTGAAGCACAGTGCAGCGCCGTCTGTCCATTCAGCATCTTAGCATCTGTGTCAATTTTGCTTCGAACCAGCAATTCAGCAAAGCTTCTAGCCCCGCATCGGAATCCAGCAGTTCGATGTAGTGCGGTACCACCATGACCATCATAGGCGTTCATGTCAATCCCGGAGTCAAGGAGTATCCTTGCGACTGTTGTATCTTCGTGCTCGAAGGCGAAGTGTAGCACCGAGTTGTGGTGCCAGTCCTTCAGATGCACATCTGCCTCTCGCGCCAGTAGCAGCTTGCAATTTTCGGGCACCCCATTCAGAACAGCGACCATAAGCGGTGTCATCCCGTGCTCCCCGTCCCGAGCATCAACGGAAGCACCACGATCAATCAGAAGTTCGATAAGGCCTGGAGTGAACGATCGTGCAGCTAGATGAAGCGGCGATTGATCACGGAACGGGGAACAATTCCCGTTGACATTCGCGCCAAAATCAAGTAGCATCCGAATGATAGGCACTGCATTAATTACGTCGTGAGCGTGGTTAAGAGCCCAGTACAGTGGCGAGAACAAAGGAGCTGCCGGATCGTTGATAAGACTGCGATCTTTTTCCAGTAATAGGCGCGCGATCGCTTCATGGCCCTGTCTCACCGAAACACACAGCGGGCTTCCAAATACCATTCCGGGTACACGTTGTATCTCAGCCCCATTGTCGATCAAGATCTTAGCAATCTCTGGCTGACTCTTCTCATTTGCGCACACCTCCATCAAGGCTGTAGTCCCGCTCGGAAAATGTTGCACTGTTCTAGCCAGTCGAGGATGAGCACTTGTCCAGGCTTCTATATGATGCCTTAGCCCACACACACAGGCCGAGAAATACATTTTGGGTCTGACTGTTTCCCATGACTGACAGCCGAACTGACTCTGGAGTTCAGCCTCGAGGGCCTCTAGAGGTAGCGAACACCGAAAACCATCACTACTAGCGGCATAGAGCCCCCAATAAGATTCCGCAAACCCAAGGAGCTTCTTCGAAGACCGAGGGTCTCTCAACGTGTCAAAATACCAGTGGTCCTCCTCCGCAGGACGCTGGCACAAGGAGGTACTCAATTGTGGCTGCCAATCAAACGTTCTCTTGTCGACTTCCTCGCTGGAAGGGAGTTTCACCAATTTATTCTCAGACACAAGCGGGCGTTTTGGTAAGTCGCTTGGTAAGTCAGGCCGTTCCCGCAAGGCCGCAGTATGCTCGAAAAGAATGTCCTGCTCAAAATCGGAAATCCAACAATTTATAATCATATACTGTGGGTGATCCTAGAACGATATTAAGCAAGACAAGACTTCCGATACCAATCATAAGGGACTGACCTCGTCCCACTCCCAAGGAAGCTCGAACGCTTGTAGCGTTTCGGGACTCATATGCTTTGAATGTGTCTTGACGTAAATTGGTCTTCTCAGGTCCGAGGCCTTCATCTCGTCTGTGGTCGAGTCCCCTGCAATTCGAATTCTGGCGAACTTCGTTCCAAAGTCCGTATCCGTCTCCGAAGAAGTAGCCGCTTCTTTTTTTAATGGGTATTTGGGAAAACAGTTGTTAGGCATTTGTATTGAGTGCAGCAGCAGCGAAATGCAATGTGCAGCGACTCGCGCGTGACATTGCGACAGATCCTTGTATCGAATATTGCAAGTCTGTAGGTAATCTTGCACCGAAGTGTGAGCGAAACGAAACTCGTGCGATGTGCTGTCGTAGACCACTAGATCAAAGCACAGTCTTGTGATCTCATAAGTAGATGCACTGTAAGGTTCTACGTCCAGGCTTGGACGTTCAGCGAGGCGCGTGTTCTCTGTATCCTTAGCCAAAGCTTGGGCCTCGGCTGCCTCTACTTCTTCATAGGTACCGAGGGCTTCGCTACCCTCGCAGTTATCTTCGATCGTGCTACTTGCAGAGTCGTCTTGGTCCGTCGGGTCTTCAGCATCCCTTATACTGCCACTAGCGTCGCTGTCGTCTTCATTGTCCCAGAGAACTAGTTTGGCAAACACATCAGGATCGTCTGGTCGTGAGGGCAGAAGCAGAAGGCTCAAGGCAATGTCCAACCTTTCACGATCCTCGGGATCGTACTCGTCGAAGTTTCGGTCATATAACTCACTGTAGCTCTTACTGAGATCTTTCGGAAGCCTGCCCAGTCGTTTTCGAATGTCCGCAGCCGTGCGCAAAGTGCAAATGTAGTCCAGTTGCAGGGAGACCCATCGAAACCTGCGTAATGTATATCAGCCATGAAGTGAAGGTCATCGTTCGGTCTAAAACAGGTGTGATGCTCTGGGATGAAGCTGACACTAAGAACCCTGGCTGTGTGATATCTTCTCAAGGCATTGACCGTGTCACACCTTAGATTCCAGCTTGATCGACCACTTCAAGTTGTAGCAAAAATTCGAAGCTCTGCCTAGGCCTATATCGCGCAGAAGAATAGATCCGTTGAATATGAATCCCAGCTCAACACTATCACATGATACTATACTATTGCCATGCCAGGGCAAAACTCAAGAATAGGGTTTTCGGGCAGAGGTCAAGTCACATGCCATCTGCCTCTTCGCACAGTTTTGTCTGAATGAAAGCCCGTAATCTCGGTGACGGCGGTTGTCTCCCGTCTATCATAATCCTTTTCTGACCTATCCGCTGATTCAGTTGTACTTCGACATATCTGTCAGTGTCGGCCTGATTACGATCGCTCCCAACGGTGATCTCGTACGTCTTATGCTCGTCAAAATACGTCGCTAGATAAGGACTATCCCGACTGGAGATCAAAAGCTTGATAGACGCGGTTGCAGAGCTTTTAAGGATCTCATTGAACATTCGAATCAGCGAATGCCTTCCTTCCTCGGTGCACTCATCCAATGCATCAATTCTGATCAATGAGTATCCTTGAGTCTCAACATAGGTTGAAATGAAGTCGCAGCATTCCTCTAGCTCGATCTCACCCGCTGTGAATCCGTTGCCTTGAGCTTTTTTGTATCTATTAGCAACATATTGCGGGATGACGTTGTCCTCTTCTTCAAAGTTGTTTGCCGAAAGCTGCCTTACAAACGACCGGGCAATGTCCTCGGCTGATGCACGTTCGGGTTCAGCTGCGTTACGGGAACAGTAGAAAAACAGAGGTTGATATACTTTGTCGTCGCTCTCTAGCGCTTCCTGAATTGCTAGTGACCTGTTGCCGTGCTACTATCAGTGCTGCTCCAAAGCGCTCCATCCAGGTGGGAGTTAGGCAGACAGGGACGGGTAATGAGATAGCTGACGACCTTGGTTTACGTACATAAGCTTACTTTTACCTGATCCAGGAATCCCGTGGAGCCATAACATGGCACTCTGACTAGTATCGCGCCACTCGACGTATTGACTATCCTCAAGCAGCCACCTCCCAGTCCCTTGTAAGAGCTCACCGTAGACCATCTTATGATGTTGAAAATACGGTATGGAGGACAACCAGGCGAGGATCCGGAGACGATCTTCCTCGCCACTACGCTTGTCAATGGTCTCAAAGCGTGTCATGGTCTCCCGGTGATTCAAGGCCATGGATTCTGTCATACTGCTCAACAACAGATCGTTTCCTTCCAGCTGCCTCCTTAGCCACTCCGTAGTATTGTGGTGAGAGTTGGAGAGCTTGAGTACTGACGAGCTTATGGAACTAAGATTTCTTGCGTCAATCCGACCACAAATGGTAATCACATGCCTAGCGTGTTGGAATGCAGGTTCAAGTAGCTGGATGACCTCGTCGGCAGACTTGACGGTGCTCGACAGCATGCGTCCTGAGGGTCTCAGTCTAAATCATGTCAACGAGTTGACATACCAACTTGTAGTTCCAGCTTCAAAAAAGACCCTAGCTTGAAGCAGAAATCGCAGAATGGTGGTGAAGAGATCCAGGATACACTTTTCCAAAACATGGCCGTCGTCGGAAGGTTCTCCGTTCAGGTACAGGTTCTCTCTTACTGTACAGTCATAGATGTAGAATGCCACCTTTTCAAGACCAGCCACGAATTCGGCTGCTCGGGTGGTACTATTTACCATGATCTAATAGAACTGATTAGCCTGCACCCTATGGTCTCAAATCTCAGAGGATCGACCCTGCTACTGCTGGAAATTCAAGTTGACCGACGCACTTGAAGGATCAAGCGGACAGCGGCCCAGGGCAAGGCAGCATGTCCAGGATCATAAGTCACCACCGTGTCACCTATTGCAATGAATTTCTGGACCCAAGCAACTATCTTGCCGAACTTGTCGCGGATGTCGATCTCGCCGTGACGTGTCTTGAATCTCCATCTAGTAGCGGTTTCTTCTCGAGATTCGTCGATGGCGGCGCTCAACTCCGAATACTGAACAGGCAGCGCCAGATCGGTCGTGAGTATCTCTTGTTGCTCCTTGGGTAAATTTGACAAGGCAACAGCCCAAAGATCCCTGAGCGAGGTTAGCTTCGCGAATCCAAGAACAATGGTGATGTCACTGCAATGAACTTTTGATATGCGGTACTTGCAGCCATAATGAGGAAGAATGTTGCCTTCGTATGCGAAGTGTCTTCCCAGTCCCTAGTCACATGGGGCTCTTAGCCTAATCAACGTGTATTATGAACACCGTCGGCCGCTATTTATCGAACTGGGCAATACGAGTCCAGCCGCTGACGGCAGGCTTGATATCTCTTTTGATAGGATTAGACTCGTATCAGTTGCCAGTGAGTGGGATGAATGATCGCCTGCATCGCTAGTGGTTTCTGCCCTCCCAGATGCTGCAGAAGGTGAGAGCTGTTGCTAATATATCCCAAAGACTATCTTCGGAGCTGATAATCCGCGCCATGGTAGACGCAATATCCTCACAGCGGCAGTGTCAGCTTGAGTACTTCAACCTGGAAGGCATTGGTGTTAGTCACGTGACCTTCGGCCCAGCCTTGGCAACAACGCGCCTTTTAGCTACGAGTAAAGTTCTCCTACAATACTCTCTAGCTTCACATTCGTCTTGAGAGTCTGCAGTCAATCAATGACTGCGGCCGATGCCCAAGCCTTCACCAGCAATGCAAATCCTATAGGGTCATCCATGGTATCCTATCAACTCCACCAAACACAACTCCGAGCTTTCGCTACATATCCCGCGTTTTTCGCCCGCGCCCGCACGTCCGAGTCTGTCCCACGATTGAACCTATCCAACTTCCTCCTCCGCCAGCGTGTAATAGCCTTGTGGCGAGACGTCGTGCGGACGACGAACGAGATCCCCAAGAGTGCTCCGACCCGTCGCGAAATGAAAGACTTCGCGAGAGAGGAATTTGAGCGGAACAAAGGTGTCGACGATCCGGTCCAGATTCGGTATTTGGTCAGTACGGGGAAGACGCAATTGGATCAGATAAGAAAGCAGTGGCGATTTTGAGGTGGCATGGAGCGGAGGGAAGGCGCTAGAAATGAACGGGGAAGATTAATGTGACTTGGAAATAACGTTGAACACCTAGCAGCCCTAGCTACGAGGATAGGCAGTAGAGACGAGGTTGACAGCTAGCAACAGACCTTCAGGAACAATGGCCCTTGGTGAGGCGAATGCCTGTACCACACTTTAAGGGTTGGCGGAGATGCTGTTTTGGGGTCAAATCATTGACAACCATAATGAGGGCGAGCGGTAGCCCCAAGCTGGTATTGAAAGAATACATGGACGAGTCAGAGAGTATATCAGCTATTACGACCGCAAGGCTCGTGTTGTCACGAATTTGGTTGATTCACACGAGTGTTGAGGCTCAGCACACGTGTCGAAGCACTGGATATAAAGATTACTCAAGGATATCAACGAAACCTTTACGATTCCGTCTTGCCCAAGTCTCGTTGGAGGTGCCAGCACTAAAATGGCATCATCCAAAGGTCTACCGAATGAGTTATTAATCTCCATCATCGAGAAGCTGAGCGATGACGACCGCAAAATCCATCATTTCGATCCTGTCGGAGTCAAAGATCTACAGCAAGTCCGCCTAGTTTCTCGAAGAATGAGCAAGCTTGCCGCGCCGCTCCTATTCGAAAGCATGATACTCGATGAGAAACTTCTCGATGACGAAGACTTGGCGCACGTTAGCAACTTTGCAGAAGAGAATCCGCATCTGGCTTGTCATGTTCGACGCTTGCAGCGGAGACTCTCGCCACTCATTATTAATGCCCAACATGTCCGTGCCGAGTATACTGAGCAGGCCCTACTAGCCGGTCTTGATGTGGAGGGTCTGCTCGGTCTCGATAATGAATGTCGGCTGTTGAACAACCTCGAAGAACAATTTGGCGTCCAAAAACGGCCTTCAACAAAGTCCAACCCTGTTGCCATGTGAGTTTCCCATCTTGTGTCCTACCTATCAGACATTTACTAGTCAATCGGAATACTGATTCAGCCTTAGAAAAGTCGGACTTCATTCCTACGCACGGTCAGGGCCTTGCCGAACCTGGTTCACTTGGAGAATACAGTGTCTGAACATTACCTCCCACGTCTCAAGGCCATTGCACAGCAATCTGGCGCAGAATCTGCTTATTTGCTGGGAGTGTCATGGAACAAGTACAACGTCTTTGGACCCATGGCTCCTCTGGTTCGTCTCTATTCCAATTTGCCAGAATTGACTACACCAACCATGAAAAGCCTGAAGTTGATCGAGATGCAACTACCATCCGTGGCCATCGACGGCTGGTCGAACAGTTTACGGCATCTGGAACACCTCGACATTGAGTGTAGGCTCACAGGGTCTCAATTCCTGGATCCGGAGGAAGCCGACCCGTACCTGGCTATGGAGCATGCTGGCAGATGGCGCTCGGAGATTCAGAACCTCACCAATCTCCGTAGTCTCCGCCTGTGAGGCACAGGCGACTGGGAAACTGTTGAACGCCAGACCGGTACATGTTGATGATTTCTTACATGGTATTGAACTACCTCGCCTCAGCTCGCTCTCGCTCGTGAACTGGCCAGTCCGGGAGATCGGGCTTGCGAAGATCGTCCGTCAGCATCGAGAAACTCTCAAGACACTCGAGTTCCGGAGGATCAGCATCGATGTTACGCAGATGGGGCCGTCCCGAGGAGTCACTGTGGCCTGGCGCCGGATTGCAGCTACTTGCGCGCAATGCTCCAATGTGGAGCGCTTCAGCTTTAGGGAACTGAAGGTGCACGATGTTGGCGACCAGACAAACGAGGCGCCCTCCCTGCTCGGTGACGACCGGGTTCAGGCACATTTGAAAGGTATCCGGGACTATTATCGGATTGCTAGGGGCCTGTTGAAGTATGAGCCTACTCCTTTAGCTGCACAGTAAGGCAGGCTTTGTAAATGGTTGTTCATGACTTGGAGACCGTCTACACCTTTTCGCTGGTGGCGCATGCGTGGATGATCACAGATGGAGAAAGTACTAAGTGTCCTGGTTGGAGGCATCACAAGGGTTCTTCCAGTTCAAGCATGCAAGTGCAAATACCCTCGGGATGACCGCCATTCTGGGGATCCATGATCTCACGCCTACAGCTCCATACACATTTGGCGACTTTTACTAAACCGCCATTATTTGAAGCGCTTCTCATCTGCCTTCCTTCTCCGGCACAGACTACGACAGGGCCAGATACCACGGTAATGCTCTATGTTGTATCGTCGTTTATCTTCTCCAACTTCTGCATCTCATCTTCTGGTTTATACGAACGTGAAATCCTCCCACCTCCATACTAATAGAATTCCCATCACGCAACATAGGCATACAATTCTTGTCCCATGACCAGCTGCATCGTATATATCCCCATTTTCTGAATCAAGGGTTTCCTACTTACAAAGTGCATGTTTCCCCTCCGATAACCACTCGCGGTCACTCGACAACACAAGACCCACAATCATGATTCCAGATTGAACATCGTTCGGTCATGCCCTTTTAATCAACGGAATCCGTTCTCGAGTCAACCGCACATCGATAATCCTACAAGGCGTAGCTTGCGCGAGAGCCTCTAATAAAAGTCCATCAGCAGTATTGGTCAACGCATTTTCCATTACTGTGAGCAGGCTACATCGATCTCGAGGCAATGCATATTAACCTTCAATATCGAAACACACCTCACGACCCACTTCCCGCAACCGAAGCACCTTCAGCATAGCCAAGTGGGGTATCAAGACATCAGCATGCTAGTCAGTCAGTCATAGGATCTAAGCCAAGGATGAACACGCGGGTTCTCGGTCTTGGGAAGAAAAATGTCCAACGCTCCCGGCACCTGTAGGGGAAGTACTGTCGAAGATTCACCCAGAATCATCGAGAGTCAAGAGCGATCAGGTTCTTTCGGCGCGGAGTCGCCAATGATCAAGCTTAAGGTAGGAACCCGGAAGAAGATCTGGAGTCTGTGGACTGGGTAGGTATGATATTACGACATCATCCCAACGGTGGAGACTATAAGAAATAATTTCGCCTGTCTACATTAGCCCTCTCTTTTCCAGCTGAATGGTCTCAACATATTCTTGCACCAACCATGTCTTCAATCTCCCGCGTCAGCTCAGAAGCTATCGTATCCCTCTTTAATTCTCTCTTTCTGAATCTAGCCCGAATTCAAAGAGCGCTGTCAACCCGTAGACGACCACTGTCGAAACTCCACCTTCCAGACTAGATCCCGCATATCCTTGATATCTAATCTTCACTACCAACCACAATCACCAACCCCCTCGCTCTCCCCCCCCCCCCCAACACCCATCGCATGTATAACAGCCCAGCCCCAACCCCTCAGCAAATTCCAACAAAACAAACAAGCTCCTCCACGCATCGTACCTCCAGAATCAACATATTATCCATAGCCAAGACACAACCATTACCTAAACCCACACCCCACGAACACAACGCTCCTCCTGTATCGGTGCTTTGTGGCTTACTAGCTCTTGGAACAGCATACCAACCATTCCATCCCGCATACCAGCCCTTCCTTTCCCTCCCAGCACCCATCCCATCCCATCCCAATCCCATCCCAATCCCCACCATCCCTCCCCAAGGATTCCATACATAACACTGCATCAAATCCCCATATCGATCAGAATTGCCTCTCCCCCGCCGACCTAGAAGAAAGCACTTGATCGTTGGCGATCGCGTATTAACGAACCGCCGATGGATTGAATCACCAATGCCAATCTGTAAGAGTGGGATAAGGCGTGAAAGTATTTGCCTATTTCATGTGAAATACCCAGGGGGAGTGTTCGTATGTAGTACGATGAATCATGGGGAAGGGCACCGTGCGCGCAGGATATTCCTGTTGGGCATGCCTCTTGGCTGGGTGGAATATTTCTTAAATCGAAAGAGACATCGAAGTTGTAGGATTTTTGTCTACTGTGTTAAAGACCGCGAGGATGGCGATATGAGGGTTGTTGGGTGCACAAATCCGCGCAGATTCATAGGCAGGAGCAGCGTCGCAAAGAATGCCACGCCTAGAGCTTCCCTGCTCCATGCCTTCATTCACTGACTGACACAAAGACCTGCGAGATCTTTTCTCTTGTATTTACATCTATAGTACGAACCCACATCCCTTTGTGGGGC
>JAABUQ010003093.1_pt1 | contig 31266 bp, 23 predicted proteins | sample 5560001 | NCBI WGS metagenome assembly JAABUQ01 (sample SAMN10711888, study PRJNA513371) | rock metagenome | isolation source: Antarctica rocks | place: Antarctica: Victoria Land, Finger Mt nord | collected 2015-12-18 | reverse complement strand
GCTTGGCCGAGGCCAAGAGCACCCTGGAGACGACCAGCAGCCAGTGGGGCCGCGACAAGAAGGTGCTCGACTACAAGCGGCCCCTGGCCGAGTCGAACGCCCTGCCGAGGAAGGAATTGATCGAGATCGAGAACGACGAGGCCCAGAGCCGCCTGGCCATGAAGCTGGCCATGGACAAGCTGCTCGTCTTCGGCCTCACCGAGAGGGAAATTGACGAGGCCAAGTCCGAGGACGGCGTGAAAAAGGCCCGGATGACCCTCCGATCGATCGCCGACGGGGTCGTCGTCAAGCGCGACGTGGTCCCCGGCAATTTCTACGACCCCAAGGACGACTTGCTGACCATCGCCCCTCTCGACCGCCTCTGGGTCCGCAGCAGCATCAGCGAGAACGACGCCGACAAGGTCCAACTCGGCCAGGATCTCCACGTCATCTTCCGCTACTCCAAGCAGACCCTCCCCGGCAAGGTCGAGTACATCGACAAGGCGATCGACCCCGAGTCGAGGTCCGCGAAGTTCCGGACCTCGATCCCCAACCCCGATCGCCGGTTCAAGGCCGGGGCCTCCGTCCGGGTGCAGGTTGACATCCCGCCGGTGCCGGGACGAACGGTCCTCCCTCGGGTGGCGATGGTCTCGGTCGACCTCTACGACTACGTCTTCGTCAAGAAGCCCGGCAACCCCGCCCGGTTCGAGCGGCGGGCGATCCTCCTCGACCGCGAGGGGAACGAGCAGATCCTCGTCGCCCAGTCCACCAAGGCCGATGTCGCCCTGAGGCCTGGCGAGCAGGTCGTCACCTCAGGGAGCCTGATCCTCGAGCAGATGTACGAGGACCGGACGATGATCGAGGGAGGTTCCGTGAACTGATGGCTGGCGTCCCCGCGATGCACCGGGAAGGCCCGGGACTGCCGCCGGCGAAACGCCGGGACAAGTCCCGGGATCGCCCTCGGCGAGCCAACCTTTCCCGCCCGACGCCAGCAGCTTCCTTCTCCCGAGCGCGTCAAATCGCGTTCAACCGAGTCCGACTGCGTTGGGTACGGGAGTTGCCTTGGGCCTTCCTGAGGCGATCACGCATGCCGGGATAACGCCTCGAACGCAACTCCGAATCCCTAGCTTGACAGCATAGAGCATCGACTTCAAGCCTCACCTCCGAGATGTCGATAGTAAACCTGGGTAATCCTGATAATTCGGGTTGTATTGTTGTTGGTGGGATCTGCCATCGATGCGTGGTGGTCGAAGGCACCAAAAGCTCGACACGGAGGCGTCCCAAGACGTCGCCTCCGCGGCCTTCGATAGCATCACCGGTCGTGGCGGGTGGCAGGCTTGATTGGGGGTAGGGCGGTTGCCGCCCTTCTTCCGGACGCGACGATTGATCGAATCCAAGAGCATTACTAGGTTGCGTCGAGCGGTCGAGGACACGAGGACTAGCTCCGACTAGACACTAGCGGTGCCTTGACCACGTTCCTGTCGCGACCCGCTCGATCGAGGACCGCCCGATCAGAGCATCAGTGGCCATCCGCCCCCATGAAGGGGCAAGGGCAGGACGCCCATCCAAACGCTCGAGCCAAGGAAGGCGGTCGATGGTGGATCCCAGAATTCCGTCGCGAATCTTGCTCGCCGGCCTGATTTGCGGGCTCGCGTCTCGCCGGGGCGATGCCCAGGCCCCGACCGTCGACTCCAGCTTGCCGAAGACGCCGGGGACGAGCAACTCCGCGATGGGCCCGCCCCCGGGCTCGGGCGGAGGCGTCCTCAACAACAACCCCGGTGGTAACGGGGCGATCCTGGGCGGCCGACCCGGGGTGACGACGCCCCACCAGATCCCCACCTCCGTCTCGACCCCAGGCAGCGGGGGCGGCCCGACCGATCTCCAGGTCCAGATCAACGCGCCGGCCCCATCCCCCGTCCAGGCCTCGTCCGTCCCTTTGTTCGGCACACTCGACATCCCGATCGGGCCCGAAGACGAAGGCCCCGCCGATGGGCTGACCCTGGACCAGGCCATCGACATCACGCTCAAGAACAGCCTGGACCTCAAGCAGAAGTTCTACGAAATCCCCCAGGCCCAGGCCGATATCCTCCAGGCGAACCTCCGTGCCAACCCGATCTTCTACGCCGACGGGCAGCTCCTCCAGTACTACGGCCGCAAGTTCAATCGGTCCGCCCCGGGCGGCCCGAGCCAGTATGACGTCAACGTCTCCTATCCCCTGGACCTGTCGCGCAAGCGGCAGAACCGGACGCAGGTCGCCACGAAGGCCAAGAAAGTCCTCGAGGCCCAGTATCAGGACGCCATCCGGCTGAAGCTCGACCAACTTTACGGGGCTTACGTCACGTCGCTCGGGGCGAGGCAGACGGTGGCTTATATCAAGAAGAGCATCAAGGGACTGGAAAACCTGGCCAGCCGGACGGAGCAGCTTTACGGCAAGGGTGAGGTCTCCCTCGGCGACTTGAACCAGGTCAAGGTCCAGCTCAAGACCTCGCGGCTCGGGCTCTTCGACGCCGAGGCCGCGTACCGCAAGGCCAAGCTCGACCTGATCTCCGTGGTGAACTTGCCGCGTGAGTCGGCCGACGCCCTCGACCTCCGCGGGTCGCTCCTCGACCCGGTGGCGAGCATCCCGCCGGCCGACGAACTCATCCGGATGGCCTTGCAGGCGAGGCCGGATGTCGTCAGCTACCGGATCGGCATCAAGCGGGCCGAGGCCGACGTCAAGCTGGCCAAGGCCAACCGATATCAGGACGTTTATGTCCTCGTCCAACCTTACACTTTCCAGGACAACTCCCCGTACGGGCTGAAGAGCGCCTACTCCTGGGCCCTGGGGGCGACGGTCCCGCTGCCGATCTACAACAGGAACCAGGGGGCCATCGAGCGGTCGAAGTTGAATGTCACCCAGACGCAGATCCAACTCGCGGACGTGGAGCGTCAGACGGTCATCGACGTCGACAAAGCCACCTACGAGTACACGGTCACGCGACGCCAGGTCGAGGAGCTGCTAGGCGACATCCTGCCCTTCGCCCGCCAGATCCGTGACGAGAAGAAGCGGCTCTATCTGGCCGGCCAGATCAGCGTCATTGATTACATCAACGCCGAACTGAACTTCAATCAGGTCGTCAAGCAGTTCCTGGATACCGCCCTCCGGCACCGCCAGAGCATGCTCGACCTCAACACCGCGGTCGGGGAGCGGATCCTGCCGTGACGCCGGCTCCCCCGGCACCCTCGCCCCACACCGGTAATACCCCAGCCGGGCTTCGCTCGAGGACGCCTACCGGACCTCGGGAATGGTCACGATCGAATTGACCCAGTACCGCCTCATCGGGGGTGGATGACCTCCGCCTTGCGACCCAAGGAGAGCGATCATGAATCGGGACCGACCCGGCCGATGGCCGCAACTCGAACGTTTCGAGCCTCGGGAACTCCTCTCGGCCATCACGGACATCATGGCGTACGACTCCCTCCACAGCGCAAAGGCCATCAAGGCGAGCCAGATCCTGGCTGCTCCGTCTCTCAAAGCCTCCATCCCTTCGCAGGTCCACGCGGCCGTCGCCGGAGGGGGCGGTCATGCCGGGGGCGGTGGGGCGGGGAGCGGTAACGCGAGTCCCACCAGCCCCAGCCCGGCTTTCGCCCCGTTCATGCCCATCACCACGGCTCCTCAGGCGGCGACCGGTCAAGGCCCCCAGGGGATCAATTATGCCATCAATCCGGCCGGGAACCTGACGAAGGCCGAGCAGAAACGCGAGCAATTCTCCGCCTATTTCCAGGGCACCTACACGATCACCCCGGGGCGATTCAGCACCGAAGCGACGAACACCCTGATCCAGGCCGCCGGCCACGGCTCGACATTCCTTCACGGGGACATTACCCTCCGGATCATCAAGCCCGCCTCCAGCGTCATCGGGGCCGACGGCAAGCCGGTGCCGCTCCTCGGGGCCGATGGCAAGCCTGTCCAGCTTGGCGGCGTTGCCGCGATCTTCGACCGCAACCTGAACTCCAATAGCGTCCTCGGGTTGGACGCGGAAGGGGCCGCGGTGAACGTCGACGCCGCTGGCCGCCCCATCTCCCTCGATACCCTCTCCATCGACGTCAACGAGAGCTCCGGCCTCTACGACGAGGCGATCGTCGGGGCGGGGGCTATCTCGATCCAATACCTCCCCTTCAAGCACCATCCGCTGGGCACGCTCGACAAGGGCCACGTCATCGTCAAGATCCAGGCCCAGATCTACACGCCGAACGTCGACTACATCCTCCAGAACTCCAACATCAACCCGGGCGGCCCGCCACCCTGATCCCGGGGCTGCTTCTTGGGATGATGCCGATCGAGACAGGGCCGTCATCCTCATGCCGTCCAAATCGAGGAGCGAGCTGTTCCTCTGCTCCTTCCAGGGAAAGTACACCTCCAGTCCCGCCCGGATCGAGGCTGAAGCTGAAGAGGAACTCGCCCCCGGTGGCATAGTTAGGTGGCCAGGTTGGTCCGGCCCAAGCCGTCATAGTCGGCGGGCGGCTGGACCACCGCCGGGGTCGACGTCGGCAATGGGGTCGGGGTCGGCGTAGGTGTTGGAGTCGGCGAGGGCTCCGGTGACGGAGTCGAGGTCGGGGTGGGTGTAGGCGTCGATGTGCTGGGCGTGAGCAAGATCCGGGCGAGGGCGTCGCCGGAGACCAGGGCGAGGCTGAGGGAGAACGGATCGGGCCTCTCGCCCTGGTCCTGGGCGATCTTGAAGGCGGCGAAGCCGACGGTCCCGGTGTTGCCGAAGGTGGAGTCGGGCTTACCGTCGGCGGTGAAGCGGCCCGTCTCGAGGTCCTGGTTCGACTGGCCGTAGCCGGCGACGACGATCCGGAAGTTGGACTGGATCGCGAACGAGCCGAGCGGGTCGAAGGTGTCGCCGCCGGCCAGGGCGAGCTTGGCCAGGCCCCCGCCGGTGCCGAAGGCCAGGTCCACCTTGCTGGCGTTGGTGACCCGGGCCAGGGCCACGTTGCCGCCGATGCTCCCCTGGATCACCGCGTCGCCGTCAAACTCCAGGGCCAAGGCCGCCAAAGAGGAACGAGCCGGCCACGCTCGGGTCGGCCGGGACGGCCCCGATCACGACCACCCCGCCATCGCCGTACGCGGTGCCGGGCTCAACGAAGGTCGCGCCGAAGGTCAGGTCGAGCTGGCCATTGGGGTTGAGCCGGGCGATCACCACGTCCGCGTAGCCGGGGCTGGAGAAGCCGCCGCCGGCAATCCGCCCGGAGGCCGGGAGCTGATTGGCCGTGCCGGCGATCGGGATCTGGCCGTCGGGAAGGGCCTTCACGCCGGAACTGGTTGCGTCGAGGTCGACCCCGCCGGGCACCGAGAGCAGCGCCACGACTTCGGACCCGAAGCCGGCGTCCAGGGTCCCCGAGGGGTTCAGTCGGGCGACGACGAGGTCGACCACGCCGGACGTCTCGGCCGCGGCCCCGGAGAGGACGATCGAGCCGTCGGCCGCGACGTCGATCGAGCCGACCCGGGGGTAGGACGAGCCGTCGGCCTGCGAGCCGAGCGCGAAGGTGGCCAGGCCCCCGGCGCCGAAGCCGGCGTCGGGCGTGCCGTCGGCGTCGAAGCGGGCGACGAACGCCTCGGTCACCCCCCCGACGACCTCGGTCCCGGCGACGAGGACCTTGCCGTCGGGCTGGAGGGCCAGCGACTCGGCCCGCCCCCGGAGCCCGGCGGTGGCGGCGATCGGCGTCTCCCGGAACGAGCCGTCGGCCGAGCCGTCCTGGTTGAAGCGGGCCGCGAAGTGGCCGCCCGCGCCGAAGCCTGCGAGGTAGGGCTTGCCGTCGGGCCCGGCCAGCGAGGGGCCGGTGGTGGCGGCGTCGAAGCTGGAGTACCCCGCTCCGCCGGCGTAGGCCGGGTCGAGCCGGCCGGCCAGCCGCGTCGGCGAGGTGATCGCCCCCGGCGGCGTCGCGGCGGGCGGGGGGCCAGGGGGGACGGCGGTCGAGGGGCTCGGTCGGGAAAAGAATCCGGGCGACCACGATCGCCTCGGCCGCCCGGGCGGATGGGGTGAGTTGCGCCGCGACCTGGCCCGGGGCGGCGTACCTAGCGACCAGGAGGGCCGAGCCGTCGGGCTCGACCAGGGGCGTGACGTCCCGGTCGGGCCGCCCGGGGCCGAGGAGGTACGTCGCCAGGCCGGGCGTCGAGCCGTTGCCGAAGCTCGGGTCGGCCTGCCCCGAGGCGGTGACGCGGAAGACCCCGAGCCCGGGGCCGGAGCTGGCCGCCACCAGGATGCCGCCGTCGGCCTGGACGACCGGCCCGGCGAGAGGCTCGAAGCCGGCCGGCAGCGCCGCCAACGCCAGCCGACCGGCCCGCCGCGGGCGCCGAGGGAGCATGATCAAAGTCCTTCGGCATCGGCATCGGACGCCCTTCATCCTTGACCGATGCTGCCAAGGCCACCCGGTCCGCCGTCGTGCCCCGGGCCGACCCTCGCTGAAGCCGTTGCCAACGACCGTCGTCCGGGACGATCCCATCGCGCCGGGCGCTCGGTGTCATGCTGACGGGGTGCCGGCGATTCATGCCGAAGATCGCCTGCGTGTTCGACGAGGATGTCGACATCAATAAGACGAGGAGCGGTTCAAGTGGGCGATCGCCTGGCGGCACAACCAGGGGACGGGGACGGTCATCCTACCCGGGCAGAACATGCTCCCGCTGGACCCGAGCCTGAGGCAGGCCAATCCGACGTTCAGCGCCACAAAGATCAGCTTTGATCGCACCGTCCCGCTCGACGCCGATCGCTCGACGCTCGTGGCCGCCGTGGTGACCGAGCCGATCGGGCGGCCCGACTTGGTCCGGGCTCGGGCCCGGGCCCTGTCCGAGGCCGAGTTGGTCGAGGCGATGGGCTAATTCATCCGCGAGCGTCCGATGAGCGTGCAGGAGATCGTCGGGCGCTTCGCGAGCCAGCCCACCCGGTCGTATCCAAGGCCTTCGGGAGCCTCCGCCCCACGTTGGGCCGGATGGCCGCCTCGGCCCCGACGCATCCCTACACGTTCTCCGGTGAGGAACTCGGCCATGGGCATGGTGAAAGCTGAGCGCCCCTTGTCCTGGGGAGCGCCCAACGGAACTGGGCGCGTTGCTGATGATCTCCCCGAGAGAGGGCTACGAGACCGTCGGCCTTGACTATCCGGCTGACACCCTCCGGCTCGTCGGCTGGCCCCTCACCGTCGCCGACCGCATCCTCGAACCTCGCAAACGCACGGGGTCGTATCGCCTGCTGATGGTCTCCCACGACGCGACCGACGGGCGGATAACCATGGAGTGCGAGCACGAAGGCTGGCCCAACGAGCGGTGGCCGATCGGGCGTCTTGACCACCGGGCGCCGGGCAGGGTCCGACGAGACCTCGTCGGTGGCAAGTCGGGGGCGGCATGAGTAACATCGGGTCGCCGTCCGCTGGGCCCGAAGGCGATCCAGCAAAGGGCCTCCTTGCCGAGCCTAGCGGCCCCTCGGCCCCGGGCCGGTGGAGCGCGTACCCCGCGCCCTCCTGCCACGGAGGCCGACTCCGACACCGAGGCGACGACCATCCCGGTCCCGCGCCCGTCCCACAAGCCCGGAGACCCCCGCCGATGCCGCGCCGCCCCCTCGCCTTCGGACCCCTCGCCCTCCTCGCGATGCTCGCCGTCCCCGCCGCCGCCCAGGCCCCCGCGTCCTCGCCGCCGCTGGACCGGCTCCGCGCGAACATCGAGCGGATCACCAAAGGTATCAACGCCCGGTGGGGGATCTACGTCAAATGCCTGGAGACCGGCGAGGAGATCGCCCTGGGCGCCGACGAGCCGATGGACACGATGAGCGTGATCAAGATCCCCCTGATGGTCGAGACCTACCGCCAGGTCGAGGCCGGGACGATCAAGCTCGACGACCGCCACACCCTCAAGGACGAGGACAAGCGGCCCGGGACCGGCGTGATCCGGACCCTAGACGCCGGCGCCTCGCTGACGATCAAGGACCTGATCACGCTGATGAACACCGTCAGCGACAACACCGCCACGGACATCCTCTTCGACAAGGTCGGCGGCGTCGAACCGGTCAACGCCCTGATGGCCGAGTACGGCCTCAGCACGATCCGGGCGACCGGCAAGACCGATGTCTGGTTCAAGGCGCTCCGAGAGGCCGGAGACGCGGCCCGGTTCCATGCCGAGGCGAAGACCCCGTTCGGGCTGGCCTCCCCGCGCGACATCGGCAAGCTCCTGGAGAAGATCGCTCGGGGCGAGGCGGTGAGCCCGAAGGCGAGCGAGGCCATGCTGGCGATCATGCGCCAGCAGGTCTACCGCTCGCGTATCCCGAGATACGTGACCGGCTACGCCATCCCCCACAAGACGGGCGACTTCCTCCCCTACATCGGCAACGACGTCGGCCTGCTGGAAAGCCCCCGGCACCGGATCGTCCTCGTCGTCTTCACCGCAAAGCATTATGGCCCTGGGGCGACGCTCGAAGATGCCATCGGCCGCGTCGCCGAGCAGGTGGCCGACTACTACGGGACCCGCTGAAGAGGGTGAAGGCGGTCGCGACGGGGTCGCCCGCCCCGCCGCTGGCGACCGCCCGTCCGATCGAATAGCCTGAACGAGGGGCAATCCTTCCATCGCCGCGACATCGACCGGCCGGGATCTTCGGATGCCTCACCCTGTCGGCGGTCCGTCCTGCCGGAGAGTTGTCGGATGAGAAGTGCGATCACCTTCGCCGTCGGCCTCGGGTGCGTGGCGGTCATGGCCCTCGCTCAGGCGACGGGACAACAGGCGCCCACGCCCCCGAACCCCGATTCCCAGTATCGGCTGGGGCCGGACTCGCTGCCGCGGGAGGGCGTCCCGAAGGGGGAAGTCCGCGGGCCGTTCACGCTCCCCGGCCAGGCCTACCCCGGCACCCAGCATACGTACTGGGTGTACGTCCCGGCCCAATACGACCCGTCCGCCGCCACCGCCTTGATGGTCTACCAGGATGGCCAGGCGTTCAAGGACGAGAAGGGTGACATGCGGGCCCAGAACGTGATGGACAACCTGATCTACCGGCGGGAGATCCCGGTCATGCTCGGGGTGTTCATCAACCCAGGGCGGCGGCCGGATCAGCCCGAGCCCACTGCGAGGGATTGGGGGGACCGGGACACCAACCGGCCGACCGAGTACAACTCGCTCGACGACAGGTACGCCCGGGTGATCACGGAGGAGCTGATGCCCGCGCTGGCCAAGGATTACAACATCGCGAAGGACCCGGAGATGCACGGGATCGGCGGGTCGAGCTCGGGGGCGATCGCGGCATTCACGGTCGCCTGGGAGCGGCCCGACACTTCCGCAAGGTCCTGAGCAACGTCGGCAGTTTCGTCAACCTGCGCGGCGGGCACGTCTACCCGGAGAAGGTGCTGGCGGCCGAGAAGAAGCCGATCCGCGTGTACCTATGCGACGGCCGGAACGACAATCGAGGCTTGCGTAAGGGCCAGTACGACGAGACGCGGGACTGGTTCTATCAGAACGTGCGGCTGATGAAGGCCCTCACGCAGAAGGGGTACGACGTGAACTACTCCTGGGGGATGAACAATCACGGCCAGAAGTTCGGCGGAGCGATCCTCCCCGACATGATGCGGTGGCTCTGGCGCGACGGGCCGGTGTCCACCGATCCGAAGGACATGGTGGAGCGAGGTTTCCGCCGGCCCGCCGGGAAGAAGGATTAGGGGCAGGCGGTCGACGAAATCGTCGCACGACACCCGGAGCAGAACTTGGGGGAGTCCGGCGAGGCCGCCAATCCGAGACGTGCCCACTGGGGTATGGGATCTTCCGCTACGAATAGGCCACAAATCTCTCGACGGGAAGGTGGAAGGCAGGGACATGCCCGGGGTGTCGGCCGCCGGCCGGCTGTCGGTCCGGGCGCCCATCGCCCGGCCGGCGATCCGTCGCGAGTCGGGATTCACCACCGTCGCCGGGTGGGGTCGGCCCTCGCCCGTCTCAGCGTACACGCCGCTTGCCTGGCCCCGTCGGGGCTGGCCCCTCGACGTGGATCGAGCTCTCGCCGTTGATTCCCGGCGATCGGCCAGGCCCGGCCGACCAGCCGGCGGTGTAGCCGTGCCGGCGTCCGGATGATCGGGGCGGTCGGCCGACTCGCTCGGGCTCACGGTTGGGGCCCCGGCTTTCGGCCCGCTCGTTGACCAGGGCGACGGTCCATCGGGGCTTTCGGCCGAATACCCGACTAAGGGCCCCGGGAAAAGTCTGAATATGATGGACGTCCCGAGAATGAGCCGGATGGATGACCGGCGGAGGTCGTGACACTCCCGGATGCTCCAGTCCCTGGCGGTCGCCGCGCGGTTGCCGAGAGGTACGGGACCCCGGCCCTCGACCCCAACGATCAGCGGATCGGGATCGCTCGGGACAAGGCCCGCCGTGGTTTCTCGGCCACGACCCCCCGGCCCTGGACGGCGTCGGCCAGTTCGCCGAGGCCCAGGGTCGGGCCCGGATGAACTTCCGAGGGCTCGACCTCGGGCTCCGGGGTAGAGGCCGAATCTCCGGGGCTCATACCGAAGGCAACCTATGCAATCACCTTACACCCCCGCCCCCCGCCCCCTGCCGAGCGGCATCCGGGGCTTCAACATCGGGCCCTCGCCGGCCAACTTTGGGACGTCGAACTACGTCTGGTCGGCCCTGTATTCCGACTGGGCGAATAGCTGGCCCTTCCTCAAGCTCCAGGTCGACCTCGCCGCTTCGGTCGGGGCCAACACAATCCGCCTGATCGGCGACGTGTACGGGATCGCCCATGGCATGTTCACCCGGGCCCAGTACCTCGCCCGGGTCGGCCAGGTGATCGCCTACTGTCAATCGAAGGGCCTCCAGTTCTACGCCACGGCCGGCGGTGCCCCGCACTACGCCTGCTCGACCGACGTGATCGTGGCCGAGTCGGTCGCCTACGCCGGATTCGTCGCCGGCTTCCCCAACGTCATCGCCGTCGACTTGTGCCAGGAGGCGTGGACCTGCGTCGCCGCCGGCACGGCCTACGACGCCTCGGGCAACTACACCAGCCCGATCTCGGGTTCGGCCATGACGACGATGATGCAGCAGCTCAAGGCCGGCACGCGGCAGGTCGCCCCCAACCTGCCGCTGACCTTCTCGGCCTACGGGACCGACGTGCTCACCGACGGGGTGTGGGCCTCCAGCATCAGGCCGATCGGGGTGGACTTCTTCGACGGTCACCTCTACGTCACCAACCCCTCGGCCGCCGAGTTCGCCAACCTCAAGGCGTCCGTCGGCGGCATCCCGATCCTCTTCGGCGAGTGCGGCTGCGAGCCCGGGTCGGTCCTCGCCGCCGGGGCCCAGGCCGCCGCGATCAACGGCCAGAAGACGCTCCTGACCCGGACCGACGTGGCCGGCTCGCTCGTCTGGTGCGCGATCAACACCAACCAGTCAAACACCCGCTACTTCGGCGTCTGGAACCCAGACGGCTCGCCCGTGGCAGACCGCGTGGCTGCCTGCGAGACGTACCCATCCCAGCCCGCTTCCCTCCCCACCCGCCACCGCCGGAGGCATGCGTAACACATGGCCACCTACCCAATCCCGAGGGCGACCCGATGAGCACGACCTATAACGCCTACGCCGCCGTCGCCGGGACCGCCGGGACCAACCAGTACACCAACGCCTTCGCCCAGGATGTCCAGGTCGGATCGGCCCCGATCGTCCTGGTCGGCCTCGGGGCGTTCCTCGACTCCGCCGTCGCCTGGACCGCCGATAAGGTCGTCACGGTCTACAACACCGCCGACCAATCGGTGATCGCCACGATCACCCTCCACCCCGCCGACCTCGGCACCTCGGCCGTCGCGGCGGCCGGCGGGACCATCTTCAAGCCGCTGCCGACGCCGATCACGGTCCCGGCCGGCACGGTGATGCGGACCGCCGTGGTCGGATACGGTACGGACAAGTTCGTGTATGTGGGCACGGCGACCAACCCGTCCGACGTCCTCGACACCGGCGGCGGCCTGATCGCCTTCCTCAACGGCGGATACACCGCGAGCACGGCGGGGGCCTATCCCGGCGGGGCCGGCGCGGGCACACCGGGGCCGGACTGCTACCAGGGCGGCTCGTTCCAGTATCAGGCCGCCACCCCGCCGACCCCGACGCCGACCCCGACACCGACCCCGACGCCGACCCCGACGCCCACGCCCACGCCCCTGGCCATCGGGTCGCTCTCGGCGGCCTCGACCGGATCGACGATCACCCTGACCCTCTCCGCCGGGCTCTCCGGCGGCACCGGCACGGGCCAGGCCGCGACGATCTACCGGGGGACGACGCCCGATTTCGCCGTCGGGGCCGCCCTGGGCACGTTCGCCGGCCCCGCGTCGGCGACCCCGAGCTACGTCGATTCGGCGGCCTCGGCGGGGGCCGATTACTACTACCGCGTGGTCGGCTCCGATTCCGGCGGCACGGTCAACGCGGAGCCCGCCGGGATCGCCGGGGCCCCGACCTCGACGCCGCTGGCGGTCTACGGCCGGCTCGCCGCCGCGACGATCCTCTGCCGGATCGGCGACTCGACCAGCTACGGCCAGGGGGCCGACCCGGGGGTGGGGACGGTCGGCCCCGCCGCCTCGGCGATCGCCCAGGCCACCGGCCGGTCCGTGACGGCGGTGAACGTCGCCGTCAGCGGCACCGGCACGCTGTCGTGGGCCCCGACGACCTCGCAATACACCTCCGCCGTCGGCCCGACCGGCTCGACGCTGGCGACCGCCGTGGCCGCGAACCCCTCGGCCGACCTGATCATCGACGTCGACCTGGGCATCAACGACTCGGCCGTCTCGGGATATAGCTCGGGCAACCAGACGCCGGCCCAGTTCCAGGCGAACCTCAAGGCGATCGTCGATCACCTCCTGGCCGACTGGCCGTCCGCCAGGGTCGTCCTCCACCGGCCGACCTATTACACGCCCAACGCGGTCACGGCCTACGTCTACGGCGAGGGGGGCCTCGCCCTGCTCGTGGCCTACGGCCCGAGGATCGACGCCCTCGTGGCCGCCTACGCCGCGAGCAACCCGGGCCGGGTCTTCGCCGGCGACAAGGCCGCCTACGCCCTCACCGCCGAGAATTACCAGTCGCTGCTGACGGCCGAGGGCGGCGGCAGCGGCACGTTCCACCTCCACCCCAACCACGCGGGCAACCTGGCCGTCGGGGCATTGCAAGGCGGGGCCGTCGTCGCCGCCGCCTACGCCACGGCGGCGGCCGCCCCCACCCAGACCCCGACGCCAACTCCGACTCCAACGCCGACACCGACAGCAGTCGCCTACAAGACCTCGGCCGACTTCGGGCCCGGGTACACCCCGATCGCCGCGACGGCCAGCTACACCGCCCATGATGCGACCGGCGCGGCCCTGACGACGACCATCGTCCAGGCGATCGTCGAGACCTCCCCCGGGGCGGTCTTCGCCGCCTTCACCGCCGCGGCGGTGCCGGCCTATGTCGTCTGGACGACGGGCACGTCGGCGACGATCGCGGCGCCCCTGGTGCAAACCGACTTCGATGTGTACCTCGCGACTTCGGGCTCGGGCTCGGGCTCGGGCTCGGGCTCGGGCTCGGGCTCGGGCTCGGGCTCGGGCTCGGGCTCGGGCTCGTCGGGCGGGCCGATCGGCATCGACTCGTCGAGCTTGGTCGCCGCGATCGTCGCCGGCCTTCCGTACCCGCCGACGTCTCAGGCCCTCCAGGCCGCCGCCGCGGCCGCGGTCATCGCCGCGGGCGGCGCCAGCCTGAACCTGGCCGGCGGGACCGTCGTCTCCAACCCGGCACCGACGACGACGAGCTTCAGCGCCACCGGCCTCTCCCTGCCGGCGGGGAGCGCCAACGACATGTGCCTGATCTTCCAGCCTCGCTCCGACGGGACGAATCCGATCAACGGCCCGGCCCGCCGGATCGTCAAGAGCCATACCGTCAGCCAGGGTGGCCTGTCGACGATCCACAGCTTCACCCTGTACCCGGCGCCGTCGCCACCGTTGCCGGTCGCGCCGCTTGCCGGCGACTTCTTCCGCCTGGTCTGAGCCGGCAGGCGGCAAAGCTTGGTGAACTGACCCGGGGAGGAGCGATCGCGAACCCGGCCCGGCCCGATCAGGGCCGGGGCCGGGGCGGCCAAGGGCCAGAGGTTTGCCATGGAGCCCCGGCGACCGGCCCTCGGCGGGGTCGGGCCCGGGGTGCCCGCCCGGAATTGATCCGCGGGCCCGGCCGGGCGTCGCTACGACCACCCTCGAAACGTCCGATCACGGGCCTTCGACGGGGTCGACCGATGCTTGTCGCGACCGCGCTCTGGCTCGCGTTGCTGAACCTGGCCGGGCCCGGGGCGAGGGTCGCTCTCCTCTCGGAGCCCTTCCAGCAGGGGGTCGGGCCCGCGACACCCTGCGGCGATCAGGGCCGCTTCGCGCTGGTCAATGTCGTCCCCGGCGCGTACCGGATCGTCGCGCGGAAAGGTGGCCAGAACATCCCGACCGCCTATCGCGAGGTCCGGCCCGAGCCGGGCCAGGTGCTCGGAGACGTGGTGCTGGAGCCGCCGCCGTCGCCGTCGTCGCCCGAGGACCTCAAGTCACGCGAACGGATGCTCCGCCAGTTCAACGGCGACCGGGACAAGACCATCCCCTGGGCCGAGGGGACCATCCGCGACGAGCAGGGCCGACCGATCCCCGGCGCCTCAGTCTACATGCAATTCCAGTATCACGGCGGCATCCGGATGTACGATGATCGTCGACGGCTCCCGGGGCACGGTCCGCCAGGCCGGGACCGTCGACGTCGAGGGATCGATCCGCTTCGCCGAACTCCCGTCGGGCAAGTACCGCCTCCGGGGGCTCGCGACGGTCATCGACCGCGAGCTGATCCTCGCCCCCGGCGCCGAGGCGTCGGTCGACCTCCGCCTGGAGCCGGTCGGCTACGTCCGGGCGACCCTCCGGGCTCCGGCCGGCCGGACCCCCTCCGACTAAACCGTCCTCCTCCATCCGGACGGGCCGCACGACAGCCCCTTGAGCTACGAGGTGGACCACGAGGGCGTCTCCTTCCTGTCCGGCCCGGGCCGGCCGATGGCCGATCGTCCTCCGGGAGAAGATGGATCCGGGTCTTTACCCCAAGCGGGGCGAACGCCCGGTCGTCGTCGAGCCGGGCCAGGGCCAGGAGCGGCCGATGGCGCCGAGGTCGAGGCAGCAGGCGTTCCTCGTGATGGGCGGGCTCAGCCTGCTCGACTCGGGCCCGGGGGGAGTCGCGGCGACGGTCTTCCTGCCCGACGGGGTGACGACGGCCTTTGCTGCTCGCTCCCTCTTCTTCCCGGCCGACGGGCGCGAGCCGACCGCCGATGGGATCGTTGACGCCTCCTGCCGGCTGACCTGGACCGGGCGCTGGAGGAACCAAGCGGAAGGCACCGAGACCGGGCCGGAGCTGGTGAAGGGGCCGACCATCGCCTTGATGCCCGGCCTCGCCGGGCCGGTCGTCGCCGGGGTCGAGCCCGACAAGCCGCTCCGCCTGGTCCTCTCCGCTCCGGCCGGCGGCTCCGGCCGGGTGACGCTCGGCGGCCGAGGGATCGAGGGCCGGAATGTCCGGGTCCCGGTCGTCGCCGCCGCCGAGGGGCGGGGCGCCCTCGCTGTCGCCATCGGCCGCGAGGCGACCGCCGACCCCGACCGCCGATTCCGCTTCCCGGGCCAGTGCCCCGGCCGTTACGCCGTCCAGGCCTCGCGCGACGCTATCTGGCTGTCGAAGTCCGTCCCGCTCGTCTTCGACCCGGGGAAGGACGCCGCCCCGATCGACCTCGACATCCGCGAGCCCGGCGTCCCGGTGGACCTCGACCTCGTCGACCAAAGCGGCCGGCCGATCCCCGGCCTGTCCTTCTCGATCCGCAGGCCCGAGGGGCCTCTCGCCTCCGCGCTGCCGATGACCTACCGGACCGTCGATCGCGGCTCGGCGATCGTCCGGGGGCTCGAAGCCGGCCCGCAATCCCTCGTCGCCGATGGCGACCCGACGCCCCACACCTTCGCCGTCCCCCCCGGCCTGGCCGGGTGCCTCGCCCCAGGGCATCCGGGTCGAGGTCGCTCGGCCGGCGCCTTGACCCGGAACCTGGGGACGAATGGGCTATGCGTGATGGATCGCGAGTGACGAGCGGAGCTTCGTCCCGTTCCACACAGGCGACTCGGCACGCCTCGTGAGGGTCGGAGCGATCCCGACCCGCGGGACGCTTCCCCCACCGGCTTCTGGTAGCATCGAGGATCATCCCAGATCGGCCGGACGGTTCAGCGGCCTTGTCCGATGACCTTCGGCCTCATCCCTTGAGGGGGCGCATCATGTTCCGGACGAGGGTAGTCCTCGAGAGCACGACCGTGTTCGCGGCGTTCGGCTTCCCCCTTGGGCTCGCGAAGATCAAGCGGCGACACGCTCTGCTCGTCGTCATCCTGCTTGGCGGAGTATTCCCCCAGGTGTCGAATGCTCAGGCCCAGGTCGATTTGTGGCTGACGGACCCGGGCGGGTCGGCGAGGTTCGAGAAACAGAAGACCGGCCCGGTCTTCGGGGGCGGCAATAGCCAGAGCGCCAAGATAATCATCGATCGGAAAACGACGTATCAGACCATCGATGGATTCGGCTATACGCTGACCGGCGGCAGCGCCGGGCACATCGTCCGGATGGACGGCACCAGTCGCGCCGCCTTGCTGAAGGAGTTGTTCGCCACCGATGGTGCGAGCCTCGGGGTCAGCTACCTGCGGGTATCGATCGGGGCCTCAGACCTGGACGAGCGTGTGTTCACCTACGATGACCTTCCGCCCGGGCAAGTCGACCTTGAGCTGGACGGCTTCAGCCTGGACCCGGATCGCGCGGGCGTGATCCCGGTGTTAAAGGAGGTCCTGAAGATCGCACCGGGCCTCAAGGTCATGGGCTCGCCATGGTCGCCGCCAGCCTGGATGAAGAGCAACCACGGCTCCACCGGCGGGAGCCTGAAGCCCGAGTTCCACGGGGCCTACGCGAAGTACTTCGTGAAGTACATCCGGGGCATGAAGGCGGAGGGCATCCGCATCGATGCCGTCACCGTCCAGAACGAGCCCCTGCACCCGGGGAACAACCCGAGCCTCCTGATGCAGTCCCGGGAGCAAGCCGAGTTCATCAAGAACCACCTCGGCCCCGCGTTCAAGCTGGCCGGGATCGATACCAAGATCATCATTTATGATCACAACTGCGATCGGCCGGACTATCCGATCTCCATCCTCGATGATGTCGAGGCGGCGAAATATGTGGATGGCAGCGCGTTCCATCTCTACGCCGGGAAGATCGACGCGATGTCCGCAGTCCACGAGGCGCACCCGGAGAAGAACCTCTACTTCACCGAGCAGTGGATCGGCGCACCCGGCGACCTGAGGGGCGATCTCGCCTGGCATACCCGCGAGCTGACCATCGGCGCCACCCGCAACTGGAGCCGCACGGTGCTCGAATGGAACCTGGCGGCCAATCCGAGCCATCGGCCCCACTCGCCGGGAGGCTGTTCGACTTGCCTGGGCGCGGTCACGATCGACGGCAACAAGGTCACCCGCAATCCCGCCTATTACATCCTCGCGCATGCCTCCAAGTTCGTCCGGCCCGGGTCCGTGCGGATCGCGTCCAATGAGTTGCCCTCGCTCCCCAACGTCGCCTTCGAGACGCCCGAGCAGCGAAAAGTGCTGATCGTGCTCAATGACGCCCGCTCGGCGCAGACCTTCAACATCCGAGATGGGGACACCCTGATGACTTCGACCCTGCCCGCCGGGGCCGTCGGAACCTACGTCTGGCCGTGACGATCGCCCCTCGGGGGAGCTGAACCCGCCTTCGCGAGCCCGGGAGCCTGATCCGATGTGCGATCGAACCGAAGCCGGGAGATCCGGGCGAAGGAGGGTCGCGAAGATCCTCGCCCGCGCCCTCGTCGTGCTCCTGCTGCGCCACGCCGGCCATGCCCGGGCGCAGGCACCTCCGGACCGCCCGGTCAAGCGGCTGATCGAGTTCGGCTGGGATGAGCCCGACACGGCGTTCCTGAGGCGGCAGATCGCCGAGATGGAGAAGACGCCCTTCGATGGCTGCGTCTTCCACGTCACGACCGCCGACCCGCAGGGCAGGCCCGAGAACTTCACCTGGCTCTGCTGGGGGAGGCGTGCCTTCAACGAGGCGGAACTGAAGCCCGCCCTGGACGACCTGAAGGCGACGACGATCCGCCGGTTCACGCACAACTTCCTCCGGTTCAACACCTCGCCCGGCGACCTCGACTGGTTCGACGACCATGCCGCCGCCCTGGGCAACGCCCGCCTCGCCGCCAGGCTCGCCGGCGAGGGTCACTGCGCGGGCATCCTCTTCGACGTGGAGGAATACCAGGGCGGGCTCTTCACCTACTCGAAGCAAAGGGACGCGAAGTCGAAGTCCTGGGACGAGTATGCAGCCCAGGCCAGTCGGCGGGGCCGCGAGGTGATGGGGGCGTTCCAGGAGGGCTTCCCCGACCTGACCGTCTTCCTCACGTTCGGTCACACCCTATCCTGGACCAAGTCGGAGGACGGCAAGAAGCCGCTGGCGGAATCGAGCTACGGCCTGCTGGCGCCGTTCCTCGACGGCATGGTGGAGGCGGCGAAGGGCCGAGCGCGGATCGTCGACGGCTTCGAGCTTTCCTATGGCTACCGCGAGCGGGCACGGTTCGAGGAGGGTTATCGCCTGATGAAGCAGCGCGTCCTGCCCATCGTCGCCGATGGCCAGAGGTACCGGCAGGTCGTCTCGTCGGGCTTCGGGCTCTGGCTCGACTACGACTGGGCGAAGAAGGGCTGGGACTCGGCCGACCCGTCGAAGAACTACTTCACGCCCGAGGGGTTCGAGGCGAGCCTGCGTTGGGCGCTGGAGCGGAGCGACGAATTCGCCTGGATTTACACGGAGAAGCCCCGCTGGTGGACGGCGAAGGGGAGCAGGGCTCATCTTCCCGACGCCTACGAGGCGGCGATCCGGAGGTCGCGTCAGGGACTGACCGCCGACTGACCACCGGGCGGTATTGCCGGGCGCCCAGTGCCAGGCGTCGGCCTCGGCCCCCTCGATCGGCCGCCCTTCCCGATCGACGACCACGCCGGTCAGCTGATCGGCCGCGACCTGGCGAGGCTCCTCGGCCGCCGGGACGGACAGGGCCGGGGCGCCGGCGCCCGCCTCGAGCTCGAAGTCGGGCGCCTCGAACCGGGCCGGGGCGTCGGGGATGGTCAGGGTCCGGCGGGAGCCCTCGTCGTCGCCCGTCTTGTAGCCGGGGGGCGGGCCCATGACGTAGAGGTAGGTCTCGCCCGAAGGGAGGCGGTAGCGGTAGCGACCCTCGGCGTCGGTGGTGACGCTCCGGGTCATGGCGCTGCTCCGGGGATGGGTCGGGCCGTAGACGCCGATCATCGTGCCCGGGATGCCCCGCCTCGACTCCCGGTCGACGACCTTCCCCTCGACCTCGACGCCCCGGATCAGCTCGATGGCGACCTCGGCCGTCGCGCCCGACCGGACCGCGACGTCCGCCGCCGCCCGCGAGGTCCAGGGGACTCCGAGCGTCTCGGCGGAAACATAGATGTTGACCGTCCCGTCGTTCAGGCCATCGAAGGCGAAGCGGCCGGCCTCGTCGGTGATGGTCGTCGCGCCGAAGTTGGCCGGCCGCTCCGGCCGGCTGCGGTCGGGATTGCTCCCGCCGCAGGTGACCTCCAGGCCGGACAGCTTCACGCCCGCGAGCGAGGTCGTGACCCGGCCCGCCACCCGGGCGGCGGGCGAGGCCACCAATCGGGTCGCCGAGCCGGGCGGGGCGGCGACGAACCCTTGCCCGTCCATCATCGAGGGGACCAGGCCGACGGGCGGCGACGACGGCTTGACCCGCAGGCTTCGCCCGTCCGCGCCGATCGCGCCGAGCCGCACCCACGACCAGGGGCCGAGGTCGTTGAAGGAGAAGGAGCCCCGCCCGTCGGTGGTCGCCTCGAACAGGCCGGAGAGCGGACTCCCGGCGAGGGCGTCGCGGCGGACGTAGGAATAGCTGGTCGACGTCGAGTTCGGCGTCGCACTGGCGGTCGCGATCATCTCGATCCGGACCCTGGCGCCGGCCATCGGCCGGCCGGCCTCGTCGAGCAGCACGGCCTCGAAGGGCACGGTCGTCCCCAGCTTCAGCGTGATCTCATCGGCCCGGGTCTCGGCCTTGATGTGGTGAGGCCGGAGGGCCGGCGCCTGGCCGGCCTTGTAGGCGACGAGTTCGCCGAAGACCTCGCCCGGCGGGAGCGGCCAGGTGAAATGGCCGTCGGCGTCGGTCCGGAGGGTTCGGGCCTCGATCGAGGCGTATTTCCGCGAGCCGACGACCACGACGGCCTCGGCCACCGGCTCGCCGTCGGGCCCGAGCACGGCCCCCTTGAGGGCCCGGTCGTCGGCGGCCGGGACGCCGGCCTTGGCCTCGACGGGCCGGATGCGGAGGCCGCCGGCGATCAGGGTTGCGAAGAGGGCCACCGCGCCGAGGGCGACGAGGCGGCGAGGGGGGCTCGATTCGATGGTCCGGGGCATGTCATCCTCCAGGAGTCGTTCGATCCTCGCCGCGACGGTCCGCCGGTCGAGGAACGGCAGCCAGGCCGGGCGGCTGGCGCCCGGGCCGATCAAGAGCCGACCGGGCCTCCGGGCCAGGTCGAGGAGCAGGCGGGCATAGGCGACCGGGTCGGCCCCGTGGGCGACGACGGCCTCGTCGGCGAGCAGCTCGCGCTCCCGGTCGAGCCGGGCGAGCAGCCAGGCCACCAGGGGGTGGAAGAACAGCGGGATGCGGACGAGCTCCTGGGCGAGCTTGGCCCAGTCGTCGCGCCTGGCCAGGTGCGAGAGCTCGTGGAGCAGGCAGGCCCGGCGATCCGCCTCGGGCCAGGACCCCCAGTCCCCGGGCACCAGCACCAGGGGGCGCCGGCCGCCGAGGACCGCCGGCGAGGCCACCGCCGGGTCCGAGCCGAGCCGGACCGGCCTCGACAGGCCGACCGCCCGGCGGCATTCCTCCAGGAGCCGACCGGGGCCGGCATCGACGACCGAGGCCCGTCGCCTCAGGCCGGCCAGGACCAGCCGGCCGCCGGCCCACCGGCACGCCATCGCGAGCACCGCCGAAGCCCAGGTCGCCGCGACGGCCAGGGCCAGCACGTCCACGATCCCCGGCCGCCGGGGCGGACCCGGCGGGGCGACGGCCGGCCGGGTGGCCCCGATTCCCCGCACGGCCGGCCGGGCGGGCCCGATCCCTTCAGGGGTCTCGCGAGCCGTGGACGTCGAGCCCGGGGCCAGCGCCGGATTAGCCGTCGGGTCCGGGGCCGGTGCACGGGCCGGGATGGCCCCGCCGCCCGAGGGCCAGGGGACCCGGGCGACCCCCCACCGGGGGACGGCCGGCAGGATCACGCCCGCGACCAGCGCCGCCAGGCAGATCGCATGCCGAGTCTCGGCCCGCCGGGGTGGCCTGAGCGCGAACCAGGCCGCCACCAGGCCCAGCAGCACCCCCCAGCGGAGCGACCAGTCCGCCAGGAACCAGAGCCAGGGGCCGGCCACCCGGTCGACGAGGCCTCGGGCATCGGTCATGGCTTCCGCCCCTCCCGCCCGGGCTTGGGCTCGGGCTTGGCATCCGGCCCGGTCTCAGGGGGACGCTCGGCGGCCCGGGCCAGTTTCGCCTCGATCGCTCGGAGGTCGTCGGGCTCGATCTGGCGGGAGTCGACCAGGCCGAGGATCAGCTGCTCGGCCGACCCGTGGAAGAATCGGGCCAGGAAGTCCGAGAGGAGGCTGCCGGTGGCCTGGTCCCTCGACACCGTCGGCCGGTAGCGATGGGCCAGGCCCTCCTTCTCGCGGGCGAGCAGCCCGGCCTTCTCCATCACCTGGACCAGGCCGAGGACCGTGGTGTAGGGCTGGCCGTCCCCCCGGGGCAGGTGCTCCATCAGCCCCCGGACCGTCATCGGCCCGTGCTCCCAGAGGATCCGCATGACGGCGAACTGCCGCTCCGTGATCGCCAACGCCTTCCGACCGGCCATCGCACGCCCTCCACGACTCCCACGCTTTCGAACGTACGGATCTTTGCGTAGCTCCGGCCCGAAGTCAACCCGCCTCCCCAACCCGGTGCGATCGGCTCGTCGAGTCGCTGGCTCCGCCTTCGATCCGACGATGTTGCGGCTGCCCGACCCCCGCCTCGATCACGCGGGTCCCGCCGTCGTGTGGACGAGAAGCGAACTCGCCGCTCGCCGGCATGGACACGCGCACCTCGACGTGGCCCGAGCCGTCGCAGTCGCCGGGGCGGGCGTCGCCGATGGGCCTGTCCGCCCGGGGCACGACCGGGGGACGGCCCGCGACGCGGTCAGGGCGCAGCCGATCCTGCCTTGGCGGCCTCGGCGACGAGCCGGTCGAGGTCATCGCCGACGATCGCATTCTTGCTCCTCAAGCAGCCCTTGGCGTCGATCACCGCGACGGTGGGGAGGCCCCGGACGTGGTAGAAGCCGGAGATCGGGCCCTCCTGCCCGTCGGCGAAGCTCGGCCAGGAGATCTCGAACGGACGCGGGAAGCTCCGCAGCCCTGTCCATGTCCCCTCCATCGTGCTGCGATGTACCTCGCGCACCCCGTCGCCATCCGCGTCGATCGCCCACCTGTGCCTCGGCCCCGAGTGATCCACCGTCATGTGCACCCGCCCGTGACGGCCATCGACCCGGCTAGATCCGAACCACTCATCCGCGTTCACGATCGTCCCCGCGATGCACGAGCCGGCCACGAACTCGCCCGGCTCCTCGGACCCCGACGAGTCGAGGACCTCCAGCCTCACCTCGCCCGAGTCGCGGCCGACCATCCCCGCTACCGGCGGGCGGTCGTTGGCGAACGTCCCGTGGCCGCGCCGCGAGTTGGCCCGACGCCTCGGCGGGTTCTCGGGGTCCTCGTGCGGGATGCCCTCCTCGCCGGCGTTCTGGTGCATCTCGTCGGCCTCGGCCACGGGGTCGCCCAGCGGGTCGCGGTCGAGCCACCTCTCGGCGTCGCCCCGCATGCGCCGTCGCAGATCCAGCAGGTGCTCGCGATCGCATCCCAGCTCGCGGGCCAATTGAGCCCGGAGGTCTTGCAGCTCGGGCAGGCCAAGCCCTTCGGGTGGAGCAGGCCGAGGAGCTTGTGGTAGCAGGCGTCCTGGTCCATGAGGTCGATGAGGGGGAAGTCCATCGCGTTGTCTGCCGGGTGTCGGTGGAGCCTCTCCTGTTGTGCCTTGCAAGTCCCGGAGCAATCGCCGAGGGGCGGCTCACCGATTTCGCCTCATGAGCCCGGACAGCTATTGTACGGGACCGGCCGGCCAAACGCGTTGCGCCGAGCCTTATCTGCCAATCTACAATTATGCACAAGTCGATGCGAAGCTGGAAGATGGTTGCCCTGGCCTCGATGATCGCCGGCTTCCCGGCCTACGCCGGGTTCGCCTCCAAGAAGACGTGGACCTTCGAAGACGACACGCCGGGCGCGATCGCCAGGGGGTTCGCCGTCGGCGGGGGCGAATGGAAGGTCGTCTCGACCGACGAGGGCAAGGCGCTCGCCCAACTGGCCGAGAGCCCCGCGTCCGACTTCAACCTCGCCCTGGCGGAGGGGACCGACGCCAGGGACATGGACCTCTCGGTCAGGGTCAAGGCAATCCCCGGGAAGAACGATCAGGGCGGCGGGCTCGTCTGGCGGGCGAAGGGTGCGAGGAACTACCATATCGCCCGGTTCAACCACAAGGAGGACAACTTCCGCGTCTACAAGGTGGTGGGCGGGGTGAGATCCTCGCCGTTCCGGAACGCCGACGTGAAGCACCACGACGGCTGGACGGGCGTCCGCGTGATCATGAAGGGCGACGACATCGAATGCTTCATCGACGGCAAGAAGTACCTCGACGCCGGCAAGGTCGGCGTGTGGTCGAAGTCGGACGCGCGGTCGCGGTTCGACGACCTGACCCTGGCCGGCGAGTGATCGGCCGGACATCGAATGGGACCCGACAGGAACAGGATACTCCGATGATTCGACGACCCCGATCCTCGAACGGATCACCCTTCGGCCCGGCACTGGTCGCCCCTGTGCTGGTCGTCATGACGGCCCTGTCCTTCGCTGGCGATCCGGGCCCCCCGCCCCTGGAGCGGGTCCAGACGATCGCCCTCAAGGGGCCGGCCGGAGGGCTCGACCACCTGGCCCTCGACTCGCGGCGGGGCCGGCTGCTCGTGGCCAACACGGTCAACGGCAGCCTCGACGTCGTGGACCTGAAGGCCGGCAAGCTCCTCGCGCAGGTGCCCGGCCAGGGGCGGATTCGCGGCGTCGCCTACGCCCCCGACCACGACCGGGTCTTCGTCGGCAACGGCACCGGGGGCGTCCTCAACGCCTTCGACGGCGAGGACTACCGCCTGATCAAGAACCTGCCCCTCGGCGGCGACGCCGACAACGTCCGATACAACCCGGCGACCCGGCGGATCTACGTCGCCCACGCCGACGAGGAACTGGCGGTCATCGAGGCCGACGGCTACGCGGCCCGGAGCCCCATCCCGCTGCCGAAGGACGTCGGCGGATTCCAACTGGAGTCGGGCCGCCCCCGGATGTACCTCAACTCCAAGTCGGCCGGCCAGGTCATCGTGATCGACCTGGAGAAGGACCGGGTCGTCGACCGCTTCCCGGTCGCCCCGGCCGGCGCCAACGCCGCCGTGGCGATCGACGAGCCCAACCGCCGCCTCTTCGTCGGCTGCCGGCGCGACCCGTCCCTGGTCGTCATGGACTCCGACAGCGGCAAGGTCCTGGCCCGGGTGCCCATCCCCGGCGATGTGGATGATCTGTACTTCGACGCCAAGCGGCGGCGGATCTACGCCTCGTGCGGCGAGGGGGCGATCGCGGTGATCGGTCAGCTCGACGCCGACCGATACGAGTCGATCGCGACAGTTCGCACCGTCGCGGGCGCCCGGACGTCGCTCCACGACCCGAACTCGGGCCGCCTGTTCCTCGCCGTGCCCCGGCGGGCGGACCGCCCGGGCCAGGAGAATCCGGAGATCTGGATCTATCAGGCCCGCCCTTGATCCCGCGGACTTGATTCCGACCCATTCGGCGGGTCGGGCCCGCCCGCCGAAGGGCACCAGACTCCACCCAAAGGCCGTCGACCGACAAACCCGATCGTCTTCGCGATGCGCCGGTCGCTCACAAGCCTGGTGGCCGTCGGCCTCGGCGCCTTGCTGGCCGGCTCGCGAAGGCCGGTCGACCGTACCAGAAGTCGCCGGACGAGGTCGTCAACGCCCTCTCCGCTCTTCTTGCCCGCGCCGAACCCGCTCCGAGGGTGGAAGGTCCGGGCGAAGGAGGGGGGTCAGGCCAGGATGGCCCGGATCGGCCCCTTGGTGTCCTTCTTCTCGACCAGCCGCATGGTCCGGCCGAGGACGGAGACCTCCATCTTCTCGTGGTCGAGCCCGAGCTGGTGGAGGATCGTCGCGTGGAGGTCGCTGTAGTAGTGCGGCTCCTCGACCGCCTTGTAGCCGACGTCGTCGGTGGCGCCGTGGACGGTGCCCCCCTTGATCCCGCCGCCGGCGAGCCAGGCGGTGTAGCCCCTGGGGTTGTGGTCGCGCCCGGTCGTGTTCTGCGACCACGGGCTCCGGCCGAACTCGCTCGACCAGACCACCAGGGTCTCGTCGAGCAGGCCACGTTGCTTGAGGTCGCGGATCAGGCCGGCGATCGGCCTGTCGGTGGAGCGGCAGAGGGGGGCGTGCGACTCGATGTCGCCGTGCGCGTCCCACCCGCCGTTGCCGCCCCCGGCGTGGCAGACCTGGACGAACCGGACGCCCCGCTCGACCAGCCGCCGGGCGAGCAGGAGCTGGCGGCCGAAGTCCTCGGTCTCCTTCTCGCCGATCCCGTAGAGGTCGCGGACGTGCCCGGGCTCGCCCGAGAGGTCGACGACCCCCGGCGCGGCGAGCTGCATCCGCGCGGCCAGCTCATACGCCCCGGCCCGAGCGGCGATGTCGGACTCGACGGCGTACCGCTCGCGGAACTCGCGGTTCAGCTCCGCGAGGGCCTGCATCCGCCGCTCGCGCTCGGAGGGGGATTCGCCCCGGGGCGACTTGAGGTCCGGGATCGGCACCTCGCCGGGCTGGAACGGCGTCGCCGCGACCCCCGCGCCGAGGTAGCCGCCGGTCAACTGCACGGGCGACGATGCCCGCCCCAGGTTGACGAACGTCGGCAGGTCCTTGTTCGCCGTCCCCAGCGCGTGCGAGACCCAGCTCCCGAACGTCGGGTTGTCGAATTGCCGCCCCCGGTGGCCGGTGGCGGTCTCGATCACGGCCGGGAAGTGGTTCCCCTCGCGGCACCACATCGAGCGGACCATGGCGATCTCGTCGACCACGCCGCCGACGTGCGGGAACCAGTCCGAGACCGGGATGCCCGACTCGCCGTGTCGGGTGAACTTGCGCCGGCATTCGATGACCGGCCGGCGCATCTCGGCGTTATTGTCGCCGAAGCCGACGGCGTCGATCAGCTTGCCCGCCCACTTGTTGTCCTTCGGATCGAAGGTGTCGATGTGGCTGACGCCGCCGCACATGAACAGGAAGATGACCGACTTGGCGCGGGGCGTGAAGTGCGGCCCGCGGATCGCGTCGGGGATCTCGCCCGCCTCGGCCATCAGGCCGCCGAGCGCGACGCCGAGGAACCCGCCGCCGGCCCGGTGGAGGAAGTCGCGCCGGGAGACCCGGCCGCGGGGGAACAACCGATCGCCGCCCATGCCGGGGTCACCTCGCGTAAAGGAACTCGTCCAGGTTGAACAGCAGCCAGGCGAGCCCCTTGAGCCGCGCCGGGTCGTTTTCCAGGTAGGCCAGGGCGGCGTCGCGCTCGGCCACCAAGGGGGGCCGCGCGACGGCGATCCGGTAGCCGAGGTCGACCGCGGCGCCGAGGTCGCCCTTGGCCCCGATCTTGAGTCGCTCGGCGAACTTGCCGGCCGCGGCGTCGACCACGTCGCTGTTCATCAGGAACAACGACTGGGGGGCGGTGACGGTCCGGGTCCGGATCGGGCACGGGGCGCGCCCGTCGTCGACGTCGAACGACTGGAGGAACGTCGGCACGACGTCGCGGTTGGTCGAGTAGCCGCGGATCATGTAGGCCGCCCGTCGGCTCGGGCCGCGGTCGCCGCCCCGGCGCCCGGCGGGGTCGAACGAGGGGCCGCCGACCGCCAGGTCGAGGTCGCCGGCCGCCGCGTGGATCGCGTCCCAGATCGGCTCGGCCTCCAGGCGGCGCGGGCGGAACCGCCAGAGGTGGGCGTCGCCCGGGTCGGACCCCAGCTCGGCGGACGAGCGGGTCGGGTCGACCTCGGAGGCCCGCCGATAGGCGTCGGAGGTGACGATCAGCCGGTGGATCGCCTTCATCCGGAACCCGCGGGCGACGAACTCGGCGGCAAGCCAGTCGAGGAGCTTCGGCTCGTCCGCCGTGCCGCCCTGGAAGCCGAAGTCGCTGGGGTCCTCGTGGAGCCCGCGGCCGAAGTGCCATTGCCAGATCCGGTTGACCGCCACCCGGGCGAACATCGGGTTCTCGGCCGCGGTGAGCCAGTCGGAGAACCCTTCGACCCGCCCCTCGCCCAGCTCGACGTCCGCGGGGGCGAACGGCCAGCCGGGCTTGATCTCGTGGTTCGGCTCGGGCCGGTCGGGGTCGCCGCTGGTCAGGATGTAGCTCTTCTCCAGCTCCTTCCGCGCGTCGACCTCGACGGTCCAGAACGCCGGGAGCGCCGCCCGGCGGTCGCCGGCCGGCGGGAGCTTCGATCGCAGCTCGCGGTACTTCTCCCTGTCGGCCGGGGTCAGGACCTCGACGACCTTGCCCTCGTCGATCCGGAGGATGGGGTAATAGTCGTCCGCGACCTTCCGCTCGGCGGCGGTCCGGTCCTTCTCGGGCTTGCGGATGACGGCCTGGACCTCGGGCGGGAGCATGGCGACCCGGTCGTCGCGGAGCTTCTGCCGGTAGGGGCCGATCAGGGCCTCGATCGGCGCCTGGGCGTCGAGCCGCTTCTGCTCGGCCTCGTCGGCCGCGCGGCCGGCGGCGACGACCTCGGCGGCGGAGGCGAGCGTTACCTTGCGGAGGACCAGGGGGTCGAACAGCGCCTTCATGGCGTAGAAGTCGCGCTGGCTGATCGGGTCGTACATGTGGTCGTGGCACTTGGCGCAGCCGACAGTCAGGCCCATGAAAGCGGTGGAGACCGTCTCGACGGCGGCGATCGGCAGCTCGCGGGCGTCCTTGCCGTCGCGGAAGACAGCCCCCCGGGCCAGGCACCCGAGCGCGAACTGGTCGTCGGGGCGCGGCTCGACCTTCGAGCGGACCCCGGTGGCCGACATCTGGGTCCGCGAGGCCGAGCGGTAGCCGGTCAGCTGGGCCCGGACGAACTGGTCGTAGGGCACGTCGTCGTTGAGGGCGCGGATCACCCAGTCGCGCCAGTGGTGGATGCCGGGCGCGGCGATCATCCGCTCGTCGACGTCGGCGTAGCGGAGCACGTCGAGCCAGTGCCGGGCGTAGCGGACGCCGTGCTGATCGGAGGCGAGCAGACGGTCGACCGCCCGCTCGTAGGCCCCCGGAGCCTCGTCGCGGAGGAAGGCGTCCTGCTCCTCGACCGTCGGCGCCAGGCCGACCAGGTCGAGCGTGACCCGGCGGAGGAGGGTCCGCCGTTCGGCCGGGCCGACCGGCCTGAGCCCGCCGGACTCATGCCCCTGGGCGAGGAATGCGTCGATCGGGTTGCCCGACCCGGTCGCCCGCGCGGGCAACTCGGGCCGGACGACTGACTCCAGCACCCAGGGCCTCGCCTCCCCCTCGTCCGCCGCGGGAGCGGCGAGCGGCAGGAGGGCAGCGAGCCCGGCGATCCAGCGAAGGGGCATCTTCACGCTCGGCAGCTCCCGATGGTCAAGCGTCGGATGGTCACTCGGCGGGCCGGCTCCGGAGAGCACCGGGGTCCGGCGGATGTCTGGGGCGGGGATCGGCGGGCCGGCGAGGGTCGAGGTCGGGTGGGGGGCGGCTCCCGCCGTGAGCGTATCGACGTCGGGGGAGCGGACGATCCGATGGAAGATCTCGGCGGGCCACTCCCGACCCGTCCTATTGAAACCTCCCGACCCCCCTTAGTGCAAGGACGATCGAGGGACGCGATCTGATCCCCGGCCTCGCGATGGCCCGCGAGCCGCTCGCCCTGCCGGGTTCGCACGTCGGAGCAAGGTCGCGATCGTCTGCCGGGCCGCCAAATAGCCGGCCAGTTGCTCGATCGCATCGGGCAGGACGCCGCCCGCCGAGAGGTCCCGCTTGGCCTCGATCAAGCAACTGCCCACCTCGACATCGATCCGCCGGCGCACGCCGACCGGGGTCTCCAGGTCGGCGGTGACGACGTGCTCGGCCGAGAGCGACAGCGGGGCCGACAGGACCAACCGAGCTCCCGACCATCTCCGCCCCCATAGGGGCAGTCCGAGGGCAAGGCAGCCATGCCATCGCCCGGCGCAAAAGATCGACCCCGGGCGGTGGGTCGATCGGCAGTTACCCGCCGAAGATCGCCACGCCACTGCTCGAGGTCGTCTGCGAACGTCGCAAGTCTTATCAACTTCAGTCGGGGCGAGAGGATTTGAACCTCCGACCTCACGATCCCGAAGAGTGGCCTGTTGACCCCGTCGAACCGCCTAGAGATCGTTACGAGCACTGATCTTACGGTGAACCACCCGCCCGTGCAAGGGCACGCGAACGTCTGCGAAAACGAGCGAGGATCGGTGGTAGTGGACCCGAGAGTGGTAGTCGGTGGTAGTCCAGCCAATAGTATCCTTTACGCGTGTCATGTGGTTGATGGTATAAATTCGCGGTGGCGGGCTTCGCTCCGCAGGTTCTGAGCCTCTCAACGATCGCACAGAGGTGGTCTACGATTCTGGATGGCAAGACGGCCATCGAAGCCGCGACGATGGTGCATCATCGTTTCTGTAAATTCCCCGCCCGCTCGGGCGGGGGCTGGGCTTGAAGTGGCAGGTCATCGCCGGTTCCCTGGAGGGTAGCCAAACCTCTTCGAGAAGCCATACCGACGATGACCCACCAGATGCAGACAACCGCCCTGGACGAGATGATGGAACTCTTGGCCGAGCATGGCTTCGACGGCATGGCCCAGGCCGTCACCGTCATGCTCAACGAGGTCATGAAGCTGGAGCGGACGCATGCCCTTGGGGCCGCCCCCTACCGGCGATCCGAGCCACGCACCGGCCATGCCAACGGCTTCAAGCCCAAGACCCTCCACACATGGCTCGGGGCCCTCACCGTGGCCGTCCCGCAGGCCCGAGGCGTCGAGTTCTACCCCTCGGCCCTGGAGAAGGGCGTCCGCAGCGAGCGGGCCCCGAAGCTGGCCGTCGCCGAGATGTACGTCCAGGGCGTCTCGACCCGCAAGGTCGCCGCCATCACCGAGCAGCTCTGCGGCCTGGAGGTGACAAGCTCCCAGGTCAGCCGGGCCGCCGCCTTGCTCGACGACGAACTCCAGAAGTGGCGGGATCGCCCCCTGGGCGAGACGCCCTACCTGATCCTCGACGCCCGCTACGAGCAGGTCCGCCACGGCGGCCAGGTCGTCTCCTGTGCGGTCCTGGTGGCCATCGGCATCGACCCCCAGGGGAGGCGGTCGATCCTGGGCACCGCCGTCTCGCTGTCCGAGGCCGAGGCCCACTGGCGGGACTTCCTGGCGGGGCTGCAGTCCAGTGGCCTGCACGGGGTGAAGCTGGTCGTCAGCGACGCCCACGCCGGGCTCAAGCCGGCCCTCGACGCCCGGCTCTCGGGCGTACCCTGGCAGAGGTGCCAGTTCCACCTGATGAAGAACGCACTCGCCTTCCTGGCCAAGCCGTCGCTGCGGCCCCTGGTCGTGGCCAGCCTGCGGGCGATCTTCGACGCCCCGGACCGACCCGAGGCCGAGCGGCAGTTGGACCTGGCGGTGAAGAAGTGCCGCACGATGGCCCCGAGGCTGGCCAAGTGGCTGGAGCAGAACGTGCCCCGGGGGCTGGCTGTCTTCGCCCTGCCGGTCGGGCACCGGCGTCGGCTGCGGACCTCGAACATGCTGCAGCGACTGAACGAGGAGATCAAGCGAAGGACGAGGGTGGCCGGGCTGTTCCCGAACGAGGCGTCGGCCCTCCGCCTGGTCAGTGCGGTGCTGATGGAGATCAGCGAGGACTGGGAGACGAACCGCAAGTACTTGACGATGGAGCCGGCCTGACCTGCCTACCATCAGCCCGGGAATTTACAGAAACGGACTTGCACCATCTTTCAACCCACCCCTCGACTCGTCTTCGAGGGGAACGCGCGAGGAGGCCGAGGCCGTCGGGGTCTACCAGGCGTTTCAACCCACCCCTCGACTCGGCTTCGAGGGGAACCCCCTG
>JAABUQ010003092.1_pt1 | contig 31269 bp, 29 predicted proteins | sample 5560001 | NCBI WGS metagenome assembly JAABUQ01 (sample SAMN10711888, study PRJNA513371) | rock metagenome | isolation source: Antarctica rocks | place: Antarctica: Victoria Land, Finger Mt nord | collected 2015-12-18 | reverse complement strand
GGTGGTTCCGTGAAACTGGAGAGTGCCAGACAATCACTATGCCACAGACGTGAGCGATTCAGTGTGGGCACTGCTGGCCCCACTTGTGCCTGCAGCACAGCCCGGCGGCCGGCCGGTCTGCGTGTTCCTCGGTGGTCATCATGGACGGGCAATCGGTAAAGACAACAGAGCGCGGCGGCGTTCGTGGCTTTGATGCGCACAAACGAGTAAAAGGGCGCAAGCGCCACATCCTCGTCGATACATTGGGTTTGCCGATCGCCTGCAGAGTCGAGCCGGCCAATATCTCCGACCGACGAGCAGCTTCCCTTCTGCTCGGTGGCTTAGGTCCGTTGTTTCCCGACATTCGCACCGTTATCGCTGATGCTGGACATGAAAGCCGTAAGCTGGCTCGTCAGCTCATGCGCGACGATGGCTGGAAACTGCAAATCGTCAAGCGAAGACAGCGCGCCTTCAAGATCACAGGCCTGACCTGGATTGTGGAGCGGAGCTTTGCTTGGCTCGGCCGCAATCGCCGACTCAGCAAAGACTACGAATACGCGGTTCAGACCTCAAAGACTATGATCGACATTGCAACCCTCCGCATCATGCTAAACCGACTCGCACAGGCATGACCTTTTCAAACACCCTCTAAACCCACATACAACAACGCTGAGTGGAAGGGATCAAACAGAAACCTGTTCTAACAAAGCTAAGAGTGATAATTTAACACTCGCGGGCGCGACGTCATACTTGTCCACCTTGATGAAACGTGCTGCGCCTGTCGATGAAATGCTGTCGCCGTATGGTTCCATTTGGTGTTTTCCTCGAATCTTCGACATCGGAGGTCTACCGCCCCATTGACTGGTGAGTTAACGTTCCGGTATTTCACGCGACTCGAAAGGAATTCTGGTTGGGGTAATAGCCACATCCAACCGATATGCCGTTAACGGAATACCGGTTGGATGTGGCCAGTACCCTCGTACGCCGAACCTCCGGTGGTCCCATTAAACGCGCTTAGCAAAAGCCGCCACCATCCTTAGATGGCAGATTAGGCGCCTGTCCTTCGAACTAGGCGAGGGTCGAAGCTAAAAGGCTTTGTTTCACGAAACCGAATCCGTGTGAATTGCGGATGCGATGGATTGAGGACCAGGTTGCGTTCAAACGGGTACTCGATGCCAGTAATGCTTGAGGGCACGCTTAAAACGGGCTTCGCCTGCGGATTTTGGAGCCATCGGATCCTGCCGAACTTTTGTGACGGCCCATGTTGGTCGTCTTCCTCTGCGTCCCAGCCGTGGGGCAAGTCAGCATCGGGAACGGCCAACATCAGGCCCGTCGGGATTTCAAGCCGAGTCATACCGTAATCATTCGGTAGGTCCTCGGGCGTGAAGTGAATGGTAACTTCGAGAATAGCTAGAGATGGATGTGCGGCCGAATAAACGGCTGGCAATCCCGGAGGGTTCCAGCGGCCGCCATTCCGTTCCGCTCCATCTCCGCTTTTCGGTGAGTATTTAAGCCGGCACAGCCGATAGGCTTCGGTCAAAACACTCCGTACTCGATGCGCTCCAGGATGGCTATCACTCTTTTTCGACCGCTCTCGCTATCCAAGAGCGAGTCAGGGGTGACTTTTCCTAAGGCGCGAACGGGCGTCTGGAGCCACCGTACAGCCTTCTCGCGATTGCTGAAGACATCGATAGCTTTGTGTACCACCGCTTGTTTTTCGTTGTCAGAAGACAATTGTTCCACGGGCTGCATTTTGGCATTCGCCATACCTCTATTATAGGTCCTTTTGCGTACAGCATTACCTATACTTAAGTCCACCGTCCGTAGATGGTGGAAACCGGCGTTTCCGTGGGCTAATGTCTTAAACGCTTTACCAGCTAATTTGAGGCGCTTATTCTAGAACGCTGCTTACGAACTACGTCATTCGCTTTTTTCTCTGATAGCAAAACTGTTGTGACTGGAGAGCATGAAAATCCGGGCGCTCAAGCGGCGGCCTTCTTCTCAGTTTCGCTATCCGCGCACCGGAACCTGGGATACCACTGCTGAAAAGTCTCCTCGAGCCGCTCATCGAGAACCCGGGTGCACGTTTGCAGCAGCAGATGCGCACCCTTTTTGGTCCATTGCATCTGCTGGCGTTTGGCAAATCGCTTACTGACGATCTGATTCACCGCCGATTCCACAAAGCCCGTCGCAACCGCTTCCTCATTCCGCCACCGTTCGCCGTAGTTGGGAACAAGACCTTGGTTGGCGGTGATGTAGCTGTCGAGTTCGTCCAGAGCTTTTCGGAGCTTCCGCCCGTTATCGGCCTCGATCTTTTCGTTTTCCAGATAGCAGTGTAAGTCGTGGATTCGCTCTCGTGCGCGGACCACGTTCCCGTGCCACAGATAGTGTTTCGTGCTCTCCAGTGTTTTCAGCGTCTGGTTCGCGTTTCTCCGGTGTGGTGTCTAGCCCTTCGGCGTACTGTCCCAGCACCGTGATCCGCATCGTAATGTGGAACCAGTCCAAGTACTGCTCGCCCTCGGGATTCAAATACGATTGCACCTCGCGAATGTCCGTGCCTCCATCAGAAAAGAACATGACGCATTGGTTCATCTGCATCCCTTGGCTGCGCAGTAGTTCGAACAGCCGCCGCTTCGGCTTCTCATCGTACGGCTGTGCATAGCCGAAACAGCGACTCGGAGCTTCCTCGCACATCGATTTACCAACGATGACCTCGAAGTGTGTCTTCTTGTTCTCCCAGTCGCGAACGTAGCAGCCGTCGATACCTACTGTGAGCGGAGCAGGAGGACGAGGCAACTTAGTCCACTCTGCGGGGCAACCCTCGATGAAACTCACCTGCTCGTCTCCCAAGGCCGCTTCTTCTCGTCTGCCACCCGGTGCAAATGATTTCGGATGCTGTGCGCGTTCACCGTTTCGGCGACCGGCAGCGTATCTTTCAAGACGGCCGCCGCCAGTTCGAACGAGATCAGCGAACCCCACTTAGTCTCCAAATACAATCGCTCGGGAGACACGCGCTCGGAGAGCAACTCGGCCACTGGGCTGAAGGTCTTCGCCGGGTTCGGCCGACAGGGGCAGTGACTCCACCGTGGGCTTTCGATCTCGAGATTGCCGAATAGCGTCTGCAAGGTCACGGTGTGCCTCCCTTTTTGTCCGCGGGACTTTCTACAGTGCGGGCAACCGCGCTGTGCCTCCAGGTAGTCGGCTATTTGCTGCTCTACCAGCATCTTCTGAATGGCTGCCAACAGGCTCTTGCTCTCCGCCAGTGTCAGGCCGATATCCTCCAAGCCGTACTCTTTACGCTCCCAACATGCAATCTGTTGCACCTGTTGGCCGAACTCGGTTTCGATGGTGATCTGGATGTGGGCTTTCATCCCGCGATCGTGTCACAAAACAACCAGTCTCGATCACCGCGAGCATATTGCCGGAGTCGGCGATTAATGGCGCCCCGGTCAATTCGGTCTGGTCGTGCCGCGCGATAGGCTTTCACCCGCTCGATGGCGGCGTGCAGGCTCTCGCGATCCACAATGACGGAGCGGTCGCCGCCGGAGTCGAGGACGCGTTCCAGGTCTGGGCCATCAGCGCCAGCTCTTGTCGTGGCGTAGAGTCGCACCACTCTCGCCACCGCGGATCTCCCTCTTCCATATAGACCCGCGCCCCTCCGCAATCCTCCGGTGGGGCCGGCCGTTGCTCGCCAATGCAGACCGGAAAGGTACGTCGGGCATCGAATGGCAGTACCTTCTCCAGCCGCACATCATGCTCCCAGTTATCGTAGAAGTCGTACTCGTAAAGGAAGCGCCCTCGAACCCGGAATCCGAAGCCAGCAAGCAAGACCTTCTCGGGATCGTCGGTGAACGTAATACGGCCCTCGTGCGCCACTCCGTAGTCCTTGCCGTGAATGTGAAACCGATGAAGGTGAGAATCGCTCCAGCCCATGGCGATCTGAATGGCGTAGTGAAGATCGGCAATGCTCTGGTCACTGCGCAATAGCAGACGCCGCCAGATCATCGGGCTGATGCCCCGCAGCACCACCTTAAATTGGTACACGCAGACCAACTGCGGGCCGGGCATCGCAGCTCATTGTATCCCTGGCCCATGAATTAACCAGTCACAGCGGTAGTGTCGCAAAAGCAAACACGAGGCTGTTAAGGTAGCCGAATGCGAAGGAACCGACCAGCGGTGTTCAAGGGAAGACACTTTCAAGACCAGCTGATCGTGGTGTGCGTGCGACGGTATCTACGGTACTCGCTCAGCTATCGCGATCTGGAAGAGCTGATGGGGGAACGTGGTCTGAGTGTTGATCATTCAACGATCGCGCGCTGGGTTTTACGCTACGCTCCGATCCTGAACCAGCGAATGCGGCGTCATGTCCGCTATCCCAATCGGTCTTGGCGAGTGGATGCAACCTACTTAAACCCGGCGTTGCCGCTGAAGTGACGTTCTTCAATAGGCTCCTCGGTGTGTGCGCCTAAACGCAGTAATCGGTTGTTTGCAACAGAGCCCGCAATGGCAATAAAGGCGCCCCAGCCTCTATTTATCATTCATGCGAACCCCTCGCGACCAGCCCGACTGCGCTCGCACGCACGTTTTCCTTCATCATGCTCGGTCCTATGAATCTTAATGCGAGAGGGCAGCGGTAACCGTTGAAGCTAATGGCCGAAACTGAGGCGGACCTTCTTCAGGCAGGTCGTAGAGAACCCAGGAAGCGGCCATCTCTTCGGAAGTGGCTCTCCCCAGCGGACCGTCTTAGTTGGATCAGGATTGGACGGATTGTTCACGGAGTTGTCGAAATGCGCCGTGACAATCAGGCGGCTCCCTTTAGGCGCGTCGACGGGATCCTTCAATTTATACTCGATTTGCCAATTGAAGTCGTATCGCGGGATGGCCAGGAGGGTCTCCTTGATAGCGTCCGGGCGCATCAATTCCCATTTCATATCTTTACCGCGGAAGTGCATGTGGGGCGTGAATGCGAGGAGACGGGCGTTCTCTTTGAAGTCGTAGCAGAAAGTAACTTCGTGGTTGGGTGCGCCGACAGGTATTTGAAATAACATAAGCGTCCATGTCCAAGCGCCGCAAAACCTTGTTTGGGGGATCCTTGGCGAGAATGAAACCGACGCTCGAGCGATCTTTCTCCTCTTGCCCGGTGCCTTTTGCATAGTGAATCTGAAACGTGATTGTCGAGCCAGCCGGAATCAGCCGCGCATAACCCGGTGGGTAAACCTCAGGCGCACGTCCAGGAACGAAAGTTGTCAGTTCTTCGGCTTCTTCGTGGGATTTTTGATCAGGCAGTCCACCCTCGCCGATCTCCCGACACGCGTCGTCTACCACCGGAACACCCGAGCGAATGTGCCGCACGCTGCCCTCTTTGTAGGTGAAACGGTCGAACAGCGAAGGTGTGGAAGCAGCTCCGCTCTTCGGCAATTTTGGGGGAGCTACGTAGACGTGAGCGTGGTGGACGACAAGGCGGTTGCCTGGCTTTAACTCGACTGCTGTAATCCACACGTCCTCTTTGAAGTTGGTCGGTACAGTGAAATTCTGGTAATCATCCGTGGAATTCGCCTTTATGGTGTACTCAGCCGGCATCGAGAAAACCACGTCAGGTCTGCCGATTCGCCAACCTTCTACGAACGCCGGCGCGGCTGGAAGATCGCTAGGATTGCCTTCTTTTGCACCTTGCTCCACCCAGGTGCGAATAAGATCGATTTCTACTTGACTCAGGCTGGGATCATTTTGAAAACGCCCATAATGAGGATCGGCATGCCACGGCGGCATGCGTCTTGTGAGTACAGCTTGACGGATCGCGCTCGCCCAGGGGCGTGCGACCTTATACGTGAGCAAGGACATCCGCGCAATATCGCCGGGATGATGGCAGCTGACGCATTTCGTGTAAAGTATCGGGGCAACGTCCTTTGAGAACGTGACTTCAGAAGCGAAAATGTTCATCCCACCGAGCGCGAATATCAAGATCGCAGCCATCTTCATTTGTCGTACTCCGGGTTCAGCCTTCTGCCGGCTCGGGCAGCTCAATTCAGTACAGCACTAGAGCAATCATCAAAGCAAGGCACTCGGCCTGAACCGGCCCTTGGCGAAGATTCAGTAATGCAGGAGCGAGGTATCGATACCATATGACCGCTTGGAAGTATTCTGATTCTTGGTCGCATTTCTATCGGCCAGTTGTGCGGTCGAAACTTCCGGTTAATCTTCGTAGCAGGCGATTCATTGCCTTGTAGGATGGTGAGAAAGATAGGTGACTCAGAACTCACTTACCAGCTGTTCCGCAATCGGCTGTCAACAGCGCTTAGATGTAGACGGTATTGGACAGATAGGCGAATCGTGAATCGCCGAAACGCGAAAACAGAATGAAGAATCGACTGAACCGGAGTTCTTCTTTAAGAGGACAGGCAGCAGCGCACTTGGCGCAACGGCGCTGGGCTTTGCGCGTGCCGCACCCGAGTCTCCTACAGAGGCGCAACGGGTTTTTACAAGCGCGTGGGCACAGGATGCGCGCCGGCCATGGCCAGGTCCAGAGTACTGGCCGAATCCACTACAGGACTGGCGAATCAATGAGGGTCGGCTGGAATGTTTCTTTCCAGGCGGTGACCGTAATGTCGCGTTGCTCACGCGAGAGGTGGTGGAACCTAGCGGCGAGCTGGAACTGAGTGTACGCTTCGGACAAATCGACCATGCGCCGCTCGGATTTCGCGTTGGCATCAAGCAACAGATGAATGACTATCGTGCCGCCGCAATCGATGGACGCGGCATGAACATCGGTATCAATGCTGATGGGCGCTTGTTCCTTGGATCGCTGGAGGACTCCGCGCCGAAGGCCGACTTTACCAGCGAAATACACTTGCAGGTACAGGCCCGGCCATCTGGTGACGGATACACAGTGCCGTTGCGCGCAACGAGCGGTCATGACGGGCGTACCGTGATGATCACACGCGAGATCCCCGGCGAATGGCTTACAGGAGGACTGGCCCTGGTTTGCAGTTCCGGGCCGCTGGAACCCGCCCCTGCGGAGCTTTTGCCCATCAAAAATGTCAGCTTGTATCCGCCAAATCAGCAGCGCGGAGGAACGATGCGCTGCTGGTTTGCGGACCTGACCGTCTCGGCAGCAAGGTGGAGGAACATGACGATCGCGCTTACGGGCCGATTCTCTTTACGCTCTACACGGTAAGCCGTGGCACGATGAAACTTTCCGCGTAGTTTCCGCCGCTCGGCAATGCCCCCAATATCGCGACGCTCCAGGTGTACGAGGATCGCGGAGAGTGGACGTCTCTTGCAACCGCTGAACTCGACCCCGATGCATGGAACGCAACGTCTCGCGTAACTTCGTGGGATAACACGGGATCATCTATATCGCGTGCTGTATTCAATGCCGGATGAAAGTGGGGCGCTCAAGCAGTACACGTATCGAGAAACGATTCCTAAGGACCCTGCCGGCAAGCAAGATGTCGTAGTCGGCTTGCTGACGTGCATCTGGGATTTCGGCTTCCCTCACAACGATTTCACAAACAATCTCGCGCATCACAAGCCGGATATTTTGTTGTGGACAGGCGACCCGATCTATGAGCGCGTCGGCGGTTACGGCGTGATCGAGAGTCGCGCTCCCGATCTCATCCAGCTCGCACTCCTGGATTTCCTGCGCAAGTGGTTCCTCTTCGGATCGGCGGTTCGCGATCTCACTCGCGAGATTCCGTCGCGACGGCTTGCGTTTCCGGGCGACGGGCTACACCATTCTCAAATGCAATCGCGCGACGCGAAAGACAACTGTCACCGAGTGGCCTCGATGGATCGATCCATCCGCGCCCGGAGCGGAACCATACAAAGGCTGGCCCATTACGATTGACCAGATCGACAACGGGCTGTGGGAAGCCCAATGGGAACTTGATCGCATTGGCACGGTCGGCTTTCGTGATCCGGTCGTACAGGTACAAGACGAGAGGAGTGGGCAAGTCGTCTACACGCTGCGAATCAACGGTGAGTCATTCACGCCACTTGTGCGCGAGCCAGGAGCGTACACGGTGCTCGCTTATGACCCGGATGGCGATTACCGCAGGGAGTGGAAAAGTATTCGGGCGCGCAAGCGAGATAACGGATAAAAGTCCCAGCTGCAACAGCTCTATTTACGGGTGCCAAGAGAAGCAGTCACCCGCATCCCGCAGAGCTTGCAGCGCAGCCTCTCCTGTTCATATACAGTCGCATCACTGTGGTGCAACCCAGCCGTTGGAAAGTTCCACGCGAAGCGGTACCGTTCCTATGTTCTTGCCGCCAGACTCGGCGGAGACCGTAAATTGCTGCGAGCCGGGCAACTTATCGGCTGGCGCCGCCGCCTGAACTCGGGCATAGTACTGGCCGTGCGCAGGAACGGACGCAGGAGCAACAGGCGCGACCTCAAAGCCTTTCGGCGCCTTAACAGAAAGATTGACAGAAATAGGCGTATTCAGAGGATTTTGGATGACCAGCGGTATAACGAAATCCCTGCTTACGTGAACCGAAAGTTCCGGCGTGACGATGCTGGCCAAGTGGTCTAGTCCGTGGGCCTGCCAGAATTTGTGGTAATAGCTCCACGGATCGCCGATCTCAAGAGTGGGTTGTGAATAGCTAACCGCAACATATCCCGGATGACGCTGGTAGGGGATGCCGTCGGGCACCACGCTGGTGAAGACATCGTCCGTCGCGCCGGAAAGTACAAGGGATTTGCCGAAAATGAATCGGACCGGCCCGTTTATGGTTTTAGCTATCTCATCCGACGAACTTTCCAAAGTGTGGTTATCAATCTCCTTCTGAACTTTCCCTCCTCCTTGCGTCACATGATACGTATTCTCCTTGGCGGCCATCATTCCATAGCTGATGTGGCGCGAGGGAGAGATCTCTTCCGACGAATACTGCGGGCCTTGCCCCTCGAAGATGTTATGTGTGGGGTTGTAAAAGTAATAGAGTTTTTCCGGCTGCCACGGGCGGAGGCATTCAGTCAGATTCATGTTTTTATCGGGATAGGTGGCAGGAGAGACCTGCTCTGAAAATACGGTTGGATCTCCGGCCAGGTCGAATGCCTCGGTCGCCAGCACGCCAGCTGCCTGATGATCGGCATGGTTTTCCCCGGTCGTGAAATCCGGAATGGAATGTAGTTATAAATATTCGTACCGACAGGTAATATCTGATCGGGAGAATTGTGGTATCCAAAGCCGTCCAGATGACGACCGAAGACACCCACATACCCTACCTGAGCAGAGTCGTGCTGTCCAAATTGATCCTGGATCGTCACGTTGTACGTCCCGGTATACGGAGTTTGAAAGTTATATTGCCGGCCTTGCAAGTTCAACCCATTCGGGGTTACGCTCAACGGGCTCTGGCTGTTGAAGCTGGTCAATGCTGTCTCTAACGTCGGGACCTTTCCGGCCGGGTCGAGAAATGGCGTAAAACTATTGACACTGTTGAAGGTGTTCGTGTAAAGAAACGGGTAGTTGACCCCGATGTTTCCCCCGAACCCGATATTGGAAAGCGCTCCATATGCGATTCCAAACCCACCCCGGATCACGATGTTCGGCGTCAGGCGCTCTGCGAACCCGATTCTCGGCGCGAAGTTCAGATTTTGCGAACTCCCTGTCGCTTTATTTGAGGTGCAGTCAAGCTTGATATTGCTGGCAGCCAAGAGCGCGTCGAAGGAAGGCGCGCGCGGTACGGCACAGCCCTGAGTAGGGATGTAGTACGTGCCGGTATTTCCGTTTCCGTTACCGCTCTGGATGAAGTTGGCCTGCCGTCCATTGATCTCTTTATAGGGAGTGAAGTGTCCCAGCGAAGGCCAAGATTGACGGTGAGCGTCGGGGTTATCTTCCAGTCATCCTGGAAGATAACCCCGTAGTAATAGCGAACATCTTGATTGGAGGCAACGTTGGAAGCCTGGAAGCTGCTCATACTTCCGAGATCGCTGACCCCATTCGGAACCGTCGTTGAACCCGGGACAATGAGCATATCCGCAATCCCCAAAAGATTAGTATTCACATTGATGACATCGCTGTATTGCCCGCTATAGTTAAATTGACCACGGCCCCACGGCGGTTGCAAAACAAGACCGTAAATCCTGTCCCACTGAAAGCCCCCTTTGAAAAAATGGCTTCCACGCACCTTGGTGACGTTGTCGATAAGTTCAAAGGACGTAATGGTGGAGAGGGTGGGCATGTAGCCCGACGCCCCCAGCGCATTCAGACCGGCGATCTGGAAGTTTGTAAGACCGCCATTATTCGCGACCTCCGGCACACCCTGGATGCCGTATTGCGCCGGAAGACCCATTTGAGTGGCATTCGCGGAAAGCTGGCTCTGTATGTTGTAGTTATACCCGATATGGAACTCATTGGTGAGTGTCGGAGTGAATATATGGGTGTCTCCCAGAGCGATGGCATAGACCGGAATAGAGATCGCGCCGGTCCCAAAATTTCCTCCATCGGCGATGCCGGCAGCTGATTGGGCACACTTTGCGTCAGGTTACTCCTGTCGAAGACCCCGAAGATGGTGTCGTGAACTCCCAACGTCTCATCAATACGAACGTCATACTGATTGATCGTCTCAGGACTTTTCGGGTTCTGAAAGTAGTTATTGGCAAGGCCGCTCTTGTTGGGAGCAGGATACAGTTTCAGAAGCCTGATCGCGTTAGGATCCAGCCGGTCTGCAGGAAGCTGATTGAGTTCCGGAGCCAGTCCGGTAAAGTTCGTGATTCCCCGAACGCTGCCTCCAGTGAAGAACGGATCGCGGACATAGACGGTTGCATTGGTGTTGTTCGTAAGCCCGGAGACAGGATCCATTGTGCCCGCAGCAATGGTTCGCGTCGTGGCTGGATCCATAATCGTGCCGTACGGAAGCACTCTTCCTAGCGCGTCAGTCTTGGTGCCGGAGTTATAGGTGATTAAATCTTCTAGATTCGCGAAGTTACTGCTTTGCTCCAAAGCGGTCGGTACGTTATCTGTGTAAGGTCTGGGCGTAACGTAGCGTGAACCCTGATAATCGAAAAAGAAGAAAGTCTTGTTTTTTCCGTTGTAAAGTTTCGGAATAACTACAGGACCCCCGACTGTACCGCCGAACTGGTTTTGACGGTATTCCGCCTTGGGAAGACCGGCTTGGTTGGAAAAATAATCGTTCGCATCGAAAGCATCGTTCCGCACAAATTCCCATAGATCCCCGCTTATCTTGTTCGTTCCGGAGCGCACGACGGCATTGATGATTCCTGCCACCGAGTGGCCAAATTCCGCATTGAAATCCCCGTTTTGCAAACGGAATTCCTGGATCGCGTCGGGAGGAGGGGTGACATTCACGTTGGTGTTGGTGGGTCCGGGACCGCCGTATAATTCGACGTTGTCGTCGATGCCGTCAAGCCGAAAATCGACTTCCCAGGGGTTCATACCGTTGACCGTGAAATAGGCGCTGCCAGGCGCTCCTGAAAACTGCGTGGATGCCGTCGTCACGCCGGCGGAGAGCTGAGCCAGCGAGGCCCAGTTGCGGTTGACCAGCGGTAAATCCACGACCTCTCTTGACCCGATTGTCGTTCCGATGGAGGCGTTCTCCGCTTGCAAGAGGGGCGACGCAGCAGTGACCGTCACCTGCTGTTGTGTTGAGCCGACAGGGAGCGACACATCCTCTGTGAGGACAACCTGGATGTGAATGTCGAGGTTATTGATCACCTCGGTCTCAAAACCCGCATGGGCCGTCCGGAGCGAATAGCTTCCGACCGGCACAGACTCGAACACATAAGTTCCAGTGGATGTGGAGCGGGTTCCCATGGCTACGCCGGTCTGGTTATTCGTAAGGGTAACCTGCGCATCCGATAGCACTGCGCCTGTGGTATCCTTCACGGTTCCGGTGACGCCGCCCGTTGCAATCTGTGCTAACAGCGGCGGTATGGCAAACAATGCCAATAACAAACTGCACGCGATCGATAAAATGCAGACAGGACGCGGGCGCACACCGGCCGGCAGCGCATGTGGATACGCCCGTTCCTCATCGCGACCTTCGGTCGAGTTTGAGTCAGGCAAAGCTGCCATCGAAGCTGTTCGTTGGAAGTCCAGTTCCATATGCATCCGCGACGATCCTTTTAGGAAGATTTCTGAGCATATTACTAGGACCGTATGTTGTCAAGAAAGGGGTCAGTTCTCCATTGGTCAAATATTGCACGCTAAGGGCTAGGAGGGGCCTCAAAGTGCTGGTCAGCGGAAAACTCTACACTGATTCCATAACAACGGCGGATTTAGACCTGTAGCAGCCAGCACGCAGGCGACTATACTGATTCCTTTTAGGGCCGCCGCGCTTCGACCAGCGGCAGTCGAGTCTATCCAGGTACCCAGCTTCTTTGCTCTTTGCCAACTCATTAAAGGCTCGAAACTGATGGGACGAACCGGCGCAGTTACTGCGCCGCACGAAATCTTACGCTATATGGGCAATCGCGGCTGGCTCGATCATGGTGAGCCGCGCTGTATTGCTTTCGGAGGCGTTCCGGTGGATGACACTATCAGCAAAAGAAGTTCTTGCCGCCGTGCAACCCGCCGCGATTGAAGCAGCGCTGCTCGCGAGTGAGGCGCAGATACAGCACCAGGATGATGCTATTGCTGCGCTGGAGCGCGACCTGGAGGCAGCTCGATATACCGCTCAGCGAGCTCAGAGACAATTATGATGCTGCTGATCCGGAAAATCGTTTAGTCACCGGAGAACTGGAACGACTCTGGAATCAGGCGTTGCAACGCGTGAGAGAGATAGAGAACCGCATTCAGTTAGCTACGGCTGAGGAGCAACATACGGCGCCCACGCCAGCAGAGTTTGCAGGCTTCGCTGAGCAACTGGATCAGGTCTGGAATGATCCGCGTAGTGATGCGAGCCTGAAGAAACGGATCGTGCGCACTCTGATTCAGGATGTAGTGGCGACGTGGAGGGCAGTGCTGGTGAGATCGTACTCGTGATCCATTGGAAAGGTGGTTTGCACACGGAAGTGCGTGTTCCTCGGCGTCGGCGCGGATACAACAACGGCCATACCGACAAGGCGCTCGTCGAAGCCGTTTCACTGCTCACCAACATCTGTAACGACGACCTGATCGCGGGCGTTCTCAATCGCAACGGACACAAGACAGGCCGAGGCAATCGTTGGACGAAAGAACGTGTAACGGCGCTACGAAGTCACCACCAGATTCCTTGTTACAGTCCGGAGAACAAAGAGGCGAAGGGGTGGCTGAATCTTACGGAAGCCGCGGCCTTCCTGCACGTGAGCGCCAGAACCGTACGGCTTGCCATTGATGCGGGTGAACTCCAGGCGGAGCACCCTCTATCGGACGGTCCGTGGCTCGTCAATCGTCAGGAACTCATGAGCGATAACGCTCAACGACTAAAACTGCGAGCCCATCGAGGTGGACGGCGACCCGCAATACCGTTAGAAAATCAGAACGATCTTCAGTTCTCAAGCGCATAGCGGGCGGGGTAGTATGGACCGCAGTTGTAATCGCTTCGCCAGGATTCAAGTTGGGATTCGTGCACTGGTCAGAGGGACGAGGGTGTAAATCATCATTTTGTGTAAGAAGCGTTCTCCGAGTAATAAGGAGAGCGGAATGGAAGAAGAGAACGTTGGATTGAATGCGGCTTTGGACGAACTGTTACGTGCGAAGACGACGGAGCAGAGAGCGGGGCTGTCAGGATCCATTCAACGGCAGAACTGGTGCCTTGTTAGCAGTTAAAAGTAGAATTGCCAGTTAAGAGTAGAATCAAACGTCAGCGTCTAACTCAAACCGCACTCGAACCGATTCTGCATCTCGGCGGGCCAGCATTCTGATCGTACTAGCAGGGGTGGCGGCAGCATCGCGCAGAAATTTACTCTAAGCGTTCCTGCTGGCCTCTAAGCCCTTGAAACTTTCAATAGTGACGACGTCAAGACTCCCACCGTTTGAAGGGTCCGTCGAGGCTCTGCAATCTATGGAAAACACTGGCTCGCACGGTTCTTAGAGTAAGAAATTACAGAGTTGGTGCCGGTACCCCAATCTGCAAGTTTTTGCGCGATTCCATCGCGCCTGAGAGTGTTAATACCTTGACCCGCCTTTCTATAGCCAAGCGCAAAGACCGGCGATGAGAGAAGGCCCATCGTGCAACCGAAAAGCAAGGGTTTTATGACTAGCGGCGTTCCGATGTGGGTTGTTTCCATTTCAGCGTAAATGATCTTGCAGTTAACTGGTGGGCAAGAGCGTACGCATTGCGGACCGCTAAGGTCTGTCCGGCCCATTCATCCATCGGAAACAGAAGCTCTCGGTAGATCAGGTAAGTCATGTCGACGGTGCGCACCGGCAAGTGATCTTTCACGTCGTCGACACGGTCGACAAAGCGCCTGCCATTCGCCTCGCCGACGCGTGGAAACCAGTTTTCATACCACGTCGCCGCAGTATCTTCCAGGACTTTATTCCTGTTCTCGCGAATCTTCGCAGCTAAGTCGAGCGCTGCATCGAGCGCGGCAATCGCCTCAGGGGTCTCAGCATGGGCCGCGTGGGTCTCCGCCAACTTCAATTGTGCACTGATCTCTCCAAGGTCTAGCAGCATCTGCAAGTTTTGACGGTAGAGCTGCGAGATCGAGAGAAAGATCTGGAGATTGTAGCGCTGCAAATTCGCGCGCAACTGATTCGAGTGGATCAGATCCATCAACTCCGCATTGGAAGCGAGAAATTGGCCAGCCATCTTCAGACGGCGCGGGTTCTGGGTATCCCAATCGAAGGGCAGCGTCAACAGTTGGCCATTGGGAACAGGCAGAAGGGACAAGGTCTGATCCTGAGCGGGATGGGCAATTTGATAAATGATGTTCCAGTCTCCCCAGATTGGGGTTCGCGCAGCAGAAGCCTTGGCGTCCCAGCTCTCTTTCCAGAACTGTCCCTGTTCGCTCATGAGCTGATATAGCCGTCCCATATTAATTGCGCTGGGTCCATAAAAGATCTTGTAGAACGAGCTCATCGACTCCTGCGGCTCGGGAGCACCAGCGTGCCAAGCCGAGGCGGAACCGGTCGCGTATCCGAGCCACATCGTTTCGGGATGGAGGCCGACGTCGGCCCAACCCGCGACAAAGCTGCCCATCAGATCGGCTTGCTGCCGGGCAGGGCTGAACGAGATGTACTTGAACATCTCGTCCACCACCCCTGGCCCTTGTGTGACGGGTTCGTAGGTGCCGTCGGCAGGTCCGGGCAGATGTTCTGACTGCGGCAGCAGATAGTAATTTGGAAAAAGATATTCTTTCCAGCCAACGGTCGAAGTGAATAAGAGTTGGCGGATTCCATGGGCCTTGAACACGGGATCGAACTGGGGGCCGTAGACTTCGCCATTGATCAGGTAATTGGGAAGCGCCGCGATGTCGTCCGGCTTCATTGGATATTCGCCCCAGAAGATCACTTGCCGGCCGTGGTCATGCAGGTAACCGGCAGTTTTGGTGACGAACTCGGCTAACAGTTTGCCCACGCTTCCCAAATGCTTAGCGGGCCCGGCTTCGTTGCATTGGGCGTTGTTCGCCAGACCCACATAGTACGGTTCGTCAGTCGAAAGCACAAAGTACTTACTGCCTTTATTCGCCGCCAGCAGATCGTCGAACATGCCTTCGAGTAATTTGTATGTCTCGGAGTTTGTCGAGCAGAACTCGTAATTACTCTCGGGGTATTCGCGCAAGCCAGCGTACTCGGGGTGTTTCAGGATAAAAGCGTCGTGAGCCGGTCCATCGAGATACGGGATCACTTGCACGTGATACTTCAGGCCATAATCGGTCAGCTCCTGCAGTTCAGCGGTAGTCAAGGCGTAGGGTTCAATTACCGGCCGGGCGTGCTCATACTGAAAATGCCCTTCGAGCTTGATGGAAAACCCGTTGATCTTATAAAACGCGGCCTGACGCACGGCGGCTTTGAGAACGTTCAGATGTTCCAGGTGATGGGCGTCGTCCCAATAGATGATGCGCAGTTCCAGATCGGGCCAGTCTTCGATCTCGGCTTCGGGCAGCCATAATCTTCCATCCTGCTGCTTGAGCAACTGCACCAGCGTTTCGACTCCGTAGAACAGGCCGGTCACGGTGTTGCCAGCGATCGTGATGCGGTCGGGCGCGAGCGTCAGGCGGTAGGCTTGCGCGGCGAGTGCGGAAACGTCTTTGCCGGGGGCAGCTGTTGGAAGAACTGTGTGGGGCGCGACCGCGAGGCGCAGTGTTCCCAGGGCGCGGCCCGAGCCTTTCAGTGCAAATTGGAAACGCTCGGCGAGCTGCTGATGCAGTTCCTGGACCGCAACGTCGTCGCGGCTTACGCCTGGCCCGAGCTCGAGCCGCCACCCCTGAGCGAGTTCGATATCTTTCGCGCCAAGTGTCACTTTCTGGGGCGCCGGCAGTGCCGTGTAACCGCGCGCAAACAGCGGTGATTCGGTGGCTGCGTGAGCGGATGAGAACAGCTGGCAAGCAAGTAGCGGAAACCACAACAGATCGGAAACTTTCATTTGGGGGTTTGCAGGAGGGAAATAAGCTCATTCTCATCGGCCTGCGCTTTTCCTTTCGTTTCACGGAAGGAGTGAAGCAGGCGCTCGGACTCCTGAGACTTCCCTTCCCGGCGGTAAAGCAAAGCAAGCTTATAGAGCACGCCCGGGTCATGCGGCGCGAGGAGAAGCGCGTGCCGCAGATCGGCTTGGCCTTGTGCATTGTGGCCTGCAGAGATCTCGATTTCGCCTAGCGCGGCCCAAGCACTTTCCTGACTGGGGTCGAGCTCCACGGCGCGATGTAGGTCCCTGAGTTGTTGCACTCGGGTGGCTACATCCCCGTTTGCTTGAGAATGCTTTAGAGCAATGGCGCGAAAGTAATACGGACGATAATCTTGCGGCGCGAGATTTTGTGCTTTTCCAAAATAAGCTGCCGCGCTCGTGGCATTTCCAGTTTGTAAATCCACGATTCCCAATGCCATGAGAGGCAGCGGCGAGCGGCGATCCGAAGCGTTCGCACGCAGGAAAGCTTGTCTGCCGCTCTCGAAGTTCCCGTCAAGAGCATAGGCAAGCCCCAACTCGAACAGCAACTTGGCGGAGTCCGGTTTTTGCTCGAGGCCGCGCTCGAGTGTATTGCGCGCAGCAGCGTAACGGCTGGTCAAGAGGTACGTCTCGACGACGATGGGCAGAGTTTCAGGATTATCCGACGCAAGCTCACGAGCGCGATCAAAGTGGGTGGCTGCTGTTTCATAGTCTCTGCGTTCATAGGCGCTAAGGCCGAGGTAGAGCTGGGGAACGGGATCGTCAGGAATGCGTTTCTCCAAATCCCGGAACAGAGTTTCTGATTCGTTCTTGCGTCCCAGGAACCAGAGCACGGTAGCAAGATTCTTGCGCGCAGGTATGTGTTGGGGATCTATTCGAATCGTCTTCTGAAAAAAAAACGCCGCCTGCGTCAGATTGCCCGTTTTTGTGTAGGCGATGCCGATCTGCTCGCAGAGGAGCGCGTTGTCGGGTTCCGCTTTGAAGCGGTTCAGCAAGTCTGAAAGCCCAGTTTCTGCACTGGCAGCTGCACAGACGCTAAGGCCGGCCAGAATGATAATAAGCAGCAAATGCCAGCGCGGGCTCAAATGCATTGGGACCCTTACCAGAGGAGTTTCAATGCAAACTGGATCTGGCGGCCGGTTCCGGTGAAAGTCGATTGGATCTGGCCGAAGGTGCCGCCGTTGATTAACGTTCCAGAGGGGCTGACATTAGAGGCGTTGGCAAAAGAGTTTGGGTTATTGAAATTCACCTGGTTGAAAAGATTGAACATTTCGGCACGGAATTGCAGCTTCAGGTTCTCACGCAGGCCGAAGTCTCTTAAGACCGAGAAATCCGTGTTGGCAAAGGCCGGACCGGAAATCAGGCCGCGGCCGGAATCCCCGTATGTACCCAGAGGGACAAGATTGGGATTGACGAACGCTGCTGCATTAAAGAAGTTGTTGACAAAGGCGTTACGGCTCGGATGGCTGACTTCTATGGTGCTCACGGTTGCGCCGGGCACCAGTTGAGCGTGCTGGTTGCCGCCCGTGCCGTCGATAGCTACGTCCTGCCCCTGCAGGAACGTGATGGGCAGTCCGCTCTGCAGCGTCTGAATCGCAGTGAGGGTCCAGCCGTTCAGAACACCGGTGGCGATGCGGTTCGCGAAATGGACGGAAGGTGAATAGAGCCAGGACACAACAAAAGAGTGGCGGCGGTCCCAATCCGAGCGGCCTCTCTCCTGACGCAGGTTAAAGGGATTGGCAACGGTGGCGCCCAGATTGTCGGTTGAGCTGGTGTCGATGGATTTGGCCAAAGTATAAGAGCCGATCACAGACAAGCCCTGGCTGAATCGCTTCGTAACCTGAACCTGCAAGCTGTGGTACCAGCTGCGAAAGTCATTACCAAGAAGATAGCCCTGCGGGCTTAAGATACCGGGTTCGTGGATCACTCGATCGTTGACATTCTGTTCGGACGGCGACGCGCCAGTTATGGGATCATTCATGAACTTAGCGGGGTTGTACGTGCGTAACGCTTCGATTTTGATTCCGATTTTGCCGGCGTACGCGGCTTGAATCATCGTGTTGGGAGTAATCTGCCGCTGAATGGAGAAAGTGAACTCTTGAATATAGGGAGTCCTTAATGTGGGGTCGGTGAAGACGCCCGAAACGGGGAGAGGGAAGAGGGGGCAATTGTAATAAGGGTAAGTAGAGATCTTGACACAACCAAACTTTCCGCTGACGACAGCGGGTGGCGCAATGTTGCCGGTCGAACCGAACGGGTCAGCAGCGTTGCCGCGATAGACGCTCGCAAAACCTGCAAATGGCGGATTCTCCTGCGCGACCGAATCAGCGTTTATGGTCTCGTAATAAATGCCGTAGCCGGCGCGGACACTGGTCCTGCCGTCGCCGAAGACATCCCAGGCGAGGCCGATGCGGGGAGCGAAATTGTTCAGATCAGCCGGAGCTAAGCCTTTCGGAACGTCGCCGGGAAATACGATACCAACGGGCGCGTCGGGAACAACCTTCGACTGAACACCGAATTCCACAGTGTTAATTGCGTTGTGACGCTCTTTCCATGGCAGGAACGGATCGTAACGCAATCCGTAAGTGAACGTGAAGCGCGGAGTAACTTTGAATTCATCCTGCGCATAAAAGGAATTGTAAGTGGTGTATGCGTTAGTGTTTCGGACGCCGAAGGCGACACTCGTGGAATCAAAAGCACCGAGCATAAAATCGGCCACAGGGTCTCCGCTGCGAATACCGTCGAAAGTGATGCTGGGGGTTTCAATGAAGATCTGCTGGAAGTTCAGTTTCAACGTTTCGAAACCGAACTTCAGGCTGTGCCGGCCCTTAATCCAGTTCAGGTTGTCGCGGAACTGATAATTCAGCCCAAGGAATTGAGTAGGAGTGCTGCTGCTTAAGCCAACATCACTACCTCCGGCTCCGATTGCTACGACCATGCCACCGTTCGGAAGATACTGTGGAAGATTGATCCCCAAGGAAGAGGGATCAACGGTTCTGTTATTTGCTTCGCTCGAGTTGCTATTGAGTACTGAGAAGATTGCCTGGTTGATCAGAGTCGGCGTGAAGGTGTAGGTGTCGTTGACTGCACCCTCCTTCGTATTGACGTTAAAGTCGGTACCGATATAGCCCGCCAGGTTGCCCCCGAAAAACGGGTTCGAGCTGTTGTTCTGGTTCTCGTAATAGTGGCCGTAGATGTGGTGCTTGTCGCTTTGGTTCCAGTCGACCCGGATTACACCGAGATTCTCGGTAATGGGACTTGAGGCCAGTGAAACAACGTGACCGGAGGCCGACTGAGGAATATATTGCAAGACCTTAGTAGCGACTGTACTGATACAGCCGGTAGCGATGCGATTGCCGGCTACGCAAGGATTGCCGTTCGAATCCGTGAGTGGGTTGCCGGTAAGCGGGTCCGTGGGGTCGACCAGCGTTGTGCTAAGTCCGGTGAAGTCCCCGGCACGCTGAGCCGCCGAGGGCACGGTGGCTTGTGCACTTTCGGCCTGCTGATGGTTAGTAAGTCCCTGGTAGGAGCCGAAGACAAAGAGTTTGTTTTTCAGAATGGGGCCGCCAAGGGCAGCGCCGAATTGATTTTGCTTCTGAGTAGGAACTGTTGGAGCAAAGAAATTCCGCGCGTTGAGCGCATTATTGCGGAGAAATTCCCAGGCGGAACCGTGGAAGGAGTTAGTGCCGGCCTTCGCGAGCACCTCAACCTGAGATCCGGGGCTATGGCCGTATTCAGCGCTGAAGTTTTGGGTGAGAATGCGGACCTCCTGGATCGCGTCGGGCGGCGGATAATTGATGCCAGTGTTCCGGGAAGGATTGTTGAAATAGGCTCCGTCGAGCGTGAACAGATTCATGTTCGGACGGCCGCCGTTTACGTCCATTTCGGGGCCGCCGCGGGCATCGCCCATCGATTGCGGAGCGCCGGGGCTTCCCGAATGGCTTACATTCGTCACGCCCGGAAGAATCGCGGCGAGACTCATGATGTTACGCCCGTTAAGCGGCAAGTCGACGACGCGGCGATCATCAATCAGACCCGACAGGGTGGACGACTGCGTGTCAACGAGGGGAGCGGCGGCCCCGACCTGCACTTGAGTTTGCACCGAACCTACGGTCAGAGTGGCGTCGAGGCGCACGTCCTGTGCAACGGTAAGCTCTACACCCGATCGCAGTTGCTTTTCGAAGCCTTTTGCCTCGAACGAGATGTCGTAATGTCCGGGAAGCAGGCCGACGAAATTGTAGAAGCCTTGATCGCTGGTTTGCACCGTGCGAATCGTTTTCTGTTCGTTCATGAGCGCGGTTACGGAAACATCGGGTATGGCGGCACCGCTCGGGTCCTTAGCGTATCCAGAAATATTTCCGGTCGCTTGCGCCGAAAGCAGGCGAGTGAGCGCCAGAATGCCGCAGACCGCAATCGTGAAGCGCGTGTAACGATTCGTGCGGAAGCGTCCAAAAACAAGCGGGTTCAGAGGCTTTCTTGTTATCAACAATAAAGGGTGCACGGAGAAGTACTCCAGAACGTTTTCACAAAAATACACGCGAAAGACATTACTGTCAACAGTTTTCTTGTCTGTGATTCCTGGATTCCGAATCTTGCCTTAACTACCGCAAGCGGGCTGGCTTCAGCGTCCAACCTTGTAAACGCGCCAACTCGAGGAGTTCCGGGGCTGCGAAATGCTTGGGATGGATGGGCCAGCGAAATGCGTCCTCGGCATCGGTTGAGAAGTACTTCTCGAAGCCGACGACACCTTGCAAGACGCGGACTGCGGGAGTTGAGCCGCCGTCGCCGGCAGCGGTAGCAGCGAAGTCGGGAAGCGATAAAGTCTCCGCACCGACAAATACCTCTGAGGGGAGCCTCTTGAACGTTCGGATATACCCAATGGCATCGGCCTTCGCCTGTTCAAACAGCCATCTTGGGATGGTGTTCGCGCGGTACGTGGTGAGGCCGCGCGAGGTGGGTCCATCTACGATTTGCGGTTCCATTCCTAAGACTGCTAACAGAAGGTCGGCCGCAGACAGTTCGGCAGTTTCAGTCTCCAGGAACGTTATGTGCTGCCGAAGCGATTGCGCGGCCACTTCTTTGGCTATGACGGGCGGCACGGGCGAGCGATAGAGTTGCAAGAGGTCCTGAGCGGTAACGAACTGGAGGTCGGGCAAGCTCTTGGCAGTCTCGACATACTTATGCAGCACTCGGAAGCAGCGTTCCGAGTCGCTGGAAGCCCGCAGGTGCGGGCGCTGCCACTCCGAGCGTTCCCGGGACGCGCCCTCCTTGAAGTTAACGGCATCCCAGAACTCGGTCGTGACGAATTCGGTGGGATGGAAGTAAGTGCTGATCACTCCGCCACCATGCCCGGCGAGGTAATTGGCGGCTTCGGTTAGGTGCGCATAGATCTGCCGGTTGTTCCCTTCATGATCTAAATCCGGTCGAATGGAGTAACGTCCGAGATTGTAGATGTTCAGGAGTCCGCCATACCAGAAAGGCTGCTCATCGAGTCCGACCTGGACGCCGTCATCCAGATAAACGGGGATGCCGAGATGCCTGAGGGCGGAGTGAGTCTGGGGCGCCCAAGAAGAGCCTGGCTGCCCATAGCAGATTGGGAGCACTCCCAATATCCTTTTGATATCCAGCACACCTGGCGACTCGCGCCGCTCGAATTCCGCAGCCCCTTCCAACATTCCGAGACGCCTGAGATACACGGCCGGAGTAGGTTGAGCGCTGTGGAAATTGGAGTGGTAGCCGATCGCGTGATGGGAGAGCGCGCGAATCACATCGGTTCGACCGCGCGACTGAAGCACGCGAACTTTTTCACCGACGATTTTAAAGGTGGCACGAACCTGGGAAGCGGTTAGATCCGTTGCAATGCGAAGAGCCGCGTCGTCGGCCGACGGCTCGATGTAGTCTTCAGTATCGAACCAGAGGACGACGTACACAGGGTTCCTCGCTAATGCGGGACAGATCGCTAGCACCGCCAGAAGTAGGAGACGTATCAGTGCATCACCTCTGAAATGATCTAAGGAGCGAATATATCACCGACGAATGAGGTAACTTTCCGCCCAGTCAACGGTCGCGAGGATAATGCCCAACTTTCTGGAGAGTTGCGCGCTCAACGATTCGCTCCGTCTGATTGAAGCGCAAAACCCGCTTTCACTGGCTCTATTGCAAACTGCGATCAACGCAGATAAGGCATACCAAATGGTTTAGAGGGCGACACTTTTCCGCCGAGCTAGAATTCGACTCGCAGCGCGACTTGCATCACGCGCGGATTGGTCAATGTCTGTGTATAGATCCCGAACGTAGCCGGTTGGTCCAGGCGATTTCCGATGGACGCAACGTCAAACCGAACACTATTGGTCACGTTGAATACGTCCCAGCGGAGCCGCAGCCTAACCCGTTCGACCGGAACGAAGACTTTCGACAGCCCCGCATCCAGACCAAAGTAGCCATCGCCTCGCAGCGGATTGCGCGTCCCGGATTCGCCCGGATAATCAATTCGAAAAGCCTTGTAAACAGCTTGCGGATTTGCGTAGGCCTTTGGACCGCTACCTCGTTTCAGATCCACGCTGCTCAAAGCGTTCTGATAAATGCCCCATCCCTGAATGTCCCAGTTCGTGGGCCAGGTTGAGCCCTCGTCCACGGTGAACGGGAGCCCGCTGGTCCAGCGAAAAAGTCCGTTCAGTTGCCAGCCGCCCACAATCGCATCGAGCCATCTGTTCAAGTGATTGCCGACGGTTCGATTGCGGCCAACAGGCAGATCGAAAATCCAATTCGAATTGATTTGGTGGGTTGCGTCAAAGTCCGACACGCCACGCAACTGACTCGGGTTCCAAGTGTTGATAATTTGTGCGCCATTATTTCCTCCCGAGGTCGGAATCCGCTCGGCTTGTGAAGTCCAATCCATCGATTTTGAGAACGTATAGTTGAAGTCGCCTTGCAGGCCCGCACTAAAACGCTTATGCAGCATCACTTGGAGCGCGTTGTAGTCCGAAGTACCGATCGTGCGCCATGTATAGAGCGCGGAATATTGATCGTGATAAAAGCGATAGGAAGGATAGCTATGACCCGGAACATTCAGCCCCGCGCCGGTTTGGCTGTCCGGCAAGTCCAGTTGGAATAACGCGTAGGTCTCGTTACCCACATTGTTAAGAAACTGGTTATAAACAACTTGAGTTGCAGAGAGCGGACCGCCTCCCGGATTCGTGCCTCCTAAGGCACCGAAAATGTTCTCGAAATAGGGAATTGGTTTAACATTGGCGGTCGGAACGCCCGCGTGGGAAAGCTGCGCCAGCTGCGTCGCCGCTGTGAAATAGTCGACGCGGCTCTTCGGATCTCTGAGATTGAGTGGCATCGCAACATCTTCCTGTTCCGGTAGACGCCGCGAGAAGCTTCCTACATAGGCGACATCGAGAATAATATCGTGCGCTAACTGGCGGGAAATCGAGAAGTCAATCGCGTGTGAGTAAGGAGTCTTCATCCCGTTATCCAGACCCCAGCTGATCGCGAAGGCGTCGCCCGGCGGTGTTGCAGGAAAACCCCCGGCCGGAGCGGCGGGCAGAAGACCCGCCGGAATAGCCGTAATACCAGTGAAGCGAGGCGCGCTGCTTACCGTCACAGAGCCCGGCACATTCTGCACCTGACTCGAAAGGCCATACGACCCGGCGCTGTCGTACGAGTTGACCGTGGCCGCACCGAAGTGACTGTAGAACAGCGAATAGCCACCTCGAATAGATGTGCTGTTCTTGCCGCCAAAGATCTTCCGCAGCCAGCCGTTTCCGAAGTCGGGTGCCCAGGCCACCGCGAGCCGCGGAGCGAAATTATCCTTTTGCGGCGACCAGAAATCGGCTTTGCCGTTATATCGGCCGTTGGGCGCGAAAGATATGTTGGGAGCTCCACTGGCAGCGCCGCCATAGATTCCCTCCGTCGCGTTGAGGTTCAGGTAATTCGAGAGACTCAAAGGCGAGCACGTGCTTCCGGACAGCACGCAAGGACCGACCTGCGTACCGTGCGATTCAGCGGGCGCTTGCAGGTAAGTCCAGCGGAGCCCATACGTGAATGTCAAATTTGGCTTTACCTTCCACGAATCGGAAGCATAACCCTCGTACTCATTCCAGCGAAAATCGCGCGGCAACGGACTGCCCAGGCTAAGCGGCTGGCCGGTCTTGTCGTAGTTATAAACGGCGTTGCCTTCCGTGACGATCCCGACAAGGGTCATGAGAATGTTGTCGTATTCCCGTCCGAAGCCGTCGGACACCGGAGTGTATCCTGCTGCAGCCGGGTCGAAGGGCCCGTTCTTGTTGGCTATGCCGGAATTAAGTAGCCATCCTAGATTGATATTGGCGGACGGGAATGACTTGGCATAGCTCAGCGAGTAATTATCGATGATGCGAGCATTTAATCCAAATTGCAGCGCGTGCGACCCTTTGGTCCAGGAATAATCATCCGTCAGATTCTGTACCGGTATGTGGTACTTACTCGAACGTGTGAAAGCGATAGGCGTATCGAGCCCGGCAAACGTCACTTCCGGATTTTGTGAAATACCGGCGTTCGCACCTCCTTGCCGTGTAAATCCCCAGCGGAACGTGTTGACCTGAGTGGGTGTGAGTACCGCGGTGTACCCGGCGGCGAAGCCTTTGCTGTTGTCGAGGGTCGACGTCGCAGGGGCTTGTCCGGGATACTGCGGCGCTCCTCCTTGTGAATCTCCTTGCAGGTTACCGCGCCAGAAAAGTGTGTTGCGTCCATCGGCGGTCACGTTGTAGTCGATGCGCCCGATATAGCTCTTGAACTTTGCTTTCTCGTTGGCAGCGAAACGGTAGCCGGCGGTGTTGAACCCGTCCCCGACAGTCGCGTCGTTCGGCAGCGGATAGCTTTGCAAAATCCCAAGCACGGCTGCGCTCTCACCAATCCCGAGCGGATCCATCTGACGGATTTCGGCAGGAGTCAGGGCAGTTGTGCCGCCGTTTGCATTCTGATAGTGCAGCAGGCCCGCTCGCATGCTGGCGTTCGGAACCGTACGAATCTCGCTCGCCGCTTGGCTATCGCGTCGCTCTTCGTAGTTGAAAAAGAAAAACAGCCGGTTCTTTACGATCGGGCCCCCGATCGATCCGCCGAAGACGTTCCGGATTAGAGGCGAGCGCTGATTCGGCTGTCCGGAGGAGATCTGCGACAGCTTCAGGAAATAATCGTTGGCGACAAAATCAGTGTTGCGGTTGTATTCATAGAGGGAACCGTGAAAGGCATTTGTGCCGCTCTTGGTCACCAATGCGACTTGCGCGCCAGCCGAACGCCCCGCGTCTGCATTCGAGTTGCTGGTCGTTACGCGGAACTCCTCCACCGAATCTTGTGTGTTGCGCAGTACGCTGTTGAAGGCAAACCCCCTTAGCTGATCGTTCACGTCCACGCCGTCAAGCGTAACGTTGCTTTGATCGCTGCGAACCCCGTTCACCGCACCGCTGCGAGTATCTGAACTTGCATCGACGCGGTTGCCGAGGTAGACCACTCCAGGTTGCAGGCTCAACAACTCGACGACGTTCCTTGCTTCAATAGGAAGCTGCTCCACTTGCTTCATATCGAACACATTCCCAAGCGACGCATCGGTCGTATTTACCATGGGAGCACTCGCCTCGGTCACATCGATCTTCTGGGTAGACGAGGCCACCTGCAGCGTGACATCCGCGGTCGTCGGAAGGCTGACTTCGAGCCTGAGGTTGCGTTTCTCAATCTCGGCGAAGCCGCTCGCCTCCACGGTCAACGTGTAAACGCCCGGCGATAATTGGACGAGCTCATACAGCCCTCCCTTGTCCGACTTTGCCCCGCGAGTCGCATTTATGTCGGTACGGGTCAGCCGTATGTAGGCGCCTGGAATACCGGCCCCGGACGCATCCGTCACCCGTCCCCGCATGGAACTAAGTGACTGCGCTCCGACTCCGAGCGACGTTAGCGCGAGTAAGACGAGAGCGAATGCACTTCGACCGTATGCAGCCAACTTCAGGTGCTTCAACATTTCCAGCCAGTATAGAGCAGCCGTTACTCGGAAGCGAGTAAGCAGCGGTTGAGACAAGTCCCCGCAATAATATGTGGTGTTAGGGGTTTGCTATTTACTTTCCCAGCCGCTGGCTCAAGATAGGCCGGAGCAAGCTTTGCAACTCTGCGGCCCTAAATCTCGGCCGCCCGGCAACCTGATACTGACGCTCTTCTTCGTCGAAGACCATTGCTTATGGCAACTGAAGTGGCCCAGTTCGGCAATTTATTTTGGGCCCACCCTAAGATAATGGTTTCGCCGGACCTGGTTTTTGTTCAGGCGGCGAAAAAAGAGAGGCCTCGTCGCCGAGCGATAGGAATAGCTTGCTCGCACAGTTCCTTACGATCACATAGCAATCGTATACACCTTGCGGCTTTTTGCAGTAAACTGCCACTTTCTATTGGCCAAAACATAATCACCTGCCGACCAGACGGACTCCAGATACGGAAGCACCAGCGACGACCACGCGAGGCCGTCATCCCAACCTTGTGCCGGCTGCTTTCGTCGGGCGCGAGACGCGTCGTAAAGCTTGTGCAACGTCAGGAGCGCCTCGCGTGTCTGATCCGCGTTAGCCACTCCGCAGAACAGGGCGGCCGATTGCGCCGGATCCGGCTCGACATCAGTTACTAGGCGTCCCGTTCGGGAATCGAAGTCGCGAAACCAGCCGTTTTTCCACAGTGTTTGCGTTCGCGCTGTAAACGTTGCTTGAACTTGCTTCCATTCGGCGATGCTCGCTCGATCACTCACCAGCTCCGCGAAACGCGCCAGAATTGCGCCAGCTTGCGCGGCCGCCGCTTGCAACTCAGAAAGCCGAACAAACTCGGTGAGCTCGCCTCCGGTCGGCTGGTTGATTAGGAATCGTTTCGAAGCGTCCATGCCGGTCTCCCAGCTGCATTTGCCGACGAGGAAGCCGCCAGCGTCCACGCGATTGGCAATCGTCCACTTCAATAAACGCGCCAGTCCGGGGTAAAGTGCACGAAGCCAAGGCAGGTCCTCGGTTCGGTCGTAAATCGACGCTGCGCAGAAAAATGGATAACACCAGGAGATCGCGGTCCCGCACTCTGAGCCATCCGCAGCAACCATGTTCATCACGCCGTCTTCCCGCATACACGGAATGTTGTCCTCTAGCGCGTCCTGAAACTGTCCGAGAAACACTGCTTTGCTCAGCTCGGGCGCTGCATAGCTGAGTGCCCACATGTCGATCGACGTTTCAGCGAGCACGTTTCGCGGCGCCTGAATCTGCATTGCGTCCCAGGCATGTTTATAGACTCCACGTGGCTGCCGAACCATCATGCGAAGAGTTTCGAAATCATACACCCAGCCATGCTTCCACTGTTGCGGCCAATCACCTGTAAGCTGCGAAGCTTCTCTCCAAAAAGCGTGGTCTTCAGCCCGCTTACGAGCGATTTCGACAGCTGCATTGCCTAGCGACAACCGCGCGCACTCTCCCGCCGACTGCGTGTTTGCGCCTTTGGCCATGACGACCACAAGTTGCTGATGTGAATTCGCCTCGAGGCTAAGCTCGTACCGCAAACCTCCGTGCAACGGCTCAGGGTAGTAGCTCGTCGCCTGCAAGGAGTGCTTTGATTCGTCGAACCACCCAGCGGTTTCCGGCACATTGCTCGACACAAAATGCGCCAACGGTTGTGCTGACGCGGTCGTCGCGCAAACCGGACCCGCAGCAAACGATCTGATCTCGAGCGAATTCGTTTTCTGATTGAAATTACCGGCCAGGCCGTCGCGTCCCCACCAGTTCGCGCCCCCGAGCCGGTAACTCTGCACGGCGAGGATCCGTATGCTCTGCCGTTTTGCGGATTGATTGTTCACTTCGACAAGGGCTGCAAGAGCATTTTCGTTCACGAGGACAAACGTGCTCGTGATCGCAATCTCTTCCTCTGTGAATTGGTAACTCAGGATGTTCTTCGTATGGTACGGACTGCTTAGTTGTGCCGGTGCAAAATCCTTCGGCGAACGCAAGCGCTTTTCGGCGATTTCGAAACCCAATGAAAGTTCGAGCGTGTATACGTTGTTCTGCTTGTAGCTGAAATAGCCGCCCGGGCCCGCCGGGTAGTACCAGCCAAATCCAATGCCCGGCAAAGAACGAAGCACGCCGCCAGGCGAGAGATCCCAGGTGTGCCACGGATTATCCAGATAGCCGAAGGGAGTGTAGTTGCCTGTGGGGAAGCCGTTCAGCTCCGGCTCTTCTTTTGCACGCTCGCCTGGCACGGTTTGCTGTGCAGTGCCGGAAGCGGCAGCGCTACCCGATACCGCCGCAATCAAGCTGCAGAAATTTCTCCGATCGATTATACTCATAATCAGTTCGCCCGGGGTTCCGGCTGAAAACTCTCTGCCGTTCGGCCTTGCACTCCCGCAGCTCTGATCTTGCTCAGCAGCTCTTTCGCAAGGTCGGGCTGATTCGTAGCCTTGTAAACCATCGCCAGCTGATATGTGGCGGACCGGTTAGTGGAAGGGGAGTCCATTGCTTGCCTGAGCAGGGGAATCGCAGCCGCCGCACGGCCGGAATGTACGTAGATCTTGGCGAGTTCCAAGCACGGGAACGGAAGGCTCGGGTCCAATTTCATTGCCGTTTGAAACGCGTGTTCAGCTTCGGCGCTTTGGGGTTGTCCGCCCTCGCCCGGCCCTTCACGATTCAGAGCCACGCCAAGAAAATACCACAGCAGCGCGCTCTTGGGATCCGCTTTGAGTTGCTTGCGCAATCGAGCAACCGCATCCGGCAGTCTGCTTTGTTCGATCTGAAGAAGATCCACGGCCGCTTTGGGCAGGTCTCCGCTTGGGTCAAGCAGCATTGCTTTCTCGAAGTTACGATTTGCTTCGTCGAATCTCCTGGACAGCGAACTGATCAGGCCTGCTTGAAAATACAGCTTCGAGCTTTGGGGAAGGCGCCCGATGCCAGCCTGGACAACTTCCTCGGCCTGGGGATCAAGTCCATGTTCGATGCAGAGATTTGCTAGGTCGAGATAATTGCTCTCGTTCACAGGATCAGCAGAAATAGCCTCTTTCAGAACATCAATCGCCTTTTGTGGCTGCTCTGCTTTCACGTAAGCCTGCGCGAGCAGATTTAATGATTCCGAGTTGGGGCCTGAACGGCGCAGCTCCTCGAGCGCCCGAATAGCCTCAGCGTTCTCACCGGCCAGGTATTCTGCAAGGCCGAGATTATATCGGATGCCGGGACTCTTAAAGCCGCGACTCATTACATCCGCGAAAGCTCGCTGGGCCTCCTTGTAGAACTCGTGCGAACCCAAAAGAAAGCCCAGCTTAGCTTCCAATTCCACCGGCATCGATGAGATAGCATCCCCCGCCAGATCGAAGTAGGAGGCAATCTTCGAGCGATCTCCCCGCGTCAGCCCGGCCAGGGTACCGTAAGCGTTGAGGACCGCGTCACCGGGACTGGAAGCAAGCGCCGAAAGAGTGTCCGCCGCAGCATCAGGCAGGTTCTCGTTGCATTCCAGAATTGCCAGATTCTTGAGAGCCGGTGAGAATCTTGGGTTCGAATGCAATGCATGCTGAAACGCGGAACGCGCGCGCGCTGGATCGCCCTTTCCGATCAGGGCCAGACCTTTCAAATTGAGTACCTTCGGATTGTCTGGATAGCTGGCCGTTAACGTATCGATCTGCATCAGTGCTTCACTCCAGCGCTGTTCCTGAACCAGGCGCACCGCCTGCAAATACGGCTCTGGATCGGACGCTTTGAGCGAAATAGCAAAGCTCAACAGCCCCGCGCTCAACGTAATCAGCAGCGGCTTAGAACTCAATGCGAGCGGCCAGCTGAATTGAACGCGGCGTGAACGTTGAAGTCGCAAATCCAAAAGTACCGCTAGTCAGATTTGTATCAAAGCCGTTGAGGTTCACGCGATTTAGCAGGTTGAACGCCTCAGCGCGGATCTGCAATCTGGCGCCTTCCTTTACAAACCATGGCGCCCGGAAGTTCTTTAGTATTGACAAATCGACCTGTGCGAGACCAGGGCCCCTGAATACGTTTCTCCCCAGATTTCCCTCCTGTCCGAGAGCCGGAACAGGAAAGTCGGATGCGGCGAAGACGCCATTCAGAAATGCTCTTCTGCCGTACGCTTTCCCGGCGCTGAAACTTGGCGCGTTCGGCAGGTCGTAGTTGTTGCCATCGGCGTTGTAGTCGCCTCCCGTGTTCCCGATGACTTGGCAACCCGCCGTGAGGCTTGTCGAGCACGACGCGTTGTTCCAAACTGCCTGAAAGGGAGCATCGGTGTAAATAGTGGCTGGCAACCCGCCTTGTAGCGTAGCCAGACTGCTGAGTTCCCAGCCGCCTACTGCCATCCGCACGAGTCCGGGCGCGCTCGTAAGAGCGGGTAGATTGATTACAAAGTTGAACGACACTTTGTTTCGCACATCGTTATCCGACTGCCCGCGCTGCCGTCGCACGTTGTAGGCATCGATAACCGGCGCGTAAACGGCCGCCGATCCCGGGCTGGGCGCGTTGATATAGTCAATGGCTTTGCCCAGAGTGTAAGAAGTTTGGAACGTCACGCCATGTGTAAACAATCGCCTGACCGACACAGTCGCGCCCTGGTAGGAGGAGCCTGCACTGTTGTCCCCATAATTGATGGAGGAAAAATACGGATTCAGCCGGTTCAAGCGATCCTGGTGGATGATCAGGTCGCCATCAACGCGATTGCGATCGATGACGTCGTACAGGTGCTTTCCGCTCGATCCCATGTAGTCTGCTTCCACCACCCAGTTGCTGAATGGCGAGTCTTGAATTCCAAAAAACCAGTTCTGCGCGTAGGCGTATCGGA
>JAABUQ010003091.1_pt1 | contig 31272 bp, 7 predicted proteins | sample 5560001 | NCBI WGS metagenome assembly JAABUQ01 (sample SAMN10711888, study PRJNA513371) | rock metagenome | isolation source: Antarctica rocks | place: Antarctica: Victoria Land, Finger Mt nord | collected 2015-12-18 | reverse complement strand
GCGAGTCAGTGTGGGGGGGTGGGCTGGGGTGGGTGGGAGAGTGAGACGGAGGATGGGTGGGGGGGGAGCGAGATTGCGCCGGATGATAGCGCGAGTAATGTTAGTAGGAGTAGGAGGCGGAGGCCGAAGAGGCGGGAGGAGAGGAGGACGCCGGCGCCGGTGGAGGAGGAGAGTGATGAGGGGTAGGCACGGAATGGTCATGGATGTGGGTGAGAGTTGCTATATTTCCTCCTCCAATGAATTACAAGGCTGATTCCAACTCAAGATTGTGATTGCAGAAAGCTACCAAGCAGCAACCCACCACCAAGAGCCAGACAGAGCACTGATCCATCACACCCACCCTCCAAACCTCCGAAGTGACGAAAGCATATCTAAATCAAATAACAAGTCGATCCAAGGACAACGACTCTTCGACGAAAACGGAGAGGTACTCTTGTCAGTGAATTGGGCAACCGAATCTCGCCTTCCAAATCCACCATCTCTATCCGAGGCTTTCCGCTCAGGTCGTGTAGACCCGCACGTTCCTCGAGAAGAAGCTGAAGCTCCTTTACAACTCCCAGTCCACTGCGCACGCAGTCGAGCACGATCCTCTCATTCACATTGCCGGGCTTGCGAAGGCTTGACAACCCCGCCCCGCTGGCCCTGCACTCAGCGCTCCAACGACGGAAATTGGCGAGCAGGCGCGAGATGGGGCCGAAGAGTAGATTGAAATCATACTCGCGAAGCAGGAAGTCGATGAGATCTCTGTCGTCGGCGGAGAGATCTGCAGGTAGGTTGAGTTGGTATGCAGATTGCATGGAAAAGGCGTTGGGTACATCGATTCGGCCCCAGAAGTGATGAGATGTCTTTTTGTAGCATACGCGAGATATGGGATCCAGGTAGGAGGCTATCATGAGCGTGATTTCGGTAGGCAGCTTGGCGAGAGGGAAATAGCAGTTTGGGTCGTTCTTCCTGCGGTATGCTGCATATGAAGCTTTGAGATGTCGATAGTGCGGCAGACAGAAGACATAAGCGGTCGAGATGCAAAGCTCCAGGGAGCGTAAAAGCTGGGGTAAGATGCTTGCGAAGAAGATGGTGAATGAATGCTCGAGAAGCGCGCGTAAATCTTCGAGATGGCGATGGTGCGAGGAACAGCAGCGATATACGGCGGTTCCCCAGCACGTCCAGAGTTGGTCCAGCTCAGACATGAAGGATCCGAAGATGGCAGACTTCCGCTCCGAAAGCGTGTATAATCCGGCGAAATGACGATACCGCAGGAAACAGCAGCCATAAACGGCTGACCCCGAACGCGTCAGGAGATGCAACAGCTCGGGCGTGAAGAATCCGAATAAGCATGCAAGTAGATGCTTGAGGGATGGAGGCAATGATGGAAGGTGATGCGCTGCTTGGTACATGTAGGTCGACATCCTCGAGCCCGACTATCTCCAATAACGCGATCGTATGTAGGAGTGACAAGCTTGCAGATTGAACTGTGGATTAGAGCCACCGAGGGGAGCATCCAGATCATGTCGAAAGCGGCGAGATGTCCTGTTATTTAAAGACGATCTGTGCATTGACAGACATTGAATAGTCAGCTCTGAATCCATGTTTCGCATTCTTTGGATAAGTTTATACTTGTATTGTATGAGAAGACTTGCCAGGATCCAAGCGATTGGCTGAGAGAAATGTAAGCGCCAGCCTTCTTCTATGAGATTAGTACCCACGCGATCTCCAATGTGTGAGGCTTCCTTCAGCTGTGAAGTCTCTTCGAAACCTAGATACAGCCACCCAGCTTGTCGAAACCTTCGTCGCTGTGTCTGGAATTGTCGCACGTGGTGCCAGAGGAGAAGATCATTCATTCCTTGATTCTCGTCGCGGCCGGTTGCGATATAAAAAAGGACGAGATTTTCGACCGCACATGATCTTTAACAGAAGAGAAGAACCAGTACTGAACAAGTGCACTAATTGATACGGCACGAAGAAGGCGACATAAGAGCAATATCGATACATTCAAAATATTATGAGGCTCAGAAATCTCCACTTGACAAGCACGTCTCGAGCAGATGAGCGGGACTAAAATACCGTTATTGGGATCTCACCGTCAAAACACGTCTGATTAGAGCTCCAGCGATCCGAAAAACACGCTGCTAGTCCATGGATCCAAGCAAAGTCGAGGTCATACATGCGCAAGAAGTGAGAGATATGTATGCTTTGCGGGCATGCAGTGGAAGGCAGACGACGCGTATCAGACGAGTACACGAAATAGATCATACCCGTAGCGAACGGAAATAAATGATGCGCATACAGCAATCTTTTGTTGACACACTTGGCGACTAGAGGCAACTAGCTGGTCAATGTTCTGTAGAAAATGAAGCTGTTGAAGAGCTACTTGTACGTGTGGCTGAGCTTCCCGCTGGTATTTTTGAATCAGATGTTAAGAGTATTGATAGCCTTGATGCCTGGGCTGTCTCCGAGACCTGCCAACAGAAGAAACAGCTTGGTATGGCCGTTGAGGTTTGATACACGACAGTGGGGCCGGATCAGATGTTAGTGCTATTCAATTCTCCGAACAGTGAGCCATAATATCTGTCCATATCAGTGTCTGGCGTTACTGGAGCTACATTAATGGCAAAGACGTACTTGCAACATAGAACACATAGTTGGCGGGGTTGATGACAGATTTGGAGGCCGGTAGATCAATCACAGCATTAAGTCCAAAGACTTTAGGTCTCAAAGGCCGCATACCCGGCCTCGAGGCAAGATAGATATCCACAAGCTCATGCAGGAGAATAGTCATTTGCGTCCTGGCGAGGCTTTGTCCCGTAGGCTCGAGACCATGCGCTAGAGTCCCAGCGCAGTCGGTTGCATCCGGACGCCCTTTCAGACTAAATATCTTTTGACAGAGGAACACGTACTGATAACGCCTCGATGCAGTAGCATATACAGAACGGTCCTGACAGATCTCCCCATGTGGAGCAAGTCTCGGCATGTTCAGGTTGGCGCAAAAGATTTTCGGACGCCAGGGCTGGCCCTGGTTTGGGATGTTGAGTCTGATGGCTAGGCCTGATAGAACGCCTTTCACGACGGTGGGGTCAACGCCTTTGAAGAACTTATTATAGACAATACTGGTGCTGGGGGTCTGGTGAGCGACCTCGAGGCCGTTTCTCAACTGTTGGACAAGGGCTCCGACCCCCTCGGTTCTGGCCCCGCAGCCCAAGACGGAGTAGTTGCCACTTTTGACCGTCGCGGACGTAGCTTGAGGACATTAGCTTGAGAGAAGAACGGGTCGAAGGAATGCAAGTAAGCGTACCGGATGTTGCCTTTGTAGTGAGACAGAAAGAGAACAGAAACCAAACGATGCTGCTGAGCTTCATCCTGCCAGCAATCTAGGCCTTCGAACTCTGTACAGCTGCCAAGTGGGTTGCCCAGAGACTAGGCTGCGAGATCCCAATCCATCCTCTTGTACTGAAGAATAGACTTGGCGCATAAAAGTATTTTCCGACAGCCGACAAAAAGCCATGCTTGAGAAGTCTGTGCCGTTCAGCCAAACGATGACGCGTCGCTAGAAGATGACGCGTAGTCTGACGTGGCATTTCCTACGTAATGGGCATCGTTAGAGGTTGCAACGATCCGTCCCAGGTCTTTAGACTCGGCGTTGTCTTGAATGGACGTTTAGAAGACCTTGGTCGAGATGACGTGTACAATGTAAAGCAGCCCAATTACTGGGGTCCAGCTTTCGCCGCATCGAGCTTATAAGCAGATGAATAGACATTTCGGGTTCAACCGTTGTTCGAGACAAGCTGCAGTGATGTTGCTTTATAACTAAGGCTTTACACCCGCCAGGCAACAAGGGGCCCCCTGCGAGGGCCTCTTGTTGCCAAGAATCACTAAGTTATTAAACTATCCAATTCGAGTAAGATATCTTGGTATCCCTATCAATATATAACATAAACTAATCAAAATTATTGTAACTTTAAGCTATAGCAAAACAAGTTAGACAAAATATACAACATAGTAGATAGAAGTCAAATCGCTAAAAACTAAAAACTAAATTTTATTTATCAATTGATTTAGGTAATCACTAGACACACATCACCCTACTCTGCTATTACATTATCCTTACTTTGTTGTTACATCACTTCTTCCCACTAAATCTAATCGAATAATTTGGCAATCTCGTAAACAAATTAGATTAACAAATCAAGAGAGCTTATAAGAGATACTTGATTTTGCGTCTATCTATGATCAATTTTAATGTATCTTCTTATTGATCTCTCGAAGCAAATTCAAATCTAAAATATATTTTTTGCATACTTAGAATCAATATCTATTTGTATCTCTAATTATATTTGAAAATTGCCTATATAGAAGATCGAAATATCTAAAAAAAAAATTGTCGCTATTTCTCTTGTATCTTCTTGTTTATTTTGCTAACAATTATCTTGTTAGCAATCTTCTTGTTCGTCGCGTTAGATAAAGAGTTAATTGTTAAAAATCTAACTAAAAAGTAGATCGAAAATCAACTTAAAGATAGATATTGTTTGCTAAATAAAGTTTTCAAAAACTATCTAACAACAATATTGTAATTACAAAGACGTTGTCTATATCTTGTTTAATAAGTCTTGTAAACAATCTTTTAACTTAATAATAGTAAACTTCTATATATATGGTATTTAGACTGGTCGCGCTAACCCGGAAATGTCACGTGCAAATGCCAAGACTTGGGTCAAAAAAATCGAAGAATCGAATCGCTCAAAGTAGTTTAGTCGATTACTATAAGTAGTTTAGCGCGCTTTGCGCTAAACTACTTTGAGCGATTCGATTCCAAAAAATCGTCACAACTCGATCTTGGCGTCGAGTCGAACCAAAGTGGTGATATCATAACTTGACCCAACAATTAGTCTATATAGTATATTGTTAGAATCTAATCTAACTTCAAACAACAATAGCAAAGTTTCTAACAATATTTTTTGCATTTGTGTTATATCGTTGTCTTCCATTGTATAATTCTTTTAATTTTTTACTTTGTTGTTGTCTATCTTTGCAATAACTTTGTAAATTTTTAATAAAAATACATATTCTTTAGTTTTAAGATATTGTTGTTTATTTAATTGTATTATTGTTTTTGTATCTTGTAAACGTACAAAAATTCTATTGTTTTTGTAAAAATATTAATACAAAATACAATAGCAATAAACTTATCTTTAAGACATTTAAATTATATAGTTAAATATAAAATAATTCTATAGACTTCGATAATAGTTCTTTATACTCTATATTAAATATTTGCTAGATTGTTAACAACATTCTTTAAATATCTCTTTTTATATATAATATATACTATATCGAGTAGTTATAAATTAGTTAAAACAAAGATATTATATATATTATTTATTTTATTCTAATTAGTTCAACTCTTTATATTAATTTTGCTAGATTTATTAGAGTTTCTATAATTTTAAGTATTTTTGTCTTGTTATTATTAATTTAAGCTTTTTAATCAAGTTTGCTATCTAGTATAACTTCTAGATATTTAAATTACTTTTTTCGATATTACTATTGTATTACTATTAATAATTATTGTATTATTAATATTTTATCTTTTTTTATAATATAATACAATTAATATTCGCTAAAGAAAAACCTAATATTATATATACAAATTTACTTTTTATATATATTCTTGTATATTTTAATTAGTTATTTATTATTAACTTAAGTATTGTTTTCTTTAATTAGCATAACTATATTGTCTACAAAATTGCAAATCTCGATATTCTTATTATATAACTTCTTCAAAAGCAAAATATTATAAAAAAGAAAAAGAATTAACAAAATAACATAAATGCTTGCAATATTTCTATTATAATATTAACTTTATTTGTTTTATATTTCTTAATTTTAAAAATAGTAAATTAATTGCTTAAGAAACTTTCGATCTATTGTATTATATATTTATCAATTTGTTAACTTCGAAGATTGTATAATAATTTTAAATATAATATATTATCAAATATCTTTAATATATCTAGATTGATTGTTGAATGAAATTTTGATTTCAACTTTAGAAATCAATTCGATCTATCAATTTTAATGTTAGAAATCGACTTGAAACTCGATTTAATTTCTATTATTTTGAAATCGATTTAACTCGATTCGACTCGATTTTCGATTTCAATATTAGAAATCGAATCAAATTGTTAAGAAATCGAAAATAATATTATTATGCTAAGATTTTCTATTTTTAGATATACGTTATTATAATTTTGGGTTTTTTGCTAAAGTGTCAAGTAATATGTTACGCTAGTACTTTCGTAAAAGATATTAGAGAGAATTTATGCTATTAAAGAGATTTGTAGACATCTTTAGACAATGCAAGCAATTACTTAATAAGAAGAGATTGCAACTTAATAGTTGTAATAATAAGTAAAAACTTAAGATAAATTGAACACAATCTATAAGAAAGTTGCGTTCGAAAGCTATATATCTTTTCATTATTTGAAATTCAAGATGTTTAAGATGTTTGAGATTTTAATTATCTTAATTATCTTAACTCGAATTTAAGATATCTAAGAGTTAAGTCTTCTTAATTATCTTAATTCTATTAATAGATTTTCTCTTTCTAATTATCTTGTAAAGAGCAATGCGCAACAAATAGTACTTATTAGTATGCAATTTGTAATACTATCTTTTTTCTTTAAGAATTTTTGTCTCAATTTTTTTTTTTTTTTTTTACTATATTAATTAAGCTAATTATTGAACAATATTGCAACTTCGTTGCTAATTGTTGCTATAAGTATGTTATTTTTATAATACACTCTTGTTAAATCTACGTCTTATTTAGCGTATCTTATTAAATAAATAAAAAATATCTTAAGTATAAGAAGTATTATCGAAAGAATTAAAAATATAATTTGACTTCTAATTATTAAAGAATAGATAAAGCTATCTAAAAGACTAAAAAGCTAAATAATAAAATAATAAAATAACAAAGTTGCGTTTAAGAATTGCGCAAAAGACAAAACAAAGAAAATACTAATTTTTAAACTAATTATCGATTCGGTTTTTGGTTTCAACTTCTAAAATCGACTCGAATCAACAATTCAACTTTAGAAATCAAATCAAAAATCGATTCAATTTCAATTATTATAGAATCGATTCGAATCAAATCGAGTCGATTTTCGATTTCAAAAATTGAAATCGAATCGAATTGTCAAAAAATTGAAAATTACGTTATTATATTAAGAATTACTATTTTTAGACTTATGTTATTATAACTTTGGAATTTTGACTAGAGTATAGTTTGATATACTTCGAGATTACAATCAAACTTGTTTATATTGTTACATAATAATTTACTCGAATTAACTGTTGCTTGCATTACTTGTATTATTCTTCTATTTTAGAGAGATTCTCTTAACATTCTCGAGTTTACAATTATATTTTATTCTATAATAATTTGCTTAACTTAATTGTTACTTGCATTATTATTTTGCATTACTCTTTTATTTCAAATAGATTCTCTATATATTATTTAAAAACATTGTTTTTATTAATTTTGTGTGCAATATATTTAATTTTTTAAGAGCTTCAAATCAATTACTATCTTTAATTAAAGATAATTTTTGCAAATCTATTTTGTGCAATTTGTTATTTAGTAGTTTACGTTCTAATTAATTCGCGAGTCAATTTGATTGAAATTTTCTTAATTTTATTTTCGACAATAGAAAAAGAATTCTTTACAAAGTATTAAACAAAATTAGAAACAATTTTTCGTTGCTTATATTAAGAGAGAAAAACAAATATATTGAGTAAAATTTAAATACTAATATTTAATTTCAAAAATAATAGTTACAAATTACAATTAACAAGAATATTTTAAACAAAACTTAATTAAGACTTGTCAATTTACATTAAGCAAAAAAGATTAATACAAAAGTATAGTTTAAGCTTTAAAATTAAGTTGTTCGAGTAACTTCAATTATAAAGAGTTTTTCTAAAATTATTTATAGAAGTTGTTATAAGCTTTTGAATTATTTAAGCACAACAAATATAAAGAAATATCTTCAATTTACTTTTTACTTAAAATAAGAAAGATCTAGATCGTAAATTGCGATTAATCTAATCTTTAATTGCGTAAGTTACAATTAATAATGCAAATAAATAATGCAAAATTAATACATTATTAGAAGAAAAGTTATATTGATTTATCGTTGTTCTTTGTTTAAGATAATTGAAAAAATTAACTATACAAAACTTTTGTTAATTTAAATTTACTTTTTCGAATTATCGATAATTCTTACTTTCGAAAGCTATTAAAAATGCTTCGATTAAAGTTAGTGCTTCTAGATTGCACAAAACTATCGAAAATAATTCTTTCGAATTTTAATCAAATTCGGAAAAAGATCAAGATAGATTTTAGAGATGTTTAACATGTCTCTATTGCGTTAAATGCATAACCTAGTTCTTAAAGAGTTGTCTATTTAAAAATATTAATATATTGAGTTAACATTGCATTTCAATTTCGCAAACATCTTATTAAATTTATTTCTCTTAATATTGAGCATATAGATTGTTAAATAATATTAAAACTTATAAAGATCTTAAAGTTTTTTAAAATTAAAGACAAACTTCTTGATATTGTTACTAATAACGCGAGCAATAATAATACTTTAAAAGACGAACTCGAAAGAGCTCTAAATTGACAAGAATTTTAATAAAATAAATAGCAAAACTCTATTTCTTGTTTAACTTATATTATTAATTTGATAACTTAAGATTTTATTGCAACTTTAGAATTGAAAGTAATAACTAACGATATTGTTGTGCAATTAAAAAATACACAAATTTAGAATATTGCAAAAAGTATAAACTTGTTTGTTATAATTAAAAAGATATTTCTTTCTGTAATAATACAAAAAGATAATATATTTGCTAAATTTTATTTAGATTTGCACTCTTATAATTGCTATTAATAGCTTAGCTTAATGTTTGCTTTACTTTAAAATCTTTCAAAAACAAACTAAAAAAAATTACAAAAACTAGTACAAGATATTTGTATTTGTTAAAACTCTATTTATTTAAAACGTTGTTATGCGTATTAATTACGCAATTTCATTGATCTTTAAATAGAGAAATACTTTTAAAATCGAAAAATACAACAAATTAAACTAAACAAAAGTAAGTAATAATTGATTTTACTTGTTAACAATATATTGAATTTTTTTTACAAATATACTCTTATAGTTTTACGAACAACTAATATAAATATTTATTTAAACTTTCGAATATTCAATGCAATATTTAATTATCTCGAACATCTAAAAAAAACAATTAAAATTAATATTTGTTTTTTGACAAAAATTGTAACAAGAGCTTGGAATAAAGTTTTAACAAAGCTTGCAAAATATTATTCGAAGATAAAAAAACTTAATAGCATATTATACAATCTTGTTAACATTTTAAATTTTACATAGAAATTAAGTCTATACAAAATATAAAATAAAAAGAATAATAATAATGCTATTAATTACGAGACAAAATACAAAATCAAATTCAAAATCTATTTTTGATATTATTACAATTTAATTGCTAGTTTAAAAGCAAAAATATAGAGAGTAAATATCGCTAAAAAAATAAAATAACATAATAATATATATAATCTTTTGCTAATACTTTTGTAATTTATTGCGATTGTTGCGAGATTCTTATTTCGACAATCTTAATACTCTTGTTTGATTCAAAATAAAGACAATCGATATTTTCGAATTAATATTATAAAGAATTAATATTTAACTTGATAATATTGAAGAGACAATGCTTCGAACTTTTTTAATTTAACGCAAATAACTTGAGATATACTTTTATATTTAGTATTATCGATAAATATTGAACAAACTTTTAGTTTTGCTCGAAGAGTATATTGATAAAATCGATCTTAAATAAGTTTGCAAACAATCGAGCAAATTATAATAATTAAATACTATAATTGTACTATAAATTTAGATTTAAAGAAAATTGTTGTCGAATTGTAAAATATATATTGCAAAGAAAAGAATAATAATTAAACAATAAATAAAGAAGAGAATTTTTTTCAAATAAAGTTCGAGATTGTTCTAAATCAAATTTATTAATAGATATATTATATTATTAAAGATATTGCATTTACAATTACGATATAAACAAACAAGTCTTATTAATAATAATTAATACAAAAAGATAATATATTTAATAACTTTAATTGCTAAAAGAAAATTATTAATAATCGAATTTCGAAGATTCGACTTATAGTTAATACAAAAAACACATTTTAATTGTTCGAAAAAAAAATATAGAATTATTTTAGAATTTCTATTACTAAAAAAAATGGAATTACTTTATTAAATACTTAATAAACTACCAATTTTTGAGCTAAATTATTACGCACTTAATATAAATTGTCGCAAGATTCGAATTTGTATAGAGTAAAATGTTAATTAAATTTTATAGTTATAATAGTAATGCAACAAGATAATGTACTTACTAGAGAAAAAGATACATATAAATGCTTTTGCAACTTCTTAAAGTGCGTCTAAGATTAAATTCTAAATACAATATTTGTTCTTTTTACAATCGTAATTCTAAGTCTTGTTATATAGTATTTCGCAAATTAAACATTAAAATAAGCGTTTAGAAATAAAAAATTCGATCGATTTTTAATATCTTTTGATTTCTTGAAATGCGACAATTTTAGACTTCTATTTTTGTTCTCTTTATCGCAAAATATTAGTATATTAGTTAAAAATATATTATTTATTTGCATTATCTTGTTTACGCCAATATTACAAATACTCTTTTCTTTAATATTCTTGTCTTCGATACTCTTGTCTTTACTATTGTTTATTTTATCTTGTTTAAATTAATTACGAAAAATTATCTTATTGCGAGAGAACTTCGAAGCGAACTTTCGAACTAGATTGATCGTCGGATCGAGTTATGATATCATTCCTCTAACTCGATTTGACGCCAAGATCGAGTCGTAATGATTTTTTGGAATCGAATCGCTCAAAGTAGCTTAGCGCAAAGCGCGCAAAGCGCGCTAAACTACTTATAGTAATCGACTAAACTACTTTGAGCGATTCGATTCTTCGATTTTTTTGACCCAAGTCTTGGCATTTGCACGTGACATTTCCGGGTTAGCGCGACTAGTCTATTTCGAACTAGCAAATTAAGCTTGTCAATTATAAACAAAACTTATTGTATTACTTATATATATTATCTATTTGCTTTGTGCAAGCTATCGAAGATAGTAATATTAATTAAAATAAATTGATATATATATAAGAAGTTATAAAGAAAAGCGCGATAATTTTCAAAACTTTTATCGATAGAAACGCGTCAAAAATCGCGTTAAAAATCGCGTAAAAATAGAAATTTAAATTAACAATTAACAATAAAATTACGTAAAATAAATAATAAAAAAATAAACATAAATAAACTTGCATTACTTATTGATAAAATTAAATAAATATTAATATAAAGAAATAATAATTGTGTCAAGTAAAAAGTTCAAAGTAAGTAAAAGTAGAAATAAAAGATAACTCTAATTCTAACACATATAATTCTTACTTTAATTTGTAAAATTATCTCTCAATATTCTATCTATAATCTTATTGATTTTTAAACTCTTCAATATTTTGAATCTTATAACACTCTACTAAATATCAAGATATACTTATAATCTAGTATACAACTGCATTATCTATATACATTATTAGTAAACTAAGCTAAGAAATTGCACAAACAATAAAATTACTATTAATTAACTTAAAAAGTATTGCAAGTCGCAATTGCGCGCAAGAATAAAATAATAATAATAAAAAATTATCTCGAAAACAAAGTAACAATTGCAAAACTATCTCGATTCGCATTAAGAAGTTGCGTAAAATATTTATTTAAATAAAAGTCTCTTAACTAGATTGTAAAATTATAAAGAACAATATTAGAAATAAGATTAATAAGTATCGAATTAATTAAGATATTTATAATAATGTGTTTAAATAATATAATAAAACATACAATGTTAACAACTTAATAGTATAGTGCTTTGAAAATTAACTTAGACAAAAAGTAAAAAAGAAGTTTGCAATTAAGAAAACAAAGCAACTTAAAGTTATTTAAGAAGCGCAAACAATACTAATTTATAAAATCTAGAAAGAATTAAATTTTTTTAACATTAATAAATGATTTTTATTTTTTAATTGTTCGTAGCTTTTCGAAATTTATGCGTATTTCATATTGTTCAACGACAAATTCAAAAAAGTCAATTTCTTTTTGATGAAATTCGCATTTCTTTAATTTAAAATGTAGATTTCTCTTATTTAGACATTTTAATACTTTGAAAACATAATTTATATATATTTTCAAAATATTTGAGTAAATCATGATGTCGTTCAAGTATACTATGACAAATCGATCTAAATATTGTCGTAATGTATTATTAATTATTTCTTAATACGTTGTCGAAACGTTCGTAAATTCGAATGACATTATTGTGTATTCGTATAATTTATATTGTGTGCGAAAAGTTATTTTTCACTTTTCTTTTATTTTTATTTTAATTTAATTGTACGCTCTTCATAAATTCAATTTAGTGAAATACTTCGTTTCGAATAATCGATCTTAAAGTTCGCTAATGTTAAATAGTAAATATCGATTTTTTATCGTAATATTGTTTAACTTTTAATAATTAACACATAAATAAAGAATTTCGTTCTTTTTAGATACAAAGAGAATTAAGTATCTTGTTTGTGATTAAAAAAAATTTATAAATTCTTTTTTCTCGTTTTTTGCCAAGTATTCGCGAAGAGTTTTTAGCTTCTTTTCGAATAAAGCATATATAAATTCAAACGTAAATTGTTTGTCTAATTTAAGTTTAATCTCGTAATTTTACAATTAATGTTTAGATAAAATTTCGATCGTTTTCTTTTCTTAAAATAGATGCTCTTAATTGTTGTATATTCGTAATATATGTTTTAGCGATTCTTTCGCTATATTAAATAGTTTAGAACTCTTAAAAGATTCGCAATTTTTTTTACTTATTTTAACTTTGTGATCTAGCTAATCTTTATCGATGTCTATTGAATTGAACTTTAGTAAATCGTTTTTTTGCAAAAATGCAAATTCGCTATTTGCGATCGAATTTCGATTTAATCTTTTATCTATTATCGAACGCTATTAATGCGTAAATTAAATGTGAATTGCGTAATCACATCGTGCGAATTTAAATATTTGTGTATTTTAGTTAACTTCTAGATTATGCTACTTTAATTAAGACATTTCTAGAACGATATCGTAAATAATTATTTTCACTATATTAAAAATTAGTTTTTCGTAATTTTGCTAAATAGCTATCGATAATAATTTTGTTTCTTTGTTCACTTTTTTATTTCTTGCGAATAATGAGTTTTTATTTACAATTATTAGATTGTAAGCGTTAAACTTCTTTTAAGTAAAGTATTCTTCTTTCTTTATAAGAGCTTTGATTATTAAATTACTTGTTGCATCAAAATCGATCATTGCTATGAGTTAACGATCGTTAATCTTAATTAATGTGATAAAACATCGTACATGCGCTATTGAGTTTAGTTGCTATTATTGAGCTAACATATTGCATTTCTCTAGTATGTCTTTTATTAAAAAATTTGAACTTTTCTTTGCTTCTATGTTGTGACTTTTGCTTCAAACATTTATTTGCGTTAAGTTTTCTTTTATTGCTAAATTGTTAACTTTAACTTTCTAAAGAATCAATTAATTTCGTTCTTTTTTTCTAAATAAATTTAATATAAATTGTCGTAACAAATTGTTCAATTAAGATTTACATATGTTATAAGATTCAATTGTCTCATTGTAATGTCAAGTATGTTCTTTTTTGTAATAACATTGCTTTTTAGCTTTTTCTCGCATTTGTTTACGATCTTCGATAAATTAACTAAAGTCTCGAAATAATTCGTAATGTCTTTTATGCATTCGTGAAAATTTTTCTAATTATATTTTTTGTTTAAGTTAATAATTAAGCTATAAGATTTAATAGTTTTCTAAAGTGCTTAATTAACTTCTTGCGTAAATGCGAATGCCTTATTTGATAATATTTTATCTAGAACTTTCTATAATTAATTTAAATTCTTTATCAAATAATAATTGTTATTCGATTCAATTTTAAGATTGTTCGCTTTTATGTTGACTTGCTTTCTAATGTCGTTCTAGCTATCAAATATCTCTCTTAATATAACATTGATTTGTCGACGATTCATTAAGTTTCATAATCGACAATTTCTTGCGAAGTAACTCGATTTATCATATAAATAACACGTTTTTTAAGATTTATTATCTTGCTTTTTTCTAGAATTTTTCTTTTTGCGTCGTTAAGTAAAATTTAATTTTATAAATGCAAGTTTACGATAGTCTAAATCATTGTATTTCTAATTAGAACGAAATTTTTTTTACTAATATTTAATCGTTGACTCAAAGAAGATTTCTACTTTTTCGTGAGATTAATCGTATCGTTTTTTCATAGCTCTTTTATATAATTTGTCGTCGAAATCGATAATTATTTCGATAAGATCAAACATGTTGCTAATGAATTTGTCATCGCGAATAATTTCGTTCTTGAGATTGTTCTTAAGATTTCGTCGAAACATTATTATAAGTGCGACATCATTTTATTCGATAAAATTAACATACTTTTAAAATTTTGCTACGTAGTCTATTGCAAAGATTCGTTAAGTTAAGTGCTAAATCACTCTTTTCGCAATTTGTTTTTCGTTTGATGTTTCGAAAATTCTTCGAAGCTTTTTTTTGAAATTATCGAAATTCGTAAACATTGTACAAGAGTTTTTGTCATAATTTTTTAAATATTTGCGTAAATTCGATTTGAGTCAATGCTAAGCTCTTTCTTTAAGAAATGTCGATGCGAAAATTGTCTTCTTGTTCGCTAAAATAAAATAAAAGATAAAATAAATATTTACTTGCATAAGCTAATTCTTTAAATCGATACGCTCTTCATAATAGATATCAAGCTTGTTAATTCTTATTTTGTCGTCTTTATTAACAAAGAATCGACGTAATGTTGTTAAGCTATTGCTTGAAATAAAGACGCGTTGATTTAATACAAACATTCTTAGAATGTTCAAAGTGTTACGCTAGTACTTTCGTAAAAAGTATTAAAAAAAGTTATGTTATTAAAAAGATTTATAGACGTCTTTAGGCAATGCAAGCAATCATTTCATAACAAGAATTGCAACTATAAACAATTTTATGTTCAATAAATCTTTATAGATAATTCAATGAATTAGAGTAACAATAAGTAAAGACTTAAAATGAGTTAAACACGATTTATAAAAAAGTCGCGTTCGAAAACTATATATTTTTTCATCATTTAAAATTCAAGATATTTAGGATGTTTAAGATTTTGATTATCTTAATTATCTTGATTCGAATTCAAAATATTTAAGGGCTAAGTCATCTTAATTATTTTGATTTTGTTAATAGATCTTTTTTTTTGATTGCTTTGTGAAGAGCGATGCGCAACAAATAATACTTATTAGCACGCGACTCGTAACAATTGCGCTTGCGCACGAATAAAAAGAGCAAAAAAGTTATTTCGATTAATATTGCTATTTTTATTAATTTTACTTATAGCAAGATCTCGTTAAAGCATCACTTACGTAATTAATTCGCTATTATAATAACGAAAAATTAGTAAAAACTTACGATTATCTCTATCGAAAAGAGATTGCGATACGTTAAAATAATTGAGAAAATTTACATTGAATGCGAGATTTGTGCGCAACATTGTTGTTAGCATTAAAACGACTTAAAGAACGTCGCATTTATCTATTTAATTATAAATAGAAAAATAATATAAAGAAAAAGAAATTATAATAATAATATTAATAAATATTACTTGCGAATTAATTGCGCTAACTTGATTAAATTGAACAAAGAAAATCGAGATAATTTACCTAAATAATAAGTTAAGCTAAACTTAGAATTTATAAGATTTAAATAAATTGTAATATATTATTGTCGAGTATTTGTCGCGATAACGATGCAACAACATAGCGATTAAAAAAGTATTTACGCTTTAAAATAAAAAAACAAAAGATCTCTTTATTTGTCGATCTAAAGTTAACACACAATAAGACGCTTAAAATAAGTAGCATAGAGTCTCGCAATAATATACGAGAAAAGTTATTGTTGTTTCTTAACTTCTTCTCGAATGTCTAAGAAAGATAAAGAAAGAAATTGAGAAATTTCTTTTATAGGCGCCTTGCGATTCTAACAAGAAGATATATGAACTAGAAAAGTTCTAAAGAGAACTCGATAAAAGATCGAAGAGATTGCGCAAGTAGAACGTTGTTATAACATATTAATTCTAAGAATTAAAATTCAAAAGAAAAAGACAATTATGATGTCAATTCTTAATAATTAACGAACACGTTATTAGTGCCAAGTTATCGTAGTAACGACTTGACATCGTATAGAGTTTTCTCTCTAAGAATTCTCTCTTAGAATTCTCACGAATTAATGTCTCTATGAATTGCAATTCTACATACTACGTAGTCTTGTCTTTAGTACATTGATGTAGCGACGTCTTGTCACACGTTTGTACACAATCTTATAGAATCGAAAATCGAATCGAATCGTCAAGACTATTATTTTTAGTAAATTTAATTATTTTTAGTAACAATTAATTAATAATTTAATAGAAATAGTTAATCTATTTAAATTAATTAATAAATATGTTAGAAATTTCTTTTTATAAATGCATTACTACTAAGTATTATCTAGTAATTAATAAAAAATCTAAATTTAAATTTAATTTATATTATTTTTAGTATTCTTAACATTCTTGACGATTCGATCCGATTTCTAATATTGAAATTGAAAATCAACTTGATTTAATTCGATTCGATTTTAAAATAGTTGAAATCGAATTGATTTTCAATTCGATTTTTAAAGTTAAATCGTCAATTCGATTTAGTTCCAAAGTTGGAACCAAATATCAAATCGACAATTAATCTAATAACACTTAATTGCATTTTATTTGAGAAAAATAATTTTCGCAAAAATACAATACGAAACTTATAATCAAGAGTTACTCGTAATTATTACAAGATTTAAGTAATAAAAACATTATCTTAAAGAAAGTTATTATTCGATTATTGTACTAACAAATTATAACAATTTGCATTACTTTATAAAGATAAGAACAATAAATTGTCGTTAAATGCGATAAACTCTTTTTTTAACAAAATATAATTTCGAAATTAAATATCGCATAAAAAAGATCAATCTTGTAAATAAATCGTTAAGACGATTTATTTATAAGAAAAATATAAATAACAAGATTTGCTTACTTACTCTTTAGAATAAGCTAAAAAATATTACAATCGCAATTATTGAAATAATTTCGATGCTAATTCGAAGTGTTGTTAGAGCGCAATCTTCGCATTCTTAAAGCGAAGTTAAAACTTTTATAATTAAGAAGCTTAAAATAAATTATTTGAAGAACTCTTCTATAATGTATTTACAAATAAGAAAATTACAAACATTGAAATAATAAAGAAAGAAATCGTAGAAATTACTTAAAGTGCTATAATATAGCAATTGCGTCAATATAACGTTCGCTCAACGTACAAAAAATAAGATTACTTAAAAAATCTCTTTTTCTTATTGCTAATCAAGATTGAGAAGTTTCAAAATAAGAATTTAACAATTTTCAAGATTAAAGAACAATTAATGTTAAATAGCACGAATAATGTTTGCGCTAAACAAGAGTAATTAATTTACAAGAAAGTGTTATTCTTCTTTTATGCAATTCTTATCTTAAATAAAGCATTTCTTAAAGAAAAGTTTCTTAAATTACATTACAATAATTTGTTAACAAAATATTTCGAAATTAAGAAAACAAAAACTCTAATAAGCAAAAAGTTCTATTAATTTAAAATAACGTCAAATATTGACGCATATATTAGAAAATACGATATATATTAACGTAACAAAAATATCGCGTTATCGCTTATATAATAAGTTGATATTACTATTAGTTTTAGCTCAATTCTAAACAAAAATCTTTATAAATTTTATTATCAAATTGCTTGTTAATTGTTGCGACAACGATATTTACAATATTATTTTAATAGTTGTTAATCAATATTTGAAGATATCGTTATATATACTCGCGAAATTTGTATAAATTGCGAAAATTTTAATAAACACATTGTTCGAAAAGATGTTGCTCGTATATTTCGAAGTTCAAAAGATTGTTTTCGATCGAGAATTGCTCTTTATTAATAATTATTAATTCGCGATATATTATTGCATTCGCATCAAACGAAAGTTAAGTACAACTTTTTATTCTTAAACTAATAATTAAATTAAGCAATAAAATTAAATATTAAAACATTATTTGCGATGTTATTGCAATTATAAACAAGATAATTAAGACTTATTTCTAACTTTGATCTAGTATATCTACAATAACGTCTTGCATGCGTTTATTAAATTATCGCTCTTTAAAATAATATTTAATATTATTGCGAATTTTAAATTTAATTAAGATAACAAAGATTATTTTGACGTTTCAATTGTTTAAGAACGAGTTTATTTTTTGTAAGATAAACAAAATTAACTTGTAAATTGTCTTTAGTTTGCATAACAAATGCAAGCTCGCAATTATAATAAAACAATTACTTCAAAAAAGTATTAAATAAGCAATAAAATTATATTTTTAACAAAAAATCTTTTGAACGTTTGTTTAAAATTTTTTTTTTTTACAAATTTATAAAGTTATTTGAAGTCGAAACATTATTAAAAAGCAAACGTATTGTCTTTGTTTTTTTGAGAAATAATAAATTTATTTTGTCTTTTATATTTTATTGTTAAAATTGTATTATCGAAATGCAAACATAATTGCATCAAAGAATATAATATTTGTTAACAAAAATTAAAAATAAGAAATTAAAAATATTTTCGACAACAGATAGAGATATTATAAATTATAATATTTTGTTCGATAAAAAGAATTTTTATTATATAAGAATAGTTGAATTTCGAGAAGTTACTTAGCATATGCGTAACGAAAACTCAAAGAGTATAAGACAAAAAAATCTCTTAACAAAAGAATATCAAAAATAAGAAAGTTAAAGCTTCGCGTTTGCAAGAAAAACTTCGACAAAAATAAGTAACGTTATTAAATAGGATAAAATCGCGCAATTAAAGCGAAAGAATAACATAAACAACGCGTAAATTAAATTAATGCTCTCTTAATAAATTTATTAAAGCATTAGAAAGTTATAAGAAAATTGCATAAAATGCGCTTAAGTCTAATTGTTTTTCTTATCTCTATTTAATTGCTTTTCTTACTTTACTCTATTAGTAAAAATTTTCGCATGCATATTATATAATACAAATAAATTACGTTAATTAATTGACTTGTCTCTCTTCGATAATATATTACTTTTACTTTTATTTTTTCTTTATTATTGTTTATAAAAGATGCGAAGATGCAACGTCAATAGAATGCGTAATTAAATCGATATTTATTATCTAGAAAATTTGTTGAATCGACTTAATAAATTGAAGAAGCGATATATTTTGAAGCTTTTGAAGCAATTAGACAATTTGATAAAAGTTTAAGTGCTAACGATGCAACAAAGACTTAACATAATAAGATTCGTAATATAATAAACTTATTAAACTTTTTACAAATTAGCAATTGCATTTCTTATCTTAAAAATAACTTGTTTCGATTATTAATCTTATTAATATGCAATTTGTATTACATAAAAGTTTAAATTATATAAGTTATAAAAATAATTTATAATATACGAGAAAAATCTTGTTTAGATATTTATTGTTAGGATTCACTAGATCAAAATGTATAATATGATAAATAAAGTCGTTGTCTTTTCTATCTATCTAATTGCCAAAGATAGATATATAGGCAAATCGATCGACACGACGATCCTAATGTCGACGCTAGACCTAATTAGACAGAAGTGTCGAGCAGATCTTTGGGCAAATCTTATGCCATAACAATTCGTAACAATTGCTCACCTTTTTCGAAAAAGATCGCGTCCTCGTAATCATGTTATTAGATAACAACAATAAGTTCTAACTTTGCATACAAAACATGCAATAAATTAGGATATAAAGCGCTCCTACTATGCATGTCAAATAAAAGAAATTTTTGCTTATCTCTTTCGAAAATGCTTGCGATAACGACAAAAAGAATCAAGAATTATCGTCATAACTAATTAAGACGACGACGACAAAATATTATGATTTTGATGCAATGTAAGTAATAACGATAATCTGTAGAAGAGGCAACATAACGACGTTATTTAGATGTCTCTAAGATCGTCTTCGAGATCTTTTTGAACTCGATTTTAGAAACAAATTTAAAACTTATCTTTTCGACATTCGATTTTGCGAAGCGAAGCATTCTATAATCGTTTAATTGATGCATTTGTTACGTCGATAAAATCGAAAAAAACTAAAAAGATGCGTCGATTTTAATAACATTAACGCGTTGTCTTTGATCGATTCTTATGGCAAATTTTATTGACTTTGTTTGCTTAATAGTCTTTTTGCTAGTTGTTTTAAGACATAACTTTAAAGTAGTAAAGACAATAACGAAGATAACGTGAGAGCTTATTGACAATGCTTTTAACGAGATAAATTTAATAGACATTTGAACGCTATCTATTTGCATTCGTTTTTTATGTAGATGTAGACTAATTTTGTTTTTAGGCATCTCTAGAACGTTGTTGTCTAGTATTATGCTTGTCTTGATGCTCTTAGTAATGTATAAACGTGTTTGTAGAATAATCTTGTCAAGATCTAACACATAAATAGGCAAATGCATTCGTTTGTCGACTATCTTCTCGTCAACAATGTCTTGTACGATGACGAGAGAAACGATGTCTAGATGTTTATACAAGTTAACGTCTTTAGATAGTAAGAATTCGTTTATAAAACTAGTGCCTAATTTGATATTCGCACAAATGACTATCGATTCGTCATTCTAAAAAAACTTTGTCTTAAAAGTTGCGTATTTATTAGACGATGTCTTGATTTCGTAGACATTTAAGATCGCATGTTTTATTCAATTAACATATTGTTTGCGTTTCTTGCTTTAACTAGAACGAATATCTATCTAATAATAATTAAACATGTAATTGTCAAGCTTCTTATAGTTCTTAAGATAGATAATCTAACAAATCTTGCAAAAATATGAGAGCATGTTGTGTCAAACAATATAAGTATCATTAAAGATCTTCTTAATAAATGTCTAACTATAAAAAACGATTATAGTTTTGTCAAATTGTGCGTTCGTAGTAACATATCTAATTTTTGTCAAAAAAGAATAGTAGATCTCGTCGTTTTCGTCGATAATGTAGACATTGTAAGCGTTCTTTATTGTCGCGACGAGATAGATAGAGAATCGCGTGTTCGTTTGATTAGTAAGAAGCTTTTAATTAGCAAATGAAGGCGAGTATTAACGCGACGAATTTTCTAAATATTCTCGATTATCGCTTTGATATTTATTGATTTAATATTCTCTAGTTTGCGATAATAAAGAAGTAGATGTTTGTTACGATAGTAGGCGACGTTCTGCAACTTTAACATCTCGCTAAAAGACTATCTTTTTTTCGTCAAATCGATTAGAGATTTAACTAGTAATAAAGACTTTATCGAAAACGATAATCAAAACTCTATTATTTTTTCTAATAATGCTATTATAGTATTCGATAACGTTCTTTAATGTCTTCACAAACTCGTCTAAACTAATGTGTCTAATAAAACGTCTAACGTTACGTCGAAGATTATTGTCTAGATTCTTTCATGCGTAAGTAAGAACTACAAAGTTCACAATATTACATAATCTTTTATAACGAATAATTGCCTAGATTTAGTCGTTTGTCAAAGGTTCTTTTCGTGTATCTTGCACAATATAGTGCTTCAATTGCAACTTGTCAAAGATCTTGAAAATAAATATCTTGTATTTGACAATCAAAGTCGTGTAGAAGTTGTCGAATTAATTATTAAGACGTTGCTATAAATATTCTAATTAGCTAGTAAATCAAATTATCGTCAATTCACGTAGATGGAGATGCAATTGCTCGTTTACATCTTTTGTGACTATTACACGTCTAATTTGCTACGTAAATATGTTAACGTTGCGATAAAAAACGTTTTTTTGAACACTATGTAGTTTTCTATTGCGTGTGTGTTCTTTGGCAAATCGAAATAGAAATATTCTATTTTTGATAATCTAAACGACTTTTGCTTGATTGTGACAATTGAAGTGTCTTATAAATGTGTTAGTTTCGAATTAGATGTCAATAATGCGATTGCAAGATAAGAGATAATCGATTGTTCGTTAACATAAGAGACAAATTCTCGTAAACGACTTCTATTATCTTCTCTATTATCTTCTATATCGAAGCGATTGCTTCTATTTTGCTCTTGTTCGTGATTATTATTTGCGTAGTCTTGTAATTACTCGCGTGAAACATTTGACGACAAGAGTTAACGATAAAAAAAGATCGATTTTTGAGAGAAATTTTGCAAGCTTCGCGATATAAAATGAGCAACTTGTGATGTTTTCTTCGACGATATCTTTGACGTTTTTTGCATTGCCTTTGTTTTAAATGCTCTTTTTATCAAATTTGAAACATCTAATTGCAAGAATGCATTCTTTGCATCTATCTTGCTATTTAACGTCTTAAACATATTCTTTATTTCGATAAATTAATTGTTTATTAATTAAATAAGAACGATTATGTTTGATTTAAATGTTATATCTTGAAAGTCTTGTTCGACGAAGTCGTTTAAACGATCGCTTTATATTTCTAATATGTTATGACAAGCTTGTATAATCTTCAACTATTGCTTTGTTAATTTTATTATCTTTATATTCTTTATAGCATCAAGTGATTGTCTCACGTCTTTCTTGATAAATAATGAAAACATCGATTCGTGTAAAAAGAAGAAGAAGAAGACGAAGACGAAGATAAATTCGTTCAATTTGACAACGATTGCAAGACTTATAGAAAGATCGTCGTCAATAATAAGTTTTGTCAATTTCGAGTTTATTGAAAAGAATCTTTTATGCTTTCTAGAGTCTTTTGACGTAGATTCTAACAATATTCTTTAAAACGATGAAGCAAATTGCTTTGTGAACGAAATGAATTTCGTCTCGTTAATGCTGCTCTATTGCAATAGATCTATCAATAGAAGATAGATAATTGTCAACATGATTAAAGCTATCAATTGTTAGAGATTACTAAATAAAAATGCATAATGTGATAAGTAAAGTCGTTGTCTTTTCTATCTATCTAGCTGCTAGAGATAAATATATGGGCAAATCGATCGACACGACGATTCTAGTGTTGGCGCTAGACCTAATTAGGCAGAAGTGTCGAGCAAATCTCTGGGCAGATCTCATGTCATGGCAATCCATAAAATTTATGTCGCTCTTCTTTATAAAAGTTCGATTCGAAAATTAAAAACAAGACGAATAATATTGTTCTTAGCAAGTTCTTCGAATTACGCAAAATTTACGACGTCTTCTTGTTAAAAGTAGCGTTGTCTTTTACAATAATCAAGTTAGACTCGAACTCTTCGTTCTTATTTAATTTTTTTTAAAAAAGAGCATCGAAATTAATGCAATAACGTATTATATTTAGCATTCTTTGTTAAATTTTGTAAAGACATTGTAGATTCGCATTAATGTAAGTTAATAAATTCTTTTAATTCGAACATAAAGGCGAGTTGTTTTGTCTAATTTATGCGTATATAAATCGTAAATAGCGTCGAACTCGCGAAACAAATTTAAATTAATTAACTTCGATATTCTTGTTATCAAAAATACGCGCGCAAAAAAATTTCAAAATATCTGATTTATTTAACAAATTATTAAGAGATTATAACGCATTAAATTGTAAATTAAGTATGCAATTAAGAAATAAAATATATAATCTTGCGCTTTTTAGCGCAATAATTGTAACGACAATTCTTCGTCTTGCAATATTAAGAGCGTAAGCAATTATAAAAAATTAAAAGCAAATGCTTACAATATAATCGAGCTTCTTTTCGAAACAAAAAAGATAATAAAAACAAAAAGAATAAAAAAGTTTGCAAGAGATAACAAAGACGCGAACAAGAAAACTTGACAAAAATATATTTGTAATAAAATATTATATTGTTAGTCTTATACGCAACGAAGTCGAAACACTCGTATATAACAATGCTTATATTAGTTAAATCGTAATTTGCAAAGTATTAAATATAATAATATTATTTCAAGTTATCAATAAATGCAAAAAAAGTTTAAGAATACTTAGTTAAATTTGTTTTATTGCGCATATTATTGTCGTTAATAATACGAGCAACAAAAGAAGTGTTTGCAATTATTTATTATTTTGTTATAAAAATTGATATACGAAGAGAAAAAAAGTCGAAGATTGTAAATAAATATTATTAACGCATTAATAACACTAATCGAATTAAGTAAAACAAAGAAATTTTGATTAATTTATCAAAATAATAAACAATACTAAAAAAGAAGTTTTAAAATTAATAGCATCGAATGTCGTTGCGTTATTATAATATTAAAATAACAATATTGCAACAAAAATAAGATTAAATACTTTTGTTAAGAAATTAAATATTTTTTCGCTTGTTAACATATAATTAACTTACGATAAAACTTTATTAAAGAAAACAAAGCATCTTATAATAGTATACAAGAGAAGTTAAGATTGTTGTTTGATCTCTCTTGTATAAAATGTTAAACAAAGATAAAGAAAAAAAGTGCAAGAAATCTTTTTATAGATACGACTAGACGACTAAGATAAATGCGCAAATTCGATGCGATAAACGACATTTATCAAGAGAGTAAAAAAAGTTTATAAAAAGATTTTTTCGACAATTCAAATTCTTTTTTTTTATAACAATAAATCGAAGCAAATTATTGTTGCATACTTTGCGAAAGTATGCGTTTACAAAAAGTAAAAAAGCAAAGCATTGTTATTATAACGTTTGAAGAATTAATAATATTGTAGAGAAAGCAATGTCGCAACGCGATCGCAACGTCGAATACACATTTTAAAAATCAAAATTTTGAAGAGAAGAACAATTGTAATGTTAGAGATCAATAATTTAATAAATACGTTAATGTTAAGTTTTTGTAATAGCAATTTAACGTTATGCAAAGTTTTCTCTCTAAGAATTCTTTTTTGAAATTCTCACAAATTAATGTTTTTTTAAATTATAATTCTACTGTTACGCTAGTACTTCCCACGAAGGTATTAGAGAGAGTTATGCTATCGAAGAGGTTTGTAGACGTCTTTAGGCAATGCAAGCAATCACTTGATAACAAGAGTTTGCAACTTTGACAATCGTAACAATAAGTCAAGACTTAAGATAAATTGAACACGATTCATAAGAGAGTCGTATTCGAAATCTATATACTAAGAGATCATCAATGCTCTTTCTACTCTTTTGATAGAGTTGATGAAGCATTGCTTTCTATGCTTCTCTAGTAGAGCTAATAAAGCATTCGCTCCTCGTGCTTCTCTAGTAGAGTTGATAGAGCATATGTAGATATTCGTTTTTTGTACTACACTCTTGCGTACTTCATATATTGCTTGGCTCGTAACACTATCTCTTTTCTTTAAGACTTTCGTTTCGAAAGCAAACTTTCGTTATGTCTCGAATCAAATTATCTTCTTACAATCGTCGTTTGATTTAGTTGACTAAATTGGGTATTTCTATCGTTAGAATGCGTCTCTATTATCGTTGCAATCGCCTTGACAAGGTCTATCGTATTTAGAAAGATTCGAAGAAGTGTATAAAATATATTAAAAAGAGTTGTTTTTGCGATTTAGTCTTCTTGAATATCGCACGATGACGTCGTCTTGAAGCGCAACGAAAGATTCTTAAGCAACAACTTCGAGATGCGATGCTAAAACGCAAAGAGATGCAAACGAAAGAAAATCGCTTGCTTTCTTAACTCGAATACGTGAAAGACAAGCAATAAACGATAATTAATGAGAAACTTCAAAACCTTGAAGAGATCGTCTCTTTGATTGATGAGCTTATGAATAAGTTTCTTTCGAAGTCCCTTATTGATGTCGTTTCGAAACAAATTGTTTTTTTCAATTTTAAAAATAATTAATTCTTTATTTTCTTAACTTCTTTTGACGAAAGTCTAGAGATGTTTGTTGATGTTGTTGTCGACAAAATTGCTTTAATTTGTTGTGACATTTCGTTAAGTTCTTAATGAGTTTTTATGTGTTCTCTAAGATGAAATATCTCTTTCATTTGATAAAATACTTTTGATCTTTTTGTTGTAGAATTTTCTCAACTTCAAATTGTTTCTCTTTCTATGAATGAAAATAAAATACGTTCTATAAAGACGTAATTAAATTTGCTAATTTCAATAATGAGATATAAAATACTAGAAATACTTTAGCGTTCTTAAGTAAGTCGAGTTCGTAATTGATTGATTTTTTGATTTTCTTAACGAGAAACAATTTAACTTTGACATGATTTAATTTCTTGCTTGACTTTCTTGTCTTAAGATTTTTCGTAAAAAGATATATTTTATTTCTTTTCTTTAGTTGAGATGTCGTTTTTCGTTTTTTGTTCTAATACTTGATCGATCTTTCTTGCATCTTTGAGATGTTGTCGTGTACTCTTTTTAGTGTCGTTATTCTTTTAATAACTAATTGTGCTAATAGATGCTTTCGCTCTTCTTCGAAGAGATTAAGTTCTTTGCTATAATTGACGAAGAATAAAGTTATCTTAGTGATATTCGAAATCTTTGCATTTAGTGCTAATTGTGTCATAGATAAAAGTGATACTCAATTGCTATAAGTATTGTTGATGTAATGTCTTAGATATTGCTCTAGACTTTAGTTTGTTCGCTCTATTTAATCATTCGTAATCGAATAATAAGCAATGAACATTCGAAGTCTTGTTTCTAACATTAGAAGAAACGTCTTTCAATAGTTAGACGTGAAGAGTTTGTCTCTATCACTAATTAGTTCTTTGAATATATCGTGATATCGTATAAGTCGATTTAACACAATGTATTCTAGTTGTTTTGCTATAAATTTCTTTTTGCATGCGATAATATGTGAGTACTTAATAAGTTTGTTAATTATTATCAATATCGAATTATATTTGTCTTTAGTTGTTGAGTTCGTCGACTTAAGCAATTTGATAATAAAGTTTATCGTAACTTTATTTCATGACGATTTAGATAATTTCTAATATTAGATTTTGTCATAGCTCGCATGTGTATCATGTTTGTTCTACTAATAGTTAAAACATCGTTTGACGTATATCTCGATAACTTGTCTTATTTGTGGGAATTAACAATGCTAACGTAAAAGCTAAAGAATTTTGATCACTCTCAAGTGCCTTTGTAGTAATTTATCATGATGTTCTTTTATATATTCGTCGATTTTATCGATAAATATCTAGAGTTTTTCTTTCTCTATTAAGAACTCTTCTATATTATCTTGAAGTATTCGTAATGTAACATTTAGCTTGTGTTTGTTTGCTAATAGTGATTCGTCTTTATTGATCTTAAGTATGTTATAATTAAACGATTTTTTCGTTTTTATATGATTACTTCTTTTGTTGAGTGCGTCTACTCTATCATTATCTTTGTTTAAAATATATTGTATTTTAAACTTGTATTGTTCAAGTTATTCTAATTATCGTACTTGCCTTTTGTTAAGTTGTTTAATAGTGATAAAATGTACAAGATTTTTATGATTCGTAAGAATCGTAAGTTTTGATAATTCTTCGATGTATATTCTTTATGACTCTAAGAAGACTACAATAGCGAGTAGCTTCTTGTCGTGAACATCGTAATTCTATTCGACTAGCGAGAATTTTTTCAAGAGATATGTCATTAAGTGTTATATGTTTTCATGCTCTTAATTAAAGCATGCATCGATAGCTAGATCTAATGCGTCAATTTTAATTCTATTTGATAATCGTAAATCGTACATTTTTAATACTAATTTTTTCAAGCATTTTAGCTTAAGATTCTAAAATAATTTCTCTTTTGCGAGTTCTTATATTTATGACGTATTCTTTTTCGTAAAATTTGTTAATGATATTACATTGACGAAGTAGTTTTTGATGAATTTTTTGTTATAATTTATGAAATCTAGAAAGAATTGTACTTCCTTAACACTAATAGATAATTTTCATTCTTTGATTGCTCGTAGCTTTTCGAGATTTATGCGTATTTCATGTCGTCTTACGACAAATTTAAGAAAGTCAACTTCTTTCTAATGAAATTCGCATTTCTTTGATTTAAGATGTAAGTTTCTCTTGTCTAAACATTTCAATACTTTGAAAACATAACTAACATGTTCTTTCAAAATTCTTGAGTAAATTATGATGTCGTTCAAGTATACTATGACAAATTGGTCCAAATGTTGTCGTAGTGCATCATTGATTATTTCTTGACACGTTGTCGAGGCGTTTGTGAGCTCGAACGACATTATTGTATATTCGTATAGTTCGTATTGTGTGCAAAAAGTTGTCTTTTACTCTTTTCTCGTCTTTATTCTAATCTAGTTGTACGCTTCTTGTAGATCTAGTTTGATAAAATACTTGACTTCAAATAGTCGATTCTAAAGCTCGCTAATATTGGGTAATGAATATCGATTCTTAATCGTAATATGATTTAGCTTTCGATAATCGACACATAGACGAAGAGTTTCGTTCTTCTTAGATACAAAGAGAATTAAGTATTCTATCTATGATTAAAATTTTTTAATAAATTCTTTTTTTTTCGTTTTTTGCCAAGTATTCGCGAAGTACTTCGAGCTTCTTCTTAAATAAAGCATATATGAGTTCAAACATAAGTTGCTTGCCTAATTCAAGTTTAATTTCATAATTTCACGATTAATGTTTAGGAAAAGCCTTTATCGTTTTCTCTTCTTAAAATAGATGCTTTCAACTATTGTATATTCGTAATACGTACTTTAGCGATTTCTTCGTTGTATTAAATAGTTCAAGACTCTTAGAAAATTCGCAATTTTCTTCACTTACTTTGACTTCGTAATCTAGCTAATCTTTGTTAATGTTTATCAAGTCGAACTTGATTAAATCGTTTTTTTTCAAAAATGCAAGTTCGCATTTTGCGATCAAGTTTCGACTTTGTCTCTTATTTATTATTGAACGTTATCGATGCGTAGATTGAATGTGAATTGCGTGATCACATTGTTCGAATTTAAGTACTTGTGTATTTTAGTCAATTTCTAAATTGTGTTGCTTTAATCAAGGCATTTCTAGAACGATATCGTAAGTAATTATTTTCACTATATTAAAGATTAGTTTCTCGTGATGTTACTAAATAGCTATCGATAGTAATTTCGTTTTTTTGTTTACTTTTTCATTTTTGTCAAGTAATGAATTTTCATCTACAATTACTAAATTATAAGCGTTAGACTTCTTTCGAATAAAATATTCTTCTCTCTTTACAAGAGCTCTAGCTATAAAATTATCTATCGCATTAGAATCGATCATTGCAATAAGTCGACAATCATTGATCTTAATTGATGTGATAAAACATCGTGCGTGTGTTGTTAAGTTTAGTTGTTGCTATTAGGCTAACATATTGCATTTCTTTGATATGCTCTTTATCAAAGAATTTAGACTTTTTCTTGCTTTTGTGTTGCGACTTCTGCTTCAAACGTCTATTTGCGCTAAGCTTTCTTTTGTTGCTAGATTGTTAACTTTGACTTTCTAGAAAATCAATTGACTTTTTTCTTTTTTTCTAGGTAAGTTTAACATAAGTCGTCGTAGCAAGCTATTCAATTAAGTGTCGCATGTTTCTTTGATTGCTCTATCTTCTATCTAGATAGATTAACATTGTTTAGTTGTTGTTCGACTTCGTCGAGAATATCTTTTTTCGTAGTGACGTCGCTTCCTAGCGCTTTCTCGCATTTGTTCACAATTTGATTAATTTGTCTTTTCTTCGATAAACTAGCTAAAGTTTCGAGATAATTCGTGATGTTTTCTAGGCATTCGTGAAAGTTCTTTCAACTATACTCTTTGTTTAAGTCGATAATTAAGCTATGAGATTTGATAGTCTTCTAGAGTGTTTGATTAACTTTTTGCGTAAATGCGAATGCCTTGCTTGATAATGTTTCATCTAGGACTTTCTATAATTAATTTAGATTTTTTATCAAATAGTAGTCGTCGTTCGATCTAGTCTTGAGGATGTTCGCTTCTATGTCGACTTGCTTCTTGATGTCGTTTTAGCTATTGAGTATTTCTCTTAACATAGCATTGATTTGCCAACGATTCATCAAGTTTCGCGATCGACAATCTCTTGCGAAGTGACTCAATTTGTCACATAAATAGTACGTTTTTTAGAATTTGTTATTTTGCTTTTCTCTAGAGTTCTTCTCTTTACGTTGTTGAGTGAAGTTCAATTTCATAGATGCAGGCTCACGATAGTCTAGATTGCTATATCTCTAATTAGAACGAGCTTCTCTCAAATAATATTTAATCGTTAATTCAAAGAAGATTTTTGCTCTTTCTTGAGATTGATCGTATTTTTTTTTCATAGCTCTTTCATATAGTTTGTCGTCGAAATCGATAATTACTTCGATGAGATCGAACATATCGCTAATGAATTTGCCATCGCGCATAATTTCGTTCTTAAGATTGTTCTTGAGATCTCGTCGAAACATTATCATAAGTGCGACATCGTTTTATTTGATAAGATTGACATACTTTTAAAATCTTGCTACGTACTCTATTGCAAAGATTCGTTGAGTTAAATGTTAAATTACTTTTTTTGCGATTTGTTTCTCGTTAAATGTTTTAAAGATTTTTCGAAGCTCTTTCTTGAAATTATCGAAGTTCGTGAACATTGCACGAGAATTTTCGTCATAATTCTCTAGATACTTGCGTAAGTTTAACTTGAGTTAATGTTGAGCTCTTTCTCTAAGAAATGTGAATGCGAAAATTGTCTTTTTGTTCGCTAGAACAAGATAGAAGATAAAGTAAATATTCATCTACATAAGTCAATCCTTTAGGTCGACACGATCTTCATGATAGACGTCGAATTTGTTGATCTTGATTTTGTCGTCTTTATCAATAAAGAGTTGACGTAATGCTAATGAGCTAATGCTCGAAATAGAAACGCGTTGACTTGATACAAACATTCTTAGGGTGTTCAAAGTGTTACGCTAGTACTTT
>JAABUQ010003090.1_pt1 | contig 31295 bp, 26 predicted proteins | sample 5560001 | NCBI WGS metagenome assembly JAABUQ01 (sample SAMN10711888, study PRJNA513371) | rock metagenome | isolation source: Antarctica rocks | place: Antarctica: Victoria Land, Finger Mt nord | collected 2015-12-18 | reverse complement strand
ACGTGCATACTCCCGGTTTTCAAGATGTGTTACGGGCACAGAGACAGATACGACCGTATTTGCAGCGTACGCCACTTTATACATATCCTGCTATCGATGAATTGATTGGTACTGATGTGTATGTCAAAGATGGCTGGACACCTGTGAAGATTGGCGAATAGTTGATCTCCACCCGCGTGTCAACCTCGTCGCGGGAACGCCGGGGGTGCAGTGTCAGGTCGGCCAGCCAGCGATTTAATTCGTCACGGTGGACATAGGTACAGCGGCGGGACTCGTCACGCTTAACCGTCTCGAATTCACGCCTGGTCGCCCGGTAGCTGAATATTTTCGGGTCTATGCCTGTAAGCTGGCCTGCTTCTACGAGCGATAGCCATTCCTTATCTGTTTCGACCCGGGTCGTTATCGGGGTAACTTGTTGGGGGGCACTGACCGTCACGGTGACGCCTAAGACATCCAGCGCATTGCGTTTTTCTTTGAAGGTTGCTTCGTGGTACTTGCCTTTCATCACGCTCAAGAAGTCTAAGAAACTCAGCACATTTTGTTGATAGAGATCAAGCAGTTGTCCGGGAACTTCAGCGTGCTTCGACTCTTCTTCGTACTTTTTGAGTTGCGCCTGTTTTCCTTGGATATCCTGGGTAATGAGCCGATATAAGTAACTTCCCTCTGGATGCTCGTCCCGTTCTTGTTCGGCTAAAGCAATTTCCTGCATCAGTTGCGCCAGTTGCGTTTGCCCGCTGGTGTGTTCGAGGAAATTCTGCACGTCCTGCTCTAATCGAGCACGGATGGTATCCCGAATCAGTTCAATCGCTTCGAATACCCGTGAGCAATCTTCCCAGACTAAGTTATTCACTTTATCGGCTTTGATACCCGTCAGGTCTGGGCACTTGTCGTACTTGTTATTATCTTTGCAGCACTGGTAGTAACCGACCGTCACGCCGTCATATACCCGATACCGGCCGCCCATGCGGTAGCCGCACGTCTTACAGAAGATGTGGCTCTTGAGAAGAAAGTCCTCGGGCTTGAGGTGGATGCGGCTCTTATCGACACGGTTGTGCTTAAGTTTGTACTGAGCCAGTTCATATAGCTCATTGGGTACGATCGCCGGTATGCCGCCGACAATCGTCTTAACATTCGCGTTCGGCTGCCGAGCAATCTTGCCCGTTGGCGTCGTGACGACCTTCGTTTTGCAGATGACAATCGTCCCGATGTTTTCCGGGCCAACCAGGATTGTATGGACCGTTGACGGTTGCCAGGCCTCGCTCTTGACCTTCCAGCCCCTCGATTTCGCGGGCGGTTGAATACCACCCTCAGTCAGTTTGTGAGCAATCGCCCGGATAGACATATCTTCGTCAATAAACATGCTAAAGACCGACAGGCGTACCAACGCTTCTTCTTTATTAACCAGATAGCGCGTCTTCTCTTTGTCCGCCCACTCCCAGCCGTAGGGCGCCCGACCGGTCGCTAACGGCAAATTCTGAGCCGAACGGGTCTGCCAATGCCTGTTCGCATATTCAACGATCTTTTCACGCTCAGACTCGGCACTCCATGCCAAGATAGAGCGAACCAGCTTGCCAGTCAAACTGTTGTCGATGTTTTCGGAGACGGAAACGATCTCGCCACCCGCGCTCTCGATTTCCTCAAAGATCATAGCCGAATGCACAAAGTTACGAGAAAAGCGACGCAAATCAAAGACGATAATCATATCAGCCATATGGTCACGGATGAGAGATCGTGCAAACGTCAGCTTTTCGCGGAGCGTGTAATGGATGTAGCCGCTCTTGGCTTCGTGGAGGACAATCACAATGTCGATGTCGTGCAGCTCAGCGTAGCGACGGCATTTTTCTTCCTGATATTCTAAACTTTCACCGTCAATTTCCTGTTTATCGGTACTGACGCGGCAGTAGATGACTGCCCGTTTGCGGGGTTTTACGCCTTTTTCGAGTAACATCGTGGTATACTCCTCCATAAGGGGCGGCAGCGGAATAATTCTAGGACCGTATCGCCCCTCTTTGATATACTTTGAATACAGCACTCCGCTTGGTGACGACCTTGCGGAGTTTTTTAATTCTGTAAAAACCTACAGAATTAGAATTTATCCACATGTTGCAAGAATTTCTTACAAGTTCACTTCACCCGCATATGGGTAGGACGCGGTACGAACCAAACATCGACAAGAACATTCCGCCCAGATAAACGGACAGCAGCGACGTGCATATATGACGGAACGGTATACCTAACAAACTGGCAGCGCCAGGTTAAAGACGCCAGTAGGTTACGTTTTTGCGAAAAACGTTCTATACACGGATAATGCAGCCCGCTACTTTTACTCAAGAGTATACCGCGTGCCTGCAAGAGGGCGATTTGTATGTCCTGAGCAGTAACAAACTTGACTGCGTACGCATCTCTGCCACCATAAAAAGCGTCCAGGTTACGAATATATACGCTCGAACCAACAACTTGGTTAATAGCCAACGGAGCCAGATTGCCGGCACTGCCACTCATAAGCGCGTGCGCCTGGACGGTTGCATACCCGTAACCGTTCGCGCTCCCAGCAGGCACATAAACCGCTCGGTCGGTCGCCACGTTCTGTACCGTAAATCCTGCTGGTATGACCTGGGCGATGACCGAACCATTGGTAATGGTCAAGGTGCCCGAGGCGGTGGTCGCGGGATAGGTTTTTACTCCTGTCGGGATAACCGGCGTAGTCGCCGTGAAGGTTTGTAGCGGTAGAAGTTGCGCCGGTACCGTCAGGGTCTTGTGCTCGTAGTAGGGGTGCTCAGCCGAATAGAGCGTGACAGCGGCTATGGCTAACAGACAAAAGAACGCACAGAGCAGCGGCAAGAAGGTATACGGCTTCTTTTCTTGCTCTCTGACGACGTAGAGATGGATGGTTTCTATTTTCTCGTCAACTGCTTGCATAGCCCCTCCTACGTATAAAGTACATATAAAGACTTTACATGTTCACGCTGGTTTGAACTGGGTGCCATCGTTGATGTAGATAATGACCTGGTTCTGGATATGCACCAGCATTTCGACTTTTCCGTTCACGTTTCTGAACTCGCCGGTCACAGGAACTAACGACGCATTATCCGAAAATATCTGCGGTCCTTTATAGATTCGGGCGTGGGACGAGTCGCCGTGCGGCAATTCGATAATCTCGACCGTACCGTTCAAGTTCAGAAAGATATAGTGGCTGGGAATGGCTGACGTGTCGCCAGGGTACACGATGGCATCCGTTTGATACGTCCGGGGAAAGCCGTAGGAAGCGTCAAGCTGGTGGTTTGTCCACCAGTTCCCTACCCATGTGAATCCGATATACAACAGGAGCATGAGTACCATGCCGACGCCTAAAATAAGCAGCCAATGGGTTCTCCGTTTCGGTGGCGGTTCATCGTGAATGATGATCCGCTGGTTACCCCGTTGAATAACCTGGTTGCCCCGGGTGTCGTAATACCGCCGGGTACTCGTCGGTAAACGAGTATCGTAATACGAATCAGGTGCGTCGTCTCCATCAGCGATTGGTGCTGGTTGACGGCGGACCATGGCATACCGGTCAGCACTGGCCCGCTGAGGAATACGACTTTGCTGCATGGCTCACCCCTTTTTGTGAGAAGAAGAGAAAATACGATGAACGTTTCAATCAAATATTACACGATACTACGCACAACTGTCAAGAGGTACATACAATTAACGTGAGTTGAGAGTGATTGACCGCAAGGCGCTGTAATACTATACTCTTGACATATTTTATAAGGGATGGTGAGACTATGGACGACGATCTGCTAACGATCGAGCAGGTGGCTGAACGCTTGCAATTGCACCCTGACACGGTACGCCGTTATATCCGCGAACGGAAGCTTGCTGCTATCCGGTTATCGAGTACCAACATGCGTGTCAGAAGATCAGAGCTTGATCGGTTTTTAAAGGAGCGGGAGACAGATACGAAACCAGATTAATATTCGCCCGCGAGCATTATCGTTAATATCCGTCGGCACTCTGGGCTCAGTGGGTCACACCAGTATTGCAGCTGCTGGTCATAATAATCGATTTTCCACAACGTCTTTTCCTGATGCCATACGATGCTTCCGAAATCGTGTTCATTATATGGGTCGTTGTCGGGAGTAAAGGTATTAAACTGTCGAACTGCATCTACTAAACCTAAGACGTCGGGAAGTGCCTGGATACCTGGTGTTAACAATATTTTCCGCGTGGTACGGCGGAAGGCGTCGTTTAAGCGGGCAATTTCGCTTGGTTGGGGGGATTGTTCAGCGGGCATCAGCAGCCTTTTGTACTACTCTTCTTGCTTCCAGTAACCGCTCAAGCGACCGATCGAAGCTGATACGGTTATCTGAGTGAATGTAACGCAGACCGTATGCCATCCATTCAGCAGCGGTTTCAGCTTGTTTCCGGGTGGCAAAGTATTTACCAATTTTCAGCTCTTTTCTCTCTTGATCTGAGCAGCATTTTCAGGTAGAATAGCCCCACTAGAAATCTCATTGTAGATACCCGGTTCTAGTACGAATCATTCCGAGAAACAGGCTTGGGGCGTATAGAAAGAGGAAGCGTAGAACACATGGAAGCCGAGCCATCAAAAATCCTTTCCTTGCCCCAAAACACTGCACTTCCTCTTCACAGACGAAAGCCCGAGGTTCGAAAATGAGCGAATTACTTGACTACCAGGTTGATCATCTCTTGCTGCTCGTCGGCTCCAACCCTGTGCCGAATGCGGTGGCGGGCCGGTTGCTAACCACAACAGCGGGCACGATAACCCTCATCCACTCGAAGGACGGTTTTAAGCTCGCACAGAGATTGAAATCATGGTTTGTTCGCGCGGGTTATTCAGCCGGAAAAATTGATTTCAAGGAAGTCAAAGAGTCGGATTCGCACTCAGTTTCTACAGTTGTACATCAGGCGCTCAATGAATACGAACATACTGTACTGGGCGAAAACAAAAGCGACTCCAACAGCGCAAACGAGGCGCGTGAGGTTCGTGTCGGTATCAACTACACAGGCGGCACCAAAGTAATGTCGGTACATGCCTATCGCGCGCTAGAGAACTGGATTAATGAACCTAAGAGGCACACCTTATTCAGTAGAAACCCCATATTCAGCTATCTCGACGCACGCACACTAGACATGTGCTTCGAACCGGCTCGAGGTCGGCCCACTACAATCGACGTTGGCAGGAAAGTCGAGATTAGCATTGATGACCTGCTTGAGTTGCACAATTGGAAGCTAGAAAAGTCTCCTACCAGGGAAGCGGAGCTGTCACAAAGTGCGGCAGCCCTGCTCGCTATCCATAGCAGAGAGGCTGACACTGAGGTCTGGACTCAATGGCTGCATGATAGCCTTTTCCGAAATGCTAAGAGACCGGATACTGTCCGTCTTCCTTTCTGGGTGTTCCAGGCGGGAAAAGAGCTACAGGGACAGTTTGAGGTCAAACAATCGGGATTTGAAGCCAGGTGGAAAAGCAATACTGATCTGCAGAAGCTAGCAATATCCTGGCCTAACCTGTCGGCTTTGCGGGAAACCATGAGTAATGTGCTTGGACAAAGTGATGCCGAGTACCTCAACTTCACTGCAGCGAGAGGAAAGGGTTGCAAGGATGAACAAGATTTCTGTAAATGGTTAAGCGGAACCTGGCTGGAGTCTGCTGTGCTGTCTGCGCTGCAAAATTGCTCCCAGGAGTTAGACCTTCAAGAGTGCTGTATGGATCTCCAGCCCGAAATGCTACACAATGGGACCGGGAAGACCGGTTTCCAATTTGATGTCGCTGCGATACGTGGTTACCAGCTTTTCGCCTTTTCATGCTCTACCGAGAGTGGCGAAGATAGGGGAGGCAGAGGACGGCTGAAGCAGAAACTGTTCGAGGCCTATGTGCGCGCGCGGCAAATGGGTGGGGATGAGGCCTGTGTCGCGCTGGTATGCTGCGCAAAGCAGGAAATGGCCGACGAACTGGAGAACGAGATACGCCATGTTTTTAATCAGAAGGGGCGCATACGAGTCTTCGGCCGTGGGGATCTGGTAAACCTCACCGAGAATATCGCAGACTGGATTCGTAAGCAGAGCAAGGAGGGTTGAACATGTGGCTCGTCGTTGTCGATACTATGCAGATACAGCTATATATCTTCGGCAGTAACCGCCTGCGTGAGAATGTCGGCGCATCTTATCTGGTTGACCTCGCAACCAGAGACTGGGCATTTGAAGCAGTAAAATCCGCCGTACCCGGAAAGACCAATATCGGAGACGGAAATAAGCTGATAGATGATGCCTGGATCGAGAATGGTTGGGAGGCCGAGGTATTGTATCCAGGAGGCGGCAAGTTCGTTGTGTTGTTCGGCGACGGGGAAAAGGCCAGGGAGTTTACTTCCAAGCTGTCGCTGCATGCTTTGCGAGAGGCTCCTGGGCTACAACTGGTGATTGTCCAACAGGAATTGTATTGGCATGAACATGACCTTCACCACAAGCTGGATGAGGCGTTTCGCGCACTGGCGGTGCAGAAGAGAAACCATGCCTGGTCAGCTCCTCTCCTCGGACTGAGCGTAACCGCATCCTGCGGCTCAACCGGCTTACCTGCCACCGGAGTGGTTCCGGGTATTCGTGGTGAGCCAGGCTACCTAGCTTCCGACGAGATCCAGGCCAAAGTAGATGTTGCCAGACCACATCAAACCAACACAAGCGAAGCTGATCGGCGACTGCAAAGGACAATGAAGCTAGAAGCAGAGTACCGCTACCCCGCCGATTTCGAGGATATGGGTGCCACAGCAGGCGAATACAGTCATATTGCTGTCGTGCATGCCGATGGCAACGGCATGGGCCAGCGCATTCGTGACATCGGCAATAAGTATGACAAGAATCGTGATTTTGTACTGGCCTTGAGGGAGTTTTCAATCGATGTGGAGGATGGGGCAAAGAAAGCGCTCAATGCGGTACTAGATAGGCTCGTCAAACACATTGTTGATAAAGATGGCGGCAAGTCTATTGTTTATGAGCCACACCAGGATATGTCGATCAAGATCGAGTTGGCAAAAGGCAAAGACGGCCGCTATTATATTCCTTTCCGGCCTATCGTCTTCGGTGGCGATGATGTTACCTTTGTATGCGATGGACGCCTGGGTCTGTCGCTGGCTACCGCATACTTGCGGGAGTTTGAGCAGCAAACGGCCGGGCTGGGAGAAGATGGCAGTCGTCTGACGGCCTGTGCCGGTATCGCCATTGTCAAGAGCCATTATCCCTTTGCCCGTGTCTATGCATTGGCCGTCGAGTTGACAAGATCTGCTAAATTCTATCGCTCCAAGGAAGAAATTGCTGGCTCCTGCCTCGACTGGCATTTCGCCTTGAGTGGCCTGGGGGGTTCCATCACGGAGATTCGCGACCGCGAATATAAGGTGCGTGCGGGTTCACTGACGTTGCGCCCCGTCACCCTGCACGCCAACTCCAAAGAGGGACAGCGGGCTTGGCCAGTAGTTCTGAAAGGTATCGAAGCCTTCCAGGGAGAGCAGTGGGCGGGACGCCGCAACAAAATTAAGGCTCTACGCGATACCCTGCGTGAGGGCCCCTCAGCGGTTGAACACTTCAGAATAGCATTCAACAAAAAAGCTTACTTGCCGCGGATCCTGCCTGAGATGCAGGACTGGCCGTTGAAAGGTTGGCAAGGTCCCTTCTGTGGTTACTTCGATGCCATCGAGTTAGTAGACTGGTTCATACCGTTGAAAGGAGAGGGGTAATGCGTCGCCTGCAACTATGCCTGCGCCTTGAAAGCGATGCTACCTTCGGGCGTGGCGAGGGTCTGGCCGGGCTGGTAGACGAAGAGATAGAATACGACGTTGCGACCGGGCTACCATTCGTGCGCGGTCGCACGCTGAAAGGCCTGCTGGTAGAAGAATGCGCCAACCTGTTGTTTGCTCTTCAGACAACACATTCGCCCGCGCTGTCCACACTTGAAGCCTCGGCCGAGCGACTCTTTGGTCGGCCCGGCAGTGGCCTGGAGAGCGCGGCGCTACTACACTTTGGCCCGGCACTCTTGCCACCTGAATTGCGCGAGGCAGTACGCTCCGGGATAGAAAACGATGAGTTGGATCCTGCCGGTGTGCTGGAGGCGCTGACCACGATCCGCCGCCAGACCGCTATCGACGAAGAAAGGGGCGCTCCCGATAAGGGCAGCCTGCGTTCGATGCGTGTTGTGCTGCACGAGACGCGCTTCTGGGCATGGCTCGACTTTCCCGATGACCCTGGTGTGGATGATCTGGCTTTGCTAGCTGCCTGCGTGCTAAGCGTGCATCGAGGCGGCATAGGACGCAACCGGGGGCGAGGCCGGTTGAGCCTGCAATTGCTCAATGGGCAAGGCACCGACATCACTCTGAAGCCGCACTTCGAGCATTTCAAGCAACTCCTGGCGGGAGGACAGCCATGAAAGTGATCAATTATCAAATTACTCTGCTGGAGCCGACCCTGGTCACTGCGCTGCAAGGCGATCCCAATAGCTCAGTAGCATTTGATTACCTGCCGGGAAGCGTCCTACGCGGCGTCTTGATCGGCAAGTATCTCGCCTCACAACCGGCCGATACCGGTGATAGTACGCTGCGACGACTTTTCTTCGACGGCACTACCCGTTACCTCAACGGCTATCCACTGGACGTTTACGACAATCGCAGCAGGCCGGTACCCTTATCCTGGCAGCGCGTCAAGGATCAGGCCAAAGATAAAGAAGGGAAGATATTCGATATCTTCGATTTCGCAGTCGAAGCCCAGGATGACGATCAGCAATGGCAGCCCATCCCGACACCGTTCTATACGCAGTCCGGTGAATACGTGCGGTTGATTCGACCGGCTCGCAACGTGGCAGTACATACCCAACGCACCGCGCGCTTTGGTCGTGCTATGCCTGAGTTGCTCCCTATCAATACGGGTCAGGCAAGCGGGAAGACCATTAAACCGCTCAAGGCAGACGATATCCCCGGTGCCGTTTATCGCTACGATGCGTTGGCTGCCGGGCAGAAGTTCCAGGCTGCCATCATATGTGACAATGACGACGACGCGACAATTCTGCGCGACTTTATAGACGGCTACGTTACCCTGGGCGGCTCGCGTAGTGGTGGCTATGGTCGGGCCATGATCAGGCTACTTACTGAAGATGATTCCGACCGGGATGCGGCTGAAGATGACGAGGATGCGCCGGAGGATAAGCTGATCGTCACGCTACAAAGTGATGTGTTAGTACGCGACAAGCGAGGCCAGTTCGCCGTCGATCCCGAACTACTGCGCCAGATATTGGGCAGGCATCTACAGGTGGTAGACAAGCATCAAGAAGTGGCACTGGAGCTTAAAAGCGCGTTCGTGGGTGCTGTGCCAATCGGCGGTTTCAACCGTAAATGGGGTCTGCCCCTGCCCCAGACCCTGGCGGTGCGCATGGGTAGCGTGCTGGTCTTTAAAGACCCTGACTACGACCCCGCTCTGTTGCATGATCTGGAGGTACACGGCGTCGGCGAGCGTCGCGCGGAAGGCTTCGGCCGCATCGTTTTCAACCGGCAGCGAGTACCAAAGCTGGAGACGAAGGAAAATAAGCGTACAAGATCTGGGCCTGCTAGTCTCACAATCAGCCAGGCAGAGGCACGTACCCTCGCCGAGATCATGGTCAATCGCATGCTTATAAAATGGTTGGACGAAAGTCTGCTGGCCACTGCCAACACTTTAGAGATTACCAATCCGCCATCCAACGCGCAGATTTCGCGCCTGCGCAGCATTGTTCTCGAGGAGCTTCTCCAGAAGGCACCTGGCACCGGCAAGATACGCCGGTTTATTGAGAGTATTGAAGCTAGAGGCAGCTCCCGCCGCCAGTTCGAACGCAGTACCATCAATGGAGAGCCTCTGCTTCGCTGGCTGAAGCACCTGCTGGGGGACGGTAGCCAGGGTGCATGGACGATGGACGACAATGTTTGGAAAAATCTACTGGGTCTGAGCGGTACCGGAGTGATTGCCCAAATCGGTAACGTGAAAGCAAACATAGATGACGCTCTGCGCCTGAAGTACGTACTCCGCCTAATAGACCTTGTGCTGGCGCGGGCAGCCAAAGAGCAAGGAAAGGAGAACTAGCCATGCCTAAGTCTTCATGGTCTGGCGATGTATCGCGCAAAATCGAGCGGCGCATCGTGGTCGAGGGCGATCTTATTCTGCTGACCCCTGCCCATTTCGGCAATGGCGATGGTGATGACCTGATCAACATGCCGCTTCTGACTGATTCACTGGATGAAAAGACGCCGCTGCTGACCGGCGCGTCGATTGCCGGTGCCTTACGCGGCTACTTGCACGAACGCGAACAAGGCTTTCGAGCGAAAGTCGATATATACGCAAGTGCTGACAAGTCGGCCAGTGTACTCCTTTTCGGCGGCAACAAGGGCAATGATGCTGGCGAGCAGAGTCCACTGATCGTCGAGGATGCACGTGGCAAAAATGCCGGCGTTGAGTTGCGCGATGGCGTGCGCCTCGCCGGTAAAAGTCGTACAGCAGAACAGGATGCATTATTCAATATTGAAATGTGGGAAGCTGGCACGACGTTTCCCTTGCGCTTCGAGATGGTTGTGCGCCAGAGTGATAAGGCATCCGAACTTAAGCGGGCACTGGCTACTGCCCTCGCCGGTTTCACCGATGGCAGCATCACCATCGGTGCGCGCAAGCGGCGCGGCTATGGCCGGGTAAGCGTAACGGGCTGGCGCGTCAAAGAATACGACCTGACAAACACTGGGCAGTTGCTGGACTGGATCGAGAATGGCGCTAAAGAATTGAGTGGCACCGCCAGTACAGATATTGTGCAGGCGCTCGGCGTCGATCAGTTGATAACCGATCAGCGTCAGGCTTTCCGCCTCAAGGCCGAATTCTACCTGGATGGATCGTTGCTCATTCGCTCAGGAAGCGGTCCCGATATCGAACAGGCGAATGCGAACGGCCCCGTAATCCAGCACCCCGATTTCATGCACCTGCATTCAGCCCGGCCAACGGCAGGTGGTGTACGCAAGTCTGAACCGATCCTGTCAGGCACCAGCCTTACCGGCGCCTTGCGTGCCAGAGCCTTCAAGATCGCTCAGTTGATTGCGCCAGACACTGTAGAAGGCCAAAAAGCTGCGGGCGGGTTGATCGACGGCATGTTTGGAGCCGATATGGAAACCGTTCGAGAGCCGAATGCCAGCCGAATGCTTGTCCGCGAACACGCCGTGAGGAATGTGGAAAATATGTCTGTGCAGAATCGCGTGAGCATCGATCGCTTTACCGGCGGCACACGCGACGGCGCTCTGTTCAACGAACAGCCCCTGTTCGGTGACGCACAATCGGTGGTCACGGTGGACCTGCAACTTGAGAAACCACAGGAACACGAGATCGGCTTACTCCTCTTGCTCTTGAAAGACCTCTGGAATGGGGATCTACCGCTGGGTGGCGAAATTTCTGTCGGTCGCGGTCGGCTGCGCGGAGAGAGATGTGATCTGGTATACCAAAACGGCCAGGAACAGATCTGGAGGCTGCTCGCAAACGGGACCAATGGCTTAAATGTGACGAAAGGTGATCCCCAGGAGCTAGAAAAATACGTTGCCAGATTACATACATACCTGAGTGGGAGCAAATCATGAAGCGCGAGACCATCGACACTACGGCAACATGGGAAAAGATAGACGGCTTTGTGGATGAGCCGCTCACATGGCTATCCCAGCAAATGCAGGCCCATGAACTGAAATACCTGCTCGCCCACACTGACGATGGCGTGATATGGGGTCGACTCGATGGTACGGAGTTGATTACTTCGCATGACGTTGCCCCAAAACACTCGCCACCTTTGCGAGCAGAGACGCTTCTAACAGCCCGAATCTTCTCGCGTGCAGGCGAGTTGCTCATCTGGCGCGACGAATCCGGTAAATGGGCAGGCCGACTCATCATCGAGGACAAGCCGGGCGCCACTGCTGAATGGGCCAAAGCCTTTCAAGAAAAGCAGGTTTTGCTGGGTACATATGCGCAACGCCTGGAGCAAGGCTTTGCCCTGATGAGTGAAGGTTCACAGGGACTCTTTCACGCCGTCCCACTCGATCTCACAGGGCCAATTGACGAGCAAAAACGCCCTCTGCGACTCGTAGTTCGCCACTACTTGAAAGAAGATGATAACGGCTTCGTGCGAGTAAACGCCAGTCGGCTTTTTGACCTGCTGCTAGAGCCCAAGGAGAGTAATGCATGACTATTCTACAAACCTGGCCCGAACACCAAAACCCCACCAGACGGGATCGAGTCGCCAGTGCGCCTTATAATTTTGTGCCGCTGCCTGAGAAAATCATACCTGCCGTCGATAGTATTGGCAACCTGCCGGATCACAATAAGTACTACCGAGATCGTCTCAGTGGCTACTTTGATGTGACACTGACGACCCGCTCGCCCCTCTACATTCGTGGCCTCCTGCCAGCTAAAGACCTGTCCCGCCAGGAGGAGTTAAAGGACAAGCCTGAGTTCTTCTATACTCGCAATGAACATACGCCGGTGATTCCCGGCAGCAGCCTGCGCGGCATGCTGCGATCTATACTCGAAATCGCCAGCTATAGCAAGATGCAGTGGGTCAGCGAGAAACAGTTATTCTTTCGCACAGTTGACAATACTGCAATCGGAAAATACTATCGCGCGAGAATGGGCGATCACGTTGAAACAGGGTTCCTCACACGCCGGGGCGACAAATACTACATCAAGGTCTGTTCAATGGCGCGTGTTAGGCGCTCTGAAATCGGCAACCCTATTTACAGTGGTACTCGACCTAATGAGATACCACGTTGGCAAGGCCAGCCGCGGCAGTATGCCCCCGTATGGGTCAGGATCAGGACGGGCACAGCTAACAGACCCAATATCGTTGAAGACTTGAGCTACCAGAAACGTGATGGGATGGTTCAGGGGCGCTTAGTAATTACGGGAAACATGTCACGTAAGAGAAAAGAATTTGTCTTCTTACTACCTGCGGCTAGTGCTGAAGAAATACCCGTCTCAGATGAGATCATCAGTCGTTTCCACGACGACGACCAGCTTACGCAATGGCAGGAAGAAGCGTTCCCGGCCAATCAACCGACACCTGGCTACCGTGAAAGAGATGGAATGCTCGGTAATGCACCTGCTGCTCCTGGTGAGCCCATCTTCTTCTTGCGTGAAAACGGGAAACTGACATTTATTGGCCGAGCCCGAATGTTCCGCTTGCCCTATACTCGTTCACCATTTGACCTGGTAGATCAGTCTCTGCATAGCGCCGGACATATCGATTACGCCGAGGCGTTGTTCGGCTTCGTTCGCACTCCCCTGGAGCTTAAAGAACTAGGAGCCAATGCACCCAGGCAAGGTGAGAAAGGTCGTGCCTACGCGGGTCGCGTTACCGTCACGGATGCTGTACTCCAACCAGATCAAGAGAGTATCTGGCTAGCAGGAGACTTTAACAAGGAAATTACACCTAAGATATTGGCAACGCCAAAACCCACCGCATTCCAACACTATCTTACACAGCAACAGCCTGATGATCCAAGAAGACTCGATCATTACGATAGTAGGCCACCAGAGAGCGACGAGACTACCATTCGTGGTCATAAGCTCTACTGGCACCAGGGCCTGGGAAACGACCAGGGTTTACCGCTTGAGGATATCCACGATGCAATTAAGGAACCAGCTAAAGTAGGCCCAGGGGATACTCAGCATACACGCTTCAAACCGTTGAAGCCTGGAGTTCAATTCACCTTCCGTGTCTACTTCGAGAATCTGTCTGAACGTGAACTGGGCGCCCTCTGCTGGACGCTGCATCCAAATGGAGAGCAAAGCCGGCGTTATTGTCACCATCTCGGTATGGGTAAACCATTGGGGATGGGAGCTGTCGAACTCCATGCCCATTTGCATATCATTGATCGACCGTTGCGCTATAATACACTCTTTACTGGTAGTGGCGACAACTGGCAATTGGGCGAGGTGTCGACAGTCGAGGACCTGGCTACTCGCGAAATACTGGAGCGCCGGACACGGCCTTTCGAGGAACACCTGTTAGATGAACTGAATCCAGAACCGGCTTGCGGGAGACTGGCAGATATGCTGCGTATCGCAATGCTGCTCAAGTTGCTCGAATGGCCAGGCTACCGGGCGGATGAAGACGGCCCTACATACCTGGAAAACCAGCGGCCACCACGTCCAAATACCCGCTACATGAAGATTCAGCCTTACAATGAATATCGTGAACGCCCGGTATTGCCTAATCCCAGACGGTTCGACGAATCATATTTCAAGGGTAAATCGCGCCCAAAAGTTCCGAGGGCTGTCATACTGACAGCCCTCAAAGTTGAGTATGAGGCAGTTCGTACCCATTTAAGCAATATTCGTGAAGAAGTTTATAAAGGAACCGTCTACGAACGAGGTGTCTTCTTCCCTGGTAATGGCAATCAATCATGGGATGTTGGAATCGCTCAAATCGGAGCAGGAAACGTTGGAGCAGCTTTTGAGACAGAGCGGGCAATCGATTACCTCAAACCCGACATTATACTCTTCATTGGTGTAACAAGTGGCATCAAAGATGTGAAGATTGGAGATGTGGTGGTCGCAACAAAAGTGTATGAATACGAGTTAGATAGGGCATCAAATACTTTTCGCACAAAATCGGATGTTGGTCAGTCATCATACCGTTTAATACAGCGAGCGCAAGCAGAAGCCAGAAAGACAAACTGGTTGCAACGAATAGAGGAGCCTTTTCCTACTACACCTGATGTCTTTGTGGGTCCAATTGCAGCCGGTGAGAAGCTCATAGCTTCAACCCACTTTGCTATAGGAGAGTTTTTGCAAAGAACTTATGGCGATAGTTTGGCTTTAGAGATGGAAGGAAGTGGTTTCTTAGCCGCAATCAGCACCAATGAGCAAGCACAGACACTCGTTATTCGGGGTATCTCTGACCTCATTGATCATCCCAGAAGCAATGTGCAGAATTCACAAGAGATTGCGGCCCGGCACGCTAGTGCCTTTGCCTTTGAGATTCTCTCGAAAATGGATCTCCCCCAAGAACTTTTACTTTGGCGGTCGCTGGTTTCACTCATCTCGTCTCAAAAGCAATCTATACCGTTACGTGTTCTGGAGAAAATTACGCAACTTTTCATTTCTTCGCTACTAGGTACAGAGCCTGGTGAGAGTGTTTTACCAACTGATTGGACTTCTTTCTTTTGGACAAAGCTAAACATAAAGCCTCTCTTCAAGGATATCCTTCTCCCACCACAAATACCTATAATCTTCTATACTGCTCCTCTTTTCGATGAGGGCGATGCTAAAGTATTTCGCGAACTGATGCAAAAAATTGCTCCGCAAACCCAGCTAGCACTTCTCTGCCTATTTATTGAAACGACAAAACATGTCAACGAGGCATTACAAATTTTAGAAAATACGCTTCGGAATGCGTATGCCAATGATATTGTTCCCTTGTTATATAAAGATTTCTTGGAAATTGTTGAAGCAACAGATCCCCAAGAAGCATTTCGACAATTCTTCCTTTCTAGAATTAATTTGAACATAGCTTCACCTTTCAATACGTCTGGGCCTACACCGGACTCTATGTTCTTTGGCCGGGAACATGAACTTCGCACAATTAGTACACATGCTCGCAATGCTAGTTATGCTCTTATTGGTGGTCGTCGCATAGGGAAAACATCTATCCTTAATCGCTTGGGACATATTTTGCCTAAAGCAGGCTTCCATGCTTTCTATCACGAGTGTTCTATTACTGCTACCCAAGCTGAGTTGGTTCAAGCCGTCACATTCAATAGCACCTGGTTTCCTAATCCGCCTGTACCTCAACCTACATCTTTTATGGAGGTCCTCCAAGCATTACCCAATGATAAACCTCTCGTTATATTGCTCGATGAAGCTGATAAATTGATTGCACCTGACCAAGCTGCAGGTTATCCCTTTATCCGTACATTGCGCGCTTTAGCCAATTCTGGGCGTTGCCAGTTTGTTTTCTCTGGTGAACACTCACTTCGTGATGAATTGACGAACCCCAAATCGCCGTTCTATAACTTCGCGAACGAAATGCTCATAGGACGCCTGGACCCTCATGCAGTACGAGAACTTATTATTCAACCGATGAACAATTTGGGAATCAAGTTGATTGACGAGGAAGATATAGTAGATCGGATCTGGGAATTTACTTCTGGTCATCCCAATGTTGTGCAACTACTCTGCCGTCGTCTTGTTGACCGCTTAAATGAGCAAGGAACTAGACGTGTCACACTTGCAGATGTAGAAGCAGTGACGAGTGACCCTGAATTTCAAGAGACTGATTTTCTCCAAACATACTGGGAAGCGGCCACGCCGCTCGAGAAAATAATTACATTAGTTCTATCACAGCAGGTAGGTATCTATGGATTGCAAGAGATACACCAACTAGTGTGCGAACAATTGCCCATTCAACCTCCTATTAAGGAAACAAGGGAAGCATTAGACCAACTTGTTGGTCTGCGATCTTTACTCGCGCGTTCACAAGCAGGCTACACATTTGCTGTCAAGGCTTTTCCCCGTGTTTTGAATAATAGGGTCACAGTGAAAGACTTACTTTCAGAGTTCATCGAAGAATACAGCGGAGTGGAGCGCGATCAATGAAAGAGAATCTTTTTCAAGCTGGAGGACCGCTCCCGGCGCATTCCCCAGTCTATGTGAAGCGAAATGCTGATGAGAAAGCAGCTGAATGCTTGCGAAGGATGGAGTACATTTCCTTCATCGAACCACGTGAACAAGGAAAAACAAGTATTATCGGGCAACTGAAATCACAGTTTTCCTCGCAGGGATATACATTTGCTCAACGTGACTTAATGGCTGCACGTTCGAGTGCTCGTTCCGCAAAGGAATGGTATACCTCACTAGGAAAATGGCTGCTTTATCAAATACCCTTTATTTCTACCACTGACGAACCTACACTGCCAATAGATAGTGCCTCCTGGGAGGAGTTTTTAGCTGAAATAGCTCAGAGAGCTGAATCAACAACTCAACGAGTAGTAATTGTTCTTGACGAGATAGGCGCAATGCCAGAAGCATGGGCAACGGATTTTTTCTCTATTATTCGGAGTATTTACACCTCACGCCAGAGTTTATCATTCTGGCAATATCTGACCTTTATCATTGCTGGAGCCTTTAACCCAAAAGACCTCATCCGAGATATTAATATCTCGAATTTCAATGTAGATCATCGCATTTCCCTCAACGATTTGACACTTTTTCAAACGCGGCAACTAGTATCACATCTAGATATACCTATCGAAATGCATGAAGCTGTTGCGAAGGAAATTCACTATTGGACAGATGGACAGCCTTGCCTAACACAACAACTTTGCCTTTATCTAGGTGAGCAAGAGCAATTAGACAAAGATCATTCGGCAAAAGAATTAGTGGAGGGTGCTGTAGAGCGAATCTTCATGGAAGATACTCATCATTTGGAGCGTATTAAAAATCTTTACTCTCAACCTGACTTGTTGACATATACACAAGCTATCATTCATGGGCAACAAATACGATTCAGTGGAGCTTTAAATAACAAACACTTTAATCTCGCACATATCATTGGAGTAATGAAGCCCAATACTCGTGGATTGTGCCAAATTCGTAACCGCATCTATGAGCGAGCAATAACGGATATCCAAGATATACTTTCTTCTCAGCTTCCTACGACACTATCTTCGTCTTTACGAGAGCATATTTTTATCAGTTATAGCCACAAAGACGAGCGCTGGTTGGAAAAACTCCTCACGATGCTTACCCCCCTAGTAAGAAAAGATGTAATTAAAGTTTGGTCAGACGCCCAAATCGAACCAGGTGCTGTATGGCAACAAGAAATTAACGAGGCTTTAGCCCGCGCAAAAGTAGGTGTACTTCTCGTTACTCCCAATTTCCTTGCCTCAGACTTCATTGCTAAGCATGAGCTACCACCTCTTTTAGAAGCTGCAAAGATGGAGGGGTTGATTATTCTCTGGATAGCGGTGAGTGCGAGTATGTATAAAGTCACTGAGATTGCAGAGTATCAATGTATGAATGAACCATCCAAACCATTGGATAGATTCAATAAAGCTCAGCTCAACGAGACATTAGTCCAGATTTGTCAGAAGATCGAGCAGATGGCAAATGCTTGGCACTAGCTTAGTTTGTAGATGTCAGATCTCAAGAGAAATTTTCGTAGAGAAGAGTGTTGTTAGCCCGATTCTTGCACAAAAAGTTTGACTTTTTCCATCCAGGAGGGCTTAGTGGCAGTAACCCTGCGATGGGTCACTCTCTTGAATCGTCACCGACCTGATACATGACGATTCAAGAGAGGAGTTTTCGCCGGACGAAATGGGCTATCTGGTTTTACTTGCCTTGTGCTGATTACGGTGGAAGCGTTTAGCTAGTCCCCAAAGGTGCATGCCGTTGACTGCGATCGTGGAGAGGTAGGCAAACAGTGCCATGCAATCGAGCCATTCCCCTTCGAGGGTCGGAAGTATTCTGTGAGTAGAATAAGGGAGGAAGCCGCAGCATAAGTAGAATGGGTGGTGCTCTCGTTGATTCCTGCCGAAAACCCCCCTCTTTGGGGCCCAAAGAAGAGCATGGCAGACACGCAGAGCAGCGTCTGTGCGGCAGAAAGGGGAACTGAAGGCAGGCGCAGGCACCACTCATAGCTCTTGAGTGGAGGAGGAAAGGGAGCGGCTTGCGTTCGGGCGCTCCCGATGGCTAGGCCAACTTGCCGAGCTTAGGGGTGAGCAGGGAAGCGTTGATGGCCCGTGCGCGGGCTAAGGCTTTGACGTTGATGACGAGATAGGTCAAGGTGTTGAGCCGCTTGACGGAGTCGCCCTGGCGCACTTTGGGTCGTTCGATGCAACGGGCCTTGGACTGGCTGTTGATGCGTTCGGCGACTTTTGCGTTGCCGATACACCGCGCGGTAGAGCGGGGAGGAGCGATTGAGCATGGCCCGCATCAGGCCGCCCTTCTCGATGTTGATGTCCTTGACACAGCCTTTGCCTTTGAGGAATTGTTCGTGCTCACAGGTCTCTCCCGTCCGTTCAGGAAACAGGAGCGGACAACGATAGCGCTGGGCGTGATAGCCCTTGGTGTGCAGGAAGCGGTAGGTCGGATGCATGCGTAAGCCGATGGGGCACAGGGGCACGCCATCGCGATCGCGTGGCACCTCCTCGTGCCCATGCGAATTGAGGGGAATGGCCAGGATGCCCTCACGGTGAGCGCAGGTCTGGTAGACGCGACCTCGCATCGTAGGCGGCATCCGCCGTGAAATGCAGGGGAAAGAAGCCGAGCACGGCCACCGTTTGCAGGTATAAGCGCAGGAAATAGCTGACATCACTGGCGTTGAAGCCTTGGGTGAGATCGGCGATGACCATATCGCCGTAGTCGGGCGTGGTGGCGGTTGCAATGCCGGAGCCGTAGCCCCACAAGTATTCTTTGCGCTCCTTTGTGGAGCCCTCGGGCTGTCCCTGCTTGGGGCTGCTTTTGACGCCGACACGGCCATCAGAGTCACCGCGGGGTTGACGCTCTTTTTTGGAGCCATCAGGCTGTTGCTGGTTGCTGCTGCTTTTGACGCCGACGCGGCAATCGGGGTCACCGCGGGGTTGACGCTCTTTGCAGAAACGATCTTTGATCGACTCGCGCAGGTTGTTCTCACGGACCCAGGCATATTGGTGCTTCACGTCGATGGCCACCACTTCGCCCAGACCGGGGATTTCCTCTTGTAAGGCATGCACGCTGGCATGGAAGAGGTCTTGCAGGCGGTGGTGATCAAGGGTGCGTTGTTTTTCGCGTAACCAGCGTTCGACTTCGCACGGTGCGCTGCACATCAAAGCCGTAGGGCAAATCGCGGTTGAGCACCGGACGGAAGCCCAGTTCCAGCACGAGCAAGGGATGTTCGACCAGAAAGCGACGCAGTTGGCTACAGTACTCGAAGCTTTCGTTGATCTTGAGGAACAAGGCTTTGATGTAGGCACTTTCGGGGTGTGGACGTTTGCCTGGTCGGGAAGGATCAGGCAATGAATCGGGAAGTAGCTGCCACTCGATGAGGGCAAATAAGGCGCGGTAGCGCTGCACGATGGCATCATGTTCCATCATCAGGGCCAGGGTGTTCTGGTCAAACACATGAGAATATGGTAGCATAGCGATACGCTCCTCGTTGGCTCAGTAGGTGAACAGTTTTTTCTACTATGCCCGCGAGGGAGAGCGCTTGTCAAGAGGTGGCTCGACAAAACACCGCTTGCTTGTTAGGAATTAGTTCCGACCCTCTCCCTTCGGGTTTGAAACTCGTCGCCTGTTTTGGTGGGGATTGAGCATTTGCCGCTCCAAGGGAGTTTTTCTCGGTGAAGGTCAAAGCTTGATAAATCCCTAACAGCGTTATCAGAAGCGGTGACGGGGCTGTTCGGCATGAGGCAGCATCCCATTTGAATACCCTGCGAGCCGCTTTTTTCCCTGCAAGGTGAGTACATCCTATAGCTACATTCTCAACGTTACTCGAAACACCTATGTATAGACTCCTTCATCTGGTTTTGCAAGACTTGCAGCCGAGATGCACCGCTTCTGACAGGCAAGTTCTGTGATTTTGCGCAGCATGAAGGAAGCAGGCATCTGCTGGCGAATATACTGCATGTTCGCGACAATAAAGAGTTTGTGCCTCGCAAGTGTGACGGCGACGTTCAGCAAACGCATGGACTCGGATCCCCAGCCTTCCCTCAAAAACGGTGCGATCGCCAAGCCTGGCGACTCCACCACGTCGAAGATGAGGACGTCGAACTCGAGTCCCTGGTAGGCATGCACGGTGCCAACTCGACAATAGACCTCCAGCTCTGTTCCCTGGATCCGCTCTTTGATAGCGTCGCGCTGCGCCGTATAAGGCGTCACGATTCCAATGTACTCGGGCTTGCGGTGCTCATCGGGGAGGTCGGAGAGGACCATCTTTGCCAGCGCGACATCAAGCCCAGCGTGATACTCGTTATATCGCGATCGGCCAGTTTTCTTAGGCCGCTGTGCCAGGGCGAGTGGCTCGCCGCCCGTATCGTAGAGTATGACTGGGTACTCGGGTTCCGGTTGGAAGGCAGGCCTCCATGCATGGGGATCGCGATCCTTGAGGAGTCCTTTGTAGACGGATTCACGCACCAGGTCACAGATGTCGGTATGCATGCGGCTCTGGTAAGGCAAGAGTACACTATGATGCGTACCCGCGCCCGCCTCGTCGAGTGTGTACTGGCCATGCGCGTACACATCCACACCCAGCCAGAACCGAACTAGCTTCTCCTTATTGGAGAACTTGCAGATAGGCGCAAGTTGCAGAGGATCTCCAAGGACTACGAAGTGATGCTTGGCGCGGTTGCCCGCAACGATCACCGCTGGCGGCGGAGCCATCGATCCCTCATCCACGATCACGACATCCCATTCCTGATTCAAGAGGTGCGGGTTGAGGTAGAGACTGGTCAGAGTAGCCGCGACGATTTGCGCTTCCTCGACCAGCTTGCGAGCCGCCTCGCGTTTCGTGTCCGCGAGCTGCTGATCGAGGTGCGCCAGGGTTTCTTCAAGCAAGGCCACCTCCCTTTCTGCGGCAGCAATGGCTTGGTCTATCTCGGCAATGTGCGGGTTGCCGACCGCTAGCTGATGCGTGAGATCAGCAATCTGCTTGATTAGCGAGGCTTCTTGCTCCACCGAGGAAGCCGGTCGTGCGTCGCGTTGTTGCTCCCAATATGCAATAATTGGCGACAAGTCGGCCCAGCGCTGTCTGGCTTGTTGATAGGTGTTCAGGGCCCGGACCTGATCTTGCCGCAGCGTATCCATCTGTTGAGCAAGTCGATGGAGTGGTTCTGCCAGCGTCTCAACGGTTTCCTTCAGACCCTTTTCCCTCTCGCCTGTTAAGACCTGAATCACAAGGCGCACAAACCAGCGGTGCTTGCGCAATCGCTCAAGATTCTTGTGTTCGGTGTCATAGGATGTCCATAGTTCCTGGTAGGCTTGCTCAAGCGGGCGCAGCTTGCGGGCAGCGGCTTCCCAGTCGGCACTGGCACCTTTCATCGTCTCTTCTTCCTGAGCACGTTGCGCAAGGCGCGGCTGCAGTTGCTCCATGATCGGGATCAGACGCGCCCGTTCTTCGGCTTCCAGGTCGGACAATGCTCGCTCGGCACGCCTTTGCTGACGCTGTAACTCAGTTTCTTGCTGCTGCCATACCAGTATCAGCTTCGGGAGTGCTTCTCGATCAGCGGTGAGCTGTGTGAGCAAGGTTTCACGCCTCTGCTCCAAACGTGTGACCTCCTCGCGGTTGTGCGCGATACGGTCTGCCACGATCAGTGGCATCGTGATGGTGCGATACTCGTCCGTTTCTAGCTCTGCCAGGTGCGGGTCTCCATAGCGGACCAGGAGATGTTGGTCTAGAAAGCGCTCCTTCCCCTGCTGGCGCAAGAACTTTGCCAAGCGAAGCACGGCATTGTCAACTGCATTGTTCGTGTGTGAAACGATCAACACCCGGTACCCAAAGAGTGTGGCATACAGCAGAGCTGTAGCGGCCAGTACATTGGTTTTTCCAGTGCCTGATGGTCCCAAGACCATTAGCAATTCGCTGCATAGGGCACGCCTCAGTGCCAGCTCTTGCGCTTCGTCAGCCGGAAACACATCTTTGATCGTATCGACCAGGGGAGCTTCCGCCTCGCCATCGGAACTGTCGAGCACACCAAGCAGCTTCAGACCGAATTGTGCAGAGGTGCTCTCGCGGAGGAAGGCTTCTTTCAGTTTGCGTAGGAGGAAGGCGCGATCCACCACCAGATGTGCGGAGGCCAGCGTCTTCTCTGTCAGCCGCTGCTTCACCATGATAGTCACGGCATCATCTTTGGTATTGGACAGCTCAACCGAGAGTGGGTTGGTAAGGTCCGAACTGGCAAGCTGCAGGTCGGTGCCATCTGGCAGATCCCACGCCCCTTGAGTGAGAGTAAAGGTATAGCGATAGCGGCGGTGTCGCTCATAGACGAGCCGCCCATCAGTAATCATGTAGCGCCGGGTCCCCACGGAAAGCTCGATGGCCCTGTCCAGGGCTTTCTCGATGTCTGGCCGAGGGTCCTTGCGGGGTCGAAATGGTGTAGACATGATATATACTCGTTTCTATTTAAGGGTGCGATATTAGACCTCTTTTCAGGCTAACATCACCTGATATAATGCTGTAGGACAATACCGAGCCGGTTATGGGCGGCATCACAATGGCCTTACATCGAGGGAACGGTGATATAATGCTGTAGGACAATACCGAGCCGGTTATGGCCCAGGGCCTCGGTCACATGCTTGGCAGCAATGCGGTCGTAGTCACCTGGTTTGAGTCTCCCGGCAACTGGCGGCAGACTTCGATCAGGCGCATGATGGAGGTAAAGCGCCTGTGCAAACAGGCGACGATAGCTATGCACATCGAGGTGTTTCGGGATAGGCCCAAAGACCGATTCCCTCGGATCGCGCCCAGCAACGACAGCCAGGACATCCGCTTCGCGTCCCGGAAGCACCCCTACTCTGCGGTCGCGTCCGCCCTTGCCGCTGCGCACATAGACGTAAACCTGGCCGTGTTCGTCCTGGCCGACCTCTCCGCAACGCAGATCACTTACTTCCTGGCGGCGCAAGCCAGTCGCTTCCAAAAATTTTAGAAGCGGCTGCCAGTTCGCCGGTTGAAAATGGCGATCATGCGCTTTCGTGCCACGCGAGCGGGTAATATTCGATCTGGCTCGGCGGGGAATGCTGACCGTGCTAGCCAACGTGCGATTTCCAAAGAAGAGACGCAATGCTGCTCGTTCGACCTGGAGCGTATACGGACTTTTGCCGTCTACCTGTTGCTGCAACCACTCGGTCGCTAGCTCATCGGCACGTCCATCCAGGTACTCAAGCGATTTGACGGAGTGTTGAGATCTGGCCCAACTCACAAACTTGAGAATATGTTCTTGATAAGTGGAGCGTGTTTTAAAGGAATGGATCTTGCCAGTCGAGTATGCCCATACATACACTCCAGCATTACGGGCCTGCTCTTTCGCCTTACCGCGACTCTGATGAATCGCCATCTTGTCCTCCAAGCGATCCAGTGCTTGTTTAATGATGCTCTTGCGGTGGATGCCACGCACAATCTGCTCCTGTTAGCCAAAACTAAGAAACCGACAACCAGGGTTCAAACTTGTACGTGATACTATGCTGATGAACCAGCGAGGCGTATACGAGACCTCACTTGCCGCTCTTTATTATCTTTAGGCAGGCATCTGCTGTTTAGAACTCCACTAAGGCAGAGCTCTAACCGCAGAAGCCCTACATCTATAAGACATCCGAGCAGCGATGCACTATGAGGAAGCACTACTACTACGCGCTCCAGAGACATTTTCCGCTCCTGCCAAACGGACTCTCACCGCTGGCAGGCTCACACTCTGAGGCCACCCTACCAGAACATCCTACCAGGCTGCACTACATGGAGGCACTAAGAAGGAGCACTACAGGAGAAGCGTTACGAAACTGCGCTCAGGGGAGGCACTACGAGTACGCCATACGAGAACCATGGTCGGTGCCCATTAAGGCTGCTGGGGGAGCAATGGCTCTCCCGCCATGCAGCCAGGGTGAGCGACCCAGTTGTTCGAGCTTGGCGAGCAACTCAGCACAGCACTCAGGAAACCACTCCTCATCGTTTGCGACTCCGTGAAACACGGGCAAGTCGCAGGTGACCAGCCTGGTCGTTTGAACCCCGGCGAGCAACTCAGCGACAGACAAGTTCAGGAGACCATCCTCTTCCGTTCCAGGGGTTGCCCCTCTGGCGCAGTGGACAAGCTGCAACTCCGATATTGGAGGAGTCAGGCCAATACAACACTTATACTATAAATCACGATTGCGCTTTCTGTCAATATATAATGAAATCCATTGTAAATACATGTTATAATATAATCTACCTGGGAAGAACGGGAAGGAGCAAGAGCATCTATGAGTACATCGGGACAAGCGAGAGGGAAGAAGAGTTCCCATGATATCCTATGGAGAAACCGAGGAGGGAACTCCTGGAATTTCCAATGTATTATCACTAGCTTCTTTGGATATCTGAGGCTTCCATAAACACACTGAGGAGACTCGGGGAAATGACTTCTCCACTTCTTGAGTGAAGAGGTACCTGCTGGTAGCTAGCATCCTGACCCTCATGGAAAAGTTTTTTCCCCGAAAGCCCTTAGCGAATAGGAAACGACTACTTTGCGGATAGCTGGCGACCTTCATCTCATCTCCCACATGCTGCATACTTCCTCGTGGGATGTGAATGAGTCTCCAGGGAAATCCAGTCTATTGCTGGAGGTTCTCTGGATACCCAAGAATTCCATGAACACATGAAGGGATGCTGACATGAGCCGCACATTTAACTTCCGCCAAAGTCGCGAGCTGCTCCGCGTCGATCCAAAGACGTTTCAAAAATGGTTACAGAAAGCAGATATTGACCCAACTAAGCAGATGAACCTGGCCGATTCGCGAGAACGCTATCTGACAGAAGAACAACTTACCTTGTTGGCGAAGCAACATGGCAGGACCTTACCGCCCCTGGATAACCAGCCAGAACTACCAGCGACGGTCACTGCTGCTATGTTGGCAGAGCGGCTGGCCGTACTGGAGGAGGAAATCACCCAACATTTCAAGCGACTAGAGGCGCAGGGGCTTCAGATACTTCAGATTATTGCCGACCTCCAGCAACACCTGGCAAACCTGGAACGAACAGTACCCCTACAGCGCGAGCACAAACTAGCAGTTCAGCAGGGCGGTTCGTCATCTCCATCTGCTCCAGCGCCGAAGATCGAGCATGAAGCGTCATCAACCAGGCCACTTACGAAGAACGCCAAGAAAAGGACGAAAGGCAAAAAGCTACCACGAACACTCATTCCGCTCCACGTGTTCGCCCGCGAGCACGGAGTATCACCAGGTGCAGCCGATCACGCAGCCCAAACCGGAAAAATTACAGTGGAATGTGGAAAATGGCTCTACAATAGCCGATACATTACCACTGCACTGGATCAGCAGGGACAAAGAGAATTCTATGCCTTGTTTCATGAGCGTGGAGGCTTTCGGGACTGCAAGGACTGTCCTCATGCGCCTTCGAGATGAAGGACCGTTCCAGGGCACACACTGTGCATGTAGACAGCATTGGGAGTTTGCGCACAATCTCAAGGGTCATGCAACCTGCAAGCTCTATTCTGAAAGAATAGAACAGGTGGGACTGACCGATCCAAAAACAAACGGCAAGCCGAGGCCTGCCGTCTGCCGACCGTAACCCTGCCGACTAATGGAATAGCAGCGTTTTCACGATGTCGATAACCATCAGTATGATCGAAACAGCAGTGAGGATGCTGTTACTGATCACCAAAGCATGGTTTACACGGTCTTCGGTGTGGTTTTCTCCCTCGCGCATCTTATGACCTCCATGAGTAACCGGTACAAGACTAGCTCTCTTACGGAGACGTAAGATGGGGGCGCGTCCGCGCGGTCCTGGAGCCCATATTTCGCCGCCCCGATGGCATCTCCAGCTCCTCTATCCGTCGCTTTGGGCGCCCAGAGGGGACGGTCACTTAAAGTATATCCTGACTTCTCACAAGCTGCAAGCATTTTGTATCAGCAACTATGTCCATCACAGCTTTGAGGAGTTCAAAGGGAAGAGTTTGATATGGAATCTCTTCATTGATTTCCCATCAAAGTAGGCCGCATTGCAGTATCACCTATGACTCAGGTTCACCCGGACGCCACCGGAGCCAAATGTATGCTGAAGGATCCTGTGAGCCATCTTTTGATAGCATATATGACAAGATTTCACCTCTTTCTTCTATGCGCTTGATGGTGGAAGCCACCTGTTCTTCATAGGCCTCTGCTTCATCTACCCATCCCTTATCACGCAAAAAATCAGCCATGTCAATCAGCAAAAGCAGGTAGTCGGGAGATTCAGGCCCACCTGCGTACTGGTAAATGGCAAGTGCCTCCCGGTACAATTGCTCTGCTTCATCGCTCTTCCCTTGATCCAAGGCAAGTACAGCAAGGGCTTGAAAGTTCCGGGCAATATCCGGATGGTATGGACCCAGTTTCTGGAGCCGAATCGCGAGTGCCTGGGTACAAAGCTGCTCTGCCGCTGCGGGGTCACCTCGACGATGGGCAAGTGCCGCGAGGTCTTCCAGGCTGTGCGCCGTCTGTGGATGATCGTGGCCGAAGACGCTCTGCCGTATTTTCAGGGCTCGTCGAAGCAGCGGCTCGGCCTGCTGAAATTTGCGATACCATGCATAAAGCCTGCCAAGCCCACTAATGATGTTCGAAATTTCAGCACTCTCTCTTCCCCAAACCTGGATACCTATATCGAGAGCATCCTGGTAGTATACCTCGGCAAGGATAGCACCTGTAAGCCCAAGCCGGGTGGCAATTTCCGCTGCAACGTAGTACGTCGTCGCCTTTTCCGCAGGATAGGCCAATTCCGGTACCCTTTTATGCCATGCAAGTGCCTGCTCACAGAGCCGGGTGGCGCTGGCAAAATGCTTTCCTCGCATCTCCGCCATCGCCAAATTGTTGAGGCAGTCCACTAGGGCGGGATGATCGGCTCCCAGTATTCGCTCACAATCCTCTCTGGCCTGCGCATAGAGTTTCACGGCCATTCCATAGACGCCCCGCTCCATATGCACTTGGCCGAGTTCACGCAACAGGTAAATGGTACGGGGATCGTCACTCCCCCGCGAGTCGCTGGATGCTCCTAGAGCACGCAGATACAGGGTCGTGGCTTGTGGGTACCACCCTCGTTTGTAGACCTCTCTTGCCACGCGCTCTAGGAGCCGAGTCGCCTCATCTCCCACCAGCTCCCATTGCTTAATAAGATCTGCGCAAAGCCTGGCCTGCGGAATATAGTATTCTACCCTCTCCAGAGGAGCAGATAAAAAAGCCTTCTCCACAGCGTGCACTGTCCGATCAGCCCAGAGACGCTGCGTCGGTTCATCCATGCTGTCCTGGAGTACGGCCTGGACGAGCCGATGAATTGAGAACAGATTCACGGCAGCATTGCGCCTGATGAGGGAATATCTGAGCAGCACCTCGCAGGTCTGGTTTAACTGCAAGACACTTTCTACGATAGGGTGCATCTCAGTGTTTTCAAGAAAGGTGCCTTCGAGGAGGATGTCTTCAGGAATGGCATCGGGATACAGGAAAGCGCAGAGATCGAGCAGTTTGGTGGCAGCGGGACATTGTTGTTCAACTCGACTGAACGAGATCAACCAAGTTGTTGCCACCGATTCTTGATAGTCGGAATACAGCTTTTCGCGCTCGCTTCGTCGCTCCAGGAGTTCTTTCCGATGCGCATAATATAACTGAATGTAGTCCGACAGGCTGCACCCGGTTTCCCCTATATACGCCCCTGCTTGATCAAGCGCCAGTGGGAGTCCGTCCAGGGTAAGAGAGAGTTCCAGGGCTTCCAGCCGTTCAGCGTCCGAGAAAGCATCAAGTGATGCTGGCTGTGGGAGCAGGCGTGTCCGGCGAAGGAGCAAGAGAGCACCTTCTTCCTGCTGCATCTTATCCAGGTGAAGATTGGAGGACAGTTCTGCAATCGCCTGTGAGCGTGTCGTCAGCAGGACGTGACCATGCGGCATGCTTGAGAGGATGTCCTTCACCTGGACATCTTCCTCTACGTTGTCAAGCAGCACCAGCCAGCCCGAGTGCTTCTGAAACCACTGCCTGGCCTCTGTTACGAGATACTGGTGATTGGGCTGCCGCTTTCTGGCCTCCGGCACCCCAAGCAGCTTCGCAGTCTGCGCGAGATCCTCCTGCAATAGCTCTTGTTTATCAGCTCTGAGCCAGAACACCGCCTCGTAATCATCGCGTTTGCGGTAGGCATACTCAAGCATCAATTGGGTCTTGCCTATTCCTCCCAGTCCACTTATCGTCTCGATGGCGGCCCCGTCTTTCTCAGCAGAGAGGCGCAGATGTAAGTTCTCTATAACCTCATCATAGCCTGTAAAGTAGGGGTTGCGACGGAAGGGTACATTCCAGAGTTTTTGACTGGCTTGATCATCACCTGCCTGGAGATAACCCAGTTCTTCCACTTCCAATCCAAACAGTGCGGCCAGGTGGCGCTGGTGGAAAAGGTTCGGTCCCTGGCCTTCCTCCCGTTCCCAGCGGCTCACGGTAATTGCAGCCCCATTAATCTTGAGTGCCAACTCCTCCTGCGAAAGCCCCAAAAGCTCACGCGCTCGTCGAATGAGCTTTCCTCGAGTGAGCTTCAGGAGCTCCCGCTCTTGTCGTATTCGCGCCTTTGGATCCTGTGGTTCCTCCATCAATCGGTCCTCTTTCCTCTACCTGTATCGAGATCAGCGGTCATCAATTCTTATTCGATTGTACACAAGAGACTACCTTCTATCAAGCAGCATGAGAGGTAAAACAAGCGCAGCACCGAACGACTACTAAACGACTACTTCGCGCATAGTCGGCGACCTTCCTTCTACCCTCGGCGTGCTGCATACTTTGCACAAGAAGGTGGTATCACCTCAACTTCCCTTTTCTAAGCAAGGTGAAGACGTTAAGAACTATCGCACTGAAAATGCCCGCTAGGGCTTAATACAATCGTTTTCTGACGTTTTTGCGTTAAAATGCGGAGTAGCCTATATGGATGAGCAGAGGACTGAACAGCCAGGGGCCCAAAACGTGCCGGAAATGAGTGTCTATGAGCAGCTATACAGATGTTTGTATGACTACCACTTTGGCAGGATAAAGTTTTTGGATCTGCTCGATAAATGGGAAGAAATATTGCACTTGCCATCCTCACCCCAGAGGCAACACTACCCACAGCAAGAGAACTCATGAACGACAATGCGTGTCTCTCCCTGCTGGGCTTCACCTCTATCTAGAGAAAAGCGAAATCTAATAGGTGTACAGGATTGCAATGGCCACGCCTAAGCCCCGGTTTCGCTCCAGCTGAGCTCTCTTTTTTCAGAGAAAACCTCATTCTAAAAGGCTCCCCGCCTCGTAACATCCCCGGCCAGATTGGCTCTTGACCTCTGACCCCTTGTAGAGTATGACTCTCTATAACAGTGTTGTATGCTCTGCACGAGAACTGAAAGCGAGGCTATTCCCATGTCCATTCCGAAGTTGCAGGATATCCTGCAGGCACAAAAACAAATCCGCCCCTATCTGGCACGTACCCCTCTCCATAGCTACCCTGCCATCAACGAATTAGTCGGGACAACGCTTTTTATAAAACACGAGAACTACCAGCCGGTAGGGGCCTTCAAGGTGCGCGGCGGGATCAACCTCATCTCACAGATGGGGCCCGACGAACGCCAGCGTGGCATTATCTCGGCCTCCACGGGCAATCATGGTCAGTCAGTCGCCTATGCCGCGCGTCTCTTCGGCGTGCATGCCATCATCATCGTGCCGGAGAAGGCCAATCCGGGCAAGGTGGCGGCCATGGAGGGCATGGGAGCGAAGGTCATCAAGCACGGCGCGACCTATGACGAGTCTAAGCTGCACTGCGAGACGCTGGCGCGCGAACATGGCTATCGCTACATCCATTCGGGCAACGAACCCATGCTGATCGCGGGCGTGGGAACAGAAGGGTTGGAGATGCTGGAAGACGAGCCCGACCTGGAGGTGATTTTCGTGCCGATAGGCGGAGGAAGCGGCGCGGCTGGGGTTTGCATCGCTGCGCATGCCATCGATCCCGCCATTCAGGTGATTGGCGTGCAGTCCGAAGCTTCACCTGCCGCCTATGAGACGTGGCGCGAGCACCGGCTTGTGACAGCCCCCAATCGCACCTTCGCCGAGGGACTGGCGACCGGCGTGGCCTTCGAACTGCCGCAGGAGATCATGCGCGAGCACCTTCATGACTTCCTGCTCGTCAGCGAAAGCGACCTCATGCAGGCCATGGTCTGGATGATCGAACGTGCCCACACGCTGGCCGAGGGCGCAGGGGCCGCCGCGCTCGCAGGTGCGTACCGCATGCGCGACGAACTGAAAGGCAAGAAGGTGGGCATCATCTGCTCCGGGGGAAATACTTCCCTGGAACACCTGCGCCTCGCCCTCGCCCAGCCAACCTAGTAGTCTTACCCCCAGCAGGAGAACTCATGTACGATAATACGCGTGTCTCCTGTTAGGGAGCTGCTTTTCTCCAAAGAAAACCTGATTTTGACAGGTGTACAATGGTTCAAGCATGAGAATTATCAGCCTGTTGGGGCTTTTAAGGTGCGTGGTGGGGTGAATCTTGTGTCGCAGATGAGCGCGGAGGAGCGACAGCGCGGGGTGATCGCGGCTTCGACAGGGAATCATGGGCA
>JAABUQ010003089.1_pt1 | contig 31314 bp, 27 predicted proteins | sample 5560001 | NCBI WGS metagenome assembly JAABUQ01 (sample SAMN10711888, study PRJNA513371) | rock metagenome | isolation source: Antarctica rocks | place: Antarctica: Victoria Land, Finger Mt nord | collected 2015-12-18 | reverse complement strand
CAATATACCGATGATTTGCTCTTCGCTGAATCGGCCCTTCTTCATGGTTGGATCCTCCTTCGTCGCTTTGCCGCCGAAGCTGAGATCCTCAATTTTACGCGGTTGAGTTTATCGAAGGCACGTCACACTCCAGAGCGTCCTGGTATATGGAAGCCCTGAACCGGTGGTAAGGCCTATTCCGAGATTGAGCCACCTGTCCGGGCTCGAGTTTACCAGCATATTGAACCGATGGTGCTGGTTAAAGTCGGCGCGATTGTATTCGCCGGACAGATCGTAAGTGTTCGGCGGGAGATAATTCAGGCCACTCGTGTTGTTATTTGTGCGACTCTCCGTATATTGAGCGAGGCCTGAGAAGAAGCGGTTGATCTTTCCGGAAAAGGATATATCCAAGGCTTGGCCCGCTTGTCTACCTGCCGATTCAACCTCCTGGTATACACCATAACGTGAGTTCGGCCGGGCCGTGTAGAAGGGAGGCCGCGGCTGATTTACGGTTAAGAGACGTGAAGAGGGACACGCCCACAGAACCCCGGTAAGTAGCCGTAAGCGTGGCGGATTTCAGGATTTGGTGTTCTAGGGATGCGCTATACATTCCTATATACGGCGTCCGTATGCTTGGGCTGAAACGGTATAAGTTCGGTGGCTCGCCCGACGTTGTGATCGCGTTGACGTAAGCGTCAGAGTAAACGGAATCAAGCAGGAGAACGCTCGTCACTGCCGGTTGAGAATACTGGGCAAGACTGCCAAGTGGTCTTGCCGACGTACGGTCGTAGAATAGTCCGCCGCCGACGCGCAACACAGTCTTACTCTTCCCACCGAAAGCATAAGCGAGAGAGGCGCGGGGGGCAAAATTGTTGTTGTCGTGGAGATAATTCTGCCAATGCTACCGCAGACCCAAGCTCAACTGTAGATTCGAAGCAATGCGAATTTGATCCTGAACAAATCCGCCGACCTCCTTTTGCCAGTCGACGAAGTGAACGGGTCCTTGTTGCCGGGAAAAGGAGTAAGGCCGGGCATCAATGTAATCCTGGAGGCTCGCGAAACTGAACGTGCCCAGCCGGTTCGAGTAGTCGTTCAGCCCCCGACGGGACATGTTAGGAATCGCCACTCCCGTCGTAATTGTGTGTGATCTGCGGGACCAGGTCAGGACATTACGAATGTCCAGATTATTCTCGGTCGCAAGCTGGGTGGCTTGCGCGCCCCCACCGATAAACGCGTTCTGTACCACGAGCTGGCGCTGCTCAGTTGTACTGGCGGTTGAATCGCGATTCCGCTCAAACATGATCTGGAGCTGATTCAACAGGGTCGGACTCACTACAAGCTTGTCCGAAAACTTCAGATGCCGTTCTATGCTCGCAATATGCGACCGGCTTCGGGCAAAACGTAGCCGCCAGAAGACTGGATTTGCCCTTGGCCGCCGCCCCCGTTCGGGTTCTGTCCTGCATTCAGGCTTTGACCAGACGAACTCAGTTGATTCTGGCGCGACCGGCCTTCGTAAGTGAATTGGAGCGTTGCGCTGTGTCTGTCGCTGAAATCGTGTGAAAGTCGTCCGGCGAGATCGGTAGCGCGCACAGGGCTTGGCACATTCCGCTGAAACAGGCGTGTTGGAAGTTGAGAAAACACAATGGATTGAAGATCGTCCCGCTGATAATCCGCGGATAAGAGAAAGAAGGTCCGCGACAGCTTTGCCACGGGGCCCGTCAAAACACCTTCAAAGATGCGGCGCTGTTCCGGTGCTTTCACTGATGCGAATGCGTTCCGAGTGTCGAGGTGGTAATCGCGGAATATGAAGTTGAAAGTACCGTGATACGTGGGGTCGGGGTTCTTCGTTGTGATTTCAATCCGTCCAGGGCCGGGCCGAGCGAACTCGGCCGAGTATGGATCGTTATTGATCTTGACGCTCTGCACAGCAGAAGGAGTGACGCCGGCATCCTTCTGCTCCATGCCATCCACGACAATCGTTGTACCCATGTTGCCCGAACTGCCCTGGTCCAGAAAGGTGGAGAGCGTGCTTACGTAGTTCTGGTCGAATACGGGAAGTCGTTCCAACATGTTGTCGCTGACCACCGCAGCGTCACGATTCTCTGCCGCATCCGCCGAAACTTGCCCGGCCTCAGTACCAGTGGTCACGTCTATGTTTTGCGCCAGATCCGCAACCTCAAGAACAGCAACAATCGAGTTGACCGAGCGCGAAGACACGTTGATGTGGGTAACGTAAGGCTTGAATCCCTTTTGACGGATCTCCACTACGGCTTCCTGATTCAACGCTGCAGATAGCCGAAAAGTTCCGGACGCGTTCGAACTTGTAGTGGCAAGGCGCTTGCCTTTGGGGAGAGGAGTTGTACGTTTGCTTCTGGCACCAAAGCGCCGGTCAAATCCTTGACGATGCCGGTCACCTCCGCGTTGGCAGAGGCGGTCTGCCCGGAAGACAACGACGCAATCAAGAAGACCAGAAGAAGGCAACAAAAGCGGTAGCGGACCATTCAATTCAACGCTAAAAGAGAAGTCTGGAGTTCTGGTGAAGATCGAAACCCGTTAGGCATATTCTATGGACCCGAACTAGCCAGATTATGCGTCGTGCGCTCCGAATCGAATGGGCCCTGGGTGGTTGAGGGCTGTCGCGGAGAAGGAAAGCGCAAAGTGAAAGTCGTGCCTTGATCGACGACGCTTGAGACCTCCATCGTGCCGTGGTGCACCTTGACAATCCATTCAGCGATAGAGAGGCCCAAGCCTGCACCACCCGATCTTTGCCGGGCCTTATCAGCTCGGTAAAAATGTTCGAAGATATGCGGCAAATCTTCCGGTCCAATCCCAACGCCAGTATCCGTGATCTCGAAATTCACACGTTCCTCATGCCGGAACATTCGTACTTGAACCTGCCCTCCCGGCGGCGTATACTTCAGAGCGTTATCGGCGAGGATCAAGAACAGGCGTCGGAGGAGGTCCGCGTTACCGCTGATCGTGTAGCCGCTGTCGTGAGGAAGAAACGCCAGCGCGACACGTTTTGATTTGGCTAATACTTCGGCTTGGAACACTGCTTGCCGAACCGGGACAGAGAGCTCAACGTGCTCCAGTCGCAAGCGCACATCAGAATTCGAACGAGCGAGAACTAATAGGTCTTCCAGCAGGTTGGTCGTCCGTTCAGACTCTTCAAGAATGCTCGAGAGCGCTTCGGACGAAATTTTTTGCGAGCTATCTGCTATGGCCAGTTCCGCCGTGGTCCGGATCAGGGCCAAGCCGTCAGGGCCACTGCCGGTGGTCAGTACGTAATAGTGCTCACGCTCGAGACCTTTACGGATCAGTTCCGCCATCTTCGGCTCGTCTTCGACTACGAGGATACGCATCGCGAAATCACTTGGGGATATTGGTCCAATGCATCTGTTTCAATTCGTCCAGGTGAACGCTATTGTCTTCTGCACAGGCGAAAACGACGGTGACACTGCCGGGCTAAACAGCTTTGGCCGCCTGCTCTTCAGGTGATCCCGATGTACGTTGTGTGTACGGACCACATAACGTCCGATAAAGAAACCAATCGCGCCCCCAACGAACACGTCCGAACTGAAATGGTCTTGCGAGAGCAACCTGGATGTGCTGACGAGCGCCGCCTAGCCATAGCTGGCATACGGCACCCATTTATGACTTCCATATTCGTCGGCGATAACGGCCGCAAGAGCCCATGCTTGTGTTGAATGTCCGGAAGGAAATGAGCTGCCGCCCTTTTCAAAATGTCCGCCATGGTCGCCGTCGTTGGGACGTTGCCCGGCGTACGCTGAACTTCAATACACTCGTGACCAGATCAGCGCTTGCCACTGCCTCAAGCCCGAGTGCGCCAGTTTCCATCAGCTTCTCCATTGTGAAAGGCCAAGCCAGAAAGATAGAATGCGCCCGCAGCCGAGCGTGCCCGCGTGAATGGCAGGGGCACCGTCGGCAGCCTCAGAACGGCCTCGGATATCGTCGGAGTCGCAGGGGCTCGGCCCAAGCCGGCTCATTCACAAAGGATTTCGTAAAGTCCAGCTTCTTCTGCTCGTCTGCCAAAAAAAGGAGAGCGAAGAGCTGCTTGCCGATGCCACCCGCCGCATAGAATTCCTTAAATTGTTGATGTTCGAACCTAAACGCAATTTCGGGGTAATCCTGCCGTTCGAGAACATGGTGAGCGCAAAGCATAGCTAACAGGGTCCCTGGGTCCGGCCCCGCGACGATCTGTCCGACCTCCTTCAGGAGCTTGCCGGCAGCAGCAACGGCTGGGCGCGCTTTTTCTTCGGCGATGCTGACGGCGTTTTGCGCAGTCATTCGGGTCGCAAGTTCGCCAAGATAATCCCGCGACCGACCGGCAAGCGGCGCCTGCTGCAGGTTGTTTCGGTGCTGCTCGGACTGTTCCATTAACTGCATGACGGCTTGGAGGACGCCGATCTTTGTCGATGGGATGGTCGCACCTGCCTCGAAGATGGATGTCACTTCCGAGAGGAAAAACGGCGTCCGCGTGAGTTCGTCGAGCACCGGATCGCTATCCAGCTTCAGACGCAACTCGTCTGCGCGGCCTCCAAGCCGAGACTTCAGGTATGACGCTCGTCGCGCCTCGTCAGAATCAGCAATCTCGCCCGTGTGGCGCCTGGTAATGGGGGCACAATGTGATGAGTCCGCGTTGCGACGATAATCCCCGCGGCCGGAAATCCCGCTCCAAGGTCCGCAAAGCACTCTCGGCATGTGGAAACTCGGGCTCTCCGATCTCGTTCCAGCCGTTGAGCAGAAACGAGAAGTGCTCGACCATATTCACGCGCGCTAACGCCGTCGCGGCCAAAGAGCGCGTTGGAACTGCGGCATTCCGGCCCATGAACTGAAGGATCCCGCTCCTTGTTGAGATCCAGGCAGTCAGGTCGATCAGAAAGGGTGTTCCAGCTGCTCCGGCGTGCGTGTTCGCAAGCTGGGCGAGAGTCGTTGTCTTGCCGCGGCCGGCAGGTCCCTCAAGCACCATGCGCTTGCCCTGAAGTAGCCCAGTCCGAATGTCACGTAGCAGCAGGACATGTGCGGGAATCCCTTCCTTCGGGATCGAGTCTCAGAGCTCGTAATTCCAGCAGGGGCTTGCCAGCGATGCGCCGGGACCAAGAAGCGGTTACTTCTGTGGCCGCCTCTCTCACTCGTTCAACCAGATCGGCCAGAGCGGGCTCGATATCCACGGCTATGCCGAGGTGGCTTTTCAGGAGAGAGGCATTCTCAGGAGCCATCAACGGCGTGATGATGTCCTCGCGGGGCATGATCGCCAGGTCACAGCCAAACTCCCTTTTGATCTCCTCAGCCCACTGTTCTCCCAGTTCGTTCGACACGGCCGACGGAGCCGCAAAGATTATCTTCGTTACGTCCTTGAAGTGGGCCTTCACCTTCCCAGCATCCACGCGAATTTTGGCAATCGTCGCGGTTGTGGAACACGCAAGGACCTTGCCGACACCTTCACCAGGAAGGGAGCTTTTGCAATAGCATCAGCGCCCCTATCTTTTTTGCGCTCACACGCAATCAAGTCCGGCCAACGCTTCTTTGCCGGCACGACCGCGAGACCTGGAACTTCATACCTTCCTCATTGGAAATGAGATCGTCCAGGGCTCTTTGAATTGGAGAGGTGCCCGCCTTAAGTTTTGACGCTGCGGATTGTTCCGATCGCCCAACGTCAGGGACAATCAGGTTTCAACAATGCGCGCGAGTAAGACTGACACCTAGCTAATTCATTTTCGGGCCAGGCGCAGTAATCTCGGCCTCCTTTGCTAAATCTCCATTTACCTCGGCATTTTGTCGCTGAATCCTTTCATACTCCTCCAGGTTTCGATGAGCACGGTCTTTGTCGCCCACCGATTGGTACGCTCGCGCGAGGCTGTAGTGCAGACTCCCGTCGTCATCGAGGCTTACGGCTTTTTCGAGGTGCGGTATAGCCTGTTCACTCCGGTTCAGAGAAACCAGCGCCAGCCCCAGAGCGGCATGCGCCGGCAACATGCCGGGGCTTCTTCGAAGTGCGTTCTCCAGATAAGGAATCGCCTTCTCCGATTGCTGAGTGCGCCATAGACTCTCACCGAACATGAAGTTCAGGTCCGGCGAAGCTGGATCAGTGGCAAGCAATTCCTCAATCATCGGCATGGCCGATTGATAATCGTGCGCCAAAAAGAGGGATGTTGCCACTTCCGTTCTTAGCCGCACGTCATTCTTTTCCGGAGACATTGCCAAGGCGGCGCGCCACTCGCTTGCAGCATCCAGGTCCTGTCCATGGTCGTGCAGAATCTGGGCTTTCAGGACGTGCATCTCGGGAGAATCTGGTAAATGCCCGAGGCGGTCGAACGCGCTTAAGGCAAGTTCGTTATACGCTCGCGCCGCCCAGAAAAGGGATGACGGACTGCTGGTTGGCGTTGCGGCCTTGACGAGGGCCAAGAAATCACCTCGCGCGAATTGACATGCCTCCGGTTGTGTTTTGCAGTCCGGAACAGGCAATTCCGTCTCGCGCTTTGATTCCGTTCCCGCCCAATCAGGGTGTCCGGTTTTGCTATAAACGTCCGCAAGCCCGCGATGTAATCCCGGCAGCCCTGGCAAGGTCTTTTCCGCTTCACGATAAAAGAAGAAGGCACTGCGGTACTGCCGCCGCTGGAGACGGGTTTCGGCAACCAGGAAAGCTACGAAACCCGATTCCGGGGCCGCCTTTACCAACCGTTCGAAGCTCGAAGCAGCCAGCGCTTCGTAAGCCTTCCCCAGACCATGCCAGGCCTTGGGGTCGGACGGAGTTAAGGAAGTCAGGCGACGGTATTGCTCGGCAGCTTCGTTAAAGCGCCCCAGGCTCATCTCCGCGGCAGCTAGCATACCGCGTGCATTGGCGTCGTTGGGAGTCAGCGCGATTAACTTCTTTAGCGGCGCGAATGCCTCCGCGGGCTGATTCAATTGCAAGCGGGCCATGGACAACGAAGTAAGCGCGGGGACGCTGTCCGGCTGCGCTTTTAGGACGGTCTCGAAATCGGGAATGGCCTGAGCTGGATGGCCCGCCATTTCCTCCGCCATGGCCAGATTCAGCAGTAAGCCTGGGTTGTTCGGTATCGCCCTGACTAAATCTCGATAGATCGGGATGGCCTCTTCGAACTGCCCTTGAGCCATGAGTTCTTTGCCGCGGCTGGATTTTTGTAGGAACTCGTCACTTTGCGGAACGGCCAATGTTGCCGCCACAAAAGTAAAAAAGGCGGCCCGGAGTACGACCCGCCTGGAGTGTCGCGAAAAAGCCATTGCTACAGCATATTTACCATTGCAAGCGAAGGGCAAATCGTATGTTGCGCTCCCCGTAAGAGCCGATGATCCTCATGAAGTTGCCGGATGTAACGCTCTGGCTGGTGGGAGTACTTGTGGTTCCGCCAGGGCCATAGAAGTGCGACGTGTTCGGGAGGTTGTAGAACTCAGTCCTAAACTGAAGCTGCAATCTTTCCCTGATCGGGAAGTTTCGCATGATGCTCATATCGGTGTTCCAAACACCGGGGCCCCTGACAATGTTGCGCCCGGAATTTCCAAACCGTTGCGTGGTGACCGAAGTAAACGAGGTGGGAGCGTAATAGTAAGCGCCCGGTCCAACTCCGCCCAGGAACTGAAGCGGGGCTACTTGATCCGCTGTCTGGGTATTGTTGGGCGCGTTCAGCGAAGCGCCAGGCGCCGTCACGGTAAAGGGAGTGCCGGTATAGGCGGCTTCAATTCCATTAAACTGCCAGCCTCCGATAATTTGGGAAACCATGCCGGTGTTCAGGAACTGCTTACCTTTGCCGACGGGAAGCTCGTAAATCCATCCGAGCTGGAAGACGTGCGTGCGGTCAAATCCGGCGGTTGCGCGGTTGCGTTGGAACACGGGGGCCCAGTTCCAACCCACGCTGGCCCAGCCGTCATCGTCGGTGTAATCGATCGCATGAGACCACGTGTAGGCGCCCTTCAGCATGAGCCCTTTGGAGAAGGACCGGTTCACGGCCACTTGCAGAGAGCTGTAACTGGAGCTGAGATAGCCATCCCACAGGTTTGTGGGCACTGATCGGAAGTTGTGGGCTGCGTCGTAAAGAGGCAAACCGGTGGTGCCCGACCCGGGATAGCCTGCGTTGATATCGCGATCCGCCAACAGGTGAACGGAGTGCTGTCCCACATAGCCAACCGAGGTGACAAGTTCCAGCGGAAGCTTGTGTTCCACGGTGAAGTTCCACGACTGTACGTAGCCGCGATGAAGTTCTCCCGCCCAAGGGCTGCGCTCGCTTGCATTGCCGGGAAGCTGCACAATGCCGGTGGAGAGAGGAGGTCCGTCAACGGTCGGTATGCCGAGGGCTAACGTGCTGGCAGCGGTATAGCTGTTGAGAGCGGTGAAATCAGAGTTCACCGTAAGCGGATAGAAGCCGCGCAGAGGACGCGAGAACGGGATGGGATCGTAGTTTAAACCGTAACCCGCCCGAAGGACGGTATTCTCGCCCATCCGATAGGCAGCGCCCACACGCGGTGCAAACAGCTTGTGGCTGACAGTGACTCCAGCATCTACCGGTACATTGCCGCGCCCGCCCAGATAAACATTATTCGTAGCGGGATCGTAACGTTCGATGCCCTTGCCGCAGCAGCGGGTCATCAACGGATACAGCTCATATCGCAGCCCCAAAGACACCGTCAGATTACGCGAGACTTGCCAGCGGTCCTGTGCGTACCAGCCGAACTGCCATTCTCGCGTGGTCATCAGGATGTACTGCAAGCCCTTCTGGACTTCATTCGAGTAGCCAAGCAGGAACTGCGCATAAGCATTGAACTGGTTCGGAGCTGCTCCACCCTTTAGAGCGGTTACCTGCCCGTTGAAGTCTAAAGCGCCGCGAGGGCCACCGTTGCTTAGCTCTGGTTGGTAGTGGTTGAGATGGAAACGCACCATATCGAAGCCGAACCGAAGTGAGTGCGCCCCACGCGTCCAACTCACGCTATCCCCATGCGTGTAGTTTTCGTCCGTGCGGAACAGGGGCATCCAGTTCGGAACTCCCAACTGCGAGTAATAAGCATTAGCCGAGTTGAATGTAATATCAGGGAAGCCGCTCTGCCGGATATCGGGTCCGTTCAGGCCCGGAATCCCAAGCACGCTTCCGTAGTTCGTGCCGAAATCATTGCCCTTAACGCTCTGCACCTGGCGTTGGTAAGCGATGTTGCCGTCCAGGATCACATTTGGGGAAAACGCATAGGTGTGTCCAATGGTGTACACCGAAACCACAGTGTCTCCTTGGCCCGGATCGGCGCCCACTCCGGGTCCGCCGGCGATGCCGAAAGCGCCCACTCCGCCTGAAGTAGCCCACATGCGGCCATATTTGCCCCAGATCGAGTGCTTCTCATTTCGATTCCAATTGATCTTGGCATCGACAGTGTCGCGGTTAACCACGGGTCCGCCAGTGGCCGAGTAGTTGTTGGTAAGGCCGGGGAGATTTGGCGCAGGATAATAGCTTTGCACTTTTTGCGCAATGGGGCTAATGCTCCCCACCGGGATTACATTACCTGGGAACGCGGTGCGGCCGGTGCCGTCGGGATTACCAGTTGTCGGATCATAAATCAGGGTGTTGTACGCCGAAAAATTACCGTTCCGCTGATCTGCCGTAGGAACGGTAAACCTGCCGTTCGCACTCGTCTTCTGCTTGGTTCCGTCGTAGCTGAAAAAATAGAACAGCTTGTTCTTTATGAACGGTCCCCCGAGTGACGCGCCGAAGTTGTTATAAATGCCAACAGGCTTCGAAACTGTAGGGCTGAGGAAGAAGTTGCGCGCATTCAAGTGCTGGTCATTGTGAAATTCGAAGGCGCTGCCGTGAAGCTCATTAGTTCCCGATTTTGTTACCACGGTGATGGCCGACGCGCCAGCCAGTCCCTGATCGGCATCCGCGGCACTTGTCACGATGTTCACTACGTCAACTGTCTCCGCCGGAGCGATGTAACCGGGATACTGCGGTAACCAGACGTTCACGCTTTCCGCTCCGTCTACGCGGGTGGTGTTCGTTTGCGCATTACCGCCGTTGATGTGGGTGAGGAGAGGCGAGCCCGGATTGTCGGTAACCGAGTTGCCGAATGAACCGGGCAGAGCGCCAGGCGTGAGGTTGATGAGCGTCTGGTAGCTGCGTTGACCGCCCAGCGGGATGTTCGTCACTGCCTTCGATGTGATCTCGGTGTGGGTGTCGGCCTTATCGGTCTGGAGCATGACCGCCTCTGCCGATACGTTTACCTGCTCGGTCGTTTGCCCGATCTGCAAGGCCTGATCAACACGCGTAATCGTATTTGGTGTGACCGTCAGCCCGGACTTCTCCACCGTTTTGAAACCACGGACAGTCATGGTCACGGAGTAAGCGCCAGGTTGCAGATTTTCGAGGGTAAACCGCCCTGACTGGTCAGTATTGTCTTGCTTTGTCTGGCCCGTCTCGGTATTTGTCGCCGTAATAACAACCGCTGGAACAACGGCGCCACTCTGATCGGTAACCGTGCCAACGAGCGATCCGTACAATGCTTGGCTTTGCAGGCGGTTGCCGGCGCCAAGCCCGAGCAGTAAAACACAGGCAGCCATGCTGAGGAACCAACTAGTACGGGCCTGCCGAAATGCGTGCGAAGTCATATTCTCCTCGAATGATGAAGTGAAACGGATGAAACGGCGAAGGACGGGGCACCTAGTCGGTGCGTACTATGCCTATAGATTTAATGAACATGGTACAGCAGTAGCCCTCGTAACTGCAACAGTTCCGTAAGAATCCCACACGGCACACTGCAGAAGGAGGAGTGAACACAAAACGAGAACCGCTCGACTGGCGCCCGCCGGTTTCCCTGAGAGGACTTTTTTGATGCCTGGGATCTATTTCGACAGGGTGAAAGCGTACAAGGTATCGCCCGCTGCCGCCAGAATGTATTGACGATTCTCGATTTCGTAGGTAATCGGGCCGTTGGTGACGGACGCGCCAACACCGGCGTGCCAAAGAATGTGGCCGTCAGAAGGATCGTAAGCGATGAAATGGGAGGACGGGTCACCGGCGAAGAGGAGCTTACCGGCGGTTGTCAACAAGCCCGAGACGCCGCCCTGCGCTCCCTTATAGACATGGCTCCAGCGGACTTTACCGGTTCGGGGATCGATTGCTTTTAAAATGTGTTCCGACCAAACGCCTGCGTCGCGTCCGCCGTATCCTTCCGGTTTGGGTTCGGTATCCGTGAGATAGTACACCGAGTAGGACTGCGTTGTGTTCACGTAAAAGAGTCCGGTCACCGGGTCGTAGGACGGAGCATACCAATTTGTTGCGCCCCCGGCGCTGGGCGACACTAAGGCGCCATCTGTCTTCGGATCCTTGTCGATGTCCGGTATGGGTTGGCCGTTGGCGTTAATGCCCTTGGCCCAATTCTGATCGATGTAAGGAACGGTTAAAACGTGTTTGCCGTTGGTGCGATCCAGCACGAAAAAAAAGCCGTTGCGACTAGCCTGTGCCAGCAATTTGCGATGCTGACCATTGACTTCGGCGTCGAATAGCACTGGAGTTTGCACGGCGTCGAAATCGTGGGTTGTCGTGGGGCGATACCTGGTAATACCAGACCAACTTCCCGGTATCTGGATTTAGAGCGACAATTGAGCAAGTCCAAAGATTGTCACCTTTGCGACCTTGCCCCGCATGGACGGGATTCGGATTGCCGGTTCCCCAATAGACGAGATTCAACTCGGGATCATAGGTGCCGGGCATCCAGGTCATACCGCCACCGTGCTCCATCGAGTCCTTGTCGGGCCAACTTTCGGAGCCAGGCTCGCCGGGGCGGGGTTCAGTGTTCCAGTGCCATTGCACAGCGCCAGTTTCAGGATCGCGCGCTTCCAGATAGCCAGGCACGTCGAGCGAATCTCCTCCGACACCGACGATGATATGGTTGCGGATGACGAGTGGTGCGGGCGTTGAGAAATACTCTTGTGCGAGATCGGCAATTTCGACGCTCCAGCGGAACTTGCCGGTTGTCGCGTCGAGGGACACCAGATGGTTGTCTGGAGTTTCGAAGAACACCCAGTTGGCGTAGATGCCAACCCCTCGATTTCCGGTGTGAATGCCGCCTTTTGATTCCCATTTATAGTGCCAAAGTTGACGGCCGGTGCGCGCGTCGACAGCCCAGGCGTGGTCTGGCACCGTGAAGTAGAGGATGCCGTTCACTACTAAAGGAGTTCCTTTGATGGGGACAACACCCTCACCCGTGTTGGCGCGAGCCGTCCAGGCTAAAGCCAATGAGTTGATATTGCTCGCGTCGATCTGGGAGAGCGGACTGTAACGACGCCCCGAGTAATCACCGTTAAAAGTTGGCCAAGAGTCGGCCGCCGGGTGCAGTAGTTTGGCAGGGTCGAGACCTTGCGCGACTAACAGGGAAACAGATACGAGGACGGGTACGGCGCGCTTGAAAGCGTTCATTTCAACGTCTCCAGGTACGCGAGGATATTGTGCATGTCGGAGTTGGTGTAGCTTTTGAGCAGTTTGAGATGGGCCGCTAACGGATCGTCAACCTGGACTTTGATGCCGCCATCATCGCTCAGCGACCAGGAGTGGTAGGCCCCGGAAGAATCGGTCAGGGCGACGTCGAAATCGTCCAGGTGATCAAGTGTTCCCGAGATAGTTTGTCCAGAAGGCAGGGTGACGGTTACTTTACACTTGGCTGCTTTCGATGGTTCGTCGGAGGCGGGGCCGTGTGCACGCGGATATAGAAAAATATTCTGCAAACCGTCTGGCTGATACCTATTCGCGATTCCGGCAAGGTCCCCCGTGGGAGAGTGACATGAGATGCACTTCTCCTTGAAGTAGAGTTCACCGGCTTTGGGGTCGCCCGTATTGATGTTCTGAATTTCGTAAGCACCCCGGTTTGCGGCCGCCTGGTAGCGAGACTTTAAAAACGCCGCGATGTCGGCTATCTGAGCGTCCGTGATGTTTGGGAACGCCGGCATGCCCTTTGCGGGCCGGCCACCATGAACAACTGGACTGATTTTGTCACCGTTCTCGTCGTGTAAAACCAGAACGGAGCGCACTAGATCCGGCCCGCTCTCCCCACCTTTTGCGTTTGCCCCGTGGCAGAACCCGCAAGTGGAGACAAAACGATTCTTACCGCGCTCTACAGCAGCCGGATCCGGCGGCGCCCCAATGGCTAAGAACTTCTGCATGCGTTCGGCTTGGCTGGTACCGCCTGGACCCCCTGTCCCCGGAGGTATCGGCGGACCTTGTTTCTGCGCGGGTGGCGTCGGCGTGGTGGTCTGGGCATTATTCTGCGCTGTCTGAGCCGGCAGCAGCAGGACAGCCACAAACAATAGCAGTGCTGATTGCTGCAACAGTTTTTGAAAGCTCACAGATTGCATTTGATCCTTTCTCCGTTGCGCGTGCGTGATTGTAAAACCAGGTCCATCAGTCCGACTGCGCTTGCGGACTCGTCTGGCGGGCACAGCGCAGGAAACCTTCGGTCTTGCAAACATTGTAAGAAGTATTCGATTTCGGCCAGATAACCATCCTGGCTCGCCAAGTCGAGCTGCTTTTGGTCGCCGCTCTTCGAGTACATGGTGGGAGGCCTGGTTTCAAAACGATAATCGATGGTGCCTTCGTCGAGCACAACCGTGTATTCCATTGAGAACGGGAAGGCTTTGGGGTGGTGCCAACCGCCAGCCACCTCGATGTCAATTGCTTCGGGATAGTGCAGGCGCGCGCTGATAACGTCGATGCCGGATGCAAGTGCTTCGTAGCCGACAGCTGAAACAGCCTCTGGTTTCCCAAACAGCCTGAGACCTATGTCCATGTCGTGAATCAGAAGGTCGAAAGCACCACCGCCGCTTTTCAGCGGGTTAGAAAGCCATCCGCTCCAGGCCGGAGCGGCACATCGGCGGCGGAAGACCGCACTACGAACGCGTCCCCATTCTCCGGAGGACACGGCCCGGAACAGAGCCTGGTATTCCGGGAAAAAGCGAAGGACATGGGCGACCATCAAGATACGAGACTCGGCTTGCGCGACCTCGATCATGCTGTTTGCCGAAGCAAGATCGAGCGCCATCGGCTTCTCCACTAGAACGTCTTTACCGGCACGCAACGCAGTGATCGCCGTACTGGCATGCAGATCAGTTGGGAGGCAGATATCGACTGCATCGATATCGGGATCATTGAGAACAGCATCCAGGCTGGTGTACTTCTTCAACCCGCTAAAATCGTATACCTTCCCGGGGCCACCGAGATTGCCTTGGATGGCACTGAGGTCGCCGCTGAGCTTGCGCTCGTCACGGCTATAGACGGCGACCAGTTGGGCATTGGCGGCAGCTTCAAAACCAGCCACATGTTTCTCACCCATAAAGCCAAGGCCGAGCACTGCTGTTCGCGTTCGCTTAGACATGCGGGCTAAATTCTACAGCGCTGCCATAACTTCGCGGTACAGGTATTTGGCGCCTTCCACTCCATCCCACGGGCCATCCTCATACTCGAGTGCGAACACGCCAGTGTAGCCGTTGTTCAGCATGATGCGGACATTCCGTTGCACATCCGGGTTCTTCCAGCGATCCCAGTACTTCGCGTGAACGTTGGTATGAGCATAGGGAGCCAGATCGTTTAGAGCGTGGAACAGGAGATACTCATGCTCCCAATTGCAGAAGTCAGGAGAAGCTTCACAAAATGGATGATTAACTTCTTCGATGATGATCTTGATATTGATGGGATTGGCGGTAAGGCCCCAATGATTTTCGAGCGTTACCTTAACGCCGTGCTTACCACCGTAATCTGCCATTTCTTTGAAAGATTCAATGCAGTTGGCGAGATAGACAGCGAGCGGTTCGTTCTTCGGGTAAGAGCTCGGATCGGCGATAGGGGCGGGGGCGATCCTTGGGCCGCCGCTGTTCACCCGCATGGATTTCGCGCCCAAAGTGGCAGCTGCATCCAGCCAACTCTTTGCAACCGCGATGCCCCGTTGCCGCTTCTCTGCGTCAAGATCGCAGATATCTCGCGGCGCATTGTTCGAGATATGGTGAACCTTTGTTCCGGTAGTGACGCACTTGCTTGCAAACTTGTCGAGCCATGCTTTTGAGGAGGCAGCGGAGGGGTCAAACTCAGACCAGGTGCGCCGTTTGCCGTAGAACTCAGCTGTTTCCTCAAGGTACATGCTGTTGTCGGCGGAATCTCCGAAAAGCGAGTTCCACACGTCCATCTGGTAGACGCCGGGAAAGTGTTCTCTCGTAAATTCGGGAAAGTCAAAGAGCGTGATGGTGCCGTATTTTTTCTGCATCTCCTGCGACTTCTGGTCGCTCTCACGGTTCCGCGTCTTGAAATTGAAGCGAATGGGATAGCTATTGGAGGCGATGCGCGCAACCTTCTCTTTATCCGTGAGAGGCCTGGTCGCACCCCCGTGGGGAACGGTTTCGGGTGTTGCTGGCGCACTCTGCGCAGCGGCCACTTTACCTGCGGCAAGAGCCAGCGTACCTGCGCCTGCACCCTTCAGGAATCGGCGCCTGTCCGAGTGGAGGGAGGATTGTGTCTGTTTAGAATCCATAGTCTTTACCTTTCTTGTTGAAGCGGCGACGCGGCCGGAAGAACGAGTTTCGAGCTTAACTGCAAATCTGAATAGCTCACTGCATGTTGCCGGAAGAACCAGGCAGCGCAAAGGCGACGTACGCGCCGCCGCGAGATGTGCCCTGAGTGGCTGCGCGGCCCGGAGCGCCCAGAAGATCGGTAGCAGGCTGGGCCGCGGCGCAGAAAACCACAAACTCCCGGCCGTCAGCTTCGAACACAGCGGGCATGCCTTCGAGCGCGGCATCAAGCTCAAATTCCCAAAGAACTCCGCCCGTAGCTGCATCCAAAGCCCGGACCTTGCGGTCGCGAGTTCCGGTAAAGATCAGACCGCCCGCAGTCACTACAGGGCCGACTTTGGGGAAATGCGCTCCAGTGTCTTTGTGGCCTTTGGCGGCCAACTCAGGAACTTCGCCAAGCGGAATTCTCCATTTGATGGAGCCCTGGTTCAAGTCGTAAGCAGTGAGCGAAGTCCAAGGGGGCGAAATGGGAGAGAGGCCGGTGCTAGTGATCATGAATCCGAAGCCTGTACGATATCGAATCGTCTCAGGTGTCTCGGCGGGACTACTCTGAGATGTGCCGGCCGATAACGGCGTAGCACGTTCGGTATGGAACAGATAGGCCGTGAGCTGATCAACGTCCGTGGGTAAGAGTCCAGCGACTGCTGGCATCAGTCCTCGCCCGTGCGAGACGATGTCGGTAATTTTCTCGCGAGTGACGCGGCCGCCGATGTTGACGAGAGAAGGGACAGCAGGTGGTTGCCCTTTGAGGTCGGCGTGATGACAGAGCTGACATTTCGCCTCGAAGATCACGCGGCCCCGCTGTTCCGGTGTGCCCTGCGGCAGTTTCCCAATGCTTTTTTCGGGCTCGAGCTTCAGCATGGCGGGCAAGTCTTTAGAGACAACATAGAGCGTGCCATTACTGGGGTCTACCGCAGCGCCGCCCCAGTTAGCGCCGCCATTATTGCCTGGCATCTGAACGGTGTTCCGAAGACCGGGGGGCGTGTATAGTCCTTCATTCCGGGCGCTTTGCAATTCGTCGCGGAAGCGGGCGCGCTCCTGTGGATCTGCGATGTAACTGCTGAGATCATCCACTGTGAATTTCTGGCGCGCGAAGGGCGGAGGCTTCACTGGGAATGGCTGCGTTGGCCACGCCTCTTCGCCGGGCAGATCCGAACGGGGCACAGGACGTTCTTCAATGGGCCAGAGCGGCTCTCCCGTTACGCGATCGAAGACCCAGACAAAGCCCTGCTTGCTGACCTGCGCAACTACGTCCACTAAGCGGCCGTCATGACGGACCGTAATGAGTTTGGGCGCGGTGGCTGGATCGTAATCCCAGAGATCGTGATGCACCATCTGAAAGTGCCAGAGCCGTTTGCCAGTGCGAGCGGAAAGCGCAAGTAGACAATCTCCAAAAAGATTTGCGCCCTTCCGATTCGCACCGTAGAAGTTGTATTTTGGGCTGCCGACGGGGATGTAAATAATGCCACGCTTCTCGTCGACGGATGATTCCGACCATGAGTTAGCACCCCCCACGGTCTTCCACGCTTCTTTCGGCCAAGTCTCGTAGCCAAACTCGCCTGGGTGAGGAACAGTGTGGAACGTCCAGACGAGTTTCCCGGTACGCACGTCGTAAGCGCGGATGTCGCCAGGGGCGGATTCGTACTCCTGATTGGTCGCGGAGCCAAGGATGATAAGGTTTTCAAACACACGTCCTGGGCTGAGCGATTGAACGAGGACAAGACTCTCAGGATCGCGGCCAAGCCCCACGCGAAGATCCACTGAACCGGCGTTACCAAATGTTTTGATGAGCTCGCCGGTGCGCGCGTCGAGGGCCTTCAGGAGGTTGTCTTCGGAGAACAGGAGTCTGCGCTCAGTGCTGTCCGAACTCTCCCAGTAATTGATGCCGCGATAGGTAATAAGCCGGGTCTTCGGATCTGTTCTGCCTATCCACAATTGCTTGCCGGTAACTGCATCAAGAGCGACGATGGAATTGTTGCGGGCCAGCACATAGACAATGCCATGGGCAACGAGAGGATTGAAGGAGTACCGGTTCGTGTCGCCTGTGGCGTAGGTCCACGCGATCTTCAGACGATTCACGTTAGAGCGATCAATCTGGTTTAAGGACGAATATTGGGCTGAATCGGCCGAGCCGCCATAATCACTCCATCCTCTATAGCTCTGCTGGTGGGTGGAGTCGCCCGAGGAACTCGGAACGTCAACAAAAGTGAAGTGACTCTGTGACTGTATACACGGCACGGCCATTAACACAAGTAGAAGAAGACGTAGGATCAAGACGCTTTGCGAACTATAGCAGGTATTTTAAACATCGTGCGACCGGCTGAGGCTCAGTCAATTCGGTTCGTTGACCGTGATCACCCGATCCACCGGCACGTTGCGTAACTTCTGACGCTTACCGCTGGGCCACAGAATATCGACAGTGTCAACGTTAGCGATATCGCTCAATCCAATGTGAACTGGAATCAGGCTCGATGAGGCATAGCTGACAGCGCTGGTCATTTCGTTTGCTTGATTGCCGATTCGGATCCTGGCTCCTATACCGTCTCGGTTGCTTCGGGCTCCAACCAGCTTTATGTCCAAATAATGATTCTTCTCCACACTTATGTTTTTCCATAACTCTGTGGCCTCCTCCAACGCGGAAACGACTACATCAATCTTTCCGTCGCCGTCGAAATCCGCATAGGCGCTGCCTCGGTGTGCCTTAGCCTCGTTCAGACCCGCTGCTACGGAAACGTCGGCAAACGTTCCATTACGGAGGTTCTGAAAGACATGGTTTGGCTCTTTGTAGACTGCCGATTCGAACAACTCGACGCGATCATTCACGTGTGAATTCGCGGTGAAGAGATCTTTCCATCCGTCGTTGTCAAAGTCGATTAAGCCGATCCCCCAACCACTGTGTCTCAACGACAATCCGCCAAGATGGCTTCCATACGTTGCATCACTAAACTCCGCTTTGCCCGCGTTGCGAAAAAGTGGAAACGTTTCCGCTGCCAGAGCGGTGACGGCAATGTCCGGACGCCCATCGTTGTCGTAATCACGGAAGTCGGCCCCCATGCTGGCGACCGGCTTCCCATCTTCCCGGAGAGCAACTCCGGCGACGATTCCCACCTCTTCGAAAGTGCCGTTTCCAAGGTTGTGGAACAGGAAGTTGGGCATGTTGTCGTTGGTGACGAAAACATCCTGAAAACCGTCTCCGTCGTAATCGGCGAAGACGACGCTCATCCCGCGGCCTGAAAACTTGCCTATGCCGGCTTTATCAGATACATCCTCAAATTTTCCGTGGCCGAGATTGTGATACAAACTGCTTGGCAACGGATCGAAATATTTGGGATGGCAGTAAATGCGAATGCCGCGGGTCTGATCCCCGCAGTAGCGGTTATCCTTTGGGGGCCATTTTGCGTAGTGCACTATCCAGAGATCGAGGAGACCATCGTTGTCGTAATCGAACCAACCCGCCGCGACGGCCCATTCCCCGCTTTTTATCCCAGCGGCGGCGGTCACATCGTCGAAGGCGCCGTTCCCACGATTGTGATACAAGATGTTTTGATTGACGCCCGCCACAAATAGATCGGGATGGCCATCATTGTCGTAGTCCCCTGCAGCGGCGCCCATGGAGTACCCTTCACCCGCCACACCGGACTGTTCGGTGACGTCACGAAACTTAAGACCGCCTTCGTTGCGATAGAGCCGGTTCCAGAACTTGGGGCTGCCCTTCCGCAGGGATGGTATCTGGGCTCCGTTCGTAAAGAAGATGTCGGGACGCCCGTCGCCGTCGTAATCGAAGACCGCAAGGCCCCCTGCCATCGTTTCAATCAGGGTTTTGTCAGGTGTCGGAAAGTTGTGCAGCACGAAGCCGAGACCAGACTCCGCCGCGATGTTACGAAAGCGAATGGTCGAGTTCGCGTCCTGCCCGGGTGCCCCGTACAAGGCCGAGAGCGAAGAGATCACTGCGGCGGCAGCGAGAATGAAAGTATGCTTTCGGCTACCCGTGCTGACCAACTTCCTCCAAAGCTGCGGATTCTTTCTTCTCTATCATGCGCCGGCTACGGAAAAAGACGCCGAAGATCAGAAACAGCGCTAGAGCCGCTATGCTTGAACTCATCCAGAACCTTGTCCAGTTGCGGGTCACCGAAGAGCCATGGGTTGTGGTGACGAAATCGAGCGCGCCGCCGGATAGAAGGGAGCCAAAAAACATACCGATCCCATACGTTACAAAAGTGTAGAGTCCTTGAGCCGTGTTGCGGAGATTTGGCGGAGCTTCCTGATCTGTGTAGAGTTGCCCGGTCACGAAGAAGAAGTCGTAGCAGACGCCGTGAATTAGGATGGCCACGTAGAACATCCACATAAGGCTACCCGCGTTCCCGTAAGCCAGCAATCCATACCGCAGCGACCAAGCCGCCAAGCCGAGCAGCAGAATGCCGCGGACGCTTAAGCGGCGAAAGATTAATGGCATGAGGAGCATGACGAGAACTTCCGACAACTGTCCCAGCGTCATTTTGCCCGCCGCGTTTGAGACACCAACGTCATTCAGAAATGCGTTCGTAAATGAGAAGTAGAAGGTCAAAGGGATGCACGCCAGGATTGACGCGATGAGAAACGTAGCGTAAGAGCGGTCCTTCAACATCACCCAGGCATCGAGACCCAGGACATTCCGCACTGAGATGGAGCGGGACTGGTTCGTCGGCGGGGTGTGAGGCAGAAACAGGCAGAATACAGCCATTGCTATGGAAACTGCGACCGCAAGCAGGAAAGGAGCCGGTGATGCCTCGATTTTGAGCTTACCGATGATGACCCCGATTACAATCCATCCCAGCGTTCCAAATACACGGAAGAGCGGAAAGCGACGCGCATCTGTGACGTGTTTCAAAGTGATTGACGTTGTGAGAGCGAGCGTTGGAAAGTAACACAGGCAATACGCGAACATCAAAGCGTACACGGCGCCAAAGCTGCTTACTCGCGTTACGAGATACAGGAAGAGCGCCCCAATAAGGTGAAGCGCGGACAGCACTCGTTCAGTGGCAAAGTACCGGTCGGCAATGAGCCCCACGAAAAATGGAGAAATCATCGAAGCCAATGCCGTCGTTCCGAAGATGGCTCCGGCTTGCGTTCCTGAAAATTTCAGGGTGGCCGTCAAGTAAGTGCCGATCGTGACATACCAGCATCCCCAGACCACAAAATTCAGGAACATCATCAAACAGATTCGAATGTTGATTGATCCGGGCATTTTGATTGTGACCGCTGCTCTTAGGCGTAGGTTCCGTCGATCAGCCGCTCAAGAAACGACTTTGAGGCGCGAATATCCGCCTCCTGCTGCGGTCCCGATATTTCACGTTCAATGGTGATTGGGCCGGCATACGCGAGACGGTGAAGGCTACGGAGCACCTCAGGAAAGTTCACCTTACCTTTTCCTATTGCTACTTCCTTACCCAGCTTCTTTGGGTCAGTGGGATATAGGCCGTCTTTAGCGTGGAGACCGCGCACGTAGCTCCCCAGCACATCAAGTGCGCCCACTGGTTCCCCTTTGCCGTAGAGAATCAGGTTGGCCGTGTCCAGGTTGACGCCAATGTTTCCCGCCGCAGCGTCTTCAATTGCGCGGACGACCGTAATGGGACTCTCCTGCCCGGTTTCCATTAAGAACGTCTGGCCATTGTTTTTGCAGTAATTGGCAACTTCGCGTATAGCCGCCACGGCTTGCGCATAGAGGGGATCATTCGGATCTTCAGGAATAAAGCCGCAGTGGGTGTGCACAGCCTGAATGGCGCAAGCCCGGCCGACATCTGACGCAAGCTTCAATGCATGAATGCGCGCAGCGCGAGTAGATGGCGGCACGATGCCAATCGTCTTCGGACCATCGTAAAAATCCCACACCATCCGCCCCGGTCCGAGCGTCATCACGGCCGTCGCCTGAACGTCATATTTGGAGAGCGCGTCCTTTAGCAAGCCGGCTGAGCCCATATCGGGAGCAGGGCCCAGGCCGACTTGACATGTAGGAAACCCTAACGAATGAACTCTTCCGATGGCTTCATCAGGAGTGTTTTTGCCTGCAACTCCTATCACTACTCCGAGACGCGGACGGCCGGTACTCGGCTCCGCAGCCTGAGCCATGAGAACGCCCCCCGCCAAAGTAGCCCCAACGATTTCGCGCCGGTTGTAAGCCTTCAATTCATATCTCCTATTTTGTGGAATCGTGTTGATTCCAGCAGATGTGACCGGCCAATCGTGCGCTCGACGAACAGCGCTGCCAGGCGCGGCTGATTTTCGATGAATGCCAAGCCGAGTTTGCATCCGAGGACGCTAGCTGCTGTTGAGTTTGCATCGGATTCTATGCCAGTTGGAGCGACTACCGTTACTGTGAGTCCGTTGGTTAAACCCATGCCTGTTCGGGGGTCAATGATGTGTGAGTAGCGTTTGTCTCGATAATCCAGGTGCTGTTCGCTATCTCCGGAGGTGGAGACCGCGGCGTTCGCGATCGTAAGAGTACTTGTAAACGGCTGTCCTGCAGCATCGAGCGAGTCGATCCCGATGCCCCAACCACGCCGGCCAGGCGGAGGATCACTAAAGGCAAGATCTCCACTCGCCGCAACTAAGGCGCTTCGATAACCGGTCTTCTTCAGAACCGCGAGCGCCTCATCAGCTGCGTAGCCCTTCGCTATACCTCCCAAATCCAGTTGCATAGCGGCTTCGTCCAGCAAAACCGTACGATTTGCCCGATCCAGATGAAGCTTTCGGTATCCACAATGACTCGCAGCCTGGCGCAGAGCCCGAGCTTCGGGAACATGCCCCTGCTTGCGCGCCTCTCGCCACAGATGGGTCAAAGGTCCGAGCGTGACATCGAACGCCCCGTCTGTTCGGACTGCGACGCTTTGCGCCGTTTCGAGGACATGAAAGAGATCTTCACTTACCTTCACCGGACGATTCACTGCGCTCTGGCTCAACCTGTTCAACTCGCTGTCTGGCTTGTAGTCGGAAAGCGCACCGTCCAGTTGAGATATACGGTCGAAGGCTGCCCGAAAAGCCGATTCAGCACTTCCCGCGTCCCCTGCGTATAACTGTATGCGAACGAGCGTGCCCATGTGCGGCTCCACCCCTTCGAACGAGCGAAGTGCAGGGGCGGAGACTTCTGCAATACAGAGTGTCGCGAGGACTGACAGACCGAAGAAATATTTAAAGAGCTTCGGCAGTCCGACCCTATTGCTCATCATGCTCGTGTCCGCTATTCCAGAACCGATACATCTCTTCAGCAGAAGGAAGCTTGGCTGGTCGCACCAATCGGAATCCAAGCCACTGAGCATCCGTTTCGTACCAGATGCTCTTCGGCAATTGCGGATCCTGCTGTTTCCACGATGCATCGGAAGCGACACGCGTGGCACATGTCACCTTATCGGCGGGGTCGTTCCAGGAGCCTCCTCTCACCGAGTTCGGGTACGGCTTTGTCGCCGTCACCCATGGGTTGCTTTGAGCTTTGGGTTGATACGGCTCATAGCCGTCGAGTGTCCATTCCATGGCGTTGCCCAACATGTCATACAGACCCCAGGCATTTGGTTTCCGAGTGGCGACTTTTCCATACTTGCCGCCACTGTTGCCGGAGAACCAAGCATATTCGCCGAGTTGTGAAGCATCAGTCCCGAAATAGTAGGGCGTCGATGTGCCTGCACGACACGCGTATTCCCACTCGGCCTCAGTGGGAAGACGATAGAATTCTCCTGTTTTGCTGCTCAACCATTCAGCGTATTTGTTTGCGGCATGCTGAGTCATGCTGATGGCAGGGAAGCCGTTTAATCCCATGCCGAAGCTCATCTCTACGTAAGGCCGCGTGGGTCTGCTGACACCGTCGACCACTTCATCTTTGTGCGCGACCTCGCCTGCCTGATTGGCGAACATGAACAAACGGTACTCATCCCAAGTGACCTCATGCGCCTGCATGGAGAATGCATCCACGTGCACTCTGTGTTGCGGCTTCTCATCATCACTCGCCTTTTTCTCCGGCGAACCCATCAGGAAATCTCCTGCGGAAATGGGCGCAACGTCGTAGGAAACCGTCGTATTCGCGATTATGATTTTGTACGGCTTTGTATTCACTGCCCGGCTCTGCTTTTCGTGCTCCACAACGCGTTCACGAATCTTGGTTACGTTCTGCATCTCAGCCGCTTGGAAGCTTGACAAACGCGAGGTGGAAGCCGACTCGGAGATTGGTTGAAAGGCGAGCCCTGTGGGCCACTCGGCGCCCTGTTCTATCCAGGTGCGGATTTGGGCCACGTCGCGCTCTGACAACTTGCCCCCGGGCGGCATGGTTCCGTTTTTGATACTGCTGTACAGGGTGCTGTCGTTCGGACTTCCCGGCGCCAGAGCCTTTGCCTGAATCATGGCCTGCCGTGTGCTTAGGTTGATATGCCCGGTGTTGCTATGGCAGCGGATACAGTTCCGCTGCAGGATCGGCGCTACGTCCTTTGAGAATTCGACCTTCGAACCTGCTGGTGCAGATAGCGCAAGGAGCAGAAGAACAATACTCGCCATCGGCCTGTTAGATGAACTTTGTGATGCCCGGTTGTGCACGCGGTGCAAACGGCATCTTTCCACCCCAATCGAGGTGTTCCGGAAACAACTTTTGTTGCGAATTCAGGGCTTGTTCCCAGGTAACCTCTTGGCCCGTGTAGGCGGCCATTCGGCCCATCATCGCGAGCAGTGTGCTGGTTGCCATCCGCTTCCCGTCATTAATCGGCTGACCCTTGCGAATGGAGGCAAATAGCAGATCATGTTCGCGTTGATACATGTCATATTTTTGCCCGTTCCACGTCCAGACGTTCTTCCCTTCAATGCGAGGCACAGGACCGCGCCCGATTGTGAGATTTCCCTCGGTACCAAGAATGTAGTCCGAGTTCTCGTTATAACAGCCTTCGATCTGGCGGCTTGCGAGAAAGGCGCGAACGCCGTTCGGGTAGAGGTAATTGACTTCGAAATGATCGTAGATATTGCCGTCCTCTGCAGGGATGATTCGCCCGCCAACGCCCACACAACTCGCCGGAGCTTGGTCGCCCATTGCCCACGCGATCTTGTCGGCGCTGTGTACCGCCTGTTCTACAATGCTGTCTCCGCAGAACTCGACGAAGTTGTACCAGTTGCGAAGTTGCCATTCGGTATCACTCATGCCTGCGGGACGCGAACTCGCGGGAGGCATCGGTTTGACCGGGTTCGTGTAGTAGGTCGCATAGTAGGAAATCATGCGTCCCACGCCGCCCTTCTGCAGTTGCTCGAAGGTGTCTTGGATCATGTTGCTGTAACGCCAACAGAAACCCGCGACCAGAGACAAGTTCTTCGCCTTAGCTTTCTCAGATGTGTCGAGCACCAAGCGCACTCCAGGTGCATCGGTGGAAATTGGTTTTTCGCAAAACACATTTTTCCCGGCTTCGATACACGCCGCGAGGTGGCTCGGACGGAAGCCCGGCGGAGTGGCGAGAAGAACCACATCGACACCAGCATCAATGAGTTTTTTGTAAGCGTCCAACCCCAGATACTGATGCGCAGAATCGACCATTACGCGGGGTGAGACTCTGGATATCGCTTTTAGAGTGTTCAGGCATTTGTCGACCTGCGCTTGATCGATATCGGCCACGGCTGTGAGTTCAGCATAGTCATCCGCGATCAAAGCTTGGGAAGCGGCGCCCGTGCCTCGTCCCCCGCAGCCCACCAACCCGACTTTGATCGCGTTTGAGACCTTCTGCCCGGAGATGATCATGGGAAAGCCGGTCAGCATCGCTGCGCCGAGGGCGCCTGTTGTGGTCTTGACAAACTCTCGTCGGTCTTGACTCAACTCATCGGGCTTCATGACCGACCTCGCGAAGGAACAAGAGTGGAAGCATTGGCGACGTGACAAGGAATGAGCATTTTTATAAGAATAGCCGAAACTCTCCTCTGTCGCATCGGTTAGGTGCGAACCGCTACCAAGTGTGATACTACGGACTCATGCGCCGCCGAACCCTTCTGAAGTCAGCACTAGCACTAAGTGTGAATCTCCGTGCGTCGGACCGTTTGCCAATCGCAAGCGCCGTCGAATACAGCATGCTTCCGGAAACAGCTTCGATCGACGAACGTTTCCAAATCGCCAGGGACGCCGGGTTCGAACGCATTGAATGTCCGACTACGCTTGACCGGGACACCGCAGAGAAAATGAAGACAGCCGCACAGAAAGCCGGGATCACGATCCACTCGGTGATGAACATGGATCACTGGAAATATCCACTCTCCTCCCCGGATCCAACGATTGTCGCGAAGAGCCTGGATGGTGTTCGTGTGTCGCTTCATAATGCGCATTTTTGGGGAGCCGATACAGTGCTTGTCGTTCCGGGAGTAATCGATTCTACTGTTTCTTACGTTGACACCTACAAGCGCTCTCAAGACAGTATCCGGAAACTACTTCCCGTAGCCGAGCAGTTGGGCGTTATACTCGCGATCGAAGAAGTTTGGAATAAGTTCCTTCTGAGCCCATTGGAATTCGCGCGCTATATTGACGAATTCAAGAGTCCCTGGGTACGCGCCTATTTCGACGTCGGGAACGTAGTTCTGTACGGATATCCCCAAGACTGGATTCGGATCCTGGGTTCTCGCATCGTGAAGCTGCACATCAAAGACTTCTCGTTCCGACGGGATCCGTCGACCAAAAATCTAGTCGCAAGTTGGATGTCTCTGGGAGAAGGAGACATTGATTGGCCGGGCATCTATTCGGCCTTGCGCGCAATTGGCTTCACAGGAACCGCAACTGTGGAGTTGCCAGGCGGTGATGCGATTTACCTAAAGGAGGTCAATCGTAGATTGCGGATGATTCTGACTGGCGATCTCCCCTCAAGTCAGAAGCCTCGTTCCTAGTAGTCGAAGTTGCAATCCTGCATTTTTGGAAATTCGACGCAACGCAAGCCTTATCGACTTGACAGATCGCGTATCCAGATGTCCTTAAACTCCATGTTGCCCTGGCCACCCGCATGAAGTTGCAACGCGATCGTGCCATCAGGTGCTCCCGGTTTCGGGTCAGTGAAGTCCACCATTGGCACGCCGTTCAGTCGTGAGCGGTAACGGTTGCCGGTGACCTCAACCAGGTAATCATTCCATTCGCCCATGCGGACGACCCCCTCGTTCTCAGGTGCGGGCCAAACCACCCAACCGCGCCCATCCTCCGCATAAACACCCGCGGTGTGGTGCATCATCTTGCAATCGATTTCAAACTGCATCCCCTGCGTAACATCTGCTGTGCCGGGCTTGAACGCCGAATGAAAGAACACGCCGCTATTTCCGTCGCCAACACACTTGAAGCGCAACGAGAGCTGGAAGTCCTGGTAAGCGCGTGTGGTCTGAAGATATCCGTAGTCTTGTGTCAACCCTTTTCCGTGTATCAGTCCGTCCTCAACGGTCCAGCTCTCATGGCCCACGGTGGTCCAGCCCGTCAAATCTCTGCCGTTAAATAGCGACACCCAGTCTTGGCCCGGGAGGGGCTTGTGCTGAGCGAACACACCTCGACCAAGAAAGACCAGTGCAAGACCGATCGCTGCGATAGGAATAAGTCGCTTAAGCATTATCATAAAGAATCTTCTCAAAACGCGTTTTCACCTCTCGTAGGCTGGCCGGGCGCCTCGCGTACAATCGACGACCTTTCGAACATCAACTTGCTGGTTGCTTTGCAGCTTATCTTAAGATCACAAGATGATCTCTTCCCTCACGCGGAGGCAGTTTGCTGGGGCTATGGGTGCGGCATCGTTTCTTACGGCGCGCGGATATTCTGCCATCCCGGGCGCGAATGAGCGGTTGCGCATCGGCGTGATTGGCGCCGGCGGCATGGCAACAAACCACATGAAGAGCCTAATCAAGATGAGAGACGGCGACAACTTTGAAATTGTTAACGTTTGCGACATCTTTGACAAGCGGTTGGATGCGGCAGCGCAATTGACCGGCGGGAAACCAGTGAAAGATTACCGGCACTTGCTGGACAACAAAGATATCGATTATGTCTTGATTGCCGTGCCGGAACACTGGCATTTCCAGATGTCGATGCATGCGCTCGATGCGGGCAAACACGTCTACGTGGAGAAGCCGATGACCCACACGATCGAGCAATCGCAGAAGCTGGTCCACAAGGTGCAAGCCAGCGGCAAGAAGCTGCAGGTGGGCGTGCAGGGGATGTCAGACGAGTCGTATGCCGTGGCGAACGAGCATATCAGAGCTGGTGAACTGGGCTCGATTGTGCTCGCTCAGATCGATTATTCGCGCAACTACCAAGGCGATTTCTGGGCGGGCAACGAGTATCCGATCGATGTCGACGCGAAGCCGGGAGTGAATTTGGATTGGCGCGCGTGGCTTGGACCGGCGCCGAAGCGCGCGTGGGATCCGGAGCGCTATTTCCGTTGGCGGCGCTATTGGGACTACTCAGGCGGAATTGCCACCGACCTGTTTATTCATCGGGCTACGCGGTTGCTGAAGGCTCTGAATTTAACGTTTCCGGAATATGTTGTCGCAACGGGCGGCAAGTTTGAGTTCAAAGATAGCGTTGCCGAGATTCCCGACACATTTGATGTTCTGGCCGATTTCCCGCATGGACCAACGATGCAGTTAGTATCGTCACTGGCGAACGATTCACCGGTGGACCATATGATTCGCGGGCACAGAGCTACGTTGTATTTCACGCCTTCAGGATTCACGATCAAGCCACAAAGGCCCTATGTGAATGACATGCAGCCCATTACGTATGAAAAGAAGGGCGCCGAGGATCTTACTCTGCATCACCGGAATTTGCAGGCAGCTATTCGTTCAAACCAGCCGTTAAACTGCGATTGCATGCTTGGGATGTATGGGGTAGTGCTCTGCGACATGGCTGTGCAGTCGTTCCGAAAGCGAAAATATATAAAGTGGGACCCCGCGAAGGGCCAAGGGAGTAAGGCTTAGCCCGAATAACGGAGGTGCTGCAAATTGGTAACTGGAACAGTGATTCAGTGTTGTCGGAAGGAGCTTACACATCAAATGAAAAGGGCCGTTCACAAATGGTATGAACCGACAATGTCGCTTTGATAGGCTCCATGAACTTCACCAAGAAACCGCATTAGACCGCCTCACGTCGGAAAGACTTGCCTCGGGCCTTGCAGTCAGTGCCGGACGACAACCCCGCAATTCGGAGTAGGCGGCCACTTTTACGAAGACTTCGTTGTGAACAATCCGGGAGGCTCTATCCTCGATCTAGGCCTTTTCCGTGCTCCACATCTGCAGGCTGAGGGCGGCCGCTATCGAATCAGCCCCGGCGGTGCCAACTTGGCGACGTTTACCCGCAAACGCATTTCAATCCCTGGATCCACTTGGACGGTTAGTCGAAAGCCTTGATCGGAAATGTCGCGGCGATGCCGAACAGCTCGGCCGAGCCCTTTCCCGCGAGAACGACAAAAATATGGCACTCAAGGAGAAACAGATTCAGCAGGTTCGGTCAGCGTACGCCATCGGGTAAGTTCTCATTCCGGGATCTTCTTGAGATGTTCTGCGTCAACTACTTTTCCCGGTCGTCGCGTTGACTCGCGACTTTTGCTACCAGCGCGGAGTCGTTGCCTCATGAAAATGTTACCCGTTCAGATTCGACATGACGGGGAACAGAAACGGGGAGGCAACTGAGTTTCGCAACCACACGCGAATTGATCGAAGCGATAGGGAATCGGTATCAATGTGGGACGCGAATCGAAAAGAAGAAGATTCTTGACGAGTTCATTGAAGTAACGGGCTTTCACCGCAAGCACGCGATCCGAGTGCTGCGGAGAGAGGAGCTCTAGGCGCTCAAGAAAGGGCCTCGGGCACGGCTCTATGACGACGCCGCAGTAACAGCGCTGACTATCCTCTGGGAAGCCGCCGATAGAATCTGCGGAAAACGACTCAAGGAGGCGATCCCGACGCTCGTTGCTGCCATGGAAGGGCACGGGCATTTACAACTCGATACTGAAGTCCGCTCGCGCTTGCTCGCCATGAGCGCCGCCACGATGGATCGACTCCTTAAGCCCGTTCGAGAAGTTGCCAAGCAAGGGCGGCGAAGAACAACAATCAATAGCGCACTGCGAAGAGCATTGTCGTGCGAACGTTCAGCGATTGGAATGATCCACCGCCGGGCTATTTCGAAATGGACATGGTTGCGCACTGCGGAAAGTCCGTTGCCGGTAGCCACGTGCATAGTCTGGTGCTGACTGACATTGCTTCTGGTTGGACAGAAGCTGCTGCGATGGTAGTCCGCGAGCAAACCCTGGTGACGCTCACCGTAGAGGAAGTTCGGGTCCGATTACCATTCCCGATGCTGGAACTGGATGTGGACAACGATAGTGCATTCGTCAATGACACGGTCGTGAGCTATTGCGGCGCGCGCCGCCTCGAACTCACAAGATCCCGCGCCTATAAAAAAAGAACGATCAAGCTTGGATCGAACAAAAGAACGGCGCGGTGGTGAGGCGATTGGTGGCCTGAGGGCGGCTGGAGGGTGCAGCAGCCGCTACGGCCTTGAGCAATCTGCATGAGATCGCACGCCTGTACGTGAACTTCTTTCAGCCGTCGTTCAAATTGAAATCGAAAACACGCGAAGGAGCAAAGGTAACGAAAAAGTACGATACGCCGGCCCCGCCTTACCAGAGGCTCCTCGCGAGTGACCGAGTGACGGACGAGTGCAAGGAACAGTTGCGGCCGACGTTCTCTACTCTAGACCCTGTGGATCTTTTGAAGCAGATTCCCCAGCCACAGCGGACGCTGGCTGACTCGGGAGTAGGTGGTGATCGCAAAACGGCTTCCGAAGCAGGTCGGGCATTGAGCCATTTCGTGAAGAGTTTGTCCACGGCTTGGCGGGACGGTGAAGTTCGTCCTACACATCGTAAGCACTCCGGGCGACGAACTTGGCGCACTCGCCTGGATCCGTTCGAGAAGGTCTGGCCTTTGGTGGAGCAATGGCTCGACGAGCAAATCTGGCAGGTGTTCAAGCAGTATGAGCTTGCCGGATATGTCGCGAGCCAAAAGGCGGCAACTCGAAAGCAACTCCGCAGGCTGCTGTACCTGAACTGACCTCTATTCCAAATCAGGCAGTTCCTCCCGGGCAATCAGCAGACGAATCGACCGACCGCGTCCCGCAACCCGCTCGATAAAACCATTAGCTTCCAGCGTGAGCACCATCTGGTGCACCGATGGCGGCGATACCTTGAAATACTTCTGCATGTCGGATTCGGCGGGAGCGAATCCGTGAATCTTCGTGTAGTAGAAAATGAACGCTAAGTATTGTCCCTGTTTCGCGGTGAAGGGCTTCTTCATCACTGCGGCCCGATTGTACGCGACCACCTGCGAAAGCCGCCGGTAACGCCCTGGCGAGCGCGAGACGTCGCCCAAAGTGATTTCAACCTCGGCTTGTGCAATCGCCGTGGAATCGGACTGGACCCGGGCAGCATTCGACCTCATGATAGCGATTCGACCAAACCGCAAAACGCGCCGGCTTTGGAAATGACGGTCCGTCCAAAACAACGACTTACGGTCATACCTGACCTGAACGGCGTTAGAACGAAGCCGACCGCGCGGCGGACGCTACGCGTGGGCGATGACCGATGAGTAGAGGTCGATAGAGTATCGGGTCACAAGGAGAAACTTGTGACCCAGTTACGCAAACTGATGCTGGAAGAACTCCAGCGCCGTAATTACTCACAGACTACCGTAGCGGGATACCTCAAGACAGTTGCGGATTTCGCCCGGTACTTCCATCGACCACCGGATCAACTCGGGCCAGATGAGATCCG
>JAABUQ010003088.1_pt1 | contig 31321 bp, 9 predicted proteins | sample 5560001 | NCBI WGS metagenome assembly JAABUQ01 (sample SAMN10711888, study PRJNA513371) | rock metagenome | isolation source: Antarctica rocks | place: Antarctica: Victoria Land, Finger Mt nord | collected 2015-12-18 | reverse complement strand
TACCTAAATGCATTACTATATAATATTATAAACAAATTAATTAAATTAATCAACTTGATTAAGTTGATTAATGCACTTTTTCAAAAATAATCTAAATTTTTCGAGTCTTGGCGAGTCGAGTCGAGTTATACGCTAAGTACTTCATACCTATCCTTTGACTTGACTCGAATACTTGGGCCAAGATTTTTGACTCGAATCGAGTCTTGGCGAGTCGAGAACTCGACTCGAACTCGATGACCCGACTCGACGCGACCAGTCTATACATTATTGTTATTTTTATCGATATCTTTATTATTGTTATTTTTACTACTATTTTTAAAGTTTAAAATTAAAAAAAGAAAAAAACAAATTATAGCTTAAGAAAAATTCGAATTCTTAATCTTTTAATTTTTGATCAAAATATTACAATATTTACAATAAAATTAATAAGAGTACAATAATGCTTTGATAACTTTATTATAAATATTGTAATATTGTTATTAAGAATTAATTGTTCTATTATTAAGTTATTAAGATTTTAATATTTAAGAATACTTTATTTAATAATACATAAAGAACTAATAAAGTTAAAACAATAATATAATTTTTAAAAAGACAAATATATTATTCGAAAAATCGACTCGAATTGTTAAAATATTAGTATAAATATTAATTATATTTAATAAATTCAAAATTTTAGTCTTATACTTTACTTAAATTGTTTAATTATAACTTAGTAATATAATAATTAGTATAATAATGCAATAAGATAATATATTGTAATAGTAATACATAATAGCAAACTCTTTAAACTATATATATAAGATTATTAGTTCGAAATCTTAATAATTTTGTTTGTTTTACTATTATTTTAAATAATTTAATTCGAGTTATTTTTTATCTTATTATTATTTTTACTGTTATTATTTTTATCGATTTTCTTGCTATTGTTTTTATTGTTTTCGCTCTTATTATTCTTTTTGCTATTATTATTATTATTTGTTGCTATATAATAATTATAATTTAACTTTTTTGTATTATCTTAAGTCTTGTATTAAGTCTTTTGCTTATTATTATTCTCTTTAATTATATTATTATTATTATAATTCTTTATCTTAATAAAATAGAATTTGAAATCTTTCTTTTCTTTGCATTGTTTAAAATTGCAAATTCTTCAATAAAGATATTAAACAATTCTATAAAATTATTATTATTAGTTTTTTTTAAGTTATTTAAGTTACTATAATAAATAATTTGTTGTTAAATAATTTTTACAATCGATTTTATATAGATTAAAAAGTTCTTATTAATATTGACTTTGTTGTTAACGTTTAACTATAATATTGTTTAGCTTAAATATAAAATATAAATAATGTATTCAAATAATATATATTTTTTTAAAAAAGAATTTTATTATTATATTTGTATTTTCAAACAACTTTTGTATCTTTTTGATAATCTTAAGTCGATTTGCTTTTTTAAATGCAAATCTTTTTTTCCTTTTTTGTTTAAATTTATTTTTAAAGCATTGTGCTATAGTATTATTAATATTGTGTGCTTTATTATATTATCTAAATATATTATTATAAAGATCTTGATTAATTCAATATTTCTTAATTTTATTTTTAATATTTTTCTCTATACTTTTATAATTCGATTTAGAAACTTATATTTAAACAATTGTTTTACGCAATTTTTTAATTTGAATTAAGAGAGTTTTACAATTATTGCTTTGTTTTTAATACATTTTTTTTTATTGTTATTTTATTCTTGTGCGCAATTGAAACTTGCAATACTTTTTAAATTAATTAATAGCGCTTTTATTATTTATATATATACTTAGCTTATTTTATAAATAATGCGTAGAAATAATGCAATTATATAGTAGATTAAAAATTTCTTACAATATCTAATAGAATGCGACAAAATTCAAAGAATAGAAGATTCGAAAAAATTGATAAAATTGTAAATAATATATTAATAAATAGTTTTATTAAAACAAAGTAAGAAATATATAGTGTGACCGTTGAGTCGAGTCGAACACTTTTTTCTCAACCCGACCCACCCTCTTGGGCCCCGTAGGGTTGGGCTAGGGTTAAGGCGCGAACCCGACCCCAGGGTCGGGTTTCGTCGGGCCAATGCCAAGAACCCAAGCTAACTTCGTCGCGTTAGCATCCGCTAATCTTATCTTATCTTATCTATGCGCTAACTCGATTGGGCTAGCGCAGGGTCCACGCTAACGGCATATGATTAGCGTGGATCCTGCGCTAGCCCAATCGAGTTAGCGCGTCACGTGACATCACGTGGTCGGGTGGGTCGGGTTAGACACTCGGCGCGCATTCTTCGCTCGCCCCACCCTATTGGGCTAGGAAATTTGCCTGACCCCAGGGTCAGGGTTGGGCGGGCCAACCCGATCGGGTTGAAACCCGACCCGACGGTCACACTATGCAAGATTCTCTCGATAACAACAATATTATTTTAATAAAAAAATCTTGTCTTGTTATAATAAAATGGACTAAAAATCTCGATTACTTTAATCTTAATTATAATAATTCAAGTAATACAAATACTTCTATAGTAAACGCTAATTGTTATATTTTCTATTGTAACGTTTATGTTTTTGTCAATTAAATCAAAAATCTTGCGAAAGATTTTATTAATAAATAAAAGATAAAGAAATTTATTCTTGATTGCTTACAAGATACTAGCTTAATTTAATATTTTATAAAACTAACAAAAATAAAGAAGAATTTGTTTTAAAACGCTATTATAAAGCAATAAATTATTGTTCTAATTAAGTGTTTCAAAAAATGCAATATTATTGCTCTCAAAATATTGCAAACAAAGAAATTTATTATAGTTAACATATATTTCGAAAAAATATTGCGCGTCTATATTCAAAATATTATAAAATATATTAAATTGACGAGATTTTCGTCTATTTACAATTAGTTGCTTATAACTTAAAATAATCTTAATTTTAAATTTAAGATACAAATACTAAAATCTACGTTAACAATTATCTTAAATATCTTTTTTAATTTCTTAGATTCAAAATAAACTATTTGACAAGAAATAATTGATCGACATTTTTACTTAGACGATAATTCTCTTTCTAGCAATACTAATAGAAATAATTGTCAAATTAATAAGCAAAACTTGCGACAAAACAAATAACAAAAAAGATCTTTTTAATTATTTAACAATTGTTTTGCTTCTTTATTTTCTTCGCGTTAAACTTTTTACTAGTATCAAAATTCTTAGTATTAGAATTGTATTTACTAGTATTAGAATTACTAGTCTCGTCAATTGCTTGCAAAAGACTTCGACAATCTTAGTTTATTCAAGTTGTTTTATCAAGCAAGAAATAATCTTTTTTTCTAAAATTCGCAAACATGTTTGATTCAAGAAATCTTAATTAACAAATTTAATCTTAACAAAATATTAACAATTATTAAAACAACAATAATAGATTTAATAATTGTTATATTGTTGTTAATAAAGTACACGTCTATATAATTGATTATAACCAAAACTACAAAAACAATAAAGAGTTCGAAGAAATCTTTCGCGAACAAAATAATTTCTAGAGCTACTATATTTTTGAAGACTTAAATTACTATAAGTCTTACAACAAATTAGAAAATAATAACAAAGCACTCGAATTCTTTAATGCATCGATTTTTTTTTATATTTAATTATTAACATTGCAAGAAATACTTCTTATCTAATAATAAGTTGCACTTATATATTTGAAAAATTTATTAATAAACAACAAAAATTAAAATAAAATCAAGAAAGTCTTTCGCAAACGTCTCTACAATATTTAAGATTACTAAAGAATTAGATATCTCTATTATATTGTCTATTGTAAACTCTTGTAAAAATGTTAGTATTAGATATAATTTTTGCAACTAAAGTTATACTCGCGTTTGTGTTGTATTATTTCTTAACTCTAAAACAAAATTTGTTTGTTTTAATATTAGCTTCGATATTTTAATAAATCGAAATTTCTTTAAAACACAAGTCTTTGATATTTCTATTTATACAATAACGTTATTTATTTCGACTTGTAGCTTAAAAATCACGAAATATATATTAGACAAATATATTATTGTCTCGCTTTACTTTCATGACAAGAACAAAAATAACAATATTATTATAACAAAAATTACTTAGAAAGTTTATCTTGTTAATAATCTTAAGATTATAATACTTATTGACAACAATTTGCTTAATTCGAAACGCATTGCTATTTATATTGTAAAGAAATTTGCATATATTAATAGTTACAATATTACTATTAACGTAGAAGTTAAAATAGTTCAAATTGTTATTAATAAATATATTTATATTTGCAAAACTACTAATATTTTGTTATAATCAAATATAGCAATTTTAATTTATTATATAGTTATCTTAAGCAATCGAGATTTTTCTTTTTGAGTCTAATAAAACAAATCTTTTTTTGTATACTTATATTATTAATGTTAAGACAATTAGCATTCTAATTAAAAACAATAGCAATAAAATTATTTATATATTTTGCAATTGTTATTTCGATCAAGTTCTTAAATTTGATTTCTCAAATATATTTTAAGTACAAACAAACAAAGATAAAGATATTGCGAAGTCTACTATATAAAAGACTTTCGCAAATTACAAAATTAATTAATTTAAAAAAAATCTTGTTGTTACTTATATAGCGATAGTATTTTTGACAAATAGTTTGTTGTTTGTTAAGAAACTTTCGAGTCTAGAAATATTTTTTGCGTTAATTATTTCTAGTCTTGTTCTTGCTATAGCAATACTCTTTTTTTTATTGAAATAATCTTTTATTATACAAGTACTAAAAATAGTGTTATTAAATAATATTACAATATATTAGTTAAATATAAAGACTATAAAAGTCTTTCGCAATTTAATTGAGAAATATACGTTGTTATAGAAGAACATTAATTTTGTCAAATTGCTAAAAAAGAATTGAATGCGTATTTCTCTTAAAACTAACTAAAAAAGCTTGCTAGGCAAAGAATGGCAACTAGGCAAGCAAAGCAACTAGACAAGGCAACTAAGCAAGATGAAAAGGCACGCAAGTGAACAAAGCAAACATCTATAGTGATTGTAAAGATGATTCTCTAAGAACTAAGTTAACAATCAAGTTATACTTGATTGTTCAAGAGCAAACGTCATCGACAAACGCCAAACGACCTCTTGTTATTTAGCAAGAGCATCAAACACAAATCTCGTAACACATGCTCTCCTTAAAAGAAAAGACATTGACGCTCTCGTCATGCTACAAATTCAAACGTATTCAATCATCATTCTATTTAGACCTCAATAGTCTAATTAATCGTGATAAATTCGTCGTTCTTGTTCACTTGCGCGTCATGTTGTCGAATGACCTTAATTTAATTCTTTTCGATGCTCAATTCGTCGTAGAATTTCTCGTCGCGTTGACGATAAACGCTCTTTTTCGCATTTAAGTATGTCTTGTTTAGCTTAATTTTTGCAAAGTCGTTCTAGAAATTATCTTCGAACGATTCGACGATCTTGACGATCTAAGTTGATTTGTCAACGAATTCGACAATGTTCTTGAGAAGAGCATAGACATCGATCACGATAATGAAGTCGACATCAAGAATAGCGTTACAACTATCTTGTATAGCTTGAAAGCGCATCATTATCTCGTTCGAGCTATTTGCTATCTTGCTCAACATTTGTTTAGCAATTGTTGCAAATCAAGTTGTTTGACGACTAGTAATTAAGACATCTATAAGCCTAAAAGTTATTTTCTTGCGAATCGATTCATTTTTTGAAAACGATGTTCAACGCACAATTGAGTTCGCCTTAATTGTCTCGAACTTCTTCGCGTAACGTTCTAGCAACTTTGAATCTCGCGAAGCGAAAAATAGAGCAAGATTAAAGAAAGCATCTTTGTCAACTAAGATTTTTAAAGTCGATTTGTTTATTTTTATCGTCGAAGCTAGACGTTCGCGAGGCGACGTCATTGTCTCGAATAAAACTTGATCGACGTTCGTCTTTCGCGTCTTTCGCGCTTCAATCGAAGTTGCGCCTTGACGTTTAATTGTTTAACGAACTTCGATTGACACAATCTTCTTGTTAATGTCGATCGCCTTAAGACCTTTGTTGTAGTATAAATTCGAAAATTGATCGCCAAATATAACGAAATTTAAGGCAAACTTGCAAGTTTCGTAGTTTGCAAAGATCTAATCTTTCTTTAGAGACAACGACTTATTAAAGCGTATTAATGTATCGTGAGACATAATGCTATACACGAGATCGTTTCTCTTAGTTGTCTTGTACTTTTTTTGCGAATCGATGATTTAAGTAAATTAGGCGTCAACATTATCTTGCAAGATGTATCTTTTTTTAAAAACATCAATAATGCTTATAGACACAAAGGCAAGCTCTAAAAACGCGTGTAACATGCGAATATTGTCGTTTTTGTTAAAAGTTGCGAGTTATAAAGCGAAGCGATCTTGTATTGTGATGTTGACGCGAACGACACAATTCACATCGTAATCGATAAGACATATGTAACTTGTCAAATAAATAAAATGATCGTCGATTTTTATTTCTTCTTTAAATTAAAATAGAGCGACATCGTTCTCGATTGCCTTTGCGTTTGAAATCTCGAAGTCAAAAATCAAATAAACGAGAAATACGTCATTGCCTTTGCGAAGCATAAATATAATGAAATAGTTGTTAAACATAAACATCTCGCGAATAAGTTGTTCGACGTTTGCCATAATGTGCTTCTAGAGAAAATCGCTCTTAAGTTTGACATTTATTTGATTAAGTTCGTCGTCGCCTAATGTAGTCTAATTATTATTATCTTGTTGACTTAGCGTTTTCGCGAGATCGTCTTTAGTTATCTAATTTGCGACTTTGCGTTCGCGAGCTTTTGCGACATTTTAATTAAGATGAAAGTTCTTGTTCTTCTTGTCGAAAGTCATGTTAATTGCTTGTTAGACAACAACAATAGATAAACGATCTTGCAATGCGATAGCAATAATGAAGATATTATTGTCGATAATATAAAAATAATAGCTAACGATAGTGGGCAAGAATACGTGTTAACAAGATCAAAAATGATGAGCTTTAGTAATGTTATTAACATCAATGTTAATTGTGCTAGTGTTCTAGTGAATCGCGTCTCGTGACTAAAACTTGTAAAATACTTGCTATAAGTAAACAATAGATTATGATCGTTTAACGTCACGTCTAAGCGAATAGTTTATCGTCATTAATTCTTGAACGTCGACAATCATAACATTAAGATAATGTTTTGACGTCGTTGTCTTTTTTGTTGTTTGTAGTAGTCTTAACCTTAGGCGATCTATCTCTTTTCTTAGGCATGAGCGCGTTTTTTGTTGCCTTAGATAGTTGATCGCGCTTCTTTAACAATAATACAAGAACGATAATATTTACTAGGGGCTTCGAGGCAATTACTTCAAGTATTGTGATAGTTGTTTTAGAGCGCCTTATAATAAAGAAAATAGATATTTCGTGCTTTGTCTTGTAGTCGTTGACAAGATTCGCAAAATCATCTAACAAATTCTCGCCATATTATCGATTTCACTTAGCATCGTAGCCCTTTTATCGAACAAGATATTTCGAAATGAAACGATCTCGCCCATATTGACGAATGCGATGCTCAATGAGAGCTTCGATTTTGTAGAAATGCTATTTGGCATTTAACTCGACAACAATCTTCGAATGATTTGACTTTAAACGATTGTATAAGTCTTTATCGCCTAGCGCTAATTCAAGATGAGCAATAAATATAATTGAGTAAATCTTTCAATTTGTTAAGAGATTCAATTTATACGTTAGATTGCTTTTTTGTTTAAGAATCTTAAGAAACTCGATGCGTTGAATTAACAACTTAAACGACTTAACGAACGACAAAAAGTAATTCTTGTGAAGGCGAAGATACATTATGTTGTCTATCGAAAACTCGATAAATCTATAATGTTTATCGTATATTGTTTTGACTATTATGTTAGCTCATGCAATTGTCGCTTTTGTTTCGAAGACGTTAACGACTTTCTTTTGTAATTAATTCGTCTAAACATCGTTAAATCTAAAAAGAAACAAGAGATCACACGTCTTGAAACTTATAATCATTTTATTTGATAATAGCTCAATAGATGCATTGAGTAAATTATTAAGACGAACGCGAAATGCGAGCAAGAAGAACACTCAATCTAGATTAGAATTGCTAATCGCGACATATCGCAAAACTATCTTAATTATTTAATTTGTTCGTTCACTTTGTTCGTTTGTTTGTGAATAATATGTTGTTAAGATTAGAAATTGAACTCTTAGTTTCTAAAATATGATTGTCTAGAATTTAGACATAAATTTGCGATCTCTATTGTACACGAACGTCTTTAAGACTTCTCAATTAACAAGATCGTTAAAAAGAATACTTGCTCACTTCGTTGCAATGTGAATCGTCTTGTCAATCAAAACTATTACTTTCTTGAAAAATTTGCACATCGTCGTTAAGGCAACATCGAAGTCTTGACATAATAACAATCTTAAAACGAAATCGATGCACATCGTATAAAAAGGCACGAGAGAACTTAGAATTAAGTTAAGACTTCCATACGATTAATGTCGCTTAATTTGACAAAGATTGCACTTTTAACAATGAGCAATGTATCGATGTAGTTAAAAGACAAACTTGCGAAAATAAAAATTAACAATTATTGTCTCGTAAATGCAAGTAAAGTTAACATAACTATTTATGTCGTGCGTTTAATAAAAGATTTCGATCTTAAATTTTTTGAGCAAGCATAGTTTTTTACGATTTGCATAGTTTGTAAAGTAGAGTAAGTTGTCTTTTTCAAAAAATTAAATGCTAGAAAACATAGATAACTTTCGAATCGTCGTTAGAATTTTTGTTCACTTAATAAATTTGACGTATGTCTCGAGAAATCTTTTCTTAAAGATTTCACTCATCTAAACAAAACTTAAGTGAAATAAGATCGCCTCATCGATCGTATTTTGATCGATTAAATTTGACTTCTTCTTGAAAGTTTATCGCATTAACTTAGTTATAGACTCTACGTTCGTTGCAAAGTTGTCTATTTCGTCTAAAATTAATGACTTGTTCTTGTTATGTTTATTTTCAAATACAAGAAGTCTAAACAATGCATTCGAAATCATATGTAGTCTTCTTGTACGATGACGTACGTCTAGCGAAAATTGTGAAAGATATTGCGAGGCATGCACGAGACGAAGATTGAGCTTGTCAAATAATAAGAAGAATAGCGTCGTTTGTTTAACAATGCTTGTTGTGACCAAATAATTAGTATAAACTATGATAAGTCTCTTGATCGCTTTTACTAGATGTCTAGTCTTTCGTATTGTTTATACGAGACAAATCACTTTTATTTTAATTGATCAATAATTTATCTTGGCGAAGCTTAGAATCTTGAACAAAAACAAGACATGCTAAATATCGCCTCATATAAAGTTGTCGCTAATTGAATCGCCTTTAATATAATATATCTTGACATTAAACTCGCGCTTCTTGAAGGCGTCTAAGTCTATGTACAATCGACGATTGTTGTCGAAATAAATTAAGAAATTCGAAGTTGTTAAGAATCGCTATAGCTAATAAAAGAATTAAAGAAAAATAGACGAGTGTTCAATACACGTATTTCTTGAATACGCCTTTCGCTTTTGTTCGTTAACAATAGAGAAGCTCTTAAGAAGACGAATCTTTTCTTGTTGTAAAACGTTAGCTCATTGAGCGTATTAGACGATCTTGTTTCTTTAATAATTGGCGAGACCAAGATAGATCTTAAGCGCCTTTAAATTTTTAGAAAATTTGATTGTCTTAATGGCGACAATACGTTCTTCAATGATAAACAAGTCAAAGGCGTTCACTTTTTGCCCTAGCAAGATAATGCTAAAATAGTTAAGATAGATCTTTTTGAAACTAAGCGTAACGTTTAGCAAGACTAATTTGTCGAACAACTAAATAAAATGAGCTAAATGTGTGTCGAACGATTGCGAGAAAACAACAATATTGTCAATATAAATACGACAAAAGTTCCTAAATTGACGAAGTTCTTTGTTCATTATTCGTTGAACGTAGACGAACGAATTTTTGAATTTTATGACAACGACATTGAGTTGTTTCTTGTTTCAATAAATAATGAAGAAGAACTTATGCTTGTCTTTAAACGAAATTAAGAATTGCAAAAAGAAAGTTAATTTGTTCATCAAACTTATGTGTTCACGTTCACGAATTTGGGCTATGATGTTCGTTTAAACAAATATCAAATATCTATTCGTAATGATTAGTCTATTTAGTTTGCGAATATTAGTTACTACTTAATGCTTTCGAGTTTCGTTTAACAAGATTCGCTAAATTACGAAAACAAGAAATTCGAACGACGAAGACTTAATTGATCACATCATCTTGTCTTAAGCATGCAATTTGTCGAATTCTTTATCGACTATCTTGCGATCGCGTTTTTTTAAGAAATAAATTTTGTGTTTTATTTTCAACGCTAATGTAGAGTTTTAGTCGCTATTTAATGAGATCGACATCTAGTCTTTCTTAACAAGATTAATAGTTTTGTCAATATTTTCTCACAAGACATGCAATCGTTTGACGAGACGCTAAAGCGCAATGATTTCGTCTAGATTGTCGTAGACATGAACGTCATTAATTAGATTCGCTTGATAGTTATCATTAAATATGTTAATCTTGATATTTTCTTTAGTTGTTTAGCTCTCTTTGTTAGAGCTAATCTAATAATAGTTTTGCTTCTTAAACTCTAATAGGCGTTTCAACGTCGCATGTTACGAGATGCGAAAAGGCACGAAGCGATCGTTACGAACGCATACGAAAAGCATTCTTTTATTTGCGACATAAGAGTAAGCGTCGAACAAAATCAATTCAAAGAGATAATTCTTGTTAGGCAAGATCTCGCCTCGTACTACTATTGAAATTTCGAAAACAAAATGAGCGATAATCACAAGACTTCTTTCGATCTTAATGACTCGTTTCATTCGAATGTCGTTTTTTGGCTTTATCTTTAGCTTTGTCTTTAGACTTCGACAACTCTTAATAATTAGTTTTCGCTTATTTGCGTCAACGATTATACGTTTAAGACCAATAATATTTATCTTAAGCAATAGCTTTGCTCTTAGATTTCTTACGACGTGAACTTTTCAATAAAAGTGAGCGACAACTATCTTGTCGTCTATTTTGTCTTAAAGATACATTGAAAGTTAAAGATAATCGTTGATTAAATGCTTGTCGTTCTTAATGTCGCACACGAATACGACGACGCTAGATTGTCTCGTAAGATGTTTTAGTCCCAAGTCACTAAGAAAGTTATTGTCGATCAATGACATAGTGCATTCGTTGTCGACGCAAACAACACACGAGATGCCTTCTTATAAAAATGTTATTTGACATGTCGCATAGTGTTAACGCCTAAAAGTTAATTCATTTTAACGCAATAATGAAACGTCTAACTTGATCAATTCTAAGCTCGTAAGATCTATCTTAATAGAAACAAAGTCGACATGAAATGTCTTAGTGAATTTTTGACGACACATCTTGTTGTGTTTGTCTTCAATGTGTTGAAAAAGCTTGTTTCTTAATAAAAAGATCAAGGCACAACTTTTGCACTTAAAGAATTAAGAAAGAGACATTGACGTCAACTTAACATACATTGCATTCGTCTAATAAGTCGCTTCCTATAACGAGTCGATTATATAAATGATTGCTAATGCTTTCTTCTCAACATAATATATCTCTTTCGATTAACTATTAGCGACATGATATACTACTATATTCGCACGAGAATCGCTATAGTAGTTCGTGAGATCTTCGAAGAACATGAAGTAGTAAACAAATTTTGTATATTTCGCAAAATTCGCATAGTATGTCGCCACGATAAGGACTTGATAGATTGTCATTTGTTCGTAGTTGCTCTAGTAGTCATCGCGATAATCTTCGCGATATTTATCTCAATAGTTAACTCGATCTCGTTGTGCGTTGTCTTGTCTATCTTTCGTCTTTTAATCTTAATAATAAAAGTTTTTGCTTTAACTATTTGCGAAAGAATTTGTCGTCGCTATAATTGCGAATCTTGAGAGAGACTTTAATGTTTAAAACTATGTCGACGTCTATTGCATTAATTGGCGAAAATGCTCGTTAAAATCTTGCAAATCTTGCATAAATTGTTTAAGATATTCGTAGTTTGCGAATTGTTGTCGAGGGAAATACGCGTAGTCGAATTGCTTGTAAAAGGGCATGCGAGAGAGATAGATTGAGCGAGACACATATGATGCAAGCTAACGAACAATTCGTTCTTTTGATCGCCTATTTGATTGATTCGAATTTTGCTAGCTAGAGCGATGAGCAAGCATTGTCTTTTATATCTCGCATTTGGCGTCAAGTTTCTCAATAAAGTTCTAAGATGATGTGTGAACGATAAATATGCTAACAATAGAACGCAATTTCATTTCAAGTTAATTTCATGTCTAGATTAATTGCTTCTAGATTTCTTCGATGCTTGTCGATTGCGCATAAAAAATAATATTTTGCAAATATTCTATAGTCTCTCGTTCGTCTTTAGCATCTTTGACAATAAAGATCTTTGACGTCAACTTGTCAAACGCCTTGCTAATTCTTATCTTGAAGCGATTCTACAATTTATCGATGAAGTTCAAAAAAGACAAGCTTTGAAACGTTCGACGTTTAAAGTCGTTCATCTTTTTAAAATATCACGTCATAATAGAGTTACGAAGACAAAAAGAGAGATTGTTTCGAACGACGACTTCGCCAACAACGTGTGCGTAATCATTTACACGTTCGACAAAGATAAAGACTTCTCTATATATCGTTTTCTTATGGGCGAAAATAATATTGTTTGACTCATAGTTGTTTGAAGCGTTTAGATGAAAGAAGTCTAGATTAGGCGCCTTAAATTAATTAGAAGACACATCTATATTTTTTTGTAAAAACTCATCAAAGTGCCTAGAGGCGCGACGAAAATTAGTCGATTTATTTCGAGACAAATGTCATGTTTGCTTTACGAGAAAGCATTAATCTTTTTCACGCAACATAGCTCGCAATTAATCTAGGTCGAAGATTGCAAAAGATAAAGTTTATTTAAAAGTCGCGAAGTTGAATTGCGAGATCAAAGTCTATTCAAAGATCGCTAAATTGATTTGAACGTTAAAAGATTGTCGAACGAGTCTTTGCTATTGTTGCGAATTTGTATTATTAAACATAGCTATGTTCGATTAAGTTAGCGAAGAATGAGTAGACTAGACATTTGATTGCGATGCATTAAGTTCGACATCTCGTTATTAATTGTACTAAGCATGTTGCCTAGCGCCAAATAAATTGAAAGACTATGAATTGTACGATTGCGCGACAAAGCTTAATTAATCAAATTGTTGCCAATCACTTTGCAAAGAATTGTTAGAGCGTAAGTTTATCATTCTAGATTTATTGCTTATCTCGAAACTCGTTCGATCAATTCTAGATTAACGACGACGATTTATGCTATTTTTCTTAAGAAAGAAAGCTCGCTCTCGATGATGTAGATTGTCAACGTTCGCTAATGTATTCTTGCGCGATTCATTTTCGTTTAATTTGCTAATCTTGTCGTTTTTTAATTTGTCAAAAGAGCTAATTATTGATTGTTCAATTAAGAACGCAAGTAACGTAGAAGATGCGAATAAAAAAACGAAACTTAAGATGCTTGAGAACGCAAATCTATTTCGTTGAACGACAAGAACTTCGTCGAGATGCTTTAAGACGACGATCGAACTAGAAAATTCTAGATCTAGAATGTTATCAAGATAGGCGTTCAAATTCTTTTGCTTAGATTGCTTGTTTTAATGTTCAAATAATTGCTCTACTAACGACTTTGATAATGTCTTCGAGATGATGTCGTCTAATGTAGAAGATAATGATGCCTTTGAAGTGACGACGTCAATTGCAACAAATTGTGATGTCTTTAAAATTTAATAATTAAGAACGATAAACGATGATGTTCTTGTCGAAGACTAGTTGTGAGCTATAATAAATGATGATTTTTTCGTCGAAACTTCGTTGTTAATCGTGTCAAATAAAGTTGTCTATTGCGTTCTTTCGAATTTATTAATTGCTCGTTTGAGTAAAGTCTTGTCGATTGCTCATTCGATTAATCAAATTCGCTTGTCTTCACTAGATTGAGCAAATTAAGCAAAACGACGAATTCTATTTATTGATTCGAATGAAGACGAACGAGGCAAAAGTTTGAAGAGCTTTTCGACTCTTAGTCTAGTTGACTCACTAATGCAAGAGATATATTGATGTTCAATAATGCAAAATTGCAAAATTTGATAAGTAAGGGCGAAAAGAACGAGATTAGCTAGTTTAGCTAAGAAAGACATCTCAACACAATTAGACAAACATTTGCGAAAGGTAGACTTGCTAGCTTTGATGCAATGACCTAGTGCCTAATTATTGTGAAAGATAGACGAATGCTAGCTTTAATGCAATGATCTAGTGTCTAGTGATTGCGAAACGCAAACGAATGTCGACTCTAATACAATGATCTAGTGTCTAGTGATGAATGCGAGATTGAGTGAGAGAATTGGCAATCAATGTCGTTCGTCTAAATTAGATGAGCGATTGACTCGAATCGTACGTTGAAGCTATCATTTGCTAGGCAAAGAATGGCAACTAGGTAGACAAAGCAACTAGGCAAGGCAACTAAGCAAGGTGAAAAGGCACGCAAGTGAACAAGGCAAACATCTATGATAATTGTAAAGGTGATTCTCTAAGAACTAAATTGACAATCAAGTTATACTTGATTGTCCAAGAGCAGGCGTCATCGACAGGCGCCAAACGCCCTCTTGCCATTTGGCAAGAGCATCAGACACAAATCTCGTAACAAAGCTAGATTTCTAGCAAGATTAAAATTTATTTTTTAGAAATTAAAAATTAGACTTTTATCGACAAAACTTTTGACAAACTTTACAAAATCGAAAAATTAAGTTAAACAAAAGACTCGATTCTATTTAGTTATCTAGTGTTCTATATATGAAAAACGATTAACAATAAGCAAAAAAAGTGTATTATTATAGATATTTACAATTTTAATGTTATTATTTAACTAGACATCTATTTGTTCTTTTTGCAAACTAAAATTATTTTCGCGATACAAGAATATTCTTTTGTTATTGTTGTCGATTGCTTGGCTTTCTTTTATTAGTAACAAATATATTTTATTGATTGTTACAAATTAATAATAGTATTTGATTGCAAGCAAAAACTCTTCAATATTGTTATTATAAAATACAAGAATTCTCTTATCTATATACAACGATAAATCGATCGTTTGTTTTGTATATATCGAACTTTTGCAAGAGTTTATATCGATAATATTGTTATTTTCTTCAAGTTCTTAAAAAAGCATATCTTATATTTATAACAAATCTTTAATATGCTAGCTATTAATAATATTTCTATCAAGTTAAAGAAAGTTTTTTTTGAATATCTTATTATTTGTCTTTTAAATTAGAAGATTGATTTATTTGATCTTTCTATATTCGAAAAAAAACTAAAAGTTATTATAAAAATTTAGTACTCTATTACGTTTTAGACTCTCGAAACGTATCTAGATTTTACTAGCTAGCTATGTAACAATATTTCTTTCTATATTAATATTGTCAAGTTATTGCAAAAGTTTAAAACAAAGCTTTTGCGAAAGATTTTCGCAATCGATAATACTAAACAAAATTTCACTCGAGTTACATATATTTGAAACTCTATTATTTGCGAAATTATATCTTTTCAAACACTACAATTTTTGCTCGTTAGATTGTTTTTTCTTATATATTCGAATTTCTCTCGCAAACTATACATCGATTTTAACATTAATAAGAAATTTGATTTGAATAGCATAATATATTATGTAAAGTCTTTCGCAAACTAGAACAAAAAAAGATATTTTTCTAAAAAAATTATTGAATTAATACTATTCTTGAACAAGCTTCTTATCTCTGCAAAGATACAATATTAATCTATTAAGTTAAAACTTGCTAATATTGTTTAAATACTATAGAAAATTTGTTATCTTATCGACTTTTTTAAGATAATATTGATAACTATCTTTATCGATTATAGTATTGCTCTTAACATTGCTAGACAAATTAGTCTTATTATTGTTTTAATTGACAAGTTGAATTTGCTTCTTATTTAAACTTTAGATTTAATTTAAAGATTTAAACTAAATTTTCGTTACAAATCTAGAAAATAGCATATTGTTTTTAATGCTCTTTCTCGTTTAATTAGTACAAATATCGAAGAAAATACTTTTGTCGAAGAAGAATTGAACGCGCTTTTTATTGTTATCTTAATCAAAATTAAAAAAGACTTCTAGCAAAGAATTGTAAAAGAATATTGCAAGAATCTAAATTAATAAAAGATTACTTAGATATTAAATATTAATAAAGTTAATACTAAAAATAATACAAACCTTTTTTTCCTTTTAGTAGAATAGTCTTATTTATAGAGTAGACAATATTATTGATAAACATAATTATTAAGTACAACAATTATATATTTTTGCTTCAATAATACTAAACGTGTTTGCAACAATATACAATAATAATTATCTAAAATACGCTCGATATTTTAATAAAATATTTGTTTTATATTTTGTTTGCAAACTCTTTAGATATTTATATATTTATCTAAAGTATTGTTCTTAATATTAGATATACTAGACAAGAAGATACAAGCTCTATAAATCTCTACAATCGATACTTATATTATTAATATTGTTTTATATTCTTATAATTAACTTTATATTAATCTTACTTAAGTTGTTAAAGAAATACAAAATTGCAATATTAGTTTTATGTAAGTTTATCAAACGCATTATTTTTCTTGCAAAAAAATTTACTTTCTTCGCTTCTTAATAAAAAGAGATATTACTCGATTATCTAAATATTGTTAATTGAAGTTTATTAAAAACTATTATTTTCGATTGCAATCGAAAATTTCTTTTCGAGATATAAATTGCTATATTTTGTAGACTAGATATTAAATTGCTATATTTTATAGCTTATTATTTTCAAATTGATAATTAATTGAAAAGAACTAATTAGATAGTAAAGATTATGTTACGTTTTTATCTTGTTAATATAAAAAAGTCTTTCGAGTAATCGAATATTTTTTTAAAAATCTAAAGATATCTTAACAATATTATTAGTGCTACTATAAGCAAGACTTCCAACAAGACTATATATAATTTTACGCTAATTTAGATATTTGATTTAATAAAATCTTTTGTAGATAAGCTATCGATAGATAGAGTCGCATCTTGTATTTGTATTAAGATAGTAAATTTTATTGTTTTTGCGCAAATAAGCGTTAAATACTACTACAATTACAATTATCTCTTACTATTTATAAAGATTGACAATTTCGCGCTTCTAAGATTGTATCGCAAATACAATATTTTTTTTACTAAGCATATTAATTCTAAGTTAAATCAACAATATATTAATTTGTTTTAATTGCTTAAAAGAGTAGAAAACTTAATCTATTAACTTAATCTATTTTCTTATTAAAGTATATACTTAATATTTACGATCGCACAATTAGAATTCTCTTTGTTATTAAAATTTGATTTTTACAAACATAGATATTTTAATTATTTTAATTTTGCATTTGTCGAAAACAATATTAAGTGCGTTAAATTATATAAAATTGAGTGTTTAATCGATAAGCATAAGAGCGTTTGCAACAATAAATACTTGCTTTGCTAGAAAAGATATAGTTTGAAATATAACAAGTAAAAAAATCTTTTGAAACTCGATAACGTTATAAATCTAGTAAAAAAATATAAAGAAGTTATATAAGAAGTTCTTTTTCTTTTGAATCAACTAGTAAGAAAATTCTTATCTAAACAAAAAATATTGTAGAAATCTTTTAGTTAGATATCTTTGCTAGTAAAGCAATTCTTATTGAAGAAGATCGACTTGTCAAAGTCTTTTTATCAGAAATCTACAAAAAACGTTAAAGTTGTCTCTCTTATGTTTGGGAGACAAAAATTTAATATTGTTGTATCTTCAAAACAATTCTTTTTTGCATCGAATTTCCTATTTAGATAGATTGCTTTGCGAAAGTCTTTCGATATTCCGAAATCTTTCGCAGTACTATCTATATTGTTTGCGCTCGCTTTGCGAAATTCTTTCTTGTCTCTAATAATGTTAAGAAAATCTTCCGATAGACAAAAGTCTTTCGCAGGATTATCTACAATCTCTAGAGCGAGCGCAAATACAAATTTGAAACAATAACTCTATATAAAATTTGCAAATATTAGAAGACTAATAATTTGTTAATTTTAAAAATATTTTTCGCAAAATTGATTGAAGAAGTTGTGCAAAATAAAGCTATTAACAAAGAAGACAATAAAGAATATTAAATTTAGATATTAATCTTGTTAGCTTTTTAAAAGACTATTAAGAGATTTATAATCAATTTCTTCTCTAGTAAGTGTATTATCTATTTGTATTATTATTGATTTTATATAGTATATATTAATATTTTGCTTTATATATTTAGATAGCAATCTTCTTGCTACTTATATTAAGTACAAGATTATTTAGTCTAAGAATTTGCAATTGTTAAAGCAATTAATATAGAATCTAGAACTTTACTATAATAAATAATAATAAAATTAACATTTCAATATCTTTGTTATATCGAAATTCGAAATAGTTAGCAAGAAATTAAAAATTTAAGCTATTTTACTTATTGTATTTTATTATTTGTATTATCTTGTTACATTATCTATTAAACGTATTGTTTTACTATATATATTTTTTGTACACTTTTCTATCAAATATATTAATTAAAAAGTGCATTATTTATATACTTTTCTTAATATATATATAATATATCAATTATATTATGCACTTTTCTATCAAATATATTAATTAAAAAGTGCATTATAATAATATATTTAGATTATCTAGATAATTAGAGTAAAATTATTGACTTAACTTCTTTAATTAAAGAGCTTAACAATCTTGTTCTATATAATTTTATTAAAGATTGCACAATAATAAATTATTATATCTCGAAAAGAATCTAAAATTCTTGTTTTTTCAATTTCTTATACTAATAATATACAATATACAATATAATTTTTGATAGCATTATAATATTTTCGAAAACAATATTATAGATTGCGTATTATTATTATAAACAATTAAACGCGCTATTACTAAGTTATTAAGACTTGATTATTCAACATTATTATATTTAAATATATATATAAATTAGAAATTTAATAATTCTAAAGCAATAATATAATTTTTAAAAAGTTAAATATATTAATTTAATACAATATTAAGTATTTAGTTGTTTTAAATATACTATCTATTTGTATTATTGCTAATAATATTTGTTTATTTATAACAATATTATAAATATGCAATCTTTTGTACAATAATCTAGCTATAAATAAATTTTACTTAAAACAATCTCGAACTTTATTCGAAAAAAATTCTTATTTCTATTAATTATCTAATTATTATTTTGTTTTTTGCGATATATATTTTACAATTCAACAAAAATCTTCTTTAAATTCAAATTTATAATACAATTACAATACTTAATTATTATAATTTGTTCGATTGTTTGCAAACTTATTTGAGATCGATTTTATTAATATATTTTTCGAACAAAATTAAAAGTTTATTCGATATCTATTAATAACACTAGATAAGAAAGAATATCTCTAGTTATTTGCGTTAACTTAAGATAGTTTGAAGTATTATTTTTTAATACTTTTATATTAAATATTTGTTCTCTATAATATTAGCGCAAAAATATCGATTATTTTTGTTTTAAGTCGAACAAGAGCGTTAAAATTGTCGAAGTAAAAATCTTACAATATTTGCGTCAAACTATAAAAAAGTTAATAAAAAATTATCTATATTATTATATTGTATTATCTCTTTAACAATATTTGCTCTTTGTGCTCTTGCTTTTAAAGTAGCAACTAAATTGTAATAATATCGAAAATAAACTTTAAATTTTGTCTAATATTTTGTCTTGTAATTTACAAAATTATTATTATTTTTCTTGTTTTATATCTTGTAAAGACTTAATTTCTGCATAGAATTCAAAATATTAATAAAATTGTATAATATTTTATTAAGTTTTTCTATTTTCGAATAATATTTAACAAGCTTTGTCGAAGCTTTTTTACAAGCTTTTATTATAATCTCTCTTGAAAAACAATTGTAATCTATTATAATTTTCTTCAAATAATTAAGATAATTAAATACTATATCGAATACTCGAAATTTTAAATAAATATTAATACTAGTTGTTCGAAAAATTATAAAAGTGAATTTATAAAAAGGAATTTAATATATTATTAAGCAATTAAATCGATTGTTACTTGCTTTCGTCTAGTCGAATATATTGAATTTTTTGATTTTCTAAATATTTCTCTATTTAAAGATTAATATAGTTGCGTAGTTAATATATATAACAAAGTATTAAATAGATAGAATTTCAACAAATACAAATATCTTGAATTAATTTTCGAATTTTTTAATTTTTTTGCTTTTAAAAGACTCTAAAACAAATTAAACGCTAAGTCGAGCTATTAATAGCAACAATAAGAGCGCAAATCTAAATAAGATTTATCAAATATATTATTTTTTTGCATTATTATACAAACAAATATCTTTTTAATTACAATAAATAAGTTTATATTTTTTGCAATATTTTAAACTTGTTTATTCTTTAATTAAACAACAATACTGTTAATAATTGCTTTTAATTCAAGAGTTGTAATAAAATCTTAAACTATTAGATTAATAATATAAGTTAAATAAAGAATAAAATTTTGTTGTTTATTCTATTATTTTTATCGATTCAAAACTTTGTTAAGTTTGTCTTTAAGAGTATTGTTATTGCTTATATTATTAGTAACAACTTTAAGAAGTTTTTTTTTAATTTTAAAGAATTTTAATATCTTTATAAGTTTTAATATTAATTGTCGATCTATATATTTAATATTAAGAGAAATAAATTTAATAAGATATTTGCAATATTAAAATGCAATATCGATTTAATATATTAATACTTCAAGATAGACAACTCTTTAAAAACTAGATTATATATTTAAAACAATAAAGATACGCTAAGACTCTGTTAGATCTAATTTAATTTTATTACAAATTTAATCGAAATTTATAAAAATCAATTTTGATAATTTAATACAATCTAGAAGTACTAAATTTGATCGAAACAATTTTAATAGTTTTCGAAAATTCGAATTATCGATAGTTCGAAAGAATAAATTTAATTGATAAATACTTTGTATAGTTAATTTTTTCAATTATTTTAACTAAAGAATAATAGATCGATATAATTTTTCTTCTATTAATATATTAGTTTTACATTATTTATTTGCATTATTAACAAAAGAATAATAGATCGATATAATTTTTCTTCTATTAATATATTAGTTTTACATTATTTATTTGCATTATTAACAAAAAACTTATGCAAGTAAAAACTAGATTAATTATTAATTGTAATCGAGATCTTTTTTGTTTTAAACAAAATACAAATTAAAGATATTTCTTTATATTTAATATATTTGAATAATTGTATACAATAGAATAATTTAATATTTTTTGACAACTTTTGCAAATAATTTTTGACAAGTTGTTAATAGTCGAGACTATTTAAATATATTTGTTTTAAAACTTAGATTATATTTTAGTAAAAAAAAATTTAACTTAATATAGATTAACAAATCTATCTTAAATCTTGTGCAAGATACTTTTGTTAATTGCAATATATAATTATTATTCTTTAAACTAAATCTTAGTATTTGTATTCTACTCGATATATTTGTTTCTGTCTTTTAGTTTAAGTAATAAAAAATTGCTTAAAATCTTATTTGATATTTTTTGAAGTTCTTTTTTTCTATTATCAAATATATAATTGAAATTTTAATCGAATTAATTCGCGAATTGATTAGAATATAAAGTACTAGATAACAAATTACAAAAAATAGATTTACTAAAATTATTTTCGAACAAAGATAACTATTAACTAGAAGTTTTTAAGAAATCAAATATTTTGCAATCGAAAATAGTATAAACAATATTTTTGAATAATTTAGAGAGAAAATTTTTAAAGTAAAACAGTAATACAAAAAAGTAATGCAAGTATAAGATAAATTAAGCAAGATTTTATATTAACAAGTAATTATAATCTAATAATATAGCAAACTATAATTCTAATAACATATTATAATTACACAAATCTAAAAATAGTAATTTTTGATATAATAATGTTATTTTCGATTTCTAATATTGAAATCAAATATTAACTCGAATTAAGTCGAATCAATTTTAAATTAGCGCGAATCGAATCGAGTTTTAAATCGATTTCTAATATTAAAATTGTTAAGTTGAATTAATTTCAATAGTTGAAACCGAAACTTAATTCGACAATTAATCTACTAGAATTTAACTCGAAATTCGATTTAATTTCTATTATTTTGAAATCAAATCTACTCGACTTAACTCGATTTTCGATTCTAATATTAGAAATTAAATCGAATTGTTAAGAAATCGAAAATTACGTCATTATATTAAGAATTTCTATTTTTAAATCTAAATTTTAAACTTTTTAATCTAATTCTATAAATATTGTTTAATTATTAATCTATTATAGAAAACAATAATATATTACTATAATGTATTACTTATACTAATATATTATAGATACTATTTAAATATTTAAATATTAGATAAATAATATTAAATGCATAATTTGTATCTATAAGTGTTATAGATGCTATTAAAAATATTAAAAAACTAATTTTAATATACAATTTGCATCTATAGATGTTATAGATGCTATTTAAATTTTAAAATTTTAAATAATTAATATTAAATATATAATTTGCATCTATAAATGTTATAGATGCTATTAAAAATATTAAAAAACTAATTTTAATATATAATTTGTATCTATAGACGTTATAGATACTATTTACTAATTAATCTTTTATTTAATTAAAAGTCTTAACAATTCGAATCGATTTTTCGAATCGAATTTCGATTTCAATTCTAGAAATTGATCCGAATTGTCGATTTTAATTCTAGAAACTAAATTGTTAAGACTTTTGAATCGAATCTATACAAATTGCTAAGATTTAAGTCAAGTACTTAATTGAAACTTAATAATCTAATTTAATATAATTAGTTTATATAATAATGTGCAAATGCAATTACAATCGCATAACAATAAAATATATACTATTAATATACTTTAAATAAAAAAAGAAGCAAAAAATAATATAACAAAGAAAGAATATTATTAACTTAAGAAAGCTTTTGAGAATTGTTAACGCAATAATTGCAATAATATATATAATATTTTCGATCGATATACTATATTAATTTTAAGTTACAAGATTCTCGAAGGAAAAAAAGAAAAATAATAAATAAAAAAGAAATAAATCTATAAAGTTCTTGTATTGAAAACAATTATAATATAAGATACAAAAAGCAACAATTTAATAGAGAAAAAAGTATTGCGTTAATGCAACGTTCGCAATATTATATAGAAGTTTTGTATAAACTTATAACAAGTATTAAATCAAATAAGAATTAAAAAAAATTATCTATATATATATATATAACGTTTTTTTTTAAGTTAAATATAGTAAAAAACTTAATTGTAAAAAGTATCTTTATTATTGTTTGTAATTAATATAAAATTTATATTAATTAACAAGTATTTTAAGTTAATATAGAAATATTTATTATTAAGAATTGTAAGATGTTGTATTAAAGCTAGATTTCTAAATATATTAAATATTGATTGTACAAATATTGCGCGCAAAGTATACTCTATAATATTGATTAATATAAAGAGAGATAAATTAAAAAATTATTAAAATAAGTTATTTATTTTTAAAAATTTATATAAGTTTTGTTTCTATTGCTTTTTGTAGTATATTTATAGCTAAATATTATTAATAAAAGTTAACAATATAATTTTGCTTTGTAATTGCATTTTTATTAATAATGTTTAAAATAACTAAGTTAAGCAACAATTCTCTTTTAAGTTTTTGAATATTTTTTATTATTCGATAAAAATTAATCTTAAGAATCAAACAATTAGTTTTGCTTCGAATTAATTTTGTTTGTCAAAAATAAAAGATAGTTATTCAACAATTGATGTTAAATAGCTAGAAAAATTGCTAGAATTAACTATTTTTAATTTGATAACGTTGAAATTTTCGAGTCTTTTTGTATCGAAATATTTGCAAAATAGCCAGTGACCAAAGCGTAGGCATACAAGAGCGCGAAATCTTCGTCGGTAGCACCTGAGTCCACCTTCTCCTTTCGAAAGCGGAAAACCTTCGCGAGCAGTCTGTCTCGTGCGTGATCGGTGCTTGGTAGAGCTTCTTTGAGGGGATATTCTAACTTCATGGACGAGGCCAGAACCTGGAACAGATGGCTGATCCTCGAACACAATTGAGCTCTCTCCGTAACGGTGTACTTCAAAATCTCGGCTTCTCCATTCGAAGCGTTAAGATTCTTCATGATCACGACATTCATGGCATGAAACGCATCCAACATGTTGCCAGTGCTTCTCAACACTCTCGCATAAACTGCGTCTGGGAAAGGTCCTCGGAGATCCATTTCAGATGTCGCCGCGCTGCGTAGCTTCTCTAAGCCTGCTAAAAAACGCTGTAAATCAGATTCTTCACGGAGGTCCATATAAGGATTGGGTGATTCTCTGTCCAGAAGCATCGAAAGCGGATCTCGCTTCCATATCAGGCCCATTCTGAGCCAAAGGAGACTCAACCCATCAGCGAATTTTTTTCTTGCGCTAATAGGCCATAAGAGCCTAGTAACGACAAGTCCCCAAAGGCACCCAGTAAGCACCGCCACGACGCGGTGAAGCGTGATGTCAGTAATCAGTGGGTTGGTGCCACCCTCATCATCGTCATCCTCCAGATCTTTGACTGATAATGAGTATGCATAGAGCGCTGATAAATTGTACGTCAACATAATAAAGCGACCCATAGGGCCTTTACCTTGAGCGACGATGATGTATGCTGTCCAGAGGGACATGATCCAGCCGAGAAAAGCTAGGATGAAACCATTGCCCCGGGAGACTATCCACGCAACGATGGCACAAACGGCGCCAATACAAGTCCCTAGGAATCGATCGAAGCCCGTAGTATTTGAGGCGCCGATGGTCATGGAACAAACCAGCATACTTGACCCGACATGGTTAGCGCGGTTTCTGCGAGGTCGGGACAGTATATTCTATATACTCACAAAGAGAGAAGACCCCATTCACCGCGCCAGTGTTGATAGAATGGGCGCGTTGACACAAGGAACGATGGAAGCGCATACAGTGCGGCACCCATACCTACTTTTATCGCGAACTTTATGTCGTCACGGCGAAAGATACGAAGGAATCTCCAGAAGCGATAGCGAAAGGACTTCCGTTGGCGCCGCATTCAGGGGCATCGTCAGGTGTTACCTTCCTCCCAGGCGGACTGGGAACGCCGCCTGGAACGTCAGCCTCAGGAATGTCTCTTTCTACGCCTGTTAGCTTTTCTCCTCTACGAACGATGTTAGGCAGCATACCTAAATCGTAGCGTGGATCGGCTGGTGTAGGTGTCCTGGATCGCCAAAATCTGAGCCACATCCAAGTCCTACCTGCCGGCCGATGCTCAGTCTCGACTTTGAGTTCCTCCAGAATGGCAAGGTAGGCTTTCATTTCAGTGGCGAAATCCTGCAGAGAAAAACTGAAGTAGCCACAACTTGCTGCAACCTCCTCGAAATCTGCTTGAATCTCCATGGGCCGTTTAGTATTGAGTTCCTTGTTCTTGTACAGTAGAGCGAGAGCTTCTTCTCTGGCCTTCGTATACAGCTCTAGAGCTTCAGAAAGACTAGAGCTGAAATGCGGGTTATATGCGATACGATATTGAGCTTCAGAAGCATAGGGCAATTCGTCCAGAAGCTGCTTCAATGTCACAGCGAGGGACTTCTACTGAACTTTAGCCGCGAACTAGAGAATGCCTTCATTGTAACACTACTAACCATCGAAGGACCAAGATGTGTAATAAACCTTGAGAAGATATCGCCGGGGGACTTAGCTGTGGGTAGGTAGTTGCTATCCTCGGCTGATGAACGCAAGGCACTTGGACTTGTTGTTCCACTCGCAGCTTGTCGGTCATCTTCTGGTACCTCATCGATAGCGGTCAAAATACCCTGGTTTCCCAAGTCTGACGCTTCACCATCAGAAAAGACTGAGAAAGAGGGTCTGCGATAAAAGGACGCTGAGCCGGCTTCAACGGGGGTGGCATTGCCTGCAGAGGGGCCTTGGGCCAAGAGCAGGAATTGAGTTGACGCAGCGCTACGCAAACCCCCAATGTCCTGCCCAAGCCTCTCCATGCATCTTACCAACCTGGCCTCGATATTGTACTCTCTTTCCCTACCCATGACATAATATTCGTACTTAGCTTCCTTGAGGTTGTTCGTCATGCTGGTGAACAATGACTTATAATTCTCTGAGGCTGCGTGGAACTGGTCTCGTTCGGATTCGTCAGCAGATCCAATGAGAAAGGCTGTGGTGATCATCGTAAGTAGATCTAAAGTGTGTCAGTGAAGGCATCGGTAGAAATTGAAGATTGGTATAGGTACCCCCGAATGAATCCATAGCTTCTATCATGCTTTGCCGTAACTCAAGGCGAGCTGAAATGGGACTGACCGTGAGGCATACGAAGGATGTAGCTACACAGCCCATGATGACCATCTTTAGAACCATGGTGACCTTGTCGTCGGAGAACAGCGCGGCTTGTACAGCTCCCTCCTTGGTCAAAACCGTAATAATTGCCAGACTGGCCAGGGAGCAGCCAATGTTGACCAACGGATTAGCCAGATGCTGTTTGACCCATCCCACCAACCCTAGGCCACCTCCACAGAAGACAGCCAGCACAATTAGGTGGCCCACAACTAGGAGATCAAGCGTTCTCCCGAAAAATATGGAGACCCCCATGCTCGCGAAACAGATGAACACGGCGTAGAGGAAAGCGACAGTGGCAACAACCACAGCCTCGATCATGCTCCCTTGCGATCTGGCGGGGTGAAAGTAGACGGTAATCGTGGCTACCATGTGCTTCCCATCCTGCTGACCGAGGAAGCCTGCAATCACCGGAACGAAGGTGGCCAAGCTCCCTAAGAAGTACGCAATGCTGCATTTGAACACACCTCGTCCTGTCTTGGATTTGGCGAACGACCATGCTTGACGTATACGTTCTTGCCATCTCGCTCGTAAGCCGCGCAAGGTGCTTTGGCCATTTGAAGGTCTCCGACTGGAATTTCTCCGGGCTATCAATGGTGAACGCTCATCGGTGGAGCCATCGCTGTTCGCTCCATCAAGGATTGCGGAGTCACTGAAGGTTACGTTTCTCTTCACGCGCTCTCCGGTCTTTGGCAGGATGAAGGTCGCTTGACGAATCTGTATCATAAACTTAGCTGACTGAGCGCATTGGGCTGGCTCTCGTAGATGGAAAACTCACAATCCGTCCAGAAGTGCGATGTAGCTGCTTCTGATCATCGGCCCCGTTGGCCGTCGTGTTCATCGTGGAGGTTCCATGTTGGTCGAGGCTACTTCACGTAGAGGCAGCCAACCAGATGTACCCTCGGTCGCACTTCGAGGCAAGAGCGGCCGGAGAACCCTTGGAAAATGTTGCCCCTTCCATAAACACAAATTATTCCAAAGTTCAGCATTATTGTCATTGCTGACAGGAGCATAGGTCCGTTCGTGAAGGACTGAAGCTAGCCTGCATTCAGCACTACAGTAACCCCGGAGCAGCCCTCAAACAACTTCGACGACATCGACCTTCCTCTCTGTCTACAATACTGTACGTTGTATCGAAACTGGCTTCGGTGTACACACCATTCTAGATACAATTGTCAGATCACTTCCATACCTTACGTATGGAGAGGATGTCGTCTTGGAAAGTAAGCTTCAGACGCTTGAATGGATTTATCATTTGTCGGCCATAGAAACTTCATTACATGGGCCCAATCTCACTACCTTACATTTTACATGTGTTCGCTCAGTCTATTACCCTCTCTCAAGGTACTTGATCTTGCTCGTCGCAAATTAAGTGAGGGAGTATGAAATGATTTGGAGGCCAATTATTGGGTTGAGCAGATCCCCCATGCCAGGCATTGCGTTATTCGATCTTTCTCTTGCGGAAGGTATCCATCATGTCGTTACGGTGGGATTGAAGACTATGGTCGACGGTAGAGTCCTGGGAGCGAGGAGTTAACTTGGGAACATGAGCTGGGGCGCTGAACACCTTCACTCGATACGAAGTAAGGAGTTTCAGATGACCCGATATCAGGTTCGAGCAGGAAGGTTTCGGTTTTGAAGTGGCAATTGGCTTGATTTACCCATGGTAAAGTTTCGGTGTTCTTGTCGAGAATTCTAGGCTACCAGACTTCGCAAATTGTGTTGGCACATCTAGCGCCAGCATGAAATCTTTCCGCCCGACTCCGAGAAGGCCATCCATGAGACCCTGAGGGACAGACAGTCTGCTAGCACCTCACAAGATCGAGTAAGTCGAGCAGAGAGCACTCTGAAAAATTCCCGTTGTCGTGGCCGTGACTATCTTTCGACGTGAGTGGTAGGATATCTCACCATCCTAAGCGGTAAATTGTTGTACATCTGTGGGGATCGGCGAGTTATTTCGTATTTCACGGGTTTGGCCGGCGCCTTGTCATAATTTTTCACTATTTGTTGCACGTCTCCCTCGCTCCAGGTTTTCGAACATCTATCTACTTTGGTACCTTGTATCTCATCCAAAACATCGAAGATCGCTCAAGGCCGTGATACTTCGACCATAGCTTCTTTATAAGCTCCACACGATTGCTCCACAGCGAAAACCGTCCAAGGCACAGGCGCCATGTTTAGTGCATCAAGAAGTAAGTCGTTCTGTCCGCAATTTCTGCATCACAAGCGTACTCAACATTGTCCAGCCATCGCTCTTTCTCCTCTGCTTACTGGAAGTATCGCTTTTGCGAGCATAAGCGTTGGAGTCAACTCGTGTGTCAACAGCTACAGCACCTACTCAATGCTTCGACGCCAGCCAAGTGCAGCCTTTACTTCCTTACACCCACCCGTTGAGGTCAGCGAGGCGGCAGAAGAACAAAAGCCGGGGGTTTCTAGATCGCAACAAAAACGACTCGAGCTAGCTCCGACTGTTTCTCAGCTGCTATTGCCACACTCAGCAGCGGCTCTCGGAGCACAGAACGACCAGCTGGTCACAGACTTGGATAGGCTGCTTCAGGATCAGAAGAAGATACTACCTTCTGATGACTCCACCCGACACGACCAGCTCGCGAATAAGTTTCACCACAAATTTGTACCATGGCTGCAGGAGACACTTCAGAAACGCCCAGCCATTGCGGATGAGATATATTGCAAAGCTCGCTGCGAAGAACCTACCTTTCGAGAGGGTTATCAACACGGGGTATCAATGTGTCTCTCCGTGCTTGGGAGGTCGATCCGGCAGTACCACGCGACTGGTATGAGCGTAAAGGCCAGAAAAGAATATATGTACCCCTACGGAGAGGCCCTGGAGTTCACAACCACCAAATCCGGCGGTGAGATGCTGGATCCTCAACTCGGAGCGAAGAAGTTGGGGCGTTTCCACGCATGAATATTCCTAATACGTGATCCTAATGAGAGTCCGGGACCTTGAATGAGCTTTGTCTCAGACTTTTCGGCTGTCTATGCTCGCTTTTTGTAGGAGTTACTGGCGTCGTCTAGTATGTCTTAAAAAGAATCATGTCGTGCGGGAGAGGTCTTGCGGCATTCTTGTATCTACTCAACTCAGCTCAATTAATTCAACTCAATCAACTCTACTCAACTCACTTCAACACAGCTCAACATAATCCAACCCCATTCAGCTCACTCCACCTGCGCCCAACATCGACAGACAACAGCCCCCCCACTCCTCAACCCATCATACCCACCACCCACCCTAATCCCTCTCTCAATCAATCATCCCATCACAAGTCTCATCCCAAAGAACCTTCCCCATAAACCTCCCCCCTTCTAACTACTCAAACCACACCCCCCCCCCCACCTTTCCTATAAACAGCATCTCACCCCATCTGCCCCATCCCCATCCTCCTCTTCATCCTTCCCTAGAATCCTCTAATCAAGCAAGGCCATGACTCTAGCGATCGACACATCAACGCCTCGTCATGACGTTCATTCATGAAGAGCCAAGAGATATGTACGCTGTTTGTTTGCTGTGTGTGTGCGATGGTGTGCATATGGCTTAAAGATTCGATGACTCTCCAAATATTGGCATAGAATCCCTCAATAGTTCAATAGTGCAATGATAGCTCGGTATCAAGCTATTCATCACCGCCGTCAGTCTTATAGCTCGATCCTTCCAGCTCCGAAAAACCGTAAGTTTGTATGCAATGCTTGCGGAGCAGCAATTGTGCCATCCTCTGGACAGTGTGCCTGTGCGTATGGTACTGCGCGCTGATATCGTTGATCGGGAAGATTCTGGCGCATGAGGGGCAACTGTGACAAGTGTGTTGCGTAATTTTTGGGAAATATACATAGCAATCGATAGGCATCTCATCTGCTAAAAAACCACATATCGTCTAAGCCAAGTAGCTCTTTATAAGCGAAAAATAGAACGCTCCATCTCAAGCCTCCTCATCAGTGATCCCTTCCCTGACCCGCACCCTCCTCCTCGCCTCTTACCAACCCCCCCCCCCCCCACCAAAAAAATTCACCTCCCACCCTTCCTCCTCCCCTCCGCCTCGCCCAGTACATCCACCGCCCTCGTCAAGCTCGGCGCCCTCGGCGTCACCCTGTCCAATTCCCCCACCACCCCCTTCAGCAGCTCGTCCACATGCTCAACATCCAGCACCAGCAAGCTCAGATTCGCACTCCGCAGCACGCCCATAAGCAGCAGCGCCGCATCCACGGCCGCGAGCGCAGACTGCCATTTCAGCCACGGTGCTATACTCAGGCTGGCGGGCAGATCCTCGAGGACGCGGACGGCGCTGTCGATGCAGGCGCGGCAGGAGTCGCGGCAGAGGGAGAGGGGCGCGAGGGACATGGCTTCGTCGGCGAGGACGGAGAGGATGTAGGGGCGGAAGATGCGCGTGCGGGCGAGGAAGTAGAGGGTGCGGAGGTGGGCGAGGGCGGGGTGGGGGA
>JAABUQ010003087.1_pt1 | contig 31329 bp, 36 predicted proteins | sample 5560001 | NCBI WGS metagenome assembly JAABUQ01 (sample SAMN10711888, study PRJNA513371) | rock metagenome | isolation source: Antarctica rocks | place: Antarctica: Victoria Land, Finger Mt nord | collected 2015-12-18 | reverse complement strand
CCCTCCTGTGCCACCCCTTCAGACGAAGACGTTTCGAACGCCATTCGTTGGCAGGAGCGACCTTTTGTGCTCAGGGGGTCATTTCTCAAATCCCGCTAGGGGGTCAAATCTATCGTCCCGTTACCACGAACCCAAACACTTCGGCATATTCGACGCGCCGACGCCCATGCAGGAGACGTACGATCAAGCTCACGCGGATCGTTTTTGCACTTCGAACGCTGCTGGTCCTCGCACTGAAATTTCGGCCGCCGGGCCGCTCCCCCGCGGACGGACGGAACCACGGAATTCTCTATCTGCACTGGATGGCTTCGCATCGCGGAGTAGCTTTCAGCCTTGCCAGCACGTGAAGTTAAGAAACGCGCGCTGATCGCTTAATGGTCGGTTGAGATTCCCTTAACAGTTGCTGCCATCAGGCCTTTTGGCGTCACCGTCTTCGCCGTCTCGCCGCATCCTGAAGAAATGCGACCCGGGGATAATGTAGGGGTGCGATCGATGGCGACTCAGGGAGCGTCGTCGATTCCGACATCGATGTGAACGACACCGCATTCGACGTTCTCGTGATAGGCATGCGGCCGCCTGGATTCGCGTTTGAAATGCTCGATTACCACACAAGCTTACCGCTACGTGGTCGCAGGTACACCGGAGGCCGGGCCATAGCGAATGTCGCAGTTGTCCTTCCGAGGGCGGCCATCGACAAAAAGCCACAGCTACACAGTTTGCCTGTCCTTCCGTGATATTGCCGTCGGGACAAGGCGAAGCTCTACGGCTTTCAACGCCCTGACTCCAACATCATCAACGTCTTTCGTTATCGCGAGGACCGAGGGCACCGCTAAGCAACCTTTCGGATCGCAGACATTCTTGCTCGCACTCCGTCAAAAGGTGGGAGTTTCCGCTGGCGTTATAACGGCCGGCATACCCGGTGAATCCGATGACGTGATCGCACCGATAAAAACTATCGCTGGTGGCATCTTCAACGTACTCGAGAATGTCCGGGTTCAAGTCCATAATTGGACCGGTGAAGGGGCCGTCTACGCTCGGCCCTGCTTTACGAAAGGCTGGTGAGCTCCAAGCCCCGAGCACTGGCGCGCTAGCGCCGTTCCCGGAAGGACGGCGCTGCTCACCTCGGCGCTGCTGACCGATTTAATCAACTCGCATCTGGATAAGGCTGTGTTGCCGACGCACAAGCCCCTGTAGAATCCGGATTTCCGGCGCAGGAGGCTTCCACGGCTCTGGCTGATGAAGCCGGCAAAAGCGGGCGATGAGAGCTGCATCGACGCCGTCTGTTTTGGTTCGCACCATCTCGCTTTGCGCAAACGCCTTGATACGCGCGGGATTGACGATACTGATGATGACGTTGCCCCGCAAAAGTACCCCAATCATAGGTAGAGAATTCTCGAGCCAAACGGCTCGCCAGGAGTCTCACCGTGAAGAAATCGCGCTTTACCGAACAGCAGATCGTCGGCGTCCTCAAGGAGGCTGAAGTCGGCGCAAAAACCGCGGACGTGTGCCGCAAACATGGCGTTAGTCCGGCGACGTTCTACGCATGGAAGTCGAAGTTCGGCGGCATGGAAGTCAGTGATGTCGCCAAGATGCGTGCGCTTGAAGACGAGAACCGCCGGCTCAAACGCTTACTCGCCGACTCCGCGCTGGAGATCGACGCGCTGAAATTGATCGCATCGGGAAACTTCTGACGCCCGGGCAGCGGCGACGAGCTGCTCGGGCGGTGATCGAAACGATCGGGCTGAGCCAACGCAAGGCCTGTGCCGTCGCGACTTGCAACCGAAAGACGTATCGACGTCTCCTTCGCATCAGCGATGATGCGAGGCTACTTCAACGCCTTAGCGACCTCGCCGCCGAGCGGCGACGCTTTGGCTACCGGCGGCTCAATGTCTTGCTGCGTCGTGAAGGGATCATCGCCAATCATAAGCGCATCTATCGGGTCTATGCGGGGGCCAAGCTTCAAGTCCGCAAGCGCGTGAAGCGCCGCGTTGCGCTTGGTCGGGGCAAAACCATACCGCCCGCGCTACGGCCAAACGCACGTTGGTCGCTGGACTTCGTCCATGATACTCTGCACAACGGACGACGCCTAAGGACGCTCAACATCGTCGACGATTTCACCCGGGAATCGCTTGCAATCGAGGTGGACACGTCGATAAGCGGATCTCGTGTAGCTCGCGTTCTCGAGCGCATCGCGACTGAACGCGGGGCGTATCCGCAAACTCTCGTGATGGACAACGGCACGGAACTGACGAGTCTCGCGATGCTTGCATGGGCGTCGCGGACTCGTGTACAATTGCATTACATCGCGCCAGGCAAGCCGACGCAGAATGCATTCATAGAGAGCTTTAACGGCAAGTTTCGCGACGAATGCCTCAACGATAATATCTTCACCACACTCGCCGAAGCTAGGCAGATTATCGAAAGCTTGGCGCCTTGACTACAACGGCTCTCGACCGCACCGATCGCTCGGGCAGTTGACCCCGAACGAGTTTGCTACCGCCCAACTCCATTCGCTACTCACTCTCTGCTTATGAATGGGGTACCGCTCGGGGCAACGTCAATTTCTTCACGCCGGTCAGCGCGGAGGCGATCGCTAAATACAATACTTAGCGACCCGGCCGATGGTCGATGTCGTCCTCGATCGACGGTGGTCGCTCCACTCGGTCGTCCTGGGCGCCCAGATGACGCTCTCCAACCTTAACGTCCAGCACTTCCTCCAACATGGAACGGCAGCCCATCTCGCTGGGCTCGTCAATGCACGGGCCGCCATCTTAGCGTACGCTGATGCAACGTTCGCCATCGCGGCCCTAGCATTAGTGTCGATCCCGCTCGTCTTCCTGATGCGCAACTGCCCGTAGCCGAATCGCCCTTAGGATACGCGAACCTGCTCGCGTCGTTTACTCTTCACCTAACGCGACTCGCCTCGCGTTCCCGTCGCCGAGCGCGACGAAGCTGGACTTCGATCGCGCAGGCTAAGAAACTCTTCACGGTGGCGGTCGGCGATCGGACCGGGCGTCCCTAGCAGCCGAGTCGCGAGGTTCTGTAGAGCGCTCTTCTCCGCCGAGGACAGCGGACCAAACATCGAAGCTTCCGCCGCCGACACTCGGGCGATAGCCTTCTCCGCCACACGACGGCCCTTGGCAGTTAGCACGATGCAGTACGATCGCCGGTCGTCTGGATCGCGCTCGCGCCGGACAAGTCCCGCATCTTCCAACTCGTCGATCAGCGCCACCACCGATGTCCGGTCGATCCCGAGCGCAGCTCCTACGGCGCTTTGGCGCTGCGAGCCGTCGGCCCACAGCATTCGCACCAAACGATAGTGGCGCATGCGCAGGCCCACGGGTGCAATCGCCGCTTCAATAAGTTCCGTGACTGAAACGGCGAGCGTCGACAGCACGAAATCAGGGCAGGCGATTAGCGCGTCGGGATACCCCTGGGCGCGGCATCGCTCCTGAGGTGACTCCCTTTGCCGATGTGCCACACCTCACGTCTTCCCGTTCAGGCGCGCATTTACCCGCGTGCGAAACCTTCCCTTGATCATCAGCCTTTTAGACCGTCAGTGATCCTGACATTTGGTAGCGCTGACGTTCTAATGGAGCGTGATGGCATCGTGGAATCTTCTGAGCTGGTCTTTTTGGCGGACCCTGCGGTTCGCGTGGCGGCATTGCGGCGCGCTCTATCAATGGTGCGCAGCCGGGACGACGCCGAAGACGCCGTCCAGGAAGCGGCTGTTCGCGCACTGCGCTACCGGGCTAGCCTGCGATCCGGCGCTCCTGGAAAACCGTGGTTCATGCGCATTGTCTCGCGGGCAGCGCTCGACATCATCGCGCGTCGAAACCGGCTTCAAACGACGGTCGGCGAGCACGTTTCGACGGCGCCCGACTCGGGGGCGACGATACTCGCGCTCGAGCGCTCGCACATGATCCGCTCTGCGCTGGCAACCTTACCGGCAGCACAGCGGCGGGCCGTGATCTTGCATGACGTGGACGGTTTTACCGCCCGACTAATCGCGGCGCGGGAACACGTTCCTGCAAGCACGGTTCGCACGCGGCTACGACGCGGAAGACTTGCGTTGCGCAGCGCGCTCGCCGAGCAGGTAGCGGCGTGATCAACTTCTTTTTGCGCCGCCCGATCTTCGCAGCGGTGTGTTCGCTCATTATCCTCACGGCGGGGCTCGTTGCGATCCCCACGCTGCCGATTTCGCAATACCCGAAGATCGCGCCGCCTGTCGTCACCGTCACCGCTCAGTACCTCGGTGCCGATGCGGCAAGCGTCGAGGCGTCGGTCACGACGCCGCTCGAAGAAGCGATCAACGGGGTCGCGGGACTGCGCTATATCACCTCGAGCAGCAACTCTGACGGGTCGGTGACCATCACCGCGACGTTCGATCTAGATAAGAACATCGATCTGGCGCAAGCCGACGTGCAGAACGCGGTCCTCAGCGCCACCGGGCTCCTGCCGGCCGAGGTCCAGCGCACCGGCGTCGTGGTCAAGAAGAGCAGCTCAGCTTTCATCCTCGGCATCGGAATGGTCTCGGACAACCCGCGCTACGGCTACGGTTGGCTGAGCAACTTCACCGACATCAACGTTCTGAACGCCATCAAGCGCGTGAAGGGCGTCGGCGACGTGCTGGTCTTCGGGAGCCGAAAGTATGCGATGCGCCTGTGGCTCGATCCGCACAAGCTCGAGCAGAATAATTTGACGGCGCCTGACGTGGTCGCGGCGCTGAGCACCCAGAACGTCCAGGTCGCTGCCGGCGCCCTCGGCGCCTCTCCGACCGGCAAGGACCAGCCGTTCCAGATGGGCATTAGCGCGAGTGGGCGGCTCACGAGTCCGAGCGAGTTCGGCGACGTCGTGCTTCGCTCCAATCCCGACGGAGGCGCAGTTCGGGTGCGCGACGTTGGACGCGTCGAAATCGGTGCCGAGGACTACTCGACGTTCACCAACTGGAACGGCGCGACCACGGTCGGTATGGGCGTTACTCAACAACCTGATGCCAACGCGCTTGAAAGCGCTAAGGCTGTGCGCGCACGGCTGGACGAACTCGCCAAGACATTCCCCCCCGGCGTCCACTATGTTATTCCGTTCGATCCGACGCTCTTCGTCACCGAGTCGATCAAGGAAGTCACGCTGACGCTGTTGATCTCCATCGCTTTGGTCGTGCTCGTAATTTTTCTCTTCTTGCAGAATTGGCGCATGACGCTCATTCCGCTGATAACGATCCCGATCTCGTTGATCGGAACGTTTGCCTTCATGAAGTTGCTCGGTTTCTCGATCAATACGCTGACTTTGTTCGGGATGACGCTCGCGACGGGCCTCGTCGTCGACGATGCGATCGTCGTTATCGAAAACATCGCGCGCTTCGTGCAAGAAAAGAACCTCGATGCCTATGAGGGCGCCGCTGCAGCGATGCGCGAGATTACCGGTGCGGTCATCGCAACGTCACTGGTATTGCTAGCGGTCTTCGTCCCGGTCGCTTTCTTTCCCGCATCGACGGGTCTGCTCTACAAGCAATTTGCCCTTACGATCGCCTCGTCAATCACGATCTCGCTCTTCATCGCGCTCACGCTCACTCCGGCACTGTCGGCGCTGCTCCTCTCGCGCCCAGTCGGCGCACCGCCCCGCTTTCTGCGGCCCGTCGAACGCGGCATTGCATGGGTCCGCGCCGTCTATGGACGCATCTTACCGACGATCATCCTGTACCGCTTTGTGATCGTCGGCGTCTTCGTCGGTGCGCTGGGGCTTACGTTATTCACGTTCAAGACGACGACGAGCGCCTTCATCCCCGACGAAGATCAGGGCTATCTCGTCACGATGATTCAAACCCCCGAGGGAACCTCGATTGAAGGCGAGCGGCGCTTTGCCGATCGCATCTCGGCGCTCGCACGCTCTAACGCGCCGGAGCTGGAAGGCACCTTTCAGATCGACGGCTACAATTTCTTTGGGCCAGCGCCCAACCACTCGCTGATTTTCTTACCGCTGCGCCCTTGGGGCGAACGCTCCGGCAGCGCCCACACGTATGCCGCTATCATCGCGCGCTTACAGCCACTGTACTCCGGTGTTCCCGGCGGTCAGGCGTACATCTTCAACCCACCGGCGATCCAAGGTATCGGTAACTTCGGCGGATTCCAATTTGAAGCACTCGACACAGCAAACGTCGGAATTCCGGCGCTTACGGCAAGCGTGTACGGTATGTTGGGCAAGGCGAACAGCAATCCGGCACTTAGCGCCGTCTTTACCACCTTCCGTGATGACTCACCGCGCCTGCACCTCCAAGTCGACCGTCAGAAGGTCCAGGCGCTACATATCCCGATCGATCAGGTCTTCGGCGCGCTGCAAGCATACTTCGGATCGCAGTACGTTAATGACTTCGATTTTCTCAACCGATCGTATCGCGTTTACGTCGAAGCCGACGCTCCGTTCCGCTCGCGTCCAGAGGATCTTGCGAACGCCTACGTGCGCTCGCAAGAAGGTGGTCTCGTACCCTTGAGTTCGCTCGTCACTGCGGCGCAGATCAAAGCGCCACCGACGATCACCCATTACAATCTTTTTCGCTCGATCGAAATCGACGGGCAGCCCAAACCCGGCGTCGGTTCGGGCGATGCGATCACAGCGATGGAAAATGTCGCGCGCGCCCACCTTCCTACCGGGACGCGCTTCGAATGGACCGGTCTGACGCTCGATCAGATCGAGGGCGGTACCGCAGCAGCGTTGATTTTCGGCCTAGGCATCTTCATGGTGTTCCTGGTCCTCGCAGCGCAATACGAAAGCTTCCTCGATCCGCTTGTGATCTTGCTTGCCGTTCCGCTTGCAATTTTGGGCGCCCTGTGGGCGGTCAACCTCCGGCATCTGCCGAGCGACGTATTCGTTCAAATTGGCTTCGTGATGCTGATCGGCCTCGCGAGTAAGAACGCAATTCTGATCGTCGAGTTCGCCAACCAATTGCAAGCGGCCGGCCAGGACGCAGCCCAAGCGGTGCAACAGGCGGCGCGCACGCGCTTGCGACCAATCCTGATGACATCGTTCGCGTTCGTGTTCGGCATCATGCCGCTCGTGACCGCAACGGGAGCAGGGAGTGCTAGTCGCAATTCGCTCGGGACCGCTCTCTTCGGCGGTATGATTCTCTCGACGATTCTCAATCTCATCATTGTTCCTGTCCTATACGTGGTGATTGAGCGGCTGCGTCGAGGTGCACGCTCCAAGGTAGCGCATCCGCCGGCACAACGTGGTTCAGTGACTCGCCGCTGGTTCCGGCGCGCCTTGCCGTCGCCTCCGATGGCACGCTCGTAGCGATCACCGGCAGCAACGGCGACCGCCGCACAGTTCACCTCGCAACACTTTAAGCTGATGCTGAACGAGGCCCCGGGCTCGCCCCCTCAGTGCAGCCTCCCGGCGGTGTATAAACAAGCCGTAAGAGCTCGTATTCGGGCCGCGCCTGACGACGCCTATGGACACGCGTCCAAACATGCCCTGCGCTCCGACCCGTACGCCTCGCGAGATCCTGCAGCCGGGCGCCGACGCCCTTGGGGCTCCGCTGATCGTCTCGAATCGCTGAAGCTCGCGGGCGCATTCACCACGATTGACCCGTTTCTGCAACGTCTTGCGACTGATCCGGCGTTGCAATCCCGGCTGACTAGCCTGCCCCGATGGAGAAATTTGCAAATATCTGGTCGCTTCTGCGCTTGGTCGAACAGCTTGCCACAATAGTGATCACTGGCGGCGTTTCGCAGGCTTATGTTCGCGGAGTAGGCCGAAGACATCGCGAGCCCATGGGACCGTCTCGCTGCACCAATATATTTGCGACGTCTCGCGTAAAGGGCGCGCGTTATCTTCTTGGAAGGAGATGTATCGGTGGGGACGCGTCGATGATCCGCCTCGACCGCCTTCGACCAACGTGACAAAACGACCGCGGCCGCACGCTATTCGTCCATTCGTCGCAGCAGCGGCCGTACTTGCCGTCGCAATGGGCGTTGGCCGCTTCGCCTACACGCCGCTGCTGGTCGTCATGCGCGGCGATGCGGGACTTACGGTCGCCTTCGCCGGCGTGCTCGCATCTGCCAACCTCACCGGATACTTCGTCGGCGCTCTGATTGCGATACATCCATTTGCGCGTACACACCGCGTCGCACTTATACGTATCGGGTCGATACTCGTCGTCGTCACGACGGCCATGATGGCTCTCCCGTCCGCAGTTTGGTTTAGCGCGCGGTGCGCGACGGGCGTCGCCAGCGGACTGGTTTTCGTTTTAACCGCGAGCCTGCTGCTTGATCTCGCCGCCGAGATCAATTCGCGCAATGGGTTGGCCGTGATGTTCTCTGGCGTAGGGATTGGGATCGCGGCAGCTGGACTGCTGGTGCCTCTGACCCTGCCACTTGGCGGGTCCCGGGCAGCGTGGATCGTACTTGCCGTCGTCTCCTGCGCCGCTTTGGCCGTCGCCCTGCCGATGCTGCCTAAACCGGAACTGTCTTCCGCAACGAGCCCGACGGAAGCGGCACGGAGCGACGATTCCAGTCACGTCTTTGGTTGGCTCGCTGCTCTTTACGGCGTGGAAGGCGCAGCGTATATCGTTCCCGCTACATTTCTCGTCGCAATGGTGTCGGAGACGCCATCGATCGCGCGGTACGGCGCAGCAACCTGGATACTCGTCGGCGCCATTACTGCACCTTCGACAATTTGGTGGAGTGCCGCTGCGCGACGGTGGGGCTTATCGCGCGCATTGCTCGCGGCATGTTTTGCGCAGATAGTTGCGATGCTTGCGCCACTGGCCATTGGCGGCGCCGCAGGCGCGCTGACACTAGCCGTGGGGCTCGGCGCAACTTTCATCGGCATCTCAGCCCTTGGGACGGCACTCGGTCGCGCGCTTCGCCCCGCCAATAGCAATGGCGCAATCGCACTGCTGACGGCCGTTTACGGCGTCGGACAGATCATCGGTCCGCTCATTGCAACGCGGATCGTCATCGTCACCGGATCGTACCGCCTCGCGCTACCCGTCGTAGCGGGTTCGCTTGCCATCGCAACGGTCGCGTTTGCACTCCGGCTCGCACGTACACCAACGGCTAGCGAGTAAGCCGCTTTTTACGAATCTCGCTGCTGCACGTATGATGAACGCACAGACCGGCTCAATGCCCGGCTGGAAGAGCGGAAGCTTCGCGCACCGGTTGCGAACTGAGATCACTACCCCACTCTCCGGTATGCCAACGATAGATGTCTTCCCAGAACGGCTGGTCCATGATGGTGTTCGGATCGAACAGCGAAGGCTAGTCTCCGACGCTACGCTGCCGGCGATTGCGCGATCATCGATTGATGGACGCCGACTGCGGCGGAAACGCCGTCCGCCGATGCGAACGTGATGCTCCATTGCATGCGCGCTGCATCGCCGGCGGCATAGACGCCAGGAATGGTGGTCGCCTTCCACATGTCGGTACGGAGAATTGCACCGACCGGCGTCTCATCGAATGCGCAGCCCAGCTGCGAGTTCCCCCTCGCGGGCACTGGTCAACGTGTCGGTAGTCGTGGCGCGAGCATGTTGAGCTTCGGCATTAACAAGGTTGTTACAGCCGTGCGCAGCAGAATTGAAATTGACCCCGCGCCGGTGATGAGCCGGGGCCGCGCTCTTCGCGGCAGCGATACATCGCAGCGGATTTGTGCGCAACGCATGCATGCTCGCCATTCGGTGTGCGGTCCGCGATGCACACCGAACGGTCTGAGACCGCGACGCCGTTGAATGCGACGCCTGTCGACAATCGCGCGTGCTATCGCGGAGGCTGGTAGCGCAACGCGCTAAGCAGCTACGCTCGTGTGCGCCGGCAACGCTCACCCTCGCCATGCAGACCGGACTGCGGCGGTACCAAGAGCGATGATCGTAACGGCAGTAGCAATGCCGATGGTGACGAGCGGCGCGCGAACCGCCGTTTGAGGATCGACGATCGGCACGGGATTGAGCGGACCCACATACCATGCCGCTAGCGCAAGCGCTTCGAATCCGACTTGAGCACGCGTGAGCGCGCCGAGTGCGATTCCGCAAGCAACACTCGCACAGAGGATTGCGATAAGCGCAATGCCGCCCGCACCGTCTCGTACTGCAAGTGCAATAACCGGAACGATGGCGAGCGATAGCGCAGCAAGCCAGCGCCACAGCACTCGTACGGCGGCGCGGATCGGTGTCGCGCGCAGTAGATCGTCGACGCCGGCGCGCGCGTCCTGCGTGCTCAGTACGGCAACCGGGCCCACCGGCCAGACCCAAATCAGCGGCGCGATGACGCGGCCCAGGACTTCGAGGGGAACAACGAGTGCCGCCCCTGCGAGCGCGAGCATGCCGACGATCCACCAGATTCCCGCGATGCTCAGCGCTTGTGTCAGCGCGATACGTCCGAGGAGCGGCAATGGAAATCGCGCCACGAATCCCGCGAAGCGCGCTTGCGGACGTGTTTTGATCGCTGAGGCACTGAGGTCGAACGCGAACCGCCCGACCAGAGCGCACGATGCGACCGATGCCAAGAGCCAGCCGATGCGCGTCAGGACCGCCGCCCCCGTGAAGTGGATGCCGTCGAATGGAAACGTACGAAGGCGCCCGGCGACGCTGACAATACCGAACGCCATGCTCTGATGGGCATCCGCGCCCGGCACGGTGTGGTGCAGCCCGGCCACGACGGCGCTAGTAAGCAGCGTGAAGCCCAGCGGGTCGAACGCCGCCATGCGGTCGACCGTCAGTGCGGCCGGAATGGACAGCAGAGTTGTCCAGACGAAGAACCATAAAATGGCACCGCCGATGCCACGCAGCGGTCGCGCCGTCCACGACGATCGTGCATGCTGCCGTGAGCGCGCACGTGGGTAGCGTCACGATCGAATACGGCCAGGCGTACGCCGCAAACTCAATGGTGCGGCTTTCGTCTCTTACGAGTTGCATAACGACGGCGGCTGCGACGAGGACGAGTGCAACGCCAGCCAGCACGACAACGTTGCTGACGAATTTCCCGAGAACGAAGCGAACGCGCGCGATCGGCGCCGACACCACGAGTTCGTGCGTCCCGAGAAGCACGTCGCGATGGAGACCAGGCCGAACCAGAAAAAATCCCGCCAGCGGTAGGAGCGCGGCTGTAAAGATTGCGGTCGTTGTCCCCATCCAGGCGCTGTTGTATATCCCACGCCACCCGCCGAGATTGACGGTCGCGTACGTCGCAGATGCGTCCGGCACGAGTAGAAACCCGACTTGAAGCGCTACGGCGACCACGAGAAACATTGTGAAGGTGCGCGTCCGCTGGCGCAGGTCTGCTAAAGCCACGGACACGATGCCGCTCAACCGGTCCCGCCGACCCTTGAGAGATATGCTGACTCGAGCGTCTCGCTTGTCCCGATAATGTCCGCGCGCGAACCGTCCGCGATGACTCGACCGCCCGCGATAATGATGATCCGGTCGGCGACGGTCTCGACGTCCGAGACGATATGCGTCGAAAAGAGCACGATGCGTTCGCGCGCCATCATTTTCAAAGGTTCGCGAAGGCGCATCCGCTGCTCGGGATCGAGGCCGGCAGTCGGCTCGTCGACGATCAGCATCTGCGGATCGCCGAGCAGTGCTTGCGCGATCGAGACGCGCTGCCGGTTGCCGCCTGACAGCGTTCCCAGCGGACGCCGCGCTACGGGCTCGAGATCGAGAAGACGGAGTAACTCTTCGATCTGACGCCGAGTATGGCGCGCGCTCAGACCTTTGAGTGCCGCAATGTAGCCAAGAAACTCCCGCGTGTCCAAGTGGGGATAAACGCCGCTATCTTGCGGCAGATAGCCGAGCACGCGCCGTAGCGGCAACGCATTGCGTACCACGTCCGTCCCGTCCCATCGTACGGTTCCAGCGGTCGGCCGAGCCACGGTCGCTGCAATTCGCATTAGCGTCGATTTTCCGGCACCGTTGGGCCCGAGCAATCCCGTGATTCCGGGGTCTAGAATGAAGTTCACGTTGCTCACGGCGTCCACGCCGCCATGGTACCATTTCGCAACGCCGCTGAACTCGAGTTGGTGCATCATCGACCTTACTGAGGAAAGAAAGCATTTGAGTTTCAAAGGGACCGCAAGCTGCTGATTTCTCCATGCCCTTACGATACCGCGATGATGTTACGCACGTGCGACCGTCACGTCGACATCGCTTCTACGCTTTCTTCGCCCGACGCGAAGCGAGGCGTCTCTTACCACCATTCAATCCAGCTACGCCGGCCGTGACGAAGGAGTCGATATCCGATTGAATCCGTTCCATTGGCCTCGGCTTCCGCCATTGCCCTCGCGGCGATTTTTACCCGCTTCGGGATACTCGCTCAGGTTGATCTTCATAGTTTCACAGTGAAGCGGCTTCGGGGCCACCGTCGTTCGCCATGCGAAGTGAGAACGCTACGCATTTTCATCGAACTCGCTCATGAAGGCGCGGGCAAGAAATTCGGGCTTGTAGCCGTGATTCCAAATGCCGAGCGGCGTCTTCGCATTGCACACGGTGCAGATAGTATTTCGGCTCGTCGAGCATCAGGACGACGTTCTTGGTGAAGTGGGAGCCATCGTACTGGCTGCGATCGGGGACGGGATCTCCGACCCAAGAAACACCGCAATGCGGGCAGTGTTCGGGGTCTAATCCTTCGCTCATCGCTCCATCCCAAAACTGCGATCGATTTCTTTTGCCGGCGCTCGCTCACGCCCACGCAAGAGCTCGCGCTCCTGAGCGCGCGTGCGTTCTTGCTCGACGACGAGCTGCTGCTGTCGCTCTTGGAGCTCCGGATTGTCGACGCGCATCCCGTACTCGATCGCGATGCCGAGTGCGTGTTCTTTGTAATCGACGCCGCCGTGCAGGGTGACGGTGTTGCCCCACTTGGCACGCGCGAGCTCGAGGCCCGCGCCAATGCTCGAATCGCTTGTATCGCGAAACGCGATCTCCGGCCCACGATCGCGAAACGCTTCGCTGCCGTCGGTGCGCCAATGGTAACTGACCTCGCCGTTGCGCTCGACGCGGGCGTCGACGTCGCGCAGATCCCGCACGAACCGCGGCTCATGGTCGCCGATGCCGCGTAGCGAAAAGTACGGACTCTCGATCTCACGCGCATGCTCGCGCCGCTGCTCGCGATAGCGCAGACCCCGCAACGCCGAGATGGCCGCTTCATCGCCCGCGAGCGCGCGTTCCGTGACGAACTCGCGCCACGCTTGGCGCTGTTCGATATTCAGCTCACGTTTAAGCTCGGTGCGTTCACCGACGATCGCATCGCGTAAATCCGAACGTTCTTGCGCCGCGCGAAACGCCGCAAGCGACGTCGCGATCTGCGGCGCTAAACCGCTCTCGCGCAGCTCGCGCCGGTACTCGATCTTGCGCTCGGTGATCTCGGCGTAACGCGCGCGTTCGGACTCGCGCTGTTTATCCCACACCACCCGTCGCTCGTCGCCGCGCGACCGCTCGGCGCGAAACTCCGCGTACAGGCGCTCGCGTTCGAGACACCGTTCCGCGCGTCGATCGGCACGCCGCTCGGGATCGCGCTTGTAATCGCGCTCCGGCTCCCGCTCGTGCTTCTCACGGAACCACTCGCGCATTCGATCGCGATCCGAGACATCGCGCTTGACGTGCTGTCCATCGAGTTCTCGTTGGCGACTGCGCTCGCCGGCGCGAGCGCGCTCCACGGCCGACGTCGTCGACGTATCGACTTCAACGGCACGCGCGGGCACCTCACGCGCCGCCTCGGGAGCGCGTTCCGCGGCCTGACGCTCCACCGACCGAAACGCCGGCACGCGATCGTCAAGAAATCCGACGCGCTGCTCAAGCTGCTCGCGGCTCAGAAAACGGGCGACCTGCGAAGCCTTGGCAACGAGCTCCTGATCGTCGTGGTGGACGACGACGAGCCCCGAACCCTTGCGCTGCAGCTCGAGACCGTAGTCCGCAAGTGTGCGCTGCACGTCGTCGATGCCGACGCCGTCGCGTGCCAGCGTTTCTTTGAGGGCCGGCGCCGCTTCGCGCACCCATTCGGTGAAAGGCCGATCGCCCGACCACGCCGCGAAGTCGCGCGCCTTCTGCGTGATGGGCGCCGGTTCGTCGATTCCACGACCGTGGCCGCGCCCGTGCGTCTGCTCCTTGAACGCAAGCACGACCTCGGGCTCGCGCCCCTCGATCTCACGCACCACCGTCGGCCCACGATCGTGTGACCATCCTTGGTCGAGCTCGATCTCCCGCATCGCTCGATCGAGCTTGATGTAGTCGCGGAAGGGTGAGACGGCCCGGTACGTCTCGGGGTCGACCCGGTTTACCGCGGCATGAAGATGCACGTTGGCGGTGTCGCCGTGGACCGCCATGACGTACTGGTGCGACTCCATCCCAAGCGCCGCGAGCGCGTGGCGCCCGGCCGCGAACGCCTGCTCGGGCGTCGGATGCTCGTTTTCGTGCCACGAGACGACGAGGTGATAATCCGCCGGCGCGCGCAGCCGCCGGCACCGCGAGGCGACCGCTTCCATCTCGAGTGCCGCCGTCCGGAGCGACGCGACGCCCTGCGTCTCGATCGCGATCGCCTTGGCGCTCACCTCACCGGTCAACGGGTCGACGGTATCTTCGCGGCCGACGTAGCGCACGAGCTCGTCGAACTCGCGACCCGCGGGCCGATCGAGGCGGCTCTCCGCGCTGACGTAGTCTACAAGCCCGCCGAAGGTCCGACCGCCGGCCTTCGCTGGGATGACCTTCGCGATCACGCCGTCGTCGTGACCGGAACGCCCGACGCGATCCGTTCGATCGCATCGGTGATAGCGACGAGTACTTTGGCGTACTCGGTGGACCTGACGCCGTGGCTTTCGGTGAAGAGGTGCTTCTGTAAACCGCCAAGGCGCCGTAGCTCGGCGATGACATGCGAACCCGCGGCGATCTCGCGGCCAAGCGCCGCGTCGCGCACGTAAGCCGTCACCGGCAAATCCGCGGCCGCCGCCTTCTTCTCTACGCGCGCCCATTCGGCATCGGAGAACCGCACCGCGACCTGATGCTGCCGGGCTCGCGTCTCGCTCCCGCGGCGCCCGTTCATGAGCCGCCTCTTGGGGTGTCGGGGCGCAGCCCTGACCGTGCAAAGCACGCATCGCGGGTCAGTGAGAAGCGAAGCGCCGAACGGGCCCATCTCGGCGCCGCAGGCGCTCGGTTTCGCGCGGGTAGCGAAACCCTACCCTGTGAACTAATACCGACGACCTCCAGCACGTACAGTATGACACGGCAAGCCGACGACCGCAAGACTGTGGTATGATCGCGGTTGAATTCGCTTGCCGACGAGGTGTTTCCATGCCAAAGACGATCGAACCCCATCACATCGAAGCTGCAAAAGAACGCCTTAGACAACTTCCCGAAAAACCAAAGGTGCCTAGGGCGCTTCCCTTGTCGCAGGCGATTCGTGAAATCAAGGCCGAGGTTCAAGTCGCTCTCAAGCGAGGTTATACGTTCGACGAAATCGCTCAGTCGCTCAAAGAAGATGGCATCGACATCGGGACACCGACGCTCAAGAGCTACGTGTACCGGGGAACGAAACGGCGAATGAACGGGGGCAAAGTGAAACCGAAGACGGCTGTCGCGAGCGAACCAAAAAAGGAACGGACCGGTGCGAAGGCCGTGGAGATGCCTGCAGAACTGTGAGCGTCCACTTCTTCCACGGCGACAAAGGTGGCGTCGGCAAATCGTTCGTCGCGCAGTCGTTCGTCGATTGGCTGCTGACGCGGAACGTCACGCCGCTGGTCGTCGATAGCGACATGCGAAATCCGGACCTCGCGCGCATGTTCCCCGACGTCGCGGTCACCGTCGATCTACGCCAACACGAAGGGTGGCTCGAGTTGCTCTCGCAGCTGCATGAGAACGATCGCGAGCAGGTCGTCGTCTCGCTGCCGGCGGGCATCGGCGCGGAGGTGACGGTCGAATTGCCGGCTTTCTTCGGGGGCTTGCGTGAGCTCAAGCGTCAGGCCACGCTGTTGTGGATCCTCGCGCGGACTCCCGATTCGATAAACCTCCTGCGGCCGGCGACGGCGGCCTTCGACGGCCACGCGCGGGCGATGATCGCGCTAAAAAATCTCTTCTTCGGCGATCCGGCCAAGTTCGGCCGCTGGAACGAATCGAAGACGCGCACGGCCTTTGAGGACGCTGGCGGCATCGTCGTCGAGTTTCCGGAGCTGCTCGATCGGCTCGCCGATCAGACGTCGACGGCCAATCCCCCGGCGGCGTTTTCGGCGAAGGTCAACGGTTTGCGCTTCGGCGATCGTGCCGAACTGCGCCGCTGGCTCGACAAGGTCGCCGCGCTTTGGGACGGGCTCGCCGAGAAGCTCGGAGTGCCCGTGACGGGGGGCCCGTGACCTTCGAGGAGGCGTTCCGCGAAATCAACGGCCGCGCCCCGACCGTCGACGAGACAAAACGAGCGCTTGCGATCCGGCGGGTCGTCAAAGACGCCGACCTCGATCCGGTCGAGCTCTTCTTCCTCGCCGACGCCAACGCCGCGGCTGAACGCGCGAAGATTCCGGCCGCGATCGTCGCCGGCGTCGAGCAGGGCGTCGCGAAGATTCAAAAGGCGATTCCCGATGCAGACGACCTCGCCACACGGATAGCGGTCGTCGGCGCGCTGCAGAAGACGCTCGCGGCCCTCGTCGGCTACGCGACGCCAATCGCCGCGCTCGCCGTCATCATGGCGATCGCGATCACGGTCAGCGCGTGGCGCTGGGGCTACGGCGACGGCTGGAATGCCGCGAGTTATCGTCGGCTCATCGGTTATGACGCGTACGCCTGCCGAGCGCTCGCCAACCTCCGACACGCCGCGGCCGTGCAGCACCGGGTCAACGCGGTGACGTTCGTTTCGCAAGAGATGGCCGCGCGCGGATGTCGGTGATGGCTTGGAGCAGTAAGCGATGTTCGTCCAGATGCCGGTGTCGGAATTGCTGTCGACTTGTGGGCGCAGGGTCCCGCGCTCGCAACGCGCCGCGGTCCCTTCGCAGCGAGCGAAGCGGCCCTTGCGATGCTTCCGGCGTGGCCGTTCGCGGCGATCGCGCTCGGAGCGCTGATCATGACGATCGCGGTCGCGACGACGAAAACAGGGCCGCGCATCCGGCGAATTTCGTCACGCTCGCCGGCAGCGCTCGCGCGACCACGCAAGGGCCGCAATTCTTTCACGCGAGGCTCCTACCAGCCGCAAGGGCCGCTGCGCTTTCCTCTTGCGGCCGGCCGCCGCGCTGAGCACAGCGGCAGCTACGGGGTGAGGTCTCGTTGCTTTGCAAAAGACGCTGCAAAAACAGGCAGACATTTGCCGATACGCTGAACATGCGCCACGGCGGGATAAGGTCGTGTCCTAGGCGTCAAGTCGGTCGAAGCCGACTTGCGACGCACCCAGCGCGCCTCGTCTCGTCTCGTCTCTTAGGAACGTTCCAGGTGCTCCGTAGATTTAGTCCACGCTCGCGCACGTTGTTCACGATCCTGCTCGCCGCAGCACTTCCGCTCGTGTCCGAGCACGTGCTCGGCCCCCTCACGTTCAATCACACGAATTCGATGCCGCTTGGTTTTTACTGGCGAACCGCAGTCCCAATTAGCGGCCCCCACCGTGGCGATCTCGTCATCGCCTGTGCGCCAACCGCATTCGCGCGCTTCGGACACGAAAAGGGATTTCTCGACGTTGGTCGCTGCGACGGCGCATCGACGTTGCTAAAGAAGGTCGTCGCAGTCGTCGGCGATCGCGTGCATCTCGATGCGCGGGGCGTCAGAGTCAACGGGCGGTTTCTCCTCGGGTCGCGGCCGGCTCCAGTCGACGGCGCCGGCGACGTGATGCCGCACGTGTCTTATGGCGATTACGTCCTGAGCGCACGCGACGTGTGGCTGGCAAGTCCGAAATCTAAGAGCTTCGACTCCCGATACTTCGGACCGGTCTCGTCCGTCATCGCGATCGCACGCCCGGTGCTCGTCGAGGGAACGGGGCTTCCCGAGAACCGCTAGCGGCTACGCTCGGGGCCGCGGCTTGGGCCGCGCGGCTCGATCGCGATTTCACCGCCGATGCGTGCCTTGACGTGGACCCCAACCTTGACGCTGCGCGGGAATTCGCGTTGCTCAAGCACCGCGAAGGAACGTGGCCCGGTTGCCAGTGCGACATAGCGATCGGACACGGCCACGACGCGGCCGCTCACGATCGCGCCGGCGCGCGCGCGCTGCTCTTCGATCGCGCTCGTGAGAATCGTCGTCTTGGCGGCACGCATCGCGGCGCGCGCCTGCTCAACGAAAGCACGTCGTTCATCGCTCGGCGGCACGATCGCGGTGCTCACGGCGGCCGCAAGCCCGGATGAATCGCCGCGAGTAAAGCTCAGTTCCGACGTGTGGTACATCATCTCGCGCGTGACGCGAGACCAGTCGAGGGAGTGGCCTACGCGCTCGCCGAGCTCGCGGATGAACTCTTGCTGCGTGCGGCCGTTCCCTTCGCGAAACGGATGCACGGCGTTGATCTCACCGAGATAGTATCCGGCGCTTATGGCGAAGGCATCGACATCGAGACCGCGCAGATAGTGGTCCCTCCGCAGCTTGCCGAACAGGTCTTCGAGCGCCGGTTCGATATATTGCGAGAAGGCGAAGAACGGTGAGCCGGGCTTTGCGATATCGGCGCGTTCGCGAAATTTCCCGGCCCACGCGTACACGTCTTGAAAGATGTGCTTGTGAATCGCTTGCAAGTGCGCCCGATCGAAGTTGCCAACGATCGGGCGCTCTTGAAGTTCTTCGAGCCGAAGGAACGTCTCACGGGTCTCGAAGCGTCGCAGCTCCTGGGGGTCTCGGATGTTGCGCAGGTTACGAAGGGTCGATGTCCCAGGATAAACGTATGGGTCCTCGGCCATGCCCGGCGTTTAATGCAGCTCGCGAATAGCCTGCGCCATCTTAGCGCGCGGGAGGTCCCCCGCAATGTACCGGTCGACGATCGCGCGTGCCTCAGCGTCGAGTTCGAGACCTTCGATGCGCAGCGAACCGAGCGCACTTTCGACGTAGCGGCGACGCCGTTCGACATCGGCCGAGACAGTCAGGTCATTGGTCATATCCACCACCTAATTATTCGAGAAACGCGCGAAAAGTCCGCGCGCTCGAGCGTGCCGTGCTCGAAGACTTTGACGCTACCGATTGACGTTCGATGCTCCCGCGAGTTCCCGATAATGTTAGAGAGCCTCCACGACGCCAAACCGGACGCGCGCGTAGTGCGGTCGCGACGTCGAGCATCGCGGTTGTCTGCCGGCCTCGTACGCCCACGCCATTCGCAACGTCCCGCACCGCGTCCCTGATGCCGTCTACACGGAAACACTGGCCACAGTGCGGTAGCCACATCAGCGCATCTCTCCGCCGTCGACTGTCATGAGCGTGGCCACGGCGTTGACGCCGTAACGGGTCTTGGTTTCTGCAAACACGCGGTTTGCGATGCGCCTAAGGCGCTCGGGCCCGAGGTCGCCGGCAACCTCGGCAAGCGCAACGGGAACCGCGGCTTCCATTGCGCGGAGTAGGTCAAAAGAGAGTTCTCGGACGACCACCGCCACCCGATGTGCGTGGACGGCGGCACGACCTGATTCGTTTTCCATGCTTATAGTAGAGCACGATGGTATGGCCTCCACGTGACCGACATGCATCGGGAAGATGTCGCCGGCCCCGGGTCGCCTCCGAGGCCGGCGAACGTTTACAGCGCGGCTGCGGGACTGACCGCCGCCTTCACAAGCTTGTAGCCGACGCCGTGCACGGTCTCGATGAGTGACGCCGCGGTTCCGAGCGCGACACGTACCCGACGAACGTGGACGTCCACGGTGCGCGCGTCGTCGACTGCTTGAGGGTCGGGCCACGCCGCCTCGAGCAACTGCTCGCGTGTCAAGACACGTCCGAGATTCTGCGCAAGCGCCGCAAGCAATGCAAACTCACGGGTCTTGAGTTTGATTGGGATGCCCTCGACGGCGACCTCATGGCCAGGTAGGTTCACGGACAGCGTTCCTGTCGCGATCTGCGGCTCGTCGGAGTGCAAGCGTTCCGCCGCATCGAGGCACCCGAGGACCTCCTGCACAAGAGCGCGCGCGAAGTCGGCAAGCTCGACCTTGGTCATCGTGACGACAACGCGTTCAGTGGCTGATTCCATAGGTGCGTACCTCCGATAAGCACCGGTCAGCAAAGCCCCACCGGGTACTTGCCGGCACACAGCGTCGGGGGGAGTGCGCAAGGGCGCGCGTAGCGCGTCGCGTAGCGATCGCAGACCCTTGCGCGCGGAGGGCCCGATGCGGAACATGCCGCACCCGGTGGACCTCGCTCTCTCGATGCGCCCGATGCAACAAAATGTTACGCCGGATCGATCGCGTGATTGAGCGCCCACTTCGCCTCGGCGATTGCGCGCGCGTGCTCGCGGCAGGTGGCGCACTCGACGGCATCCCGATCGCAAACGGACCGATGCGCATCACGTGCCGAACGGCGAATCGCAAGCGTATACGCGTGACGCACGAAATGTGGCGGAAATGCGTCTTCGCACAGCGTCCGGCACCGGCGCGTCGCCGGGGCCGTTTGCTGCTTCATGCGGCGGCCACCGCGTCGGCGAGACCGCCCGCGTCGACGATCGGCTCTTCTTCCGCCATGTCGTCGTACTCCCCGTCGGCAGACCGTGCGACGCGAATGCCAAAGTCCTCGCCGCAGTTTGCGCAGGCGCCACGACTCGGCTCGTCGTCATACGGTTCGATCTCGGTGTGCAAGCACACCGCGCCATCCTCATCGGCACTCGGCACGGCGTTCTTCGCGCCAAGCGGATCGTCGACGATCTCGTAGCCGGCGAGCACGGAGTCGTCGTGGCCCTTCGGCCCGACGGCGCCGCCGTTCCAACCGACGTAGTCGGCTTGTTGCACCGGCGCGAATAACTCAAGTGCGCGCTCCGTCGCGAGGTGGGACTGATCGACCCGATCATCGTGCCGACTTGCTCGACGAACTTCGCGACCTTCGGCTCCCCGCCGGTCGCCGTCGCACGCTGCTGACGCGCCGCGATCGCCGCGAGACGCGCTTGAATACATTGGAGATCCGCGAGCACGGTGTTGTCGATGCGGTCGGCACGACCGTACTCAGCCTCAAACGCGCGGATGTGCTCGTCGCTCCGTTCGCGCCGCATGGTAGAGTTCGAGCGCGCTCGCCTTGAGCAGGTCGTTCGCTTCCGCGCGAGTGATCTGCGCCGGCAGTGCATTGGGGATCGTCGCGAGCGACGTCGAGCCGTTGGTTTTCGCTTTGCGGGACATGTGTAGATATCCATCAAGCTGACATGGAAGCCCATCGTCAGGCGCAGCCTCACTGCGCGACGCCGACTACGTCAGCGTTTCGGGCTTTATGCCGAAGCGAAGAGCTCGGCGACAATCGCATGCATGGCGGGATCGCACGAGCGCAGGCGTTCGCGCGTGGCGCGCGGCCACGGAGAACCTGCATCGTGGAAGGCGTCGGCGTAGGCGCGGACCGACTCGGCGAAATACTCGTCGAGACCGGACGCCGCGTAGGGCGTCACGAACGCGCGCGCCGCAGCAAACGCGGCCCGAACGCGCGGATCGAAACCACTGCGATACACGCCGTCCCCGAGCGCGCAGTCGATCGCGTGGGCGACCTCGTGGCCGATCGTCATCGGACTGCGCGAGCGCAGATACACCGTGCGCTCCTCGACGACGAAAAGGCCCGCCGGTCGGACGGGCCAGGCGTCGACGTCGACGCCCAGACGCTGCAGCGCAGGCGACGCGTCGCGATAGCGCTCGTCGTCGCGTAGCGGGCGAATGCGACAGCCGGTTGCGAGTAGCCGCTCCAGCAGCGCAATGGGATAAGCGCCCAGATGCGGCGCAATCGACGCGCGATCGTCTTCACTCGCGTCGACGAGGAGCATGGAAACGACGTCGCTACGGCGCGACGAAACAGAGCTCAACATGCGAACCCTCCAAAACGAAGCCGCGGCGCCCTTACGAGCGCCGCGGTGGTAAATACGTGTGAGCCGCGCTTACGCGGCGGTGTTGCGTCGCCGAGAATTGCGACGCGCGCGCTCCTCGAACGGCGAAGCATCGAAGACGTCCGTCGGGACGTCGGCCGGCACGTCCTCAAGCGGATGCGTCCCGAGCAGCCGCCGCACGGTGTAGCCCGCGCTCAACAGGCGCGACGCCTCATCACGCGACAGTTGCGTGAAGTCGGGGATCGTTACGCCGGGATCGAAGTCCCACGCCTGCGTCCCCGTTCCGTCGACCGACATTGCGAGGAGCGTCTCGAGCTGCGCCGCGCTCGGCCGCGTGGTCTGGTAAAGCTCACACGCCGCGTTCCCGTGGTTGCCGGCGTTCGTGAACATCCACGCACTGGTCACCGGATTCCAAACGCCGCCGTGGGCTTTCATCGCCTTGCGGCAGAACTTCGTGCGGTCGTCGCTGATGGTGTAGAGTGTCGTCATTGTCTGAACCCTTCTCCGCCCGAGGCGGTCGCTGTTGATGGGTCCGGCAAAGACGCGGCCGCGACGGAAACGGCGCAGCGAACAAGGGCGGCGCAGCCGAACGTGGACCGGAACGTAGTGAGGACCGGCAGTGTCCCTTGCGTTCCGCCGCGGCCGCGGCTAGGATCCCGAAGATCAACAGCGATTGACTCGGGTGGGGAAGTGCCGCCAACGACCTCACTAACGCAACTGCGGCGGATTGGTCGCGCTCTTTGGCGGCGAATGTTTACGGCGTTGGATCAGTTTGGCGCCGCTAGGTCACATGCCGTGTCCCTTTCAGCGCTCGTCACGTCGCTTTCACGTCGGCCCATGGCAATTGTGCAACATCTGTTGCACAATTTCTGGGTCGGGATGCGGTGCGGCGCCGTTCTTTTCGCGTTGTAGGGTCGTTTCTAGTTTGGCGCGACACATGCCGAGCAGCATGGGGTGGGCGAGCCGACGTTCGATGCCAAGCTTTTCCGGCAGGGACAGATCGCGTAAGATCGCTTCAAGTTTTGCCGCGTAGCGTGTCGGGTCGTCGGTTGCGAGACGGTCAGCTAGTGGCGTGTCGCTCGTGGTCTCGGTGTCTGACGCGATTTTTGCCTCCGCGGCCGCCAAGGCCTCGGTTGGGATATCGCGTTCGCGTAACCACCTGCTGTCGGGGACGTGACCGCGGCGCAGAACGTCGAGGAGTGCCTCTTCAAGCCCAGGCGCAAGGACCGTTTGCGTTTCGTAGTGGGTTTTGAGCGATGGTTTTACCGTTGCTGGGGTCCCGGTCTTTGTTGGTTCTACGCGGTCCTCGAGCGCGATCAGGTAGCGGTCTTGACCCTGGGCGTCTCCGACGACGCCGCGGATCAGCAGACCGACGGGATTGGTCGCACGAGCCAGACGGCGGTCGGTGATCGCGCGAAGCAGCAGCGCGCGCGCCTGTGCGGCCTCGCCTCGAGTCGTTTCGAGCACGACGCAGGCTAGGCGCCGTGCGACAGACCACGCGCGATCATCGGGATACGTAGAATCGAACCGACGAGCGAGTTCAGCGATTGCCTCGACGATCTCGCAGGCGACGGCATCGGTTTCGTTGGTCTTCTCCACCCCAACAGCAGCATCGTGGTTTGCTGTTGTATTTTGAAGGTTTATCCCGACAAAGTCGGTTTTCTCGCGTGGGGAAGTCTCGTGATGAGAGTTCTGGACCTCTCGGGATGAGATCTCTTGAACTCTTATGGCAAGACTTTTGGGACTCTCATAGAGAGACGACTTGAACTCTTGTGGCGAGAATTCTGAAGCTGCGATCGCACCTTGCGCCGAATCGTCGCTACGAGAGTTCAGCAGCAGTATCTGTTGTTCATCGGTGTCGGTCGCCACGATCGTGTCAATTGGCTCACGTTGGATGCCGTTGAGCTGCTGCCCCGATTTGACTCGCTGTAGAGCGACTTCGCTCAATCGTTTCGACGCGATACGCGGTCGCAGAACCAAGACGTCTTCGCCGCATTTCCATCTGCGGTATCGGTTCGGTCGGCTTTGGCCTTGTCGCTTGACGACGATCAGTGGGTGCTCGTCGCGGCAGCGGCCCCACGGGCACGGATGAGTCTGTTCAGAAAGGGTGCGAAGCCAGCGGATGATGGAAGCGAACGCGCGCGTCCCGGTGATGCCCATAAACTGCTGGTAGGACACCTCAATCCAATCGCCCGGCGTGATTGTGCGGCCACTCTTCTTCTTGATTTCCGCAAGTTTCTCGGTGCCGGCGAATTCGTACCAGGCGCTCGCGAGGAATGCGTAGATCAACGAAGGCCCGCGCTGCGGCCCCAGCACGCGAGCGACCTCGTGATCGAGAGCGGCGAATTTGACGCTCTTACGTTCTTGCTCGACCGGCCGAAGATGGCGAACGGCGTCGTGGTCGAGTGGGGCCGTTAGCGTTTGCGCCGACTTCACGGTAACCGTGCGATCGCACTGTCGCGGGCGATCGACGCGACGACGTGCTCCGCGTCGCCGTCAAGGCGAAGCGAATAGAACCTTCGATCGTGATCTGATTGTCCGGCGCCGTGGCGGTGCATCAGACGATCCACCTCATTGCTTGCCGCGTTCGAATATTGGATCTGAGCCGGCCTGCGGACCATCGCAGCGGTCGACGCGGGTGTTCGCGTGGCTTTAGCGGAGGATCGGAGCGGACATGCGGGTTATCGCCGAGGTGCCTCACCGAAAGACCGCGTCGCTGCCCCGCCTTTCAGGCTCCGCTCACGAACCCGACAGAGCTCATCCGGCGGGCCTCTGCGAAAGACCGCGGCGTCGGCCGTGAGCCTCGCCGAAAGACCGCGGCGTCGGCCGTGAGCCTCGCCGAAAGACCGCAGCTCCACCTTGAAAGACCGCGAATGTGCCCTAAAGACCCGCGAAACCACGCCCGAGCGGGCCATCGAAGCTGCGCATATGCGGACTATCGGCGCGGGGTTTCAAGACGCCTTTGCGGTCTAACGGAGAGGGCGTCCGCGGACTATGGACGCGTCTCTGCGGGCTATCGCAGCGTTTGTGCGGATGTTCGTGCGTCTGTGTAGGCGACCAAGGAGGCGCCGAGAAGAACACATTCCATGGCAAAGCGCGCGCCTGCTGTGGAAAGCATACCGGTCGGAAAACCGGGCGGCCGTCGACCGAAAGCCGCGACGAAGATTGTGTCGCATCCACTTCGACTTCCGTTTGAGAATGTCCAGTGGCTCGATGATAAGTACGTTGCGCCAATCGCTTTTCTCAGGAGTGCATTGTTCGGAATCGTTCCGAAAGGCCGTCGGCGGCACGTTGACAAGGAGACGCTCGCGACGCTCGAGGGATACGAGCTACGTTTCACCGGCGAGATGCTCGACCAGTTCGACGAAGACGTCTGGCTTGTCATGTTAAGGCAAGCCCGCGAGCACGGCATGGGCCTTAACGTACACTTCACGCTCCGATCGGTACTCAAAGAGCTGAGCTGGGACACGAATGGGAAGACGATTACACGCTTACGCGCGAGTTTTATCCGGCTCGCCTCCGGCACCGTCGCTATCGAAAGTCCCGACTTCCAATACGTGGGGCATCTCGTCGAAGAGGTCGTCTGCGATAAGACGAACGACGAGCAATACTACTTCCGCTTGAGCCCGCGCATGGCAACGTTATTCAATCAAGATCAATACGCTTATCTTGGGATCAGGCAGCGGACGCAGATTAAAGGCCTACTTGCAAAATGGTTGCACGGCTACGTTGAAGCGAACCCGCGGGGATTCCCGTGCCACATCGACGATCTGAGGAAATTGTCTGGTTCTTCGACCGCCGAGCGCTATCGTTTCACGGCCAATCTTCGTGAAGCGTTGGAAGAGTTAAAGAGGTGTGGCGTACTTGAGGCTTGGCGCATTGAGTATCTAACGGTCTTCATCCGAAGACCGTCCGATCTCGTCAAAGTTCAGGCGCTTCCCGCTCCCGTCCCTGATCAACGAGCCCTTTAATTAATCTTAGTGGCCTTGAAAGATACGAGCGATCGCGCACGAGCGCTTGTGACCATGAGCGCATTTCTTCGTTGAATCGAGCGACATCTCGATTGGCCGTATCCAGAGTATATTGAGCGTCGCGAACTGCTTGAGCCGCATCGTACACGCGCTGCCGCGCGTCGGAAATGCCTTGCCGCTTATCCGCGGTGACCTGACGGAGATCCGCTGCATGCTGGCGGTCGTCGGCAGTTTGAGCAGCATCACCGGCGGCTTCTGCTTCGCGTTCCGCCTGATCGAGGGCTGCGTTCGCCGTCGCGAGCTCGTCGTTTGCAGTTGCGAGCTTTGCTTGAGCGGCCTGAAGCCGCGATCGCAACCGCTGCAAGCGGGGCGCGATGCTCGGACGAAGAGCGTTCCCACGACCGACGGCGTTCTCCAGCCGACCGAACTCCGCTTGCACTTGAGCGCGCGTCTGGGCTTGCGCTTGCACAGCGCGCGCATTGGCAATCGTGCCGCGGAGCGACGCGATGGCACTGTTCAAAGCGTCAGGCGATACCGTTCGGAATTGGTTCGCCATTAAGTAGCCGCCATTGGACGGGAACGACAGGCGAAAACCGTCGCCCGACGGCCGCGCGATCCAGCCCAATGTCGACGAGAAGGCGCCTTGACCTTCGCGGAAGTTTACGCGGTTTCCATCGGTGACGCCGGACACGTTGATGCGCGTCTCTTTGATCCCGTTCACCGCCGATGGGTCCGCCAGCAATGAGTAGTAAAAGCCCGCGACATCGCCCCCGGTCTGGGTCAATGAAAAATATTCGACCAGCCCGCGCGCCACGTGCATAAACGTACCGTCGAATGTCGTGCCAGCGCGCGCCACCGCCATCGTGACGAAAAGCGCGATCGTGAACACAACAAGAGAGGCTCGCCGCAAAGTCCGGACCATTCAAAGGTTATCGGCCTCGCCGGCGATTTCGATCGCATCCATCTGCAATTCTTCAAGCGACCGCCGTATAATCTGTCCTAAAATAGAGTCATGAAGATGCGTGTCATCCCTGCCGTCGAAACCGAAAGTGGACAGCGCCTTCGGTTCGTCGAGAGCGCGCTCGGTTCGCTGCGCATCGAGGGGCTCGAACTTGACGCTCAGGCACGAGCGATCGCCGACCGCTACATCGCCGGCGCCATGTGCGGAGAGGAGCTCACGCGAGCGCTGCTCGAGCTGCCCTGACTGGCGCTTTCGTGGCTGAGGACCCCTATCTATGATCCTCACTAAGCTGTCTCGAACTGTCCTTTTTCATGCTTACGGCACCGGTTAGTACACATCCTTACGATCATTCGCGGTGAGGACTTCCAACGTTCGTGTCGCCGTGTTTCGCTTAAAAATCGCGCGATAGTTTCCGCGACGTAAGCGCCAGAGGCCGCGATCCTTTGGCTCAAGTTTTCTAACGTCGACGTCGTGGGTGGCCGGGTCAGCGGCGAGCCGTGCTGTTCTCCTCCGCGGGCGCTTCGGCTGGTCAAGGCTGACTGTTCCGAACGACAAGCTTGAGGTAATTGTCCGCTAATACGTTGGTAATTGACTGATATTGTGGTACAATGCGTGGTGTCCAGAGAGGTATTAGGGTAGCATGCTAACCGCCAGTCCTTCCCGCCCGGACCTCGCGGCGCACCGTGCCGCGACTGCTGCATCGTTCGCCGACGTCGTCCGCGAACTGAGCGAGACGCTTGGTAAGAAGCTAACCGCTTACCTGGCTAGCGTGAAAGATACTCGTGCGATCGACCGCTGGATCGCGGGGGCTGAGCCCTACAAGGGCGCCGACGAGCGGCTGCGCCGGGCGTACGTCGTCGCGCTGACGCTCCGCGAGGGCGATCATCCGCGGGTTGTCCAGGCCTGGTTCACGGGCCTTAACCCCGAGCTCGGCGACCGCGCACCGATCCGGCTGCTTACCGAGGGGACCGAGGATGAGGCGCGGGCGGTCCTTGGCGCGGCGCGGGCGTTCCGTGCCGGCGGGTGATTACCGAGGTCGTCCCGCCGCGGATTTTTTACCGGCTTGGGCGACAGCCAAATCCGTGGGCCGCGCCCGATTGGGCGTACGCGGGCGAAGACGGCACGTTTGCCAATCGCTTCGATGACCCGCGCGGAACGTATCGCGTCCTCTACGCCTCCTCGTCGCGCTTGGGTTGCTTCCTCGAGACCCTGGCGCGCTTCCGCGTCGACGTAGCGCTTCAAGCCGAGCTTGCGGAGATCTCTGGGCCTGACGATCACATGCCGCTCGGTGTTGTCCCGCGCGAGTGGCGAGGCGGCCGCGTGATGGGAGCGACGGACGCCGCGGGCGTCTTCGCAGCGATTGGATCGAGCGAATCTCTCGGGACCCTCCGCACCGTGCTGGCGGCGATGGTCATCGAGCTCGGGCTCGCGGACCTCGACGCGGCCGCAATCCGCTCGTCTGTCCCTCGAGCGTTCACGCAAGCCGTCTCGCGCTACGTCTACGATACCGGCCGGTTCGACGGGATCTGTTACCGCTCGCGTTACGGCGACGACATCGAGAACTGGGCCATCTTCGAGCCTTTCACGGCGATTCGGCTGCAGATGCGAACGCAGCCGGTCAATGTTTTCGATGCCGACTTCACTGCGGCCCTTGCGATCCACCGGTTGTCCGTCGAGGAAGCAGTGTCTACTGACTGAATCGTACTCTACGCTTCCGTTGCACGGGTTCGATGACGGAAGGCGTCACTCCAGCGGGAGTGACGCAGCTGCTGCAGGCAAGACGGGTTCGCGCGGCACGACCTAGAGCGTCGCGTCGCGTCGCATCCGCCGCGGATATTCACTTCGCGCGGTGCCGATGCTCGTCAATGACCGCTTCAATGAAACCACTGACGCCCTTGACGTACTTGCCGCCAGGCGTCCGATACGTGCGCCACGCGCGATCGACGTAGTCGGACAGCCCGGGCGCTAGCGTGATCGTGCGGCGGACGTAGCCGCCCTCACGCGGACGCGCCCCGGGCTTCTTCTCCCTCGAAGAACGTCTTTTAGTATGATTGGTATGCTCGGAACTTTCGGAACTCGGAGATTCTCGCCACTCAGGACCGTCCATATCTTGCCCAGCAGCGGTAACGAGCGGCGGTTCGTAGGAATGCGATTGCGCGGGGCGCGGCACCGGCGGCGTTTCGGCCAGCGTGCTTGGCCGGGGTTGGGCGAGCTGCGCGGCGAGGCCGAAGTTCTTCTTCTTTTGCTGCGTCATGCGATCTCCCCAGCAAGGCCCGCGTGGTCCACCGCTCCGGTCGACGTCGGCGCATAGGCGAAAATCGTCTGCCGCAAACCGTAGCTCTCGGCGAGTTTCGTGTTCGTGCGGATTGCCTGTTTGAACACGGGCATCTCCGTCTCTCGCAGATGCTCGGCGACTGCACGATCGAGTGATATGCGCCCATCGTACATCGTGAGCAGGATGCGCGCGGGCGGGACCTCCGAGATGACCTCCGCCTCCAAAAGCTCGGCGAGCGTCTCGCGAATCTGCGCAACTCCGGCGAGCGCCATTGTCTGAGAATCTACCGGCACAATTAGCGATTGGGCTGCGATCATGGCGTTAAGAGACAGCAACCCGAGCCCGGGCGGACAATCGATGAGGACCTCATCGTACGTCTTGAGGTGCTTGAGCGCCGCACGTAGGGCAAGCGCCGGCGTTGGAGACGAGGCCCGGAGATCTTCCGCGACGCCAGCTAACTCGCGCGACCCGTAGGCGAGGTCCACCCCCTCCGCCGTCGACGGCGCCACAGCCGCGGGCGCCGCTTTCCGGTCGCTCAATGCATTCGCGACGCTCGCAGATGGCGGGCTTTCGATGCCAATCCAGCCCGTCGCATTGGCCTGTGGATCGAGGTCGACGACCAGGACCGACTTCCCGCACCGGGCGAGAGCCGCGGCGAGATTAACGGCGGTCGTCGTTTTGCCGACACCGCCCTTCATGTTCACGATCGCATAAATCATTCCGACGTTCTCTCCGCGCTCGCATCCAGGACGTTCGCAACGTTCCGATCGTCCTCAACGTTCGGAGTGATTTTATCATACGATACGCGTCGGCGTAAAGGACGACTGGTATGACCAGAACGATGAATACAGTACCAGAGCGCTATACGTCTTGAATGTTACATACCGCGTGAACGTAAGGGACGTTCACTACTACGCTAACATCTTAACCGTATCGAACGCTACTATCATATGGTACGTTAAGACTGCAACAATTCTAGAAAAAGCCCGTCGTTACTGGACTATCCCGTCATGAGAGGAGCCAGTTTCGAGTCCTAGGAACACAGCCGGCGGTTTAGCATACGTGAGATCGCTGACTTTCCGGACTCGAATCGCCCGCGTTAGCCTTCGTTCAGCCCACGTTGTGCCTTCGGTTGAAGAAGACCGATCGCGGGCTTGAGCTCCGCGCTGTGTTCTAGGGTAGCAACGGCTTGGGCCTGGAGCTCGGCGGTTTCCCGCTGGCCCTGGGCGTGTTCTCGACAAGCCAGCGGACCTCAAGCGGTATTTGGCTAGCGTCACATCGGTTTTTCAAGTCCGCGCTTTGTAAATTGCATCGGCGTCTGGTAAGCCTGCGTCGCCCACGTACGCGACGTAGGGCGGGTAGAATCCCGCGCGTGTTGCTCGTCGCCAACGCTTGTCTTACGTGGGAAAACTCCGAGCCTTGAACGCGCGGACCAGGTTCATCACGTAGAGCGGCGCCTCGGGCGAGAGGCGCATCCGGGCCGGCCCCCGGGCAGCCAGCGCGTGCAGCTGTGCCCGCTCCGCCGGCGGAAGAAGCTCGATCGCTGCCAGAGCCGTCGCCCGCTCGACGTACCAGGCCGCCTGTGCGACGCCAGCGGCGCGCTGGGCCTCCTCGTCTCTTTGCCGCTCGCGGGCCGCTTGACGGTCGGCGAGGCAGACCCACACCACCTCGAGCGGTCGGCTCGGGTCGACGATCAGACCCACGACCTCGCTCGCGCCGCAGACCGCGCACGTCCCTCGGGCCAGCTTGCCGCGCCGGAGCGCCATTGCGAGCTTGGCGCGCGCCGAGTCGCGCGCCCGGGCGTCGTCGTTGCGGACGACCGTGGCATCACGGCGGCGGACAGCTAGCTCGGCGCTGTGGTGCTCGCGCCAGCGGCGCACGGCCGCAGCGTGGCAGGCGGGGCAGTGCCGGCCGCCGGGGCGCGCACGCCGGCGACACCCCCGCGCGCCGCAGTAACGAATGAGCGGCAAGGGCGGTGGGGGTCTGAGCTCGTCGAGCTCGTCGAGCGGTGCATAGCGCACGAAATGCGCTTCGCCGTCAGTAATTGAATCGCCCTGTCTCACACGTTAACAGCGGGGCTGTGCCTGAGAAGAACCACTTCTCAAGCACGCATGATTTAACGGTTTTCCCCGCGAAAGTACGACGAATGGTAGACGGGCCAGTCGTAGGCGTCCGGCCTGAGCCGCGCTGGCTCGTCCGGCACGCGGT